>ENA-UOUJ01000021-UOUJ01000021.1-activated-sludge-metagenome-genome-assembly--contig:-NODE-21-length-173303-cov-42.965529_pt1 | contig 173303 bp, 148 predicted proteins | sample MGYA00249839_ERZ747224 | MGnify/ENA primary metagenome ERZ747224 (study PRJEB28782, sample SAMN03220277) | activated sludge metagenome | biome: wastewater; feature: sewage sludge; material... | reverse complement strand
GGTCAACGTGACCGATAGTACCGACGTTGACGTGCGGTTTAGTCCGTTCAAACTTGCCTTTAGCCATGGCAGACTCCTGAAGGGATAGAACGATATAGAGAAGAGAGATGTGGTGCCCATGACGCGGATCGAACGCGTGACCTCTCCCTTACCAAGGGAGTGCTCTACCACTGAGCCACATGGGCATTCAACTTCAGCCGAGAGTGGCTAAAGATTTTTACCTGGAGCGGGTGAAGGGGATCGAACCCTCGTCTTAAGCTTGGAAGGCTTCTGCTCTACCATTGAGCTACACCCGCAGACTTTTCTTCACCCTCTCCTAAAGTCGCCTTGCTGGCTGACTCTAGAAAAGTGCTGGTGGTGGGAGTTGGATTCGAACCAACGTAGGCGCAGGGCCAACAGATTTACAGTCTGCCTCCTTTAACCACTCGGACATCCCACCCGAAGCGAAAATCGAATTATGGACATGTTTTAAGAGGTCGTCAAGCCTTTTGGGAAGAAAACTGAATAATTCGATGAATTTTTTAAAAAAACTGGATTTTGGGTGCTTTTCTTACTGGTTTTGTCACTGTTTTCAGGCGTCAGACATGCCGCTTTTGAATGCTTTCAAAACTGGGAAATCACGGTGAAATACGGGTAAACACATAGATTTTTTTCTGTTTTCAGCGCTTATTTTTGTAAGCAAAAGATACGAAACCGGATTTTTCACTTTTAATCCGGCTCTCGGACGTCTTCCCTGCTCTGTTCCCTGACTTGCTTGGAGTTCCTCTTGCTGTTTTCCACTGGCCGGGGCACAAGCACCATGCAGCCATGAACTACCTCCAGAAAGAAGCTTGGATTGCTGATGAACTTTACTTAGGAAGGAGCAATCCATCATTCCAGAAGTTGTTCCAGTTCAGCTCCCACCAACTGCTTCTTTTTTTTTCAGCCAAATACTGCTCAGTAGCAGAACACGGGGCATGGCAAAGAAAAAGCCGACCTCAGGTCGGCTTTCTACATCAACTGCATCGCTTTCAGCGTGGCGCGGGCCTGACTTAATCGTCCGTTTGCTCCAACAAAGACGACAGCCCCTGCTTTTCCAGCAAAGCATTCAAATGCTCCCAGCCATGGAAAGCAATCTGCAACTGGCCCTTGTCCTTGGCACCGACCTTCAAGGTCACCTTGGTACCCAGGTGGTCAGACAGCACCTTTTCAAAGCGCTGTACGTCGCCATTGCGGTTCGCCTTGCTCTGGGCCTGCTTGCTGGCAGGCTCGTCATCCTCGTGCAAAGCACGGGCGACCAGCTTCTCGGTTTCACGCACCGACAGACGGCGGGCAATCACCTCGTTGGCCAACATGATCTGACGGGCAGCGTCCACAGCCAGCAAGGCACGAGCGTGACCCATATCGATGTCGCCGGCCAGCAGCATGATCTGCACAGGCTCTGCCAGGTTGATCAGACGCAGCAGGTTGCTGGTAGTCGAACGCGAGCGGCCAATCGCCTGAGCCGCCTGCTCATGAGTCAGACCGAACTCGTCCAGTAAACGCTTCACACCTTGCGCCTCTTCCAGCGGATTCAGATCTTCACGCTGGATGTTCTCGATCAGTGCCATGATGGCGGCGTTCTCGTCGCCTACCTCGCGCACCAGAACGGGCACTTCTTCCAGACCAGCAATTTGCGACGCACGGAAACGACGTTCACCGGCGATGATTTCGTATTTGCCCTTGTCCTTACCAGACAGAGGACGCACCAGAATAGGCTGCATCACGCCTTGTGCGCGAATGGACTCGGCCAGCTCGTTCAAGGCGCCCTCGTCCATGCGAGTACGCGGCTGATACACCCCAGCCTTGAGCAGTTTGACGGGCAGGTTGGAAGGTGGGCCATCGCTCACCGTCGCTTCGCCCTTTTTCCCGATGGTTGCGATAGCGCCTGCGTCTGCGCCGAGCAAGGCATCCAAGCCTCGACCTAGACCTTTTGGTTTTCGTGTAGCCATGCTTACATTCCTATTGATTCTTGTGTGCCTTATGCCTTGTCGCTGCGGGATTCTTTCTTCAAGCGCTTGATCAGCTCTTTACCAAAGTCCATATAGGCCTTGGCACCCCGGGAGTTCTTGTCATACACAATACCTGGCATACCGTGGCTTGGCGCTTCAGCCAAACGTACGTTACGTGGCACCACCGTCTTGAACACCTTATCGCCAAAGTGTGTCTCGATCTGATTGGAGACTTGCTGCTGCAAAGTTACGCGGCCATCAAACATCACCCGCAGCAAACCAATCAACTCCAAATCCGGGTTGATATTGCGATAGACCCGTTTAACCGTGTTGACCAGATCCGACAGCCCTTCCAGCGCAAAGTACTCGCACTGCATGGGGATGATGACCCCGTGAGCACTGGCCAAACCATTTAACGTCAGTAAGGACAAGGTAGGCGGGCAGTCGATCAGCACAAAATCGTAATCGTCCAACACCTGAGCCAGAGCCTGTTTAAGTTGTTGCTCACGCTCTTGCATCTGGATCAGGTCGATTTCTGCGCCCGACAGCTCCCTATTGGAAGGCAGGACGTCATAGCCACCTGTTTCTGAATGTATCTTTACGTTAGCAATGCTTTCGTCGCCAATCAGGACTTGGTACAAATTACCAGACAGGCTGTTTTTATCAATACCACTACCCATGGTGGCATTGCCCTGAGGATCCAGGTCAATCAATAAAACCTTTTTCTTCAGCACAGCAAGAGCAGCTGCCAAATTAATTGCTGTGGTCGTCTTGCCTACCCCGCCCTTTTGATTCGCAATACAAAACACATAGGCACGGGGAGATTTATCGTCTTTTTTACTCATGATTATCCTTGCTGCACCAACCACACTAGACAACGCTGTGCCTCTAGCTCCGGTACGGTTAATGATTCTATTCGTTCGACCCGCCAGTTACTTTCAGATTGCAATGCCGCTATTTCTTGATCAGGTTCTTTACCCTTCATAGCCGCAATGCGTCCACCTGGACGAACATGCTTGCCTGCCAAATTTACGAAATCAAGCAGCGAAGAAAAAGCTCGGGAAACCACAATATCTGCCTGCATGGGTTCCAGCTGCTCTACACGCACATGCATCGCCGACAAATTGGGCAAGGCCAAAGCACCAACCATTTGTCGAACAAATGCCATTTTTTTCTCGACAGCATCGATACAGGTAATGTTCCACGTGGAACATGATGCTGCCAAAACAACTCCCGGCAAACCTGCCCCTGAACCTACATCCACAATCTTTACCGATTCTTGCCCCTGTGTATTGTTGCCGGCCAGATAGTTCTGAAACGGACGGACAATCGACAGGCTATCAAAAATGTGTTGCACCAGCATTTGATCTGGGTCACGCAGGGCGGTCAGATTATAAGTACGGTTCCAACGCTGCAACTGATTTATGTAATCCAGTAGCTGGCGTACCAGGACAGGGTCCTGATCCAGACCCAAATCCAGCAGGGCCTGATTCAGGCGTTTTGAAAAAATATCGCTCATGCCGTTTGTTTGTTCTTTTGCTTGCGCTTCAGGTGTACCAACAATAAAGAAACCGCCGCAGGTGTCACACCTTGAACACGCCCGGCCTGGCCAATGGTTAAAGGCTTGGCAGCCTTCAAGCGTTGGCGCACCTCAATCGACAATCCCTTGATGTCGTCGTAATCCAGGTCCTCTGGAATGGCTTGCTCTTCCAGTGCTGCCTGACGAGTCACCTCATCCTGCTGACGCGCCACATAGCCCGCATACTTCACCTGAATTTCCACCTGCTCCACATGCACCGGATCTGCCAGACCTGGGCCTGCTACAGGCATGCCTTGGTCATTCAGCACAGCCATCAACTTGGCGTAGTCCACTTCGGGACGCTTGAGCAAATCGAAGAAGGAGTACTCCCGTTCGATATTTTTACCTAACAGTGCATTTGCTTGTTCGGCAGGCAAATTGCGGGGGTTCACCCAAGTACCCTTCAAGCGTTCAATTTCACGTGCAACCGCATCGCGTTTGCGATTGAAATGATCCCAACGGGCATCATCCACCAGGCCCAACTCCCGACCAATTTCAGTCAATCGTTGGTCGGCATTATCCTCCCGCAGACTCAAACGGTATTCGGCACGAGACGTGAACATACGGTAAGGCTCGGTCACCCCACGGGTAATCAAATCGTCTACCAACACACCCAGATAGGCTTCGTTGCGACGTGGATACCACTGCTCTTTCTCTTGTGCCAAACGCGCTGCGTTCACCCCGGCCAACAAGCCCTGAGCGGCGGCTTCTTCGTAACCTGTCGTGCCATTGATCTGACCGGCAAAGAACAAGCCACGAATCTGTTTGGTTTCCAGCGTGGGGTACAGGGATCGAGGGTCAAAATAATCGTATTCAATCGCGTAACCTGGACGCATGATGCGGGCATTTTCCAAACCAGGCAGGCTGCGCACCATAGCCAACTGGATATCGAAAGGCAAGCTGGTCGAGACACCATTGGGGTAGATCTCGGTCGTGCTCAAGCCTTCAGGTTCCAAAAACACTTGATGGCTGCTCTTGTCCGCAAAGCGATGAATCTTGTCTTCGATAGACGGGCAGTAACGCGGACCAATGCCCTCGATAGTGCCTTGGTCGCTATACATAGGCGAGCGATCCAGCCCGGAACGGATGATGTCGTGGGTACGCTCGTTGGTGTGCGTAATCCAGCACGGCATCTGCTGAGGATGCATGGAAACATCGCCCATATAAGAGAACACCGGAATCGGGTCGCTATCGCCAGGTTGGACTTCCAGGCGGGAGAAATCGATGGTGTTGGCATCAATGCGCGGAGGGGTCCCTGTCTTCAACCGCCCTTGCGGTAACTGCAGTTCCCGCAAACGATGCGCCAAGCTGATGGACGGCGGATCCCCTGCCCGGCCCGCAGAATAATTATTCAGGCCTACATGGACCAGACCATTCAAAAAAGTTCCTGCTGTCAGAACCACAGATTTGGCTTTGAATTCCAAGCCAATCTTGGTCACAGCACCCACAACCCGATCACCTTCCACAATCAAGTCTTCGACTGATTGCTGGAACACCATCAGGTTGGCTTGGTTTTGTAGAACCTCGCGAATAGCCTTGCGGTACAAAGAGCGGTCCGCCTGAGCACGAGTGGCGCGCACGGCCGGGCCTTTGGAGCTATTCAGAGTACGGAATTGAATACCGGCGTGGTCGGTAGCCAACGCCATTGCCCCGCCCAGCGCATCCACTTCCTTGACCAAATGCCCCTTCCCAATCCCCCCAATAGAAGGGTTGCAGGACATCTGCCCCAAGGTATCCATATTATGGGTTAACAATAAGGTAGACACGCCGGTTCGAGCTGCCGCTAAAGCCGCTTCGGTACCAGCATGTCCGCCGCCTATGACAATAACGTCAAACTCTTCGGGATAAATCATGTCAGAACAGCTAAAAAATAAAAATCAATTATACGATTACCAGCGGAGTATGTTCCACGTGAAACACATGGAACCAATATCTGTTCCACGTGGAACACAGTTTTTTGCGTAAATACCACTGTGGATAACTTTGTGGAGAAAGGGACGCTTTTTTATCCCCAGGCCACCTTGGGAAGCACAGGCAGCGCTTGCAAAGATTTTCTTCAGCCAGAACTCCCCACGGAGCGAAGCCATAAAAGGCGCGCTTATCACTCTTAAATCCCCTAAAAGGGGCTATCTAAGCCAGTACCTCACAACAGGTGGATAAAAGCAGCCCAAGCAGGCAGCAAAATTGTGGATAACAGAGCAATAAAAAGAAATACTGCCCGAAGACCACATCCACCGTTCTACAGTGTGGCGATAAGGAAATTTCCGCTGGCCTGCGGAGAATATAAGGTGTCGATTATGTAATCCGACTACCTTGGCTACAAGAAAAAAGTGTCCTATGCGCAAAAAGACAGCTACCCAGATAGAACAGGATTTACTTGAGACGACAGATACTTTGAAGAAACAACAGCAGCACCTTTAACGCCTAGCTTAAAACCTGGGACTTAATCGAGAGGCCGAAGTTAAGACACAGGTCTAGCCAGAAAACTCCCGCAGCTACAACACGAACCTGCAGCGCGAGAGCTGAGAAAGGAAAACAGCAGGAGAAGCCGGGCTCGGAACCTATATAGGCAATAGCTATATCAATGTAAGAAACCGATCCTGAGTGCTCAGTTCCACGATCAACAGATACGCGCAGAATCTATGGTATTTTCGACAAGAATTTGTCTGATACTTCGCCACCCAACTTTTTACTCAAATCTGAAGCGCGGGTGCATTTTTATTATTCATATCAGTAGACCCATGCAGATCACATCCAAGCTCCCTTCTGTGGGCACCACCATCTTTACAACCATGAGCCAGCTGGCTCTGGAGCATAAGGCCATTAACCTGGGACAGGGCTTTCCAGACTTCAATCCGGATCCAGCCCTGATTGAGGCTGTGCACCAGGCCATGCTGGATGGCATCAACCAATACCCTGCCATGGCTGGTTACCCTGCCCTGCGAGCCGCCATTGCAAGCAAGACGCAGGCTCGGTATGGCCGCCTTTACAACGTGGATACGGAAATCACCGTCACCAGTGGCGCTACTGAGGCCTTAATGGCCAGTTTCCAGGCCTTTGTGCACACAGGCGATGAGGTCGTCGTAATCGAGCCCTTCTACGATCTGTATATCCCCGCCATCGAGCTGGCCGGAGGTACCCCTGTTGCTGTCCCCATGACAGCACCTAGCGAGGCTGTACCCTACTACCGCGTCGACTGGGACCGTGTGGAACAAGCCATCACCAGCAAGACCCGTATGCTGGTAATCAATTTCCCACACAACCCAACCTGCACCATCTTGCAGCCCCAGGATCTGGACGCGTTAGAGCAGATTGTAGAAAAGCATCCTTCCTTGATCATCTTGTCCGATGAGGTCTATGAACACCTGACCTTCGATCAGAAAGAGCATCTGAGCCTTGCTACCCGCCCTCTCCTGGCAGAACGAGCAGTAATCGTTTCTTCCTTTGGCAAAACCTTCCACGCCACAGGTTGGAAAGTAGGCTACTGCTGTGCTCCTGCCAGTCTCAGCACGGAAATTCGCAAGGTCCACCAATACACCGTCTTTACCGTTCCTAGCCCCTTACAGGCTGGTTTAGCCACCTATATGCAGGATCCAGCCACCTGGGAGAGTCTGCCCGCGTTCTACCAGGAAAAACGCGATCATTTGCATCAAGGTCTGCAGAACACCCGTTTCACTCCTATGCCCAGTGAAGGGACTTTCTTCTTGCTAGCCAGCTACGAACACATTTCGGAGCTGTCCGAGCTGGATTTTGCCAAGCATCTGAACCAGAACTATGGCGTAGGCGCGATCCCCGTGTCTGCCTTCTACCTGAATCCCAATTCTGAGCAGGCTAACCATCGTTTGCTGCGTTTTTGCTTTGCCAAGCAGCTCAACACCCTGGACCAGGCTATTGAACGCCTGAAAAAGGTCTAAAGGCTCTTTTCCCTACCTTCATCAAACCGCCGTCAGGCGGTTTTTTTGTGTCCTGATTTTTGTGGACAAGTGCAGTCGTCGCAATCTTGCCTAAATCTGTCACACAAGCCCTGCAACGGCGACGTAAAACAGCAAGCATTGTCCGAAGCACAAACCATCTGTCGTAAACCACAAAACCCGCATCTTGTGCCCCACAGAACACCAAACGTGAAACAGGCAATACAGCCTTCCAGCGCTGTCCTGTTGATAACTTTGGGGGTAAACCTGATTTTTTGCCCAGTTATCGCTTCTTTTCCTTTAAGAAAAGTAAAAATCAGCCAGCTCGCAGGCCTTCCTGTTTCAGTTCATGTTGCTTGCAAAAAAACAGGCCTCAAAGTTAAAACCACAAAAAATATAGATATAAAACAAGGACTTATTTCAATATCACAAGCTTCGAACAGACTTTGCAACTGTGAAAATACACAGGTCACCAAGCCTCTTCGAGCACCACAAGATACGAGCAAGCACAAACCAACGCTTTACCCACAAAATGTGGATAAGTCAAAAATTCAAACAAGATTGACCTAGTACAAGCTCCAGGCGCAACAATCCCTGCAGCCATAGCAAACTCTTGGCCAAACATGTCGTCCAGGTAGAACACCCCTCTTTTGCCACCCCGTTCCTTTGTTTGAGTTTTTCTCATGTTGAAAGAAAACTCTGAGAACAGACGACAAAGTCGATCTTGTATGGTTCTGAAAATAAATTTTCAGCCTTTACCGCTCATATTTCTGTATGCAAAAGCCGCATAAGCCAGCTTTGAGCGAGATCGTGATTTTTGTTCATGGACTGCATCTTAGTCGAGAACTTTTAGCTTGCAAAGGGCATGGAGCTGGCCTGCAGAGACTTGAACTTATCTTATATAACAAGCACTTAAATCTTTTATTGGAATTATTAGATGGAGCCCTGTTGATAAGTCGAACAAGTGTCTTTAGCAGCGTTAAAACAAGAGCTTAGCGCTTTTTTTTCCGGGGATAGATCTAACGCTTACCGGTGGATGGTTTAGGTACAACTTTTAGACTTCACAAAGAAGTACCTACTTATGCCTTATGTATCCACACCCTGTTCACAATGCTCTTCCTAGAGCTTATCCACAGCAAAGAAAATTGTAACAGCGGAATATAAAGTGAATTTATCGGGTTGCTTGGGTAAATCCGGTGTCTGTCATGATGATTTTCTCTGGCCAACGCAAAGCGGCCAGGTGAAAAGCGGAGCCTTCAGGTGCCTGGTCCTTGCGGCGATCGCGCCAACGAGCCCCTACGGAAAAATCCACGCAAAACGTGTTTTTCTTTGCTCCATGCCAGGAAAATGGATCTATATCCTTGAATAATAAGGAATATTTAGACATTTTCGCTGTTGGTTGAGGGAAAAGCTGGCGCCAATAGTGGCCAAAAACGACAGGAATATCGTCCTGGTAGCTGTTCCACCAAGGAGTTCGGTCGGAAAAACGCCAACGGTTGCCAGCAAAAAACGGACGATCTGCGGGTCCTTCAGTGCCGGAAGTCAGCAAACGGATGGGGTTGAAGTCATTTTTGACCAAATCGTAGTCAATGTAGGCCTGCAACAAAGGCATCAAGGCCTTTGGGTCTTCAATTTTTTCTTTCCATTCTTGTTTTGCCGCTAGATATTTATTCAGAATTCCTTTTTTTTCTGCATACGTATCAGCTTTACGCTCACATTCAAAGAAAAAATCAAGAAAATCTTCGCTTTTAACCGATCTAATTGCATCAATAGCAGGATTATTCCAGGCTGCATGCACAATTCTCAGATCATTTCTTTCCAATACAATGGGTAGTGAGCTTAAAAACTTCCGGATTTTATCTCTATTTTGAGGTTTTGCACGCGTAAATGGAGAGTAATTCTTTAAATCTGATTGATAACGCTGATCAAAATACCAACCTGATCCATCTTTTGCATCGTCTATCAGTAGATTGATTTCATGATTACCTAATATTCCTTTTGCTTTATTATTATTTATCAAGTACTTAAGGTATTCAATTACAGCAGGGCTATCAGGACCTCGGTCACAATAATCTCCCACAAATATCAGGCTACGTTTCTCTGGATGAGAGCCATCTTCCTGGTAACCCAAATTTTGGATCAGTTGTTGCAAGGCCTGGAGCTCTCCGTGTACATCACCGATGATGTCTAAAGAACCAGCAGGTAAAGGCTGTACAAGAAAGTTGGGCATGGGTGAAGAGATCTTTATTTAATAATAACTATATATATAACTGGTAATGGATAATGGGTGTCTGTGGATAAGTGGCATAGATAGAAATTAACCTTTAATTTCAGCAACTTATTGATTACTTCTGCCTGTGCACCACCCCGATGGAGTCGGTGGACCGAAACTGGACAAGATTTGAGGCCTGGCCAGACAGGCAACTTATCCCCCTTTCATCCACAGCAGGTCCACAGCAGGCCTTCTTGGAGCTTATCCACAGGGGCCCAGAGCCAGTAGCAGCCTCAAATATAGCTTTTTTGCCCAGTCCCTGACCGATTTTCTGGCCGGATCTCGCCCGCCTGGAGCATCTGGATGAGCGGATGTCGGTGTTTGCACCAACATCATGTTGAAGTGCGAATTAAGCCCTTATAATATCCACAAATTATTCACTTTCTTATTAACCGCTGATTTCACCAGATTTTATATTTCCATTTCTGGTTTAATCTATTTTGTTAATAAAATTGTGGATTTCTTTGTTATCCAGACCTGTGAATAAGTTTGGTTATCACGACTGTTATTTTCTTTCTTGATCTAAACAAAACCCTGTTTTTGTAATTCAATATCGTGGTTTTGTTTTTATTTCAGTTTTTATTTCTTTTTTCAAAAAATAAAAAATTATCAATCCGAATTTTTAATTTTTGTCTGGATTGCTTTCTCCTTATTTATCTATCTTTTATTTGGAATGGCCTCTTTTTTTATTAATGAGCTTCCTTAGAAAAAAACAGAAACTAATCAATCATTTGAGTCTGTTTATCTCTATTCTCCAGTCGCTTTCTTTAAGTGTTTCTTGATTCCTTCCCGAGTTTTTTAGCTAAAGTTTGCTTATTTTTAATAAAAAATGACTTCAAGCAGAGTAATAAGTATTGAATGATCGGGTTTAGCGGTGGAACCTATCTGCCGACCCGACCCGACCCGACCCGACCCGACCCGACCCGACCCGACCCGACCCGACTGCGGCGGCCAGGCTGTCTTATGGAAGTCTGGGTATTTGCTCAGTATTGGATATAAACCCAGTCCTATGTGCCTGTTTCCCGGCACTCCCTCCCCTGCCCAAGCACTAGCACGCTTTATTGATCGTTCTCTGTCCGTATGCCAAACGTGGCTTTTTGGCGATAGTGGGCAATTCGTTTTGTCAGCTATCGACTTTGATAGGACAATCTGCTCACCGTGGAACTTTCGGGGCGTTTAGGTCGACAAAGCCATGGGTTTGAATCGCAAACTGCTGTCAAAGTGAGGCGAAACCGGCACTTGCTCCAGTACATGGACAACGTATTTCTGCCTTGGCCCGTGGAATCACCCACTTATCTTCAAGGGGTATGTTTTTTCCTTGTGGGCAGCAAGGGTATTCTCCTGCTAGCCCGTGGCTTGTATCGCTATAAGAAATAGCGCGAAATCTCCCCTCATGTAACAATTGCCGCCAAGGCTGTTTAATCCTTAAGTATCGTCTCGCTACTCTCCCTGTACTTCATGTCTCAACCGAATATCGAAGAAGCCGCTCAGGACTGGCACGGCTTGCTCCAGAAAGTGCCCCTGGCGGTCCGTGCTCATGTGCTGACTATCACTCAAGATAATCAGGACGAGCTTGCGACCCACTTTTATACGCATATGCTCAAGCACCCTGCCGCACAGGTGTATCTCTCGCATGATCAGGTACACAAGCGCTTGCATCGCTCCTTGCGCAGTTGGTTGGTACAGCTGTTTTCGGTGGATGAGCACAGTGATATGCAAGATCAGGTCAAGCTGCAAAATCAGGTTGGCGAGGTCCATGCTCGGGTTGGGGTGCCGGTTCACCTGGTGCTGCGTGGTGCACGCTTGCTCAAGGGGCGTTACGCCCGCTTCCTGTTTGAATCTTCGACTATTAGTTCCGAGCAGGCCTGGGAGTGCTATCGCTACATTCAGAACTTCATTGATCTGGCGATGGAGCTGATGAGCCATGCCTATGCCAATTCGCGTGAGCGTAAATCCCGTGCCGAAGAGTCCTATCGCCTGTTTGCCATTGTGCAGAACGTAGCGGCCGAGCGTGGTCGACAGCGAGCCGCGCTGCTGGATTGGGAAAATCTCTTCATGTTTGCGATGGCGGTCAACAATGGTGTGACGCCTGCTCCGCGAATCGGAGATTCGGACTTCGGTATCTGGTTCAAGCACAAGGGCGCGCATGCCTTCCAGGGCACGGTAGAGAGTCGTGAGATCCTGGACTTGATGAACCTGATTGATACCGAGCTGATGCCGGCTTTCGAGCAAGGGGACGCGAAAGGACAGGTTCTACGCTTGCATGAGCTGCGTGATCGAACCCGAGCCATTGGTTTGCACCTGGATCGCTTGTTCGAGCAGCAAAACGAGCTGGAGTCGGGCCGGGACGTTCTGACCCGCCTGTTAAGCCGTAAATACCTGCCTGTCGTGCTTAGCCGTGAAGTGGGCTATGCCCAGCAGCGGGGATCGCGTTTTGCGCTGCTGGCCGTGGATATAGACTTCTTCAAGCGGGTTAATGATACCCATGGCCATGATGCCGGTGATCGTATCCTGCGTCAGTTTGCTGAACTGCTCAGCAATAGCGCGCGTGCCGGTGACTACGTGTTCCGCCTTGGGGGCGAAGAGTTCCTTCTGGTCTTGGTCGACGTGGATGCGGATGGTGCGATGCGTGCCGCCCGTAATTTGCGTCTACGTATTCATGCGGAGACCTTCCGGGTTGTGGATGGCGAAAGCATGAGTATCACCGCCAGTATTGGTGTGGCCTTGTACGACGGACACCCGGATTACGAGCGTACGCTGCGCCGGGTTGATCGCGCCTTGTATCAGGCCAAAGAAGAAGGCCGCGACCGGGTTGTATACGTCTGATGGGACGGGCTTGCCCGCCCTTTTATGTCGTATGGCGGCAACCTGTGCTACAAGTGCGTATTGTTTTGTTCCTGCCAGTGTTTGGTGCCTGATTCCTGACAGTTGCGCGGCCTTTGAAGTGGTGGCCCCGGCCGGATGTGGCGCGTGAAACACAATTACATTGAATGGCATAAACGCTTTGGCCCCAGGCTGAAGCAGGATTTGTTTGCGAGCTGATTTTATGCATCCCCGTTTGGCTGTTCTTCCCCAGTACCTGCTCCCTAAACAGGCTCTGACCCAGTTTCTAGGCGGTTTGGCCTCCAAGCCCATGGGCGGGCGCACGACCTGGGCTATCAAGCGTTTTATCGACCGTTATCAGGTCGACATGAGCGAGGCAGAAAACTCCGACCCAGCCAGCTACGCCACCTTTAACGAGTTTTTTGGTCGTGCCTTGCGTCCTGGTGCCCGCCCTATCGCGGAGACGGCCTTGGTCAGCCCGGTTGATGGTGCCATCAGCCAGTTGGGGTCTATCCAGGGTGCCGAGGTGTTCCAGGCGAAGGGGCATAGTTACTCGACGACGGCTTTGGTAGGCGGAGACGCTCAGGAGGCTGCCCGCTATCAGGATGGGCTGTTTGCGACCCTGTACTTGAGTCCTAGCGACTATCACCGGGTACATATGCCTTGTGCGGGTGTGCTCAAGCGCATGATTCATGTACCGGGCGATTTATTCTCGGTCAATCCGACGACGGCGCGCGGTGTTCCCGGCCTGTTTGCCCGTAATGAACGTGTGGTCTGCTTTTTTGACTCCGAGCAAGGCCCGTTCGTGTTGGTGCTGGTGGGGGCGACGGTGGTGGGCAGTATGGTCACGGTTTGGCATGGTGTGGTAAATGCCTCGCGTGACGGCAAGATCCACGAGTGGAACTACGAAGGTCAGAATATCGCCTTGCAAAAGGGGCAGGAAATGGGCCGATTTCTGCTGGGTTCCACGGTGGTGATGCTGTTCCCCAAAGAAAGCGCCTATCGTTTTGATCCGAGCTGGCAGCCGCAAGGCGTAATCCGCCAAGGTCAAGCGATGGGCTATCAGGGCTAAACCCTGTTTTCTAATGAATAAAACCTGTGTTCAAGTGGACACAGGTTTTTTTTTGTCGTCGGGTCGCCTAAAGGCTCGGCGCCTCCGGCAAAAATTCCCCCTTTTTTTTGGGGGGGACAGCAAGCCGAAGGCGTTGTGTGGGGCTTTTTTTGACGGTTCAGCGCTTAAAAGTAATCTGTATTCAAGAGGTCTGTGGAGTGAGTATGAAAAGGTGGGGGGCGATAGTGATCAAGATTTTGGTCCTGTTATTGGTCTTGGCGGTAGCGGCCTGGGGCGCGCTGGCACTACAGTTTCAGTTGTCAGCAGGTCTGGGGCGCTGGCTGGCATTGGCTGGCTGGGTAGCGGTGGCTGGATTGAGCCTGTATGCCTTGAGCAAGGGCAAGAGCTGGCTCTTTGCACCCCAGGCGTTGGGCTTTCTGGTGTTGGTAGTCTGGTGGAGCAGTATTGCGCCCAGCAACGACCGGGAATGGGCGCCTGATGTGGCCAGAATGAGTTACGGCGAGGTAAATGGTTCCGTGGTGACTCTGCACAATGTGCGTGACTTTAACTGGCGCAGCGAGACCGATTTTGATGAGCATTGGATTAGCCAGGACTACGATCTGCAGACGCTCAAATCGGTAGATATGTTCCTTTCGTACTGGATGGGCCCGGTGATCGCTCATACCCTGGTGTCTTTCGGGTTTGAGGATGGCCGCCATGTGGTGTTTTCGGTAGAAATACGCAAGGAAAAGCACGAGGCATTTTCTGCGATAGGCGGTTTTTTCAAAGAGTTTGAGTTGAGCTTGATTGCGGCAACAGAGCAGGACATTGTGCGTACCCGTAGCAATGCGCGCGGCGAAGACGTGTATATGTACAGCGTGGAGTTGGCGAAACCTGCCATGCAGGCCTTGTTCTTGTCTTATGTGGAGCAGGGCCAGCAATTGCAGACTACTCCTCGTTTCTACAACACCTTGACGGCTAATTGCACCACCATTGTTTACGACATGGTCTCCAGGATCGTGGACGGGATACCGTGGGACTGGCGTGTGCTGGCTTCGGGCTATTTGGCCGAGTATGTGTATGGTCTGAATGCTTTGGCGCCAGGCCATAGTTTCCAGGAACTGAAGCAACTGGGCTACATCAACCCGAGAGCCTTGTCGCAGCAGGAGGGGCAGGATTTTTCTGCTTTGATTCGACAGGATTTGCCTCTCGTAAAGCCTTTTTAAGGCTGTTTTAGGCGCTTTTGTTCCACGTGGAACATATGTTTTACTTTATACGCTCTGAAAATTAGAGCGTATCAGGAATAAAAATAATAAATAAAAACCCCATCATATGAAAATTATGTGATGGGGTTTTTTAATCCCTGTACCCTGTTTTCCAGATTGCAGATGCGATAGAAAATAATTATTTTTGCCAAATGCGTCAGGGCCGTTCATGGACAGCTTAAGGAGTGGCCCGCCACTGCACCAACTGCTCCAGCGTCGTGGTGTTGCCACCACACACAACGACCAGAATGTCGCTGTACGGAGCCAGGGCCTCATGATCCAGGTAGAGAGTCGACAAAGCCGCGCCACATGCGGGTTCCACCAGAACGCGATGATCGGTCAGAAAGCGCAGGCATGCGCTGACGGCCTGAGCATCGCTGACCTGAACGCAGGTGGTGGGATGAGATTGGCTAATGGCGTAGGCCTGATCGCAGACGCGTGGTGCAGCCAAGGAGGTGGCAACCCCACTGACTTCGCCAAGTGTGATGTGCTGGCGCTGCCTTACCGACTCGCCCAGGCTGGCGGTGCCCTGGGTTTCTACCGCAATAATCGGGGTTTTGTCCCAACCCTGCTCCCGCAGGCCTTGGGCCATGCCGCATAGCAAGCCACCTCCGCCTACAGCCAGCAAGACGGCATCCGGCTGTACGCCCATTTGGGCCACTTCTGCGATCAGGCTGGCGTGGCCTTCCCAAAGTAAGGGGTCATCAAATGGGTGAATCAGGGCGTCGTCTTCTTGCACCAGGGTCAGCGCATACTCATGAGCTTCCTGCCAGTTCTTGCCGATTACGTGCAGCTCGGCTTTTTCCCGTTGAATCAAGCGTCTGGCGTGTTCGCTAGTGGTTTCGGGGACGACAACAAGGGTGGGCATGGTCAGGCGGCGTCCGGCATAGGCAACGGCAATTCCGGCATTGCCTCCCGAAGAAATGATAAAGCGCTTCTTTCCTTGCTGGGCATGGTGCTGACACAAGTGGCCAATACCGCGAATTTTGAATGATCCGCTAGGTTGCAGCGCATCCATTTTTAACCAGATTTGTTTCCCAAGCTGCTCGCTCAAGGCGTGTGAAAAAATGAGCGGTGTCTCAAGGTGAAGAATCATTTCTTATCGTTCCAGATTTTATAGTGATCTGAGGGGGCGCGTTAGGCGCTCCGAGCGCTGTTCACCACATTTTATCGGTCTGAAACACGTGTGGCTAAAGATCCTGGGCACGGTTTTGTGACGACCAGGACAAGCGGGCGGAAAATTGTTTGGAAAGGATGCTTATATCATCGGGCCTGGATTTTGTAACTGTTCTTGTTCTCTGCGCTAAGTCCCTTTATTAGCGTTTAATGTGAGGCAGCTTACTAACTAACTACGTGTCTGCACCTACTTACAATTTTGCTTCGTCTGGACTGTAGTGTTCAAGCTAAATCAAGGGCTTATCTGATAAAATTCCAGATAAATCGCCCGACTCAAGACCCCTTTCCGTACGGAATTCAGGCCCGGTCTTAAGCGTTTAATTTTAAGTGCATGATAAGCACCGAAACTCATTCCAATCACTCGGGCCATAAAGCAGTGTTGTTTTTTGCTTTACCTGGGCGGAATAAAAACAATAATAACCAGAACTTATTTCTAGAAAGGACGCTGTGGTAGCGGTTCTTAAAGGAATAAAGATTTTGTTATGAAAACTGCCACCAGACCTGCTGATATTTATATGCGTTTTTTGCAGCTCGCCGATTCGCTGCATACCCTGCCTTGCTTACCTTGCCTGGACCCTCTTGAAGAGCGGATCCTGGTGCTGGTTGCCAAGGCATCGAAAGACTGTTTGCGTTTGTCGGTGCGCGATGTCATGGCCGTAGAACGGCTGGGATCGCCCGCGACTATTCATACCCGCCTCAAATCCATGCGCGAGAAAGGCTGGATCGTCCTTAGTGATACGGAGGACACTCGCCGCAAACAAGTGGACTTGAGCCAGGCTGCCCTGCTGCATTTTGATCGTCTTTCCGCCTGTCTTTTAGAGGCGGCAAATGTTTGATTGATCAAATGGCGCGGCCTTGCACCCGATGTAATTGCTGAACCCGCAAAAAGAAGCGTTTGGCATCAGGTAAATAAGCGGGAAGCGCTCGGGTCCAACTAATGGAATGCAAACAGGCGTTTGCAAAAAGCGCTCGCGTGTCTGGTGCTTAAAAAACGGAAAAGATAGGCGGCATTAAAACAATGCCCCTGTTTCGCGGATTTACCTGCCTTCAAAGAGTCTATTTTTCTATACTGGGGACTCACCTTGAATACCATGCCTGGAGGCAGAATGCGCTTACCCATCTATCAGCTTGATGCCTTTACCGACACCTTGTTTGCAGGCAATCCTGCCGCCGTGGTGTTGTTGCCCGAGTTCCCTGACGATGCCTTGATGCAGTCGATTGCGCAGGAGAACAATCTTGCCGAAACCGCCTTTCTGGTGCCACAAGGCCAGGACTTTCGCCTGCGCTGGTTCACCCCTACGGTAGAAGTGCCCTTGTGTGGACACGCAACATTGGCCAGCGCCGCCGTTGTGCTGCAGCATGTGCGTCCCCAGGACAGCCAGGTGGTGTTCCATACGCTAAGTGGTGCTTTGACGGTGCGTCGTGACCAAGACAGCTATGTCATGGATTTGCCTGTGCGCCCGGTTCGCCGTGTGGATGACAATCCTTTGCTGGAACAAGCCTTGGGCACCAAGATTACGCAACTGTGGCGTAATGACTTCACCCATCTGGCTGTATTGGAAACGGAAGAGCAAGTGCGACAGCTGCGGGTGGATGCGGCAGCCATGCTGGCCAGTGGCTGTGACGGATGCATTGTGACAGCGCCGGGCTCGGGCCAGTTTGATATTGTCAGCCGCTTTTTTGCTCCTGGTCACGGTATTGAGGAAGATCCGGTGACGGGCTCGGCCCATTGTGCTTTGCTGCCGTACTGGGCTCCTATCCTGGGCAAAACTCATTTGCTGGCGTATCAGGCTTCTGCCCGTGGTGGTGTACTGGACTGCACCTTAACGGGTGACCGCGTGTTCTTGAAAGGCCAGGCCGTCCTGTATATGGAAGGACACATCCAGATCGCCTGAGACGATGCCAAGCGGTTTAAACGGGCATGGCGGTGCCGTGCCTGTATTGGTAACGCCCTTCCCTTGTTTTTGCCCGATCAGCACAGTAGTCAGCAAGACAGGCTGTACATTTTTTCGGCCTTCTTTATTGCGACTTTTTATGGTTTTTTGATCTCTTATGATTCCTGTCGCTCCATTTTCTTTGCTGTTTCTGCTGATTATTACGCTCGGGCCGCTTGCCTTAATTATTGTGCTGGTCTGGGTGGTTTTGCTTTTAGTACAGCCACATCGCCGGGAAAACTTTAAGAAAAAACCCTGGCCACGCGTACTTGTTTTGCTTCCTTTGCTTGTATTGGCGCTCTATTACAGTTATTTCCAATGGGAGGTCTATCAGTTCGATAAACGTCAGGCACAGGAGCTGGCTAGTCGGCAGCATGTTTTAAAAGAGCCTGGCCGTTTTGCCGGAATTGATATGCCAGCCGGAACAGAGCTGGAGTTGAGTGTGTGGGGCGACCCGGACAGCGTGTCCTGGGCTCGTTTCCCGGAGGCGGTCATGGTAGGCAATGCTCCAGTCCTGTCTTTCAAGCGCCTCCGGCCCGATTTGCAGAACTCCAGCTGGAAGCTGCATCTGGCAGGCGATACGGAATTGGAGGGCTGGCAATGTGATGGCAACCAAGTGCTTGAAATGGAAAAAGATCCCATGGCAGAGCACGGTTTTCGTTTTGTCAGCTGCTTTTTGGCTAAAGGGAATCAGATCAGGGGCTGGAGTCCCTATGCGGCGGCTTCCAATATGAACACAGCCCCGGATTTTGTTCTGGATCTACCTGCCGGCACTTTGGTTCAGGCAAGGCCGGATGGGACTTTGTATGTCAACGGTGAGCGGGATCAGGACCGTTGGATGGTACGTGTAGAGGAAGAGGGTTTACAGGTTCAGGCATGGAATCTGCCTTTGGAGCGTGCTTATTTCTCAGTCGATAAAAATAAAGATCTACTTTATCTCTCGCATGCTCAATTGGCTCGAGAATTTCAATTCGGCGGATTTAGTTATCCAGCCGGTACGCGTGTGTCGACGCCCAACTATCGCTTTTACCCGCAGTGGCCACTTTTATTGAGAATGGTATTGCCTGCGGATGGCGAATCGGATCAAAGAAAAGAACAGGTTCATGACCTGCTTAGTGGCCAAATTTTGGACGGATTTCACTAGTTAACGACCTGATTCCAGCTTTTTTTACCTGTAATCTGCAGTTTTTTTGTGGTGAGTGTAATTAAATAAGGCGAATTTGTTTGGAATGGGTCAATTTGAGTTAATGTAAGCATTTGAAGCGAATGTATAAAATAAAAACGTATCGTTTTCAAAGGTGGAATGTAGAGGGTTGGTGGCTGCTGGTTTCGTTTTTTAAGGTTTTGGCCTTGAGCGGAAGAGACAATCCGTCGGACTGAAACCGCCCTATTGCTGGCTTAACTGAACAAGGTTAGATGCCGCTATGACGACATATCAAGGGGAACTGCTGGAGCATACACAGGCCCACGCACAGGCTGCTTACTGGTTTACTCGCTTGAACTCGGGCGAGGCTACCGCAGCTGAATTACGGGAATTTGAGGATTGGCGCCGTGACAATCCTGAAAATGAACGTTCATATCGATATATTTGCTATTTTTGTGACGCCAGCCTGGATGCGCCCGAGCATGAGATACGCCGTTTATTGGCTGGCTCGGGGGAAAAGCCAGTGTTGCTCAAGCCCTATCACCGTGGTTTGCTGGTGGGTTTTCTGGTGTTGGCCTTGGCGCTGACCGTGTTTTTCTCCTGGCCCGAGCCGGTATTGCGAGAGGAGCACCTGGTATCGGGGGCTCAAATGCTGGAGCAACGGTTTGTCGATGGGGCCGTGCTGCGCTTGGGCCCGGATTCAGCCCTTGAAATCCGTGAATATGAGGACAGATTGAATCTGCAGCTTTTACGTGGACAGGTCACGCTGTTGCTGGCTGATCCCACACCAAAGAGTGTGACGGTCTTTTCCAGCTTTGCGCAGGCCCGCAGTAACAAGGGGCAGTTCTCGGCTTTTCTGGACAGCGATCAAATGAAATTTGCTGTGGATACTGGATCGGTCGAAGTATCTAGCGGGACATGGTGGCGTCGACAGACTCGGGTCTTGATTCCCGGTCAACATATTGATGTGGATCGATGGTCTGGAATGAAACGGGTTCAACCCGCTCCTGTATCTCCGAATGAGGCCGACTAACAGTCGGCCTCTTACGTTTCGGAGCGTTTAGAACATCCAGTTCAGGAACAATTTACCGTTTATATCGGCACGGCTATCCCCTAATAAACGGGTGCTGGCCGACAGACCTAAACGCAGACGTTCGGATTGCTGCAAGCTGATGCTGGTGCCCAGCGCCAAAGCATGGCTATCTACCCGCGCGTAACGACCATCAAAACTCACGGATTGGGCACTGGCGAAGGCCGCCTCCTGGTTCTGGTTACGGCTTAGCAAAGCCTGCTCCCAAGCAATCGATAAGGACGTTTGCAGTTGGCGATCCTGGCTTAAATTCCAGTTTTGACGCAGGGCCAGGCCAATGGAAGCCTGCAAGGCATTTTGGCGGCTGGCGTCCAGGCGCAGACGGCTGGCGGCATCGCCGCTCTCTTCCAGTCCAGGGCGCCGGTAATGGAGGTAATCCAGAGCCAGAACTGGCCCGATGCTGCCGTTCTCGCCCAGCGCCCAGTTGTAGCCAGTCTGTACACCGAGCGAGAAGGTATGCCCTGTCCAATCCGAGGAGGGACGTGCTTGATAGCCCGCAAAGCTGATGTTGCGGTTCATCTTGCCCTGTTCGATACCCACACGTAGTTGGGCCAAGCCATTCCAGCCTTCCTGGCTGTAGCCACGGTAGCGGGCATGCACCCCCAGGCCCAGACCGGTCAGCTTGCTCTTGGCCTGGAAGGGGGCGTCTACGTTGACGCGCTGCTCGTTGGCATTACCATGCACCCCCAGGCTCCAGTCACTGCCTTCAGCCCGGTGTTCCGCCCCCAGCATTACCCCATAGGTCTCGCTGCGGTGGTCAACATCGTTGTTACCCAGTTGCCAGTGGTAGCGGCCCCCATAGGTCTGGATGAAGCTTTGCCAGCCGCTCTTGTTGATACCGTCGGTTTGGCGCAATTGCTCGGATACCAGTTGTTCGCGACGCAAGGCGGCGGCGGTTTGGGCGGCGTAAGATCCTGCACTTAATTGGTCCAAAGCCAGGCCAATATCGCTGCCATCAGTTCGAGAGAAGTCCATGGCCTGATACACCGCTGCCAGGGACTGATTGCCCGAGGAGGCTTGTGCCAGGTTGGTACCTACCGAGGCTGCATTGGGCGAAGCAGCATATTGCGCATAAGCGTCCTGATTACGGCTGACGGACCAGCCATTGCCGGTACTTTTTACATTCAGGGTGGGGGACGCCAGCGTGGCATTGAGCGCAGCAAACTGCCCTTGTGTCTGGCTGGCAGTGAACACCTTGTCCTGATTCAGTGTCCATCCGTTCTGATACCAGTCTGGCTGCAAGTCCACGTGCAGTTCACCATCCAGCTGAGCCAAGCCTTGCACATCAATATGATCGTTCTGCGTGGTCGAGGCCTCCACCAGAATCCGGCCATCGGCACCTTGGACAAAGTTGCCCTTGATCGTCATGTTCCCGTAGGAATTCCCAGGGCTGAGTGTGCCCTTATTGGTGAAGTTGTATTCAGGGTTGATCGTGAATTCGCTATTGCCGTACAGGGTGGCGCCCTGATCTACTCGCAAGCCATACAGCTCGTGTTGCCCATTCAAGGAGGTTGAGCCCCCGGCAATGACAACAGCCAGATTGTTTTGACCTTTGATATTGCCGTCATAACGCATCTGGAAGTTAGGATCAGCCGCCTTGGTGGCACGACCGTTTTCATCGGCCTTTTGACCGAAGCTGATGCGGGTCAGGAGCAGTTGCTGGTCAGAACCGCGACGGTTGTAGTTCGAGGTGATGTCACCAGTAATTTGTGCGCCCTGCAAGATATTGATGTTTTGCACCCAGGCATTGTCTGCGATATGGATGGCTGCTTTCTGGCCCGACAAGGTGCCGGACAGATCGTAATTGCTGATCAAGGCACCTTGCAAAATGGTCGGTACAGCTTGTAGCCGGCCATCCACTACGACTAGCCAGGAGCCGTGATACTCATCGTCGCTACCCATGGCGTTCTGACCAAAGTCAAACAGGGCTCCGATGCCATCCTGGCCATCTGCCCGGACCTCACCTTGCTGAACAATATTGTGATGACGACCATAGCTGAATTGCAGGCCGCGGCCATACCAGCCCTGGGCATGAATACGCGTGGCCTCGGGGATAAGGAGAGTGTTTTCGCTACCATCCACACGTACGCCTACGCCTCCTGGCCCGGCCGTCAGTAAATCCGCCGCCTGGGTAATGGTGTTGCGTTCGCCATAAATGTGCAGCCCCAAGCCTTGCGTGGCCATATTGTATTGACCGGGCAGGTAGGCCGTGCCGTTTGCATTGCGGGCAAAGTAGCCATTGGTATTGTTCAGGGTGACACCGTCCCCATAGACCGAATAGCCAAAGAAGTTGCGGCGATCAATGCTCAGCCCAATATCCTGCAGGGCGGCAAGCTCGGCTTCCATCAGATTCACATAGTTGCGATAGGTCTGATGGCTCATCAAGCTGTTGCGCAGCTCGGTGTGGCTCATGTAGTTGCGATCCACTCCGTATCGCGGTTGGTCATGAACGTTCAGGATGCTGACGGGGATGCCCGGCATGGCGCCATTCAGGACTTCCTGTACATGATCTCCAGTGAAGTAGCCCTTGTCTTCGCGCAGGTCAAAAGCGGCAGGATCATATGGGTTGGTGCAGACCGAGCACAGGATTTTCTGTCCGGGGCTGGGGGCTCGACCCTGGTCATCGCGCAAGCCCAAGGCCCAGGGGCTAAGGTCATTCAGGAAAAAGGGATCGGGTGGATCAAAGCTGTTTTCAGGCAGGTTGTCGGTGACTGTATTGCTGATGCCCAAAGCATGCGCCAACTCGTGGAAAATGACGGCGTTGTAGTCCGCCTTGCCAGTTAAGGGCAGTTGGCTTGGATTGACGGGGGCGGTATCCAGATCCAGCTTTCCGACGCTGATAACCGCATCGGGGTTGTTTGGGTCACCCTGGAAGATTCCGTGCAAGCGTGCTTGCAAGGCCGACAGGACGAAGTTGGGATGATCAGGGTTACTTAGTTGGGCACCATAGGCATTGGCGTTCTTGTCATTCATGGTGCCCAGGTTGATCACAGCCGGTGTGTAGCCCGCCGGCAGATTCAGGATTTCGGCCCAGCGCTCCAGTGCGGCACGAATTTTCAGCCGACCATTCTCGTCAATATTCCAGGGGGAAACGCGTGGATTAGATTGATCCGACGTATCGTAACCGCCATCATCCGGCCCATAGATCCGCAGCTCAAAGGCTTGTTGACCTTGTTTGTTCAGAATGAATTCTGTCTCGTAGGCATAAGCGCTGCCGGCCCAGCTCAAGGCCAACAGGGTGTGGCCTAGTAGTGCTTTGATTTTGAAGTCCATGGGGTTCAGATAAAGAGAAGACAATGGTTAGGAGGCACTTTTCGTATAAAAGTAAATAAAAGTGTCTTTTCTTGCTACTTATTTCTGAGCTGTGCCGAACAGCTGAGTAAAAGGCGCAACACTTGGTGAACACATCACGGTAAAGAACTACCGGGTTTCAGCCGTAACCCTCTAGGGGATGATGTGTACAAGAGAGGAAAGTATGACCATAGAGATCAGTGGACAGGGTTTAATACATAAACAAACTATGCCCGTGGCTGAACCATTAAACGCGTCGGCCATGACGCCCCCTGTGGTGCCCGAGCAGGAAGAGTCTGGTTCCATAGACTCGTCGGGACGTATCAAGGTGCACCTGTCTCCCATGGGAAAAGATCTGTCGTTGACCAGTCAGCAAGCTCAGAAAAAAGGCCGCGACAAGGACATTGATGACAGCTCTTTGCCTGACGGAGTCAAGGACATACTTAAACGTATCCGCGACCTGAAAGAGCAAATTCAGCAAAAACTGATGGAGTTGCAGCGTATCCAGGCCAGCGACAAAGGTAGTGAAGCGGAAAAGAAACAGGAGCTGGAGCGCGTGCAAGGCGAGCTGACCAGTTTGAACGGTGCTCTGTCCAGTGCCCACGCCATGTTGAACAAGGTTATGGACGACATTGAGCTGGATGGAGATAGCCGTATGGAAGTGGCAGATTTGTTGATGAAGTAAGAAGCCGTTCGACTGGCTTCGGGAGTCCTTGGGGGCGCGGGCGGTTTGTTCGGGCGCAAGCCTGTATGAACCAGTGACTGCGCCCTTTTTTGACTCGGGACAGTCTGGGGCTGCCGTCACTGATACTCAGGGCTGGTTTGCCACCGTCAAGGCCTGCGTAATTTTGTGGTTGAGCTGATGTGGAGACATCAAATCCGCCGTGACCTGTGCTTTGGTGCGAATGATGTAGGCAGTCGATGGATTCAAATCAATGCAATACACCACCAGCGATCCGCCCCCTAGGGGAGCCGCACCAATATAAACCCCTAACTGTTCGCTGGCTGCCGAGTCATTGCGCTGCTGGTAGCCTTCGCCCGCGGCGGTTTGCTGAACGGTATCCAGGCACTGGGCCACGCTGAGACGGGAGATGGAGCGCTGTTCCGCCTCCAATTCCAGAGGCATCCATTCTTGAGCTTGTGCTGCCCAAGCGCCATGAAGCAAAGCTGCCATCAAAACCCACTTGTTGAGTGTGTGCATGATGTCCTCCCGCAGGAGACGATGGAATACCCAGCATAGTCCTGATCGATGAGGACGAGCTTTGATAGGGCTTAATTCAGGGATGAATTTCGGGTTTTTACTGAGGTGGGGGCCTGCTCGCAGTAGTAGGGGTAGGCAAGTATCCGGCAGTCGGCTTGAAGAAGGTTCCAGGCCTTCTTCCTTTAGCTGCTAGTGTGGCTCTTGGTCTTTCTGCTTGTGGGCTGGAAGTTTCCCTGTTTGTTTCAGCAGTTTCTTTTCTTCTGTTTTGACGCGACGTTCCAGCTTTTTAATATCTTCCTCGGCAGGGAGCTGCTCAGGCTGGATACCGCGCTGACCCAGCATATCGCGCACGCTGCGGTTGTTCTGTTCATGCTCGCGGGTGATCGACGTCTCGCCATGTAGCTGCTCTTGCGTGACGTTGTGATTCGTCATTTCCGTGGCGAGGTTCTTGGCGGCAATGGTTAGCGTAGGCAGAAAGTCAGCCAAGGGGCGGGTTTGAATAATGCCGTAGCGGTCTTTCATCATCTGGGTGGTGTGCCCACCAAATAGCGCCGCATCCCCTTTTGATCGGATGCGGCCAAAGCCTTTGTCGTCTACCCCATGTTCATAGAGGTTTTGCGATAGTGTCCTTTCGGACTCGCGAAGGCGTTCGCGGGCATCCAGTCTGGCTTGCAGACGCATGCGATCTTCAATCAGCTCCTGCTTGCGGGTCTGGATGGCGAAGTAGCTTTGAGCAAAGGCAATCGCCGGCTTGCGTGGGTCGCCGTTCTGGGCGATGAGGTAACAGGCATAGCGGGTGAGCATGATGTCTTCTATTGAACGATCTGCTCCGCTGCCAATCTGGACCATTTTCGTGACGCCACGAAAATGGTCCCCTTCTTCGTAACCCGTTGTTTTACAAGACTCTACCGCCCGGTCGATCGCCGTCTTGAAGTTCTCCCAACGCACATAGCCTAAAGGCTCCATCAAGTCGCGGGCGAACCAGAACTCCACGCCCTCTTCTGGGATGGTGTGGCTCAAGCCGTCGAACTGGTTTGTTAGCTGCGTAATGTCTTGAGATTCCACTTGATGTCTCCGGGTTGTATGACACTTGCCATCACGTCGCCAAAAGCCTTGTCTGGTTCTGGGGCCAGTGCGATGAGACACCGAGGACGTTCAGGCCTGCATCACTTCCCAATACAAAAACTGGAGAAAATCTCCCCCAGCAAATCATCGCTGCTGAACTCGCCGGTAATCGAGCACAGATCCAGATGTGCCAGGCGGAGCTCTTCTGCAAACAGATCCAATACCTGATCGCTGTGTGTGGCGTGTTCCGCAGCCAGGCCCAAGTGGTACTCCGCGCGCTCCAAGGCCCGCAGGTGTCGTTCTCGTGCCAGCCAGGGGGACTCACTGCCGGGGTTCCAGCCTGCGATATCCAGCAAGGTGCGGCGCAGCGTGTCCAGACCGATGTCCTTACGGGCAGAAATCGGCAGCACGGTGGCGCCGCTTTCTTGTGCCGGCAAGGCCGCCTGTTGCTCAGCTGTCAGCAAGTCTATCTTGTTATAGACGCGCAGCACGGGTACGTGTGATGGCAGGCGAGTGGTAATGGCACTATCGAGCTCGTCTTGCGGGTTGCGAGCATCGAGCAGGTGCACGATCACGTTCGCCTTGGCGATTTCGTCCCAGGTTCGGGCGATACCGATGCGCTCTACGGTGTCCTCGGTTTCACGCAGACCAGCGGTGTCCACGATATGTAGCGGGATGCCATCGATGTGGATCAGCTGCATGACGCGGTCGCGGGTGGTGCCGGCGATGTCGGTCACGATGGCCACATCTTCACCGGCCAGGGCGTTGAGCAGGCTGGATTTACCCACATTGGGCTGGCCTGCCAGTACAACGTGCAGACCTTCGCGCAGAATCGCTCCTTGACGCGAATGCTGCAGGATGCGTTCCAGTTCGTCCTGTATGCCTTGCAGGGTGGCTGCTGCCTGGTATTTTTCCAGGAAGTCGATTTCTTCTTCGGGGAAATCCAGCGTAGCTTCTACCAGCATGCGCAGGTGAATGATACGGTCGGCCAGGGCGTTGACGTTGTTGGAAAACACGCCGGACAGGGACGCGACGGCACTGCGGGCCGCGGCTTCCGATGAAGCGTCAATCAAGTCGGCTACGGCCTCGGCCTGGGCCAGGTCCAGTCTGTCGTTCAGGAAGGCGCGTTGGGTGAACTCGCCAGGCTCGGCCAGGCGCAGGCCCTGATCTTTACCTGCTTCCAGGCAGCGATCCAGCAGGCGGCGCAGAACAGCCGGGCCGCCGTGGCCCTGCAGCTCCAGCACATCTTCGCCGGTATAAGAATGCGGGCCTTTAAAGAACAGCGCGATGCCCTCGTCGATTGCCTCGCCTTGTGCGTCCTTGAAGGGCAAAAAGTGCGCATGACGCGCTTGCAGCGTACGGCCAAACAGGGTCTGGATCAGAGCATCAAGCTCCTTGCCGGACACTCGGATGACACCAATACCACCCCGGCCGGGGGCGGTGGCAATAGCCACAATAGGGGAAGAGCTGGACATGGGCAGATCGATCAAAGAGGCAGAACAGAGCCGTATTGTAATGGAGCAGGTGGATGGTTCGGACTTGGAGCGTTAGCCCTTGTTGGTATCTGAAACGCTTGTGTTTATCTACTTGTGGCCCAGGGTCTTGAGAATCAGGCAATCAGGCAATCAGGCAATCAGGCAATCAGGCAGGCATCTGGGTTATCTAACCGGGGCCAAAGCAAATAAACAAGCTCTTGGGTATGTCACCACAGCGGCAAAAGTTAGCTGTCTACGCCTCTTGAGCCTAATGATTGTTCACACAAACCACCAAGATCTCCACGCTTTCCCCGTGTTCGCACAGGTACAAGTGGCCCAGATTGCTTTTGAAGTAGATGCTGTCGCGCGCCTGCAGCACGTGGCGGCGCCCGTCCTGAAACTGCATGGTCAACTGCCCTTCGATCACAAAAATAAATTCTTCGCCTTCGTGCTGGCTGAAGTCGCTGGCATCGCGTGGTTTACCGGCCAGGACACGCCCGTGCATGGGCGTCATTTTCTTGTTGATCCATTCCGATGCCAGCATGCCGTATTCATAACGATGCGCATGGTAGGTCACGGTACGTGAAGCCCGTCCCACCAGAATATCCATGCCGGATTCATTTTGATCGCGAGGTGTCTTGAACAGGTCGGACAAATCCATCTTCAAGGCCCGGCTGACGGCCAGAAATTTTTCGTAGCTCAGGCCAATCAGGCCGCGCTCTGCCTTGGACAGGGTGGACAAAGACACATTGGATAAGCGTGCCAACATCAGCAGGGTCAGGCCCTGTCGTTTGCGTTCATCACGTATGCGCGCCCCCATGGCTGTTTTGCTCAATAAGTTGGGGGCGGTGTTGGCTAAGTCTTTTGTCATAACCTAAAGAAGTAAAAAACCATCTTCTTATAAATAATATTAATTTTCTTATAGGAAAACTCTGTCCTATTGTATAGAACTACACGTTTTACGCTGGGAGAAAGAAGGCATGACTGCGTTGTTTGATCCTACTGCTTATCCCTCTACCTCGGTGGAATGGATACAGAAACTGATTGCTTATGATACGACAAGCCGGGAATCCAACCTGGAACTGATTCATGACGTGCAGGCCTATTTGCAGCAGCAAGGGCTGGAAACTGTGCTGACGCATGACGCCGGCGGCCGCAAGGCCAATCTGTTCGCTACGATTCCGGCTGCTGATGGCACGCGTACTGGTGGCATTGTTTTGTCGGGCCATACCGATGTGGTGCCTGTCGATGGCCAGAACTGGAGCAGTGACCCTTTCAAAGCCGAGATTCGCGACGACCGCCTGTATGGCCGCGGTACTTGCGACATGAAAGGCTTTGTCGGTGTGACCTTGCAATTGGTTCCTGAAATGCTGGCGACCAAGCTGTCCAAACCCATCCACCTTGCCTACTCCTACGACGAAGAAGTGGGATGTGTGGGCGCGCCAGTCATGATTGATGACTTGGTCCGCCGTGGCGTGAAACCGGAAGGTTGCGTGGTGGGTGAACCCACCAGCATGCGCACCATCGTGGCGCATAAAGGCATTAACGCCTATCGCTGCCGGGTGCACGGTCATGCCGCGCACTCCTCGCTGACCCCCAAGGGTGTGAACGCGATTGAGCATGCCGCCCGCATCATTACCGCCATCCGTGATCTGGCCGACGACTACAAGAGCATGGGCCCTTATGACCATGATTTTGACGTGCCCTTCACCACTTTGCAGACCAGCATGATTCGTGGCGGTATCGCCTTGAATACCGTACCTGACCTTTGCGAGTTTGAATTTGAATACCGCAATCTGCCCGGCGTGGACCCTGAGCCGATCTTGCAGGAAATCCGTGAGTTCATTGACCTGAAAGTCCTGCCTGCCATGCGCCGCGAGCATCCGGATGCTTTGGTGGAGCTGGAGAAACTGGCCAGCGCTCCCGGCCTGAATCCTGAAGAACAAGCAGCCATTACAAAGCTGGTGCGTGAACTGACGCGGGACGACACGGTGCGCAAAGTGGCCTATGGCACCGAGGCAGGTCTGTTCCAGCAAGCCGGTATCCCTTCGATTATCTGTGGTCCCGGCAATATCGAGCAGGCCCATCGTCCCGACGAGTACGTAGAACTGGCGCAAGTGGAGCAGTGCGAGCAGTTCTTGCGCGCTCTGATTCGCAGCCAGGCTGTGGCCTCTTAAAAATAGACAAACAGGTTTCAAGGCAAACCCATGACAACAGAAAAAGTTACCAAGGAAAATGTGGTGCAGGCGCATGAGCGTCTGCGTCCCTATGTGCGCCAGACGCCCGTGTTCGATTACCAGACCGGGCGTCTGGACAGCGCCGTCAATTTCAAGTTCGAGCATTTGCAGGCCTCGGGCACGTTCAAGGTACGCGGTGCTTTCAACAACTTGCTGAGCTTGTCCGAAGAAGTACGCCAGCAAGGGGTGACTTGCGTTTCTGCAGGTAACCACGCCGTGGCCGTGGCCTATGCCGCCCATCAAATGGGGGTGAAAGCCAAGACCGTGATGATCAAGACGGCCAGCCCGGCGCGCGTAGCGCTGTGCCGCGAATATGGGGCCGAGATCGTCTTTGCTGACAATGGCGAGCAGGCGTTTGAACTGGTGCGTCAGATAGAGAAGGACGAACAGAAGACCTTCATTCATCCGTTCAGCACCTACCCCACCGTGCTGGGAACCGCCACGCTGGGCTACGAATGGTTGCAGCAAGCGGGCAAGCTGGACGCGGTGCTGGTGCCCATTGGGGGCGGTGGCTTGGCCGCCGGTGTGTCGGCTGCCGTCAAGCTGTGGCAGCCTGATTGCGTGGTTTATGGCATCGAGCCTGTGGGAGCAAACGTCATGGCGCTTAGCCGCCAGGCTGGCGAGCCGCAAAAAATCGGCGCCATGCAGTCCATCGCAGACAGTCTGATGGCTCCGCATACTGACGAGTTCAGCTTCCGTGTGTGTCAGGACAATATCGATACGCTGGTGACCGTCAACGACGACCAGATCCGTGCAGGGATGCACTTCCTGTTCAACGAATTCAAGATGGCCACTGAACCGGCTTGCGCTGTGGCAACGGCTGCCTTGATGTTCCCCTTGCGCAAACATCTGGCCGGGCAACGAGTGGGCGTGTTGTTTTGCGGCTCCAATACGGATACCGACACCTTTATCCGCCATATCACCACGCCACTGGCGCAAGGCTAATCATGCAGCTAAGCGTTTATGTAGCAAAAGCCCAGGAAGTGTATGAAGGGCTGGATATGGGTGCGGCGATTGATCTGATGCGCCAGGGTTTTATCGCCATGCAGCAAGGGCGTATTGACCAGCCCTTGCGTACGATTGTGCGCAGCCATTTGTCCAGCGGCTTTCTGGGCATGATGCCTGCCTGCATCGACATGCCGGAGATTTATCCCGAGCCTTTGTACGGTGCCAAGATGGGCACCCTGTTTCCAGACAATGTGCGCCTGGGTAAGGACCCCCATCAAGGCTGCGTGCTCTTGATGAGCGGCTTGACCGGCGAAACACGTGCCATTCTGGATGCCAGCAGCGTGACGGCCTTGCGTACCGCAGCGGTCAGTGGCCTGGCCACCGACATGCTGGCGCGCCCGGATGCCAGCGTGCTGACCTTGTTTGGTGGCGGGCATCAGGCCTTGTGGCAGTTGCGTGCCGTGGCGCAAGTGCGTCGCTTGAGCAAGGTATTTGTGATTACCCGCTCCGCACAGTCGGCTCAGCATTTTATTGAGGAAGCCCAGGCGTATCTGGATTGTCCCTTGATAGCCGGAGTCTCGGCCCAGGAAGCCGTGTCCCAGTCGGATATGGTACTGACAGCCACCAGTTCTGCCACGCCTGTCTTGCAGCGCGAATGGTTGCGCCCTGGCACGCACATCACCGCCATGGGTTCCAGCACACCTGCCAGCAGTGAACTGGATGGCCCCACCATGACGGCAGGCCGTTTGTTTGTGGACCGTGCGCAATCCACTCGTAACGAGTCGGGCGAGTTCTTGAATGCGTGCAAGCAGGGCTACTTGTCGGCGGATACCGAGTTGAGCGAGCTGGGTGCCGTTCTGGAGGGGCAAGCTGCAGGCCGCATCAACAATGAAGAAATCACGATTTTTAAATCCTTGGGCTTGGCATTCGAAGACGTATTGACGGCTGCCGCCTTGTTAAGCCGTCATGCCGCACAAGGAAATGGACGAGTAGTAGAACTTTAATAGCGTCATCAAGAGGTAGGGAGACAAGTAATGAAAAAGAAATGGGCGCAGGTGTTGCTGGGAACGGCGTTGGCCTTGGCAACAGGCATGTCTGTTGCCAGCAAGTTGCCGGACACCATACGTTTGGTCGTAGGTTATCCGGCCGGAGGAACAGCGGATGCCGTCGCGCGGGTGTATGCCGAGCAATTACGTGAAAAGCTGGGTGTGAATGTGGTGGTGGATAACCGCGCAGGCGCGGGCGGGCAGGTTGCCGCTCAAGGCTTTTTGCGCTCGCCTACCGATGGCTCGGTGCTGTTGGTCGCCAATAATCACATGATGACCACCCTGCCCCTGACCGTAAAAACGGTCAGCTACGATCCAATAAAGGATTTTGCGCCGGTAGCCGTGATCGCCAAGTTCGAACATATCTTTGTGGTCGGTAAAACCACGCCTGCCAATACCTTGCAGGAGTACGTGGAGCTGGTGCGCAAAGAACCGGAAAAGTACGGCCACTATGGCATTCCCGCCCCCGGCAGTGCCCCTCAGTTCATTGGCTACAGCATCGCCAAGAAGAACGATATCCAGATGTCCCCCGTGCCTTATAAAGGGGGTGCCCCTTTGATCAACGACCTGCTGGGTGACCATATACCCGCTGGCGTGGATGCGGTGGGCATGATTACCGAACACGTTGCCGCCGGTTCGGTGCGGGTGCTGGGGATTACCGGCGCGGAACGCCTGCCTATCTTGAAAGACGTGCCCACCTTTGCAGAAATGGGCTATGGCGACCTGAAAGCGTCGGGCTGGATGGGGATTTTTGCCCCGCTGGGCATGGAGCCGGAGATGGTCAAACAGTTCCAGGACGCCTTCAATGAAGTGGCCAAGCTGCCACGCATTGAAAGCGCGATTGTGCCCATCGGCTTCCGACCCGAGTCGGGCGATGCGCAGGAGCTATCGCGCATTGTTCAGAACGACCTGGACACTTGGGGACCCATCATCAAGGAGTCGGGGTATTTGCAGCAGTAAAACTCAAGGATGTGGAAAAACGCCCCGCAAGTTTGAGTGTGGGGCGTTTTTGCTTCTACGTGTAGTTTTCTAACCGCTCTGAACAAGTCGATGTTAGCAAGACCCGGACACGCCCCTGTCAGATTGCGCTTGAGGTGCACGGAATGCATATCCCGAATCCAGCACAAACTTAATTAACCGGCGTACACAACTCCACCACAATGCGCTCCGGTGTTTGTACATAAGACACCACCTGTCCCCAAGGCTTGTCCTGCGGCGGTGCCAGTTCCGTGCCCCCTTCTGCCAGCGCCTTGGCATGAGCGGCAGGTACATCATCGCAGACCAGGGCAACTTCGATGCCCAGCGGCACTTCTGACGCGTGCGGTGACAAATGGCCTTTTGGGTAGTTCATGTAGGCCAGCATTTCCCCCGCAAAGGCCAAGGTGGTTTGGCCGGTTTCCAGCTCGCCGTACAAGCCGGTTTCATGCAGCATTTTGGTGGTCAAGCCAAACGCGCGGTTGAAGTAATCCAGTGCTTGGCCGACGTCGGGAACGTAGATGATGGTGTAGCCAAATTTCATGGTGGGGCTCGGTAGGAAAACGCAGGGCCAGTGCAAAAAAAAATCGGCTCCCCGATTGTAGATGGGGAGCCGATTCTTTGATGGCTTAAACAGCCCGGTCAGGGTTTAAAGCTGACCGCGTTTTGTCAGTTCTGCTTTGACACCTGCACCGTAGGCAGGATCTGCCTTGGTGAAGTGACCCAGCTGACGCTCGATGATTTCCTTGGGAACACCGGCCATGGCGTCGGCAATATTGCTGAACAGACGCTGCTTTTCTTCGTCGTTGAACAGGCGGAACAGATTGCCGGGCTGCGAGTAGTAATCATCATCCACGCGGTGATCCCAGTGATCTGCCGGCTGGCCGTCCAGCGCCAGAGGCGGTTCGCTACGGGGAGCCTGTTGCCATTCGCCCTGGCTGTTGGGCTCGTAGTTGATCGTGCCGCCGTTATTGTCGCCAGTACGCATGGCGCCATCGCGGTGGTAGCTGTGGAACGGGCAACGCGGTGCGTTCACTGGCAGCAGCCCGTGGTTCACGCCCAGACGGTAACGCTGGGTGTCGCCGTAGGAGAAGATACGACCTTGCAGCATGCGGTCGGGCGAGTGACCAATGCCGGGCACCAGGTTGGCAGGCGTAAAGGCGGCTTGCTCCACTTGGGCAAAGTAGTTGGTGGGGTTCTCGTTCAACTCCAGCATGCCCACATCGATCAGCGGGAAGTCGCCATGTGGCCAGACTTTGGTCACGTCAAAGGGGTTGATGTGGTAGTTGCGTGCCTGCTCTTCGGTCATGATCTGAATGCGCAGAGCCCAGCGTGGGAAGTTGCCCTTTTCAATGTTCTCGTATAGATCGCGCTGCGAACTCTCGCGGTCCTGGCCCACGACTTTGGCGGCTTCTTCATTGGTGTAGTTGGCAATGCCCTGCTGGGATTTGAAGTGGAACTTCACCCAGTGGCGCTCGCCCTTGTCGTTGATCAGGCTGTAGGTGTGCGAACCGAAGCCGTGCTGCTGACGAAGGTTACAGGGCAAACCGCGGTCGCTCATCAAGATGGTGACCTGGTGCAAGGACTCGGGCGACAAGGACCAGAAATCCCAGGCGGCGCTCATGTTGCGCAGGTGGCTGCGCGGGTCGCGTTTCTGTGTGTGGATGAAGTCGGGGAACTTCAGTGGATCCCGTATAAAGAAGACAGGAGTGTTATTGCCCACGAGGTCCCAGTTTCCGTCTTCTGTATAGAATTTGAGGGCAAATCCTCGAACGTCGCGTTCTGCATCGGCGGCTCCTGCTTCACCTGCTACGGTGGAAAAACGTAAGAAAACGGGTGTCTTGCTGCCTGGCTTGAAGACCTTGGCCATGCTGTACTTCGTGATGTCGTGCGTGACGGTAAAGGTACCGAAAGCGCCCGAGCCTTTGGCGTGTACGACACGCTCCGGGATGCGTTCTCGGTCAAAGTGAGCCAGCTTCTCCAGCAGCCAATAATCCTGCATCAGGACGGGACCACGAGGGCCTGCCGTCATGGAGTTCTGGTTCTCCTCAACCGGGCGGCCAGCGGCGGTTGTCAGGGTTTTGTTGCTCATTGTGTTTCTCCGTTGAAGCTGACCCGAACCGAGGGGGGCGGGTCGTTTTAAGAAGTTGAGATCAGTCTACTTGCCTTGGTCGAAATAGTTAAATCAAATGATTTTAGTGAACAAATAGCTTTTTGCTATCAAGACGGTTTTCATCCCGATCATAGCGGTAAGTAGAAACGCTGCGCATGAATTTTCTATGAGCAGAATCTGAAAAGTTAATCAATGTTTGTAAATACGGGCCTTTAGCGAGGTTGGGCAGGATCGTTCCGAGTGATCTGGCATGGGTAGCAGGCAAAAAAAAACCCCGCTAAACGTAGCGAGGTTTTTTGTGTCAGAGCGAATTAGCTGTTGGCTGCTTTCGCGCTGTTCTTTTCGATCTGCACCATGATGTAGCGCTGCTGGGCAATGGACAGGATGTTGTTCACGCACCAGTACAGAACCAGACCGGCGGGGAAGAAGAACATCATGCCACCAAAGACCAGAGGCATCAGCATCATGACTTTGGCTTGCATTGGATCAGGCGGGGTGGGGTTCAGCTTGATCTGCAGGAACATGGTACCCATCATGATGGCGGGCAGAATCATCCATGGGTCGCGTGCGGCCAAGTCGTGAATCCACAGAATCCAGGGTGCACCGCGCATCTCGACGCTGCCCAGCAGCACCCAGTACAGCGCAATGAACACAGGGATCTGAACCAGCATGGGCAAACAGCCACCCAGCGGGTTGATCTTCTCGGTGCGGTACATCTCCATCATGGCGGCGTTCAGCTTGGCCTTGTCGTCACCGAACTTCTCGCGCAGGGCTTGCATGCGTGGCGCAAATTGCTTCATCTTGGCCATGGAGCGGTAGCTGGCGGCCGACAGCGGGAAGAACACCAGCTTGATCAGCACGGTCAGCGCCACAATGGCCCAGCCCCAGTTACCCAGCAGGGAGTGCAGCCAGGTCAGCAGCTTGAACAAAGGCTTGGAGATGATCGTCAGCCAGCCGTAGTCCACCACCAGATCCAGACCGGTAGCCAGTTGCGACATGGCTTTCTGGTCTTGCGGGCCTACCCACAGGGAGGCGTCCACAGCCTTGCTTTGGCCAGCGGCGATCGAACCGACCGATTCCAGCGTGCGCACGGCGTACAGATTGTTGCCCAGCTTCAGGATTTCGTTGGTGCGTTGCAGATCCTGGGCAGGAACCCAGGCGGTTGCAAAGTAGTGCTGCACCATGCCGATCCAGCCGTTATCCACGCTGCGCGCGTAGGTGGCCTTGTTCTTGTCGATGTCCGAGAAGGTGATCTTCTGGAATTTGTCGCCGCTGGAGTAAACCACAGGACCGGTAAAGGTGCTGTACAGGCGGGAAGAGTCGGGTGGGTTGTTGCCGTCGCGAGTCAGTTGCAGGTACAGGCGTGGGTCAATCGCGGCGCCGGTATTGTTCTGGATGTCGTGACGAACCTGGATGTCGTAGCGACCCTTGTGCAGCGTGTAGGTCTTGGTGACTTTCACGTCGTCCGAAGTCGCTTCAAACACCACGTCCAGCGTATCGCCCGTCATGCTGCGCTGGCTCGAGACCAGAGTGAACGGGGTCAGGTGGTTGGGCAGGTTCTGGCCAGAGGCACCCACAATACCGGACTGGGCCAGGTAGGTGGAGGCGGGCGAGTTATCCAGCAGCACCATGGGCTGCTCGGGGTTCTCGGGCGAACCGTACTTCAACAGCTCGGCCTTGATCAGCTGGGCACCTTCGGTGCTAAAGCCCAGCTTGTAGACGTCTGTCGTGATGTCGATAGTTTGCGCTGTGGCAGACACCGCGCTGTTGCTCGAAGGCAAGGCAGCAGACGCAGTCGGCTCTTGAGCAGCGGGAACACCACCGTTTGCGGCAGGTTCGTCGGAGGCTGCTGGCGCTTGTGTGGTGGCTGGGGTGGAAGCGAACAGCGATGGTTTGCCGTTGTATTCCTGCCAGTTGTTCCACAGCAGCAGCAGTGCAAAGGAGAAGATCATCCATAGGATGGTGCGTCGGATATCCATAGCGCCTGTATCACATTTATAAAGCTGAGCAAAAGCTTAGCAGTTTAACGTAGCTGGTCAGCAAACAGGGGGTTGCCTTGAAAAACAAGGCGCAGACCAGGACGATTTCAGAAAGTGTTGCGGTCTTCGGGCGTGCGAGCGGGCACAGGATCATGCCCTCCCTTGCACCAGGGATTGCAGCGGCAGATGCGTACACCACCGAGCCATAGCCCTTTGAGCGGGCCATGAATTTCAATGGCCTGCAAGGCATAGTTGGAGCAGCTGGGAGTAAAGCGGCAGTTTCTACCGATCCATGGACTCAGAAAAAACTGGTAAAAGCGGATCGGTGCCGAAGCCAGTTTGCGCATCATGGCCGTACCTTGGAGAACAAGGTGTCGGCCTCGGTGCGAACCAGTTGCTTCAGGGCAGTCAGCGACACCTGGGGTACCTTGCTGTGCAGCCTGAAGACATAGGCGGCATTGGGCAAGCCTTCACGTTTGTGGCGGAAGGTTTCACGCAAGATACGCTTGATGGTGTTGCGGGTGACGGCGCGGTTGGCAAAGCGCTTGGGGACGATCAGTCCCAGACGGGCGCCTTCGGTCTGGTGTGGATCTTCGCCACGAGAGCGAGTGACCACGAACAAAGCCCCGCGACCTACGCGTTGCCCTTTAAGAGACTGTGCGTATTCGGTGGGGCTATGTAAGCGAGCCGTAGCTGGAAAGGAGGCACGCATGATGCGTATCGTGGGAGTCGGGCTTTAGATAATAGATCCATCACCCTGGGCCCCGCATCCCGACATGGCTTATACAGCCAGACGTTTGCGACCTTTAGCGCGACGTGCGTTCAAAACAGCGCGGCCACCGCGAGTTTTCATGCGAACGCGAAAACCGTGGGTACGCTTGCGACGGGTAACAGAGGGTTGGTAGGTGCGTTTCATGGTGTATCCAAAAAAATGAGCCGCCAGAAATCGCAGAAAATCTCCACCCCGACAGCGCAAACGCTTGGGATCTGGCAACAGAAAATCGTGTTAAGCCCGTCATTTCAGCAAATTCTTTCTGTTGTGTCAATTATTTAGCCCGATATTACGCAACTAAATTTGTTAGCCTGTGGATAACTTGGCACAGCTCAGGGTAGAATCGAGGTTTACAGAAGTGATGACCGATGAATGAATTCTGGCAGTCCTGCGTTCAGAAATTGGAGCAGGAGCTTCCCCCCCAACAAATAAGTGCGTGGATACGTCCACTGGTTCCCCTGGACTTCGACAGCGAAGCCGGGGTGTTGCGCGTTTCTGCTCCTAATCGTTTCAAACTGGATTGGGTCCGCAAGAATTTCGCCACTCGCATAGAGGAACTGGCTTCGGATTTCTACGAATGTCCCGTAACGGTTCAGTTCGAGCTGCCCTCGGCCAGCGCGGCGCCTCGTCGCGCCCTGGCCGATCGTGCCGCTCCTGCGCCTGCAGGCAGCCCCGCCGGTGAAAACCTGGCCCCTCCTGTTGCCAACCCGGCCATGACGGCGGTGGTGGATGCGGTACAGGATCGTTCGCGCCTGAACGCCGAACTGACTTTCGACAACTTCGTGACGGGTAAAGCCAACCAGCTGGCACGCGCAGCGGCCTTGCAGGTGGCCGAGAACCCCGGTGTCTCCTATAACCCACTCTTTCTGTATGGCGGTGTGGGTTTGGGCAAGACCCACCTGATTCACGCGATCGGCAATGCGCTGGTCGCCAATGGCAATGGTGTGCGGGTACGTTACGTCCATGCCGACCAATACGTGTCGGACGTGGTCAAGGCGTATCAGCGCAAGGCGTTTGACGAGTTCAAGCGCTACTACCATTCGCTGGACTTGCTGCTGATTGACGATATTCAGTTTTTCGCCGGCAAGAACCGTACGCAGGAAGAGTTTTTCTACGCCTTTGAAGCGATGGTGGCTCAGCGCAAGCAGATCATCATCACCTCGGATACCTATCCCAAAGAGCTGGCCAATATTGATAGCCGCCTGATCTCGCGCTTTGACTCCGGCCTGACCGTGGCCATCGAGCCGCCCGAGCTGGAAATGCGCGTGGCAATCTTGTTGCGCAAGGCTCAGGCCGAAGGCATTGCCATGCCCGAAGAAGTGGCCTTCTTCATTGCCAAGCATCTGCGCAGCAACGTGCGCGAGCTGGAAGGGGCGCTGCGCAAGGTTTCGGCCTACGCGCGTTTCCATGGCCGCGATGTCTTGACGGTGGAAGTGTGCAAGGATGCACTGAAGGATTTGCTGTCGGTCTCCAATGGGCAGATCACAGTGGAAAATATTCAGAAAACCGTGGCCGATTTTTATAAAATCAAGGTCGCGGATATGTACTCCAAGCGCCGCCCCGCCAATATCGCCATGCCGCGCCAGGTGGCCATGTATCTGGCCAAGGAACTGACCCAAAAGAGTTTGCCGGAAATTGGCGATCTTTTCGGTGGTAGGGACCACACTACGGTGCTGCACGCGGTGCGCAAAATCTCGGATGCACGCACCAAGCAAGCCGAACTGAATCACGCATTACACGTACTGGAACAAACTCTCAAAGGATGACCATGCAACTCGTTCAAGCTACTCGCGACGCATTGCTAAAGCCCTTATCCACAGTAGTTGGCATTGTGGAGCGCCGCCATACTTTGCCGATTCTGGCCAACATCCTGCTGCGTAAAAACGGCTCTGATGTCTCTTTCCTGGCAACCGACCTGGAAGTGCAGATCACCACCAATGCCGACTTTGGCGTGGGTGAGGACAATGCAGCCACCACGGTGGCGGCCCGCAAGCTGCTGGACATTCTGAAAGCCCTGCCCGACTTTGGCGATGTGCGCCTGGGCCTGGACAGCGGCAAGCTGACCATCCAGTCCGGCAAGAGCCGCTTTCAGTTGCAGACTCTGGAAGCCGCTGATTTTCCAGTGCTGAACCTGCCAGAGCAGTGGGACGTGTCCTTGAGCATGCCCCAGCGCACTTTGAAGCACCTGTTCAATACGGTGCACTTTGCCATGGCGCAGCAAGACATTCGCTACTACCTGAACGGTATGTTGCTGGTGTTTGAACCCGGCCTGGTACGTACGGTTACCACGGACGGTCACCGTCTGGCTCATAATGCCACCGCAATTGACGGCGTGCAGGAACGTCACGACATCATCGTGCCGCGCAAGACGGTGCTGGAAATGCAGCGTTTGCTGGGCGATACCGACGATCTGGTCAACATTGATGTGTCCAGCCGTCAGATTCGTTTCCGCTTTGGCGATGTGGAGCTGGTCTCCAAACTGGTTGAAGGCAAATTCCCCGACTTTGCTCGTGTGATTCCTTCCAACTACACCCGCCACTTCGATGTCAGCCGTGAAGTGCTGCAAGGCAGTTTGCAACGTGCTGCCATTCTGACCACCGACAAACTGCGTGGCGTGCGACTGCAACTGTCGCAAAACCAGCTGAAGATTTCTGCTTCCAACGCTGAACAGGAAGAAGCCGTCGAAGAGCTGGATATTGATTATGAACACGAAAGTCTGGACGTTGGCTTTAACGTCAGCTACCTGCTCGATGTGTTGGCCAGCATCAAGGACGAAACCGTCCGCTGGTCTGTGCAGCCCGATGCCAACGCCTCTGTGTTGATGACGCTGCCCGAGCAAGAAGACTTCAAGTACGTGGTCATGCCGATGCGCATTTAATGCAGCATGTTTGACCGGTATGGCCCGCCGGGCCATACCCGCTTGAAGCAGACAGGCTATTACAAGGTTTTATGCTATGACCGATCAAACCACGACCACCCAGCCAGCCGATTACGGCGCTGATTCCATCAAAATGCTCAAAGGCCTGGAGGCCGTGCGCAAGCGTCCAGGCATGTACATCGGGGACACCTCCGATGGCACCGGCCTGCACCACATGGTTTTCGAGGTGGTGGATAACGCGATTGATGAGGCCTTGGCCGGTCATTGCGACGATATCGTCGTCACCATCCACTCCGACAACAGCATTTCGGTGTGCGATAACGGCCGCGGTATTCCAACCGATATCCACAAGGACGACGAACACCAGCGCAGCGCCGCTGAAATCGTCATGACCGAACTGCACGCCGGCGGTAAATTCGACCAGAATTCCTACAAGGTGTCTGGCGGTTTGCACGGTGTGGGTGTGTCTTGTGTGAACGCCCTGTCCGAATGGCTGTTGCTGACCATCTGGCGCAATGGCAATGAACACCAGGTCGAGTTCCGCCGTGGCGAGCGCACCGCTCCCCTGGCGGTGACCGGTCCTGCAGAAGGCCGCACGGGTACCTGCGTGCGTTACCTGGCTGACGTGGAAATTTTCAGCAATATCGAATACCACCACGAGATCCTGGCCAAGCGCCTGCGCGAGCTGTCCTTCCTGAACAATGGCGTGAAGATTCGCCTGGTTGACGAGATTCAGGGCAAGGAAGAAGACTTTGCCTTCCTGGGCGGCGTCAAAGGCTTTGTGGACTTCATCAACCGCAACAAGACCCCGCTGCACCCTAACGTGTTCAGCGTGGCAACCGAGTCCAATGCTGGCGGTACGCCAGTATCGGTTGAAGTGGCCATGCAGTGGAATGATAGCTACGCTGAAACCGTGCTGTGTTTCACCAACAATATTCCCCAGCGCGACGGTGGTTCCCACCTGACCGGTCTGCGTGCGGCCATGACCCGCGTGCTGAACAAGTACATTGCCGACAACGAACTGGCCAAGAAAGCCAAGGTCGACACCTCCGGTGACGACATGCGCGAAGGCCTGGTCTGCGTGCTGTCGGTGAAGGTGCCCGAGCCCAAGTTCAGCAGCCAGACCAAAGACAAGCTGGTGTCCAGCGAAGTGCGTCCCGCCGTGGAAGAAGCCGTTGCCCGCACCCTGGAAACTTGGCTGTTGGAAAATCCGAACGACGCCAAGGCCTTGTGCGGCAAGATCGTGGAAGCAGCCCGTGCCCGTGAAGCGGCCCGTAAAGCCCGCGAAATGACACGTCGCAAGAGCGTGCTGGAAGGCGCTGGCCTGCCCGGCAAGCTGGCCGACTGTCAGGAAAAAGACCCGGCCCTGTGCGAACTGTACATTGTGGAGGGTGACTCCGCAGGCGGCTCGGCCAAGCAAGGCCGAGACCGTAAATTCCAGGCCATTCTGCCGTTGCGCGGCAAGGTCCTGAACGTAGAAAAAGCCCGTTTCGATCGTCTGATTTCCAGCGAGCAGATCACCACCCTGATCACCGCCCTGGGTACCAGCATCGGCCCGGACTTTGATATCGACAAGCTGCGTTACCACCGCATCATCATCATGACTGACGCGGACGTGGACGGTGCTCACATTCGTACCCTGCTGCTGACACTGCTGTATCGTCAGATGCCCGAGCTGATCGAGCGTGGCTATGTGTACATCGCGCAGCCGCCCTTGTTCAAGGTTAAGGTTGGGCGTGAAGAGATGTACCTGAAGGACGAGGCCGAGGAAGCGGAATTCATGTTGAAGCTGGCCCTGCGCGATGCAGTGCTGACGCCAGCTGAAGGTGCAGCTCCCATCACAGGCGAAGCCTTGTCCGACTACGCTCATCGCTACGTGAAGGCCAAGGCCGTGATTGAGCGCCTGTCGCGTCATATGGACGGCGATGCCCTGTCAGCATTGGCTGAAGGCGTGAAGTTGAACTTGGACTCGCAGGAAGCCGCCGAACAGACTGCTAAGGATTTGGAGAAGGCCCTGTTCGACGAAGCTGCCCCCACCGTCGTCAAAGTCTTTGCCGCCTTTGATGAAGGGAGCGAATCCTGGCGTGTGGTGGTGCAGCGTCTGCACCATGGCAACATCCGTGTCACGGTGTTTGACCGCAACTTCGTGCGTGGTGGCGATCACCAAACTCTGGCCCGCGCTGGCGAGACCTTTGCCGGTCTGATCGGTGATGGCGCCATGGTGGCTCGTGGTGAAGGCGAGAAGCGTCGTGAGACCGCCGTGGATGACTTCCGTGAAGTCATGCAATGGCTGTTGACCGAAGCCGAACGCGGGCTTAGCAAGCAGCGCTACAAAGGTCTGGGTGAGATGAACCCCAGCCAGCTATGGGAAACGACCATGGACCCCACTGTACGTCGTTTGCTGCGTGTGCAGATTGCTGATGCTATCGATGCGGATCAGATCTTCACCACGCTGATGGGTGATCACGTTGAGCCACGTCGTGCCTTTATCGAGTCCCATGCCTTGCAGGCGGGGAACCTGGATATTTAAGGCTGTCGGTGTTCACAGTTCCTGAAAGCTGTTCGGTTTGATGAAAACTGATCTCAGAAATTTGTGGAAAACCTCGCAGTGATGCGGATAAGAAAAATGGGCTCCGGCGTTCTTGCTGGGGCTCATTTTTTTGGTGATGACGGATGAGCTCTGAGTCTTAAAGATTCAGCGTCTTTCGGCAGGCTTAATTAATTTTTGTCAGTAGACACTGACTGATCAATTGCCTGGTGGGTTGGTGGCAATGGCGTCACGCGCCAGGAATGGAAAGGTGCGGAATCAAGCTGATGTGGTCTACTTGCAGTGATACACCCTGCTTCAGAACGAACTAAAAGAAGGGGCGTGGGGATCTGATGGTGGCACCTGACGTCGGCCTTGCAAGGCCTCTTGATCGATCGTAAAGACGCTGTAAATTATTCAATAATTCTTTGTTTGGAAATGGAATGCGACTGGACAAGTTTCTTGGTGAGAGCACGGATCTGAGTCGCTCAGATGCGCGTAAAGTGCTTAAAAGCGGAGAAATCACCGTCAATGGCGAGGTAGTGACCAAAGGCACTCACGTTGTACAAGAGGGTGATGTAGTGTGCTGGGATGATGAGCCGCTTGCCCTGATTGGCCTGCGTTACATCATGCTCAACAAGCCCGCCGGTTACGAGTGCAGCCTAAAAAATAGTGCTTACCCGTCTGTGATGATGCTGATCGATGTAGAAAAGCGCGAGCGCTTGCACACCGTCGGTCGATTGGATGTGGATACCACCGGGCTGATTTTGATTACGGATGATGGCCAGTGGACGCATCGTATTATTTCGCCCCGCCATCAATGCGATAAGGTCTACGTGGCGACCTTGGCAGAGCCTTTGCCTGATAATGCAGAAGAACTGTTCAAGGCCGGTATCTTGTTGAATGGCGAGGACAAGCCAACGCTGCCAGCCGTGCTGGAACGCATTGATGAACGTACCGCAAGGCTAACCATCCAGGAAGGGAAATACCATCAGGTGAAGCGTATGTTTGCTTCCCTGGGGAATCTGGTTCAGACCTTGCATCGCGAGCGTATAGGCTCCCTGTCCTTGGACGACAGCCTGGAGCCAGGCGAGTCGCGCTACTTAACGCCTGCCGAGGTGCAGCAGTTTGTAGAAGAGGGCTGAACTCTTGGCCCTTGGGTCTGGCTTTGATAAGTCAAAGGTGTATCAAGCCCAAGGCTTTGATGTCCTGACATTGGGAAACCAGTCAAAAAAAGCGCTCAAACACATTCTGTTTGAGCGCTTTTTTGTACCTGAATTAATTGTCAAAGTGGCTAGTGGCGCGGTGTCCTGCCTTATTTAAGCGCCTTGCGCATGATGCTGGTGTTGTGTTCATAACCCAGTTGCTCATACAGAGCGATAGCACCCCGATTATTGCTCAAGACTCCCAGCTCGATGTAGTCCAGTCCACGCACTTGTGCCCACTCCTGGGCGGTCTGCATCAGCAGTTTGCCCAGTCCCATGCCTCGTGCCGATTCCGTCACGACAAGATCAATCACATAGGCAAAGTCATGCGGCGTGATGCAGTTGTACGGCGGGGTCTTTTGCTGCTGAACAATAATAAAACCCAGCGCCTGATCGTCCTTCTCGGCCACAAACAAGGCTGCCTGGTCCGACTCGATCATGGACTGGATAAAGCCCTCGTCCTGCCGTGCTTGCAGGTAGTAGTGCGGCTGCAAATGATGCATGTGGGCGAATAGCTCGGCGTACATATCTCCAATCTTGCCAATGTCAGCAAGTTGGGCGGGACGTAGTGTGGGCATGGTTCGGGCTTGTGATAAGTAGGAAAAGACAGAAGTGCTTCAATGCTAGGTCGACAAGAAAAGAGGGGCAAGTCTTATGGTCATGAATATCCTCGTAAGGGCCAAGGCTAATTAACGTTATTCCTGTACTGCTTGCCCTCGGGGTGGCGTTTGACAGCGTGGTCTTTGTAGCCATCTTTAGAGCGTTGATTTAGCATAGTGCTTGTTTTATACGAATCTACTTAGCGTGAAATTGACCATGACTGAAAGTGCGACCGATGCCCGTCGTGTTTACAAGGCCGCCTGCCATTGCGGTACGGTTCGTTTTATGGTGAAGTTAAGTGATGGGTTGCGTTCCGCACGTCGCTGTAATTGCTCTTATTGTCGTATGCGAGGTGCTGTGGCGGTATCGGCCGATTTGGCGGATATTCAGGTCGAGCAAGGTCAGGATGCGCTGACGCTTTATCAGTTCAACACGGCGCAGGCCGAGCATTTTTTCTGTTCGCATTGCGGCATTTACACCTTTCATCAGCGTCGCTCGAATCCTGAGCAATACGGTGTCAATGTTGCCTGCATTGAAGGTATGAGTCCTTTTGATTTTGCAGAGGTGCCTGTCAATGAAGGGCGCAGTCACCCTAAGGATCGTCCGGGCGGTGGCAGCCTGATCGCAGGGTGGTTACGCTATGAGGCCAACCCAGACTTGCCCGAGGGCTGATCACCCACCCCTACCTGTGCGGGTGTTTCGTCACGGCATAGGTCTTTCAGGCCGCAGGCAAATCCATCTGCTGCCTACGCAAGAAATACGAAGCCTCCGCCAGTTTCAGGAACCCCACCATCTCATTACGCGCATACTCCGGATCCCCGCTGGTCAGGGCCTTGCCCAGCTTTTCCAGCGCCTCTACCGTGACCTGATAGTTATCGGTATCGCTGGTATTGGCAAAGCGCACCTGGTTGGCGTGGTCGGCGGACATGGCGATGGCGTCCAGCAGGCGCTCGTTGTGTACGCATTGCAGCCAGGCTTGGCGAAAGCTGGCGTTGGCACTGAACATTAGCGCTGCGTCTTTGTGCACCATGGCCACTTTGGCCAGATCAATGGCTTTGCTAAGACCGGCATGGAGCTGATCGCGGTCGGCAATGTTGACGGCCAGTGCGGCAGCAGCCGGCTCCAGAATGCGGCGTAACTCAAAGATGTCGCGCACCATGGCGTCGGTCAGCACCGGGACCTGAAACCCCCGTGTGGTGCTATTCAATAAACCTTCGTTGACCAGTCGCAGCAGGGCCTGGCGCACGGGCATGCGGGTGCAGCCAAAGCGCTCGGCCAATTCGTAATCCAGCAGGCGGTCGCCGGGGTGCCAGTCGCCTGCATTCAAACGCTTGCGGGTGTCCCGGTAAATGGTGTCTACCAGCGTTTCCGCCTTGCTTGCCTGTGTGGATTTACCAGTCGAAGTCGCCATACGAAACCGATCAGAAAAGAATGGATGATTGTATCGTACAGACCCTGCTGCGCTGATCGGGTTTGTGCTTAGAGCATGTACCCGGCTTGTGGTCGGTTTGTGGCCGACTTGTATCAGGTTTATGCCCGGCCTTTGTCTAAAACTTGGTTCGTATTCCCACCCTTAACAAGGTCTGGTTACGCCCCGTGGAGCTGGGCATGCTGATCACGTTGGCCGTTGCGCCCTCGCCTTGCGCGTGCTGGATGATGGCCTGGGTATAGATATCCGTACGCTTGGACAGGAAGTAGTCGGCCGTCAGGTTTAGTTGGTGGTATTTGTTCGATCCCAGGGTGGTCAGCCCATAGCCCGGTCCCAGTACCAGATTGGGTGCCGCGCGCCAGGCAAAACCCAGCTGGTAGTTGCGGAAGGTATGGTTCTTTTGCTGGCCATCGGGAGCCACGTACAGGGCTTGTGAAAACACACCGTAGATAGTCACTTTGTCGAAGGCGTAGTTCGCTCCTATGCCCCAGTCGCGCAGGTAACGGCCGCCGACTCGATTGGGTGCGCCACCGCCGGTCAGCGGGCTGATGTCCAGGCTGGCTTCTTGTACTTCGGTATAAGCGGCGCCGGTCGCAAAGTTGCCGTTCTTGTAGTTGGCCGTAACGCTGATGGTGCGCCCGGTTTGTGCCTGCCCTTCGCGTCGTTCCGGGAAGCCGTACATGGCACCCAGTTCAATACCGGCAAAGGAAGGCGTTACGTATTTCACCGATTGATTGACCCGCTGGCCGCTCATGCGGTCGTTGTCCAGAGGGCTATTGGAATAGCCGCCTGCCGACCAGGTGGGGGTGTAAAAGGCCTGCAAGGTGTCGGTGAAGAAATCGTATTGTCTGCCGAGCTTGATGCTGCCCAGATAATCGGATTTCAGGCCCACCCAGGCTTGGCGGCCCCACAGGGCGCCGCCTTGCCCTGCTTCCCCAGTCGCCACGGAAAAGCCGTTTTCCAGTTGAAAGATGGCAGTCAAACCATTGCCCATCGACTCGGAGCCACGCAGACCCAATCGGTTGCCTTGCATGACGCCGGTATCCAGCGTGGTTTTGGAGGGGCCGTTGGCATTGCTGATCCAGGTCAGGCCCGCATCCAGAATGCCGTACAAGGTGACGTTGTCGCCGGTTTGCGCCGTGGCGCTGGAGCTGGCGATCAGCGTGGCCAGTCCGACACAGCTAGCCAAGACGATTTTGACGTGACGGCGCATCATTGGGCACCGCCTTTGCTGGGGACAGCGTGTAATTTAGCGGCCTGATCCAGGGCGTTTTGCTGTCGGGCAGATGGCAGGGCAAAGACGCACAAGCCACCCAGCACGGCCAGACCGGCAATGGTCAATACAGCGGTGCTGGTGCTGCCGCTCATTTCTTGTGCCAGCCCCATGGCGTAGGGGCCAAACAAGCCGCCCAATGCTGCAACCGCATTGATCAGGGCATAGCCGGTTGCAGCGGCGCGGCCACTCATGAAATTACCGCCCAAGGCCCAGACCAGGGGTGTGCCGCCAATGAACATGGCCGTGGCGATGATGACGCCAATAATGCGCACGGTCGGGTCCGGTGCCAGGGCAGTCATCAGCAGGCCGATAGCACCGCCTGCGCAGGCAATGGCCAAGTGCCAGCGACGTTCCCCAAAGTAGTCGGAAGAGCGGCCCAGAATCAGCATGGCCAGAGCCGATGCGGCATAGGGCAAGGCGGCAATATAGCCAATGTGGGTCAGGTTCTGGATACCGGCTTCCTGAATGATGGTGGGTGTCCAGAAGATCACCGCATAAATGCCCAGGTTCAGGGACAGCAGCACGCAGGCCAGCCACCACACATTGGGTTTGCCCAGCACTTCAGCAATTTTGTCCTTGCGCGGCAGCTCGCGTTGCGCGTCCTGATTCAGGGTGTGCAGCAAGGTTTTTTCTTCCTGGCTCAACCATTTGGCGTCTTCAGGACGGTTGGGCAAGGTCGCCCATAGCAAGGCCGCTACAAAGACAGCGGGCAGCCCCTGCAAGAGGAATAGCCATTGCCAGTTATGCAGGTGCTGGGACTCCGAAAACACATCCATGATCCAGCCCGAGAGCGGGCCCACGATCATGCCGCCCGCAGCAGCGGCAGTAACCAAGGTCGCCATGACGCGGCCCTGGCGTTGTGGGGGGAACCATTGCGCCAGGTAATACACCACGCCAGGCAGAAAGCCGGCTTCCGCCACGCCCAACAGGAAGCGGACGATATAGAACTGTGTGGGGGTGGTGACGAACATGGTCAGCACGGACAGGATGCCCCAGGTGACCATGATGCGTGTCAGCCAGGCGCGGGCACCAAAGCGGTACAGCAAGAGGTTGCTGGGGATCTCGAACAACAAAAAACCCACAAAGAAGATGCCTGAACCCAGGCCATAGACCTCGGCTGAAAAATTCAGGTCTTGCAGCATTTGCAGCTTGGCAAAGCCCACGTTGACGCGGTCGATGTAGGCCACGATGTAGCTGATGAACAAAATGGGCATCAGCCGCCAGAGGATTTTGCCGAAAAGCAGATCCTCGGCCTTGGAGGGGACCGGGTCTGCGGGGCGCGATTGTTGTCTCATGATAGTCCTTATTGGTAATCGCAGTAAGTGAATTCAGTTGAACTCATTTTTTGTGAATATATTCATTTTCATACTTGTTGGTCAATAAGTGCTATAGGTATAAAACAACTTTGATATTCATTAATTAGTTGAAATTAAACGAATTTATAAAAAATAAAAAGCCAATTTCTAGTACAAACACCTAGATTCGTTGACAGCGATATACCTGCTCTATAAACTGAATTCAGTTTTGAATAATAGCAATAAGGAGCTGGCATATGAGCAGGCAGGAGGCCCCTTCGGCCCAGGTGATCGAGCATGTTTCGTCCCTGATTGGCTTTGATACGGTAAGCAGAAACTCCAATCTGGCATTGATTGAATGGGCCGCCAACCGGCTCGAAGCGGCGGGCGCCCAAGTGCGTTTTGATTACAACGAATCGCGCTCCAAAGCCAATCTGCTGGCGACCTTTGGCCAGGGGCCGGGAGGCGTGGTTTTGTCGGGCCATACAGACGTGGTGCCGGTCGACGGGCAGGTATGGTCCAGTGATCCTTTTGAAGCCCAGATTCGTGATGGCCGCTTGTTTGGCCGTGGCGCTTGCGACATGAAAGGCTTTATCGGCGTGGCCATGGCGCAGGCGCAACGCCTGGGTTCCATGACACTGCGCGAGCCCGTGCATCTGGCCTTGAGCTACGACGAAGAAGTGGGCTGTCTGGGCATTCCCGGCCTGATCGAGGAAATGCGTAAAGCCGGCATCCAGCCCAGCGGCTGCATTGTGGGTGAACCCACCAGCATGCGCGTTGTGGCGGCCCATAAAGGCGGCCGCATTTATCGCTGCCGCGTCAAAGGCTGCGCCGCCCATTCTTCTTTGACACCACACGGTCTGAACGCAATCGAGTACGCCGCCAATCTGGTTTCGCACATTCAGCATCTGGCGGATGAAGAGGCCCAGGTCGGCAAGCGCATTGAAGGCTTTGATGTGCCTTTTTCCACCATTTCCACCAACACGATTTCCGGTGGCAATGGCATGAATATTATCCCGGCCCATTGCGAGTTCTCCTTTGAATACCGCTATCTGCCTGGCGTGGACCCGGATGGCTTCATCGGCAATTTGCGCCGCTTTGCCTATGAGCAGGTCTTGCCGCGCATGCAGGCACGCCATGGCGACGCGGCTATCGAATTCGAGTGTCTGGGCAGTATTCCTGCCCTGGATGACGAAGACAGTCAGGAACTGAAAAAAATGGCGCTGGCCTTGCTGGGTGAGTCCGCCGCACAGCGTGTGGCCTATGGCACCGAAGCCTCGTTTTTCCAGGAAGCGGGCGTGCCCAGCATTGTCTGCGGGCCTGGCTCCATCACCGTGGCACACAAGGCCGATGAATACGTCAGCCTGGCGCAGTTGGCCGCGTGCGAGTCCTTTCTGGGCAAGGTGATCCAGTCCTTGGCTGCTTAGGGCGGGATGGTTTCCGGCAGGTCTTGGGGCCTGTCTTATTTTGAAGGAATAATTTTTCATGAAGCTAGCAAAACGCATTACCGGCACCTCCCAAAAATCCTTTGGCATGTACGAGCAGGCGGCTCGCCTGCAAGGCGATACCTCGGACCTGATTCATCTGGAAGTTGGCCGCCCGGACGCGGATACGCCAATGGCGATCAAGCAGGCGGCAGCCGATGCCTTGATGCGCGGCGAGGTGCATTACAGCGATCTGCGTGGGGTGCCCGCCTTGCGTGAAGCCTTGGCCGCCAAGCTGCGCAAGCAAAACAAGCTGGATGTCGGGCCGGATGATGTGCTGGTCACCAATGGGCTGACGCACGCCTCCTTTGCCGCTTTCTTCGCCATTCTGGACGAGGGTGATGAGGTGATTTTGCTCTCGCCGCACTACCCGCAACATATAGGCAAAATCGAGCTGGCCGGGGCGCATCCGGTGCTGGTGCCGCTGAATAAGGAACAGGGTTTTGCCATTGATGCGCACGCCATCGAAGCGGCTATTACGCCCCGTACCCGCATGGTGGTGCTGGTGAATCCGGCCAACCCCACGGGCCGTGTGTATCGCCGTAGCGAGCTGGAAGCTCTGGCGCAATTGGCGATCAAGCACGATCTGATCGTGGTCTCTGATGAAGTCTACGAGGACATTACCTACGACGATGCCGAGCACATCAGCATTGCCTCCCTGCCCGGCATGCAGGAGCGCACCGTGTCGATGTTTGCCTTCACCAAGTCCTACGCCATGGATGGCTGGCGCATTGGGTATCTGGCTGCGCCTGCCTGGTTGATGCCCGGCTTGTTGAAGATCACCGCTAACGATGTCACCCATGTGAATACCTTTATTCAGGCGGGCGCGCTGGAAGCCGTGGTCGGGCAGCAAGAAGCCTTGTGCGGGATGATTGCGGACGACGATGCCAAGCGCCACCTGATGCTGCAACGTCTGAATGCCATGGCGAATGTCAGCTGCGCCCATGTGGAAGGCACGATTTATGCCTTTGCCGATGTACGTGCTACGGGTGTGCCTTCGCAGGAACTGGCTGAGCGCTTGCTGAAGGAAGCCCGTGTGGTGGTCGAGGCAGGCAGCTTCTACGGTCCGCAAGGTGAAGGTTTCTTGCGCCTGTGTTTTGGTTCTGCCTCGTATGAGCAGATCGAACAGGCCATGGATCGCTTGCAGGTATTCTTTGCTCAATTGGAGACTCAGGCCAGCTAAACCGCCGCTTGATCGGGTGAACTGGCAGGACCTCGAGGCCGCTTTCTGTTATGGAAAGCGGCTTTTTTTTGTGTCTGGGAGCAGGTGGTTTCAACCCCACTATTTAGCGGAATACATGCCCAGGCCATGATTTTTTTATATAAATGTATAGATTAACGTCCGTACAAATAAACCGACAGACTGCGTCGGTGTTTTCCCTTAAATTCAGGCGTATTCCCCTGTGGGCGCTGGTTATAAGGTCATTATCAATCCATATTTCCATAGACAAGTATCGGCTCCTTATTATATTGTTCGTATCAAACAACAATTATGTCCGGTCAATTAATAGGAGCAGGTCCATGAAATACGGGATACGGGGTGTACTGGCAGCAGCAGGGATGGTGGCCGCGCTGGGCGCGCAGGCTCAAACGCTCAAGCTGGGTGTGGTAGGAGGCATGACAGGTCCAGGCGCGCCCTGGGGTCTGGCTATTGATGGTGGCGTGAAAATCGCCGTGGATGAAATCAATCAGGCCGGCGGCCTGGAAGTGGGCGACAAGAAGTACAAGGTTGAAGTGCTGACCTACGACGACCACTACAAGGCAGCGGATGCAGTAACCGCCACCAACCGTCTGATCGATCAGGATGAAGTGAAATACATCATCGGCCCGATTGGCTCGGCCTCGGTCATGGCCATGAAGCCGATTACCGAGCGCAACAAGGTCATCATGCTGTCCAACAGCTACTCGACCGAAGTGCTGGATGCGAACACGCAATACATGTTCCGCGTGCTGCCTACGCAGTACGAATACAACCGTCAGCTGATTGGCTGGTTGAAGCAGGAACGCCCCGAGCTGAAGCGTCTGGCGATCCTGTCGCCTAACGATGCAACCGGCTGGAGTACGCAAAAGATCCAGACCGCTGCATACAAGGACGCCGGTTACGACGTGGCTGAAACCAAGTTCTTCGAGCGCTCGCAAAACGACTTCCGCACCTTGCTGACCAGCATTCTGGCCAAGAACGTGGACTTCATCGAACTGGACACCGTGCCACCCGGCCCGGCCGGTATTGTGATACGTCAGGCACGTGAAATGGGCTTCAAGGGCCAGTTCACCAAGTTTGGCGGCAATAACGTGGCTGAAACCGTGAAGTCTGCCGGTGCGGACAATGCGGAAGGAACCTTGGTGTATTTGTCTGCCGATCCGTCCAGCGAGCCCTACCAGAAGCTGAGCCAGGCTTACGCCAAGGTCCACAGCAACAGCATGGATGACTTCGTTTTCTACTTCTACGATGCCACCCGCCTGCTGTTCAAGGCCATTAACGAAGCTGGCACCGTGGACGATACCGATGCCGTGCGTGCCCGCATTGAAGCCAATAGCAGCTTTGACGGTATTCAAGGCGCGATTGTGTGGGGCGGAAAAGATGTCTATGGCGTGAACCACCAGATCGCCACCCCGGCCTACCTGGGTGTGATCGAGGGCGGCAAGGCCAAGGTCATCAACAAGTTCGACGCCCGCTAATTACCGGTTTTGTTTCAGTACGCACTCCGCCACGGCGGTGGAGTGCACCTTGATACGGTTAGCAATTATGCAGATCGCAATGCAAATCGCCATCATCGCCCTGATGTCCACGTTCGTGTACGCCCTGGTTGCCCTGGGTTTCACGCTGGTGTTTGGCATCTTGCGGGTGGTGAACTTCGCTCACGGCGAGTTCTACATGCTGGGCGCTTACGCTATGTATGTGTTTTATGGTCAGTTTGGCTGGCCCTACCTGCCCTCTATCGCGGCCGCTGCCGTGCTGGTGGGATTTCTGGGCTTACTGGCTGAACGCGGCCTGTTCCGTCGCTTTGTCGGCGACGAGATGGGCGGCATGATCATGTCCCTGGCTTTGGCGATTACCTTGCAGGCGGGGATCTCGCTGCTGTTCTCGGTGGACGAGCAATCGGTACGCCGTCCGGTGGAAGGTGCATGGCAAATTGGCCAAGCCTTTTTCGCCAAGGATCAATTGCTGATCGTGGGCATGAGTGTGCTGGCGCTGGCTGCCTTCTATTTTCTGATCGAGCGTACCCGTATCGGCATGACGATACGTGCGGTGGCGCAGGACCGGGAAGTGGCACGTCTGCAAGGCGTCAGTTCCTGGAAGATCATGGCCTTCACCTTTGCCTTGAGCTGCGGCCTGGCCGGTTTGTCGGGTGCCCTGATGGCGCCGGTCTACACCGTGCACCCCTATATGGGTGAAGCCGTGGTGGTGAAAGCCTTCATTATTGTGGTTCTGGGTGGTCTGGGCAGCTTGCCCGGTGCAGTGGTTGCCGCCCTGATTCTGAGTGTCACCGAGGCCGTGGCGTCGACCTTCTATAACGCGACCGTGGCCACCATGCTGTCCTTCCTGATCGTGATGGCCGTGTTGCTGGTCAAACCCAGCGGTTTGATGGGGAAATCGTCATGAGCGCGATCAAAACTGCTTCTTTCTATCCGCGTGATGGCGCCCTGCAATGGGTCTGGCATGCCGTCGTGGTCGCGGTGCTGCTGGGCTGGCCCGTGTGGGCCGGACAGCCTCGCTTTGCCCTGCATCTGGCCATCATGGTGTCGCTGTACGCCTGCCTGGCCATGAGCATGAATCTGGTTTTGCGCATCGGCCAGCTCTCGCTGGCGCATGGTGCCTTGTTCGGGCTGGGGGCGTATGCCTCGGCCATTTTGAGTCGAGATTATGGCTGGTCCTTTCCAGCCGCGTTTTTGGGCGCCGGAGTGCTGACGGCAGCATTAGCTGTGATCACCGGTCCCATTTTTATGCGTATCAAGGGTGTGCATTTCGCACTCTTGACCTTCGCCCTGGGCGAAGCCGTGGTGCTGAGCTTTATCGAGTTCCACGAACTGTTTGGCGGCAATAACGGCTTTGGCCAGATTCCGGCCCTGCAAGCCAGCTTGCCGATTCCTGAAGGGCGTTACGGCGTTTATCTGGTGACGGTCAGCTTTGCCTTGGTGGTGTATTTCGTGCTGCGGGCCTTGTACCGCCGCGAATGGGGCATGGTGGCGGACTCTTTGCATCAGAACGAGCAGTTGGTGCGCTCCGGTGGTTTGAATGTGCTGCGCTTTCGGGTCAGTGTGTTTGTCCTTAGCGCCCTGATTGCCGGCTGGACAGGCAGCTTGTATGCCCACTACCAAGGCTATATCTCGCCTGATTCCTTCGGTTTCTGGACAGCGGTGAATGCCGTCATCATGAATGTGCTGGGTGGTGTGGGTGCCCTGGCTGGTGCTGTGGTGGGGGCCGCAATCCTGATTCCCCTGCCCGAGTTGCTGCGCGACTTGCAGCAGTATCAGCGCCTGATCTATGGCCTGACTTTGATTTTGCTGCTCTTGTTCATGCCGCAAGGTTTGGCGGGTCTGTGGCGTAAGTGGCGCGGCGCGCGCAAGGAGGCAGCATGAGCGTGCAATTGAATGTTCAGGGTCTTAGCCGACATTTCGGTGGGATCCGCGCGGTGGACGAGGTGTCCTTCAGCACGGCTCCCGGTCAGATTACCGGCGTGATCGGCCCCAACGGCGCCGGTAAAACCACGCTGTTCAATCTGATTGCCGGTACGACCAAGCCCAGCGCGGGTGCTGTCACCATGGATGGTGCCGCGATTACGGGTCGCCCGGCCGCGTCCTTGGCGCGCCAGGGTCTGGTGCGTACCTTCCAGATGACGCATGTATTTGCAGGCCACACGGTATTTGAAAACCTGTATCGCGCGGCTCTGTTCCGTCAGTTTCCTTCGCCCTGGTCGCTGTTCAACCCTTGGGGTGTGCGTCGTGGCCGCGAAGAGGCCGCGCGACAGGCAGAACAAGCCTTGGCCTTGATTGGCCTGGAGTCTGTAGCCGATGAGCAGGCCGATTCGCTGGCCTATGGCTTACAGAAGATTTTGGGTGTGGGTATGGCCCTGACAGCCATGCCCCGCCTTCTTTTAATGGATGAGCCCGCTGCTGGCCTGAACCCGGTGGAAACCGTGGCTATGGCCGACCTGATTGAACGCATCCACGCCAGTGGCATTGATGTGGTGGTGGTCGAGCACGATATGGGCCTGGTGATGCGCCTGTGCCAAAAGCTGGTGGTGCTGGTTAACGGTCGTTTGCTGGCCGAAGGCCCGACCGCACAAGTGCGTCAGGACCCGCGGGTGATTGAAGCCTATCTGGGTGCGGATCTGGATAAGGAACCTGGTCTGGAGCCAGCAGTGGAAGCCCGCGCAGCGCAAAACGGGAAGGGACACTCGGCTTCGGTCTCTACGACTGGTCAGGGAGCTGCCAAGGTCAGCAAGCCTGTGCCCATGTTGGAAATCAAGGACTTGAGCGTGTCCTATGGCGCAGTACGGGCCTTGGACAAGGTCAGTTTTGCGGTGGAAGAAGCCAGTGTGTGCGCCGTGATCGGAGCCAATGGAGCGGGTAAATCGACCCTGATGAAAGCCATTAGCGGTCTGGTGCCGGTTGCTGGGGGAGAAATCCTGCTGGAAGGCCAGCCTATCCAGAACTTGAGCGCAGAACGCCGTGTGAATCTGGGTATTGCCCTGTCGCCTGAAGGCCGTCGCCTGTTCCCGGAACTGACGGTACGCGAGAACCTCTTGATGGGGGCGTATCTGCGTCGCGATCAGGTCGACATTACGGTGGATCTGGAACGTATTTATGGCTACTTCCCGCGTCTGCTGGAGCGCGAGCAAAGCCAGGGTCGCCACCTCTCGGGTGGCGAGCAGCAAATGTGTGCGATTGGCCGTGCCCTGATGTCCCGGCCCCGCCTGCTCTTGCTGGATGAACCCTCCCTGGGTCTGGCCCCCGCAGTCACCTTGGAAGTGGCCCGTGCAATTCGTCAGATCAGCCAGGACGGCACCACGATTGTGCTGGTGGAGCAGAACGCTCGCCTGGCGCTGAAGTTGTCGAATCACGCCGTTGTGCTGGAAACCGGGCGCTTGAGTCTGGCGGGCGACAGCAAAGACATCATGAATAACCCACAAATTGCAGCAGCCTATCTGGGCCACGCCGCAGAGGCTTCGCATCATGCCTAATATTTACCAGGTCGCCATGTTCAATGCCGAGCGCTACCCCGACAAGGTAGCGGTTTCGGACGAGCGCCAGGCCTTGTCCTTTGGCCAGTTCTGCGCTCGTGCGCGCGCCTTGTCGGCTTATTTGAAAGGTTTGGGCGTACAGCCGGGGGATCGGGTGGCCATCATGACGCCCAATTCCATCGACTATCTGGCCTTGCTGCATGCCACAGCCGTAGGCGGTTTTGCTTTGGTGCCAGTGAACACCCGTTACGGTGCTGCTGAATTGCGCTACTTGCTGGACGATGCCCAGCCTACCGTGTGTATTGTGGACCCGGCCTACCGTCCTTTGCGCGAGCAGATCGAGTCCGAAGGTGGTTTGAACAGTGCTGTGCAGTGGCTGGAGCATTTGCCTGAGTCCTTGCCCGATCACCGTGCGGATGATCCGGTGCAGCACCGCTTTGGCCGTGTGGGGGATGAAGATGTAGCCATTATCATGTACACCTCGGGTACGACCTCGGCCCCCAAGGGAGCCATGCTGACACACGGCAATCTGTCGGCCAATGCGGTGAACTACATCATGGAGCTGGGCATTGATGCCAACAGCCGCTCCTTGCTGGCGACACCCTTGTTTCACATTGGCGGCTTCGGGGTGGTGAATGGCCCCATTCTGTATGCCGGTGGCAGCTTGCACGTGGTGCCACGCTTTGAGGCCGATGCCGTCATGGACGCGCTGCGTCTGTACCAGCCTACGCATGTGTTCCTGTTGTCGGCTATGTGGGTAGGCTTGACCGATCACCCTGAGTTTAAAGAGCTGTCCCTGCCCGCTGCCCAGTTTGTGCAAACTGCGGCTGCGCCTTTGGGCCAGTGGCGTCAGGACTTGATCCGAACCGTGTTTCCCAATGCTGAATTCAGCTGGGGCTTTGGCATGACGGAAAGCTGTGTCACCACCATCAAGAATCGCTACACGCAGGAGATTCTGGAGCATCCCGGTTCCATCGGTTACCTGTGGCGGCATGTGCAGTATCGACTGGTTGATGCCGACGGCAAGGTGCTGCACGATCAGCGCGGGCCGGGCGAAATGCAGGTGCGTGGCCCGACTGTGTTCAAAGGCTATTGGCGGCAGCCCGAGCTGACCGCCCAGGTGTTGGATGCCGATGGCTGGCTGCACACGGGCGATTTGATTCGGGTGGACGATGAAGGCTTTGCCTATTTCATGGGCCGCAGCAAAGATATGATCAAGACAGGTGGCGAGAACGTGGCCGCGCTGGAAGTGGAAAACTGTCTGGCCAGCCACACCGATGTGCGCGAGGCCGCCGCCTTTGGCCTGCCCCACGAGTATTGGGGCGAAGAGCTGGTTGCCGCGATTGTGCCTGCCAATGGCCGTGAGCCGGATGTGGAAGTGCTGCGCGAGTTTTGTCGGGAAAAACTGTCCGGCTTTAAAGTACCCAAACGCATCTTTATTGTGGACTCCCTGCCCCAGTCCTCTTCGGGCAAAGTGCAGAAGTTCCTTCTTCGACAAAGGTATGTCTGATGCTGACTTCTTTATCTCTGTTTGACCCTGCCGTGCTGGCTGCCTGGGCCAAGCGCGCCCGCGCCGATGATTTTGTACGGCAGCACAGTGTTCTGGCCGATGTTTGCGTGGCGCTGCGCAATACCGACACCGGCGAGCATAGTTGGCTGGCCGTGTCCGAACAGGATGTGCAGGCGGGCACAGGCCCGCGCGAGGTGCCGTTCTGGCTGGAAGGCGATAGTGCCGCCTTTGCAGATCTGGCCCAGGGCTTTCCATTTAACCGCTTGGTGCGCCAGCACCGTCTGGTTGTGGGAGGCGATTTGCGCGCCTGTGTGCAGAACTGGATGTTGTTGTACGCCCTGACCCGTCTGACGGGCGAGCTGGAGGTCTGAGCATGCCTTATGTGACAACTGCGGATGGTATCCGCGCCTATTACGATCTGGCCGGTTCCGGTCCGGCCTTGGTGATGGTGCACGGCGCCAGTCAGGATAGCTTGTCCTGGCAATATGTGCTGGACCACTTTGCGCCCTTTTATACGGTGTATGCGCTGGATTTGCCCGGTCACGGCAAGAGCGGCATGCCATTGGGTGGACCTCATACCGCCACCCCGCAAAACGCTCAGTATCTGCTGCAATTTCTGGATGCGGCGGGTATTCAGAATCCGGTCCTGATGGGGCACTCCATGGGCGGGGGCGTTGTTGCCCAGGCCGCTGCCATGGCGCCCGAGCGTATTCGTGGCCTGGTGCTGGTCGATGGCGCTTCGGTGAACGTAGTGAAATCCTCCGGCTATAACCCGCGCATTCTGGAGATGGCGCGTATTAATCCGGGAGACTGGTTTGAAGTGACCTTTCGCACCTTGATGGGCACCTTGTCCGACCCGGCCCGTGCGCTGGAAGTGGTGACGGATGCCCGTCGTTGCATTCCGGCAGTGGCCTTTGCGGATATCTGCGCTTTTGGTGGTTTTCGCATGGAACAGATTCTGGACGATATCCGCTGCCCGGTGGTGATCGTGGAAGGCAGCGAGGACTGGTCCGTGCCGCCAGAGTCCGCCAGAGAGGTCGAACGCTTGCTGCGAGAAGGCAAAGTTCCGGTGGAATATATAGAATGGCCGGGCATCGGGCATTTTCCCCAAAGTGAATGTCCTGAGCAGTTCACCCGCGACACCCTGGCTGCGATGCGCCGCCTGTCTCTTTAAGCTGAAAACCGTATGGCAAACACCGAATCCCAGTCCAGCGCCAAGCCAACCCTGTATCAGAACATGAGCGATCGCTTGTTGGAGCTGATCCGTTCGGGCCATTACCCCGTCGGTTCCAAGCTGCCCACCGAGATGGAGCTTTGCGAGATGTACGGGGTCGGTCGGCACACGGCGCGTGAAGCCATACGCAAGCTGACCGATCTGGGTTTGATCGAGCGGCGTCGCCGTGCCGGTACCACCGTGATACGCCAGCATCCCAAGCCGCAATTTGGCCTGGCGCTGGACACCACGGACCAGTTGCAGCGCTATCTGGAATTTACCGATCTGCACGTGCATAAAAAGGCGGTTTGTGTGGATAAGCAGCCGCCTGAAACCGCGCTGGACGGTGATCCGGCAGATTGGGTGAAGGTGGAAACCTACCGTAGTGTGCCGGGCAGCAAGCGCGGCATTTCCTGGACAGATATTTATCTGCGCAAGGAATACCAGGCGGTAGCTGACCTGATTTCCACCCAGCCCGGCGGTGTGTATCCGCTGCTGGAGGAGCACTGTGGCGAAGTGGTGGAAACTATCGAGATGGAAATCTCCGCCTCGCGCTTTCCCCCGCATGTTGCCCGCTTTCTGGGCTACGAGGACTCCGACCCGGCGCTGCTGATTATCCGTACCTTCCGCAATCTGGCGGGCAAGGTCATGGAAGTGGCGGTCAGCTTTTACCCACCTTATGAGTTCCGCTACGTCACGCGCCTGTCGCGCAGTGATGGGAGCCACCGCTCGCAGAGCTGATTTTTCCGAACCTTTGGGGAGACATTCATGAAACGCAAATATGGCCGCAGTGTGACGGTCAAGGTGACGGGCGACCATGCGCTGGTGCGCTTTGATCGCGGCGTGAACCGCAATGCTATTGATCAGGACACCTTGCTGGCCTTGACGCAGGTGGCGCAGGATCTGGCCTTGTCGCTGGAGATTCACACCGTGGTGCTGACCGGGGCCAAGGATATTTTCTCGGCCGGGATTGATCTGAAAGACCCGCAAAAGTGGAACGACGAGCAGGCAGGCTTGCTGGAACGCCGTGATGTGGCCCAGCGTGGTGCACGCTTGTGTCGCCTGTGGGAGGAACTGCCTCAGTTGACGATTGCCGCCATTGAAGGCGCCGCCGTCGGTGGTTCGGTTGCTCTGGCGCTGGCGTGTGATTGGCGTGTGGCATCGCAGTCATCCTTTTTGTATCTACCTGAAGCCAAGGTGGGCCTGAACATGGGCTGGGGCGCCATTCCACGCATGGTGAACATGCTGGGTGCCGCTCGCACCAAACGTGCCATCTTGCTGGCCGAACGCTTCGGTGCTGAACAGGCGCTGGACTGGGGCCTGCTGGATGAGGTCTGCGAGCCTGGTCAGGCCGTGGCGGTGGCACAGTCTTTGGCCAAGCGGGCTTCGGAGTCGCCTGCGGCGATTATCCGCATGACCAAGGAGTCGGTGAATCAGGTCGCCAATGCCATGAACCGTCTGGGCATTTATATGGATGCCGATCAGGCGCTGGTGTGTCGCGACAGTGTAGAAGGAGCCCAGGCGCGTGCGGGTTTTTTGTCCGCTGGTCGAGCCTAGATAAAACGGCTCTGCTTGGGGGCGGTCAGCGGACCGGCGACCAGGGCGGGAGAAGGTATTTTGTCGGACCGCGCTTGAGTGCGCTGCGGGCGCATCGCTTTTGATGTTGCAGAGGTCTGAACAATAAGTCCCACACCCAGCTTGGCTTGCAACCCAGAAGTTGGAGACTGCTCCAACCTTTGGGGGGGCATGACTACGTATGATGAGCAACATAAGCTGGACGTGGCCCAGCCCGAGCCTTGGTGAGACAGCCCTTTGCCTTGTTTTGATGCCAAACAGGTCACGTCGGCCTGTGGGGCGGCACAATCTGCGTGGCGTTACTGTGCGCAAATAGTGTGTTACGTGCCCCTATCCGCGTTTGCGGACAAGGGGCTATCTACATCGAGGTATCAGGCGGTTTGACGCTCTTGTGCCAGTCGTCCCATCCCTTGCGGAAATAAATCCAGGCCAGCTGTCGCCACCAGATCCCAGAAGCCAGCAGGCGAGCTGGACACGACAGTGACGCCCAGTTTGTCCTCGACCTGACGTACGGCTTCCAGCGATACCAGGCCTCCGCAAGACAGCAGCAAACCTTGTGCCTGACCGGGGGCCTGCTCTTGGGCGATGTCCCACGTCTTCAGACACAGGTCTACCAGCTCCTGCGTGCTGATTTTCGACATGGCCGTGACGTCGTTAACGCCTAGTCCATAAGCGCAGACGGCCTGGATCTGGTTCTGGCCCAGAAATCGGACCAGGCGCTGGTTTACGTCATCAATATAGGACGAGGCCACCGCTACCCGTTCGATGCCGCTGACACGCAGACCGCGCAAGATGGCATGGCTCATGGTGGAGCATGGCAAGCCGGTGGATTCATGCAGGCGGGCCACCAGTTCTTCGTTAAAGTCCGAGCCACGGTAAAAGCTCAGCGATGTTCCCATCAAGGACACGGCCTGGGCGCCACGGGCAGCCAGTTTCTGGGCTGCTTCCACCACCTGGTCAATAACCTGGTCATAGCCTTCCTTGTCCACCGAACTGAGCGCCAGACCTTGGGCGATGAAATCGATTTCCGGGTACATTTCCGGACCTTCCGGAGGCACCAGACCGGCGGCTGGCGGCACGATCAGGCCAAGTACGGGGCGCTGGGCGCCAGAGTTGTCAGTCGTCATAACAGTAGCTGCTTGTTTCATTGTTTAAAGTCGAGTTGGGCGGTCTTGATGACATTGGCCCAGCGTTCTGTTTCTTCACCCAGCCATTTTTCGGTGGCCTGGGCATCTTGATAACCGGCTACCGAACCTTGGGCCAGAAAGGCATCCTGTACTTGCTTTTGCTGCATGCTGTTTTCCAAGGCCTTGCTGACGGTGGCGATCAAGGCCGGGTCCACGTTTTGTGGGGCCAGCATGAACAGTGACGGTGTCACGCTATAGCCAGGAATGGTTTCCGAGACGCTGGGCAGATCGGGCATGCCGGGGAAGCGGCGCTCGGACAAGGTGGCCAGCAGACGAATGCGGCCGGAGTTGGCCAGGCCAATCGAGGAAGCCAGGCTGGCAAAGGACATGGACACTTCACCGGAGGCCAGAGCCTGACTGGCGGGAGCGCCACCGCGGTAAGGAACGTGCACCAGTTCGGTTTTGGTCTGCAAGGCGAACAGTTCACCACCCAGATGGTGCACCGAGCCTACGCCCACCGAGGCGAAGGTTTCTGTTTGAGGGGGCGCTTTGCGAATGGCCTCGATCAATTCGGCCACGGTTTTGACAGGGCTGTCGCCCGGAACGGCCAGCGCCAGATCAGACTGGCCCACCATACCGATAGGGGCGAAGTCACGCTGCAAGTCGTAGCGCAGAGCCGGGTAAATATACGGGGCGACCAGCAAGGAGGTATCGGCAAACAGTAGCGTGTTGCCATCGGCCTGGGATTTGGATACGTAGTCGGCAGAAATGGTGCCGCCTGCGCCGGATTTGTTTTCCACAATTACGGTGCGGTCTAGCTCCTTGCTTAGCGCCTGAGCGGTGACGCGGGCCAGGGTGTCGACCCCGCCGCCAGGGGCAAAACCCACGACAAGGCGAATGGGTTCGGCAGCGTGTAAAGCGGCCACAGGGCTTAATGTCAGGGCGAGCGCAGCCAGCGCACGCCGTGTGAAACGGCTTGCAAACATGAGAAAGTCTCCTCGGTATGAGTGGTAGTTTTTTTAGCTAATTATTAATTCAGTGCCGCATATAAAACCCGGCTAAAGGGTTGAGCTGGGCGTTTAGCCAGCTATAGCGCTCGCGCTTGTCGAACTCCCATTTCTCGGGATGGGCTTGGGCGACACGACGCAGGGATTCGGCCCCGGACAGCACATGGCTGGCCGCTGCCTGCATGGCGCTGGGGCCGTCACGTTGGGCCAGGGCCTGGGTCAGTGCCTGATGTTCATGCCAGGACTGCTCCATGCGGTTTTCCTGATCCAGATGGCGGTGGCGGTAAGGGTTGGTCAGACGGCGCAGATGTTCAATTTGCTGCACCATGAAGGTATTGCCGGCAATGCTGTGAATCAGGGCGTGCAATTCGGCGTTGTACGTGGCGTAGTCAGCCAGGCTTTTGTCCTGCAGGGCCTTGGCACCGCGCTTTTGCAAACGCTCCAGTTCGCGAATCTGGGCATTGCTGATGCGGTAGGCCGCCAGTTGCGTACAGGCACCTTCCAGCAAGGCCAGGGTTTCCAGCATTTCTTCCAGTTCTTCAATGGTGTGCTGGGTGACAAAAATCCCGGCGCGTGGGGCGATGCGCACTTGCCCGGTGGCCGCCAGTTGCAGCAAGGCTTCGCGCACCGGGGTGCGTGATACCCGGAAAAACGTGCACAGCAAGGATTCATCAATGGCGCTGCCCGGCGGCAGATCACCGCTGGCAATGCGGTGCTCCAGTTCGATTCGTACCCGGTCGGTATTGCTAAGCGTCATGTCTGTCTCCCAAGCCTTTTCCTGTTTTTTAGGCTTAAATGATTCTAGGGAGGGGTTTTTGATATATCAATTAAGGCTTATCCGAGGGTAAAGAAAGTTTTGCCCCGTTTTGATTCGGGAAAATTTCACGGATAATCATTTTTTGCCCCCCCCTCTGCCCCTGTTCGGTCATAGGGGAAAGCACGCTATTTTTCGGATAAAAAAACCATGAGCGAAGAACGTAAACCGCTGGATGCGTTGGCCAGCGGCGCCATGCTGGTCCTGTGCCTGATCTGGAGCTTTCAGCAGATTTTGCTCAAGGCCACGGCCAATGACATGGCGCCTATTTTTCAGATCGGTTTGCGCTCGGGTGTGGCCTGTGTGCTGGTGGCTTTGCTGGTTCTGGTGCGCACGCACAAGCTGGCCTTCACCGAAGGGGCCTGGAAGCCGGGGCTGATGGCCGGTTTGCTGTTTGCGCTGGAGTATTTGCTGCTGGGTGAGAGCCTGCGTTTTACCTCCGCAGCGCACGTGGTGGTGTTTTTATATACCGCGCCCGTGTTTGCGGCTTTGGGCCTGCATATTCTCTTGCCGTCCGAGCGTCTGGCCCGCTTGCAATGGGTAGGGATCGGGCTGGCGGTGGCGGGTATCGCCATTACCTTTTTGGGCCCGGCCAGCATGGACGGGGCTGATCTGGGACGCATGTTGATCGGGGACTTGATGGCCTTGGCAGCCGGAGCCTTGTGGGGCTTTACCACCGTACTGATCCGCAGCACGCGCCTGTCTGCTGTGCCGCCTTCGGAAGCCTTGCTGTATCAGCTATTCAGCGCTTTTGTGATTTTGATGGTGGCCGCTGTCGTGACCGGGCAAACCGATATTCATTGGTCAGGCCTGTTGGGTGCCAGCCTGGTGTTCCAGTCTGTGGTGGTGGCGTTCTTGAGTTTTCTGGTCTGGTTCTGGTTGCTGCGTAATTATCAGGCGTCGCGCCTGGGGGTGTTTTCCTTCGCAACCCCTTTGTTCGGTGTTTTATTCGGCGCTTTCCTGCTGGGCGAGGCCATAGAACCCCGTTTTGTGATGGGCGCTTTACTGGTGTTGATGGGCATTACCCTGGTCAGTGCCTATAGCTGGATCAGTCAACTGCGACGTCGCAGAGCCTGATTGAAGCAGCGAAATGATGCGAACGGTCTCAAGGCGCAATGCGTTGTCGCAAGCTGCTCTTTAACCATCGGCAAAACTGGCGGGCCTCACTTTGCTGTGGTGATTGTGCGTTGACATAGGCCATGTAGCTTGCGCCCGTGGCCACCTGGCCAGGGCCGAATTCTCGCAGGACGCCATCGCGTAGATGATCCATCACCAGTAAACGCGGCACAACCAGAAATCCGGAACCGGCAATGGCCCCGGCAATCGCGAAAAACAGGTGATCGTAGGTGGCGCTCATCAGTAGCCGCGAAGGCTCAATACCCTGATCCAAAGCCCATAAACCCAACATGTCCGGTCGTGAGCGCGCGGTCACCATAGGCCAGTGTTCCCAGGCCTGCCCGCTGTGCTGCTGGATCAAGGCAGGTGCTGCCACGCATACCAGCTCTTCGCGTATGAGCTCCCAGCTTTCGCTGTCGGGCAGGCTCAAGTCACGGCTGATCAACACATCAAACTCTTCATTAGGACGGGGTGGCGACAGATTGGTGATCAGATCAATTTGCATATGGTGCTGGGCGGTGAACTGGCCAAGCATGGGCACCAGCACCGTCATTGAAAAGCTGGGCATGGAGGTGCGGACTCGCAGCCTTTCATGCTGATCCTGTTGATGGGTGATTTGCTGAATGGCCATCTCCAGGGTAGCCATGGCATCTTTGACCGTGTCATACAGCTGCAGGCCGGCTGCCGTCAGCTCAATATAGGGGCCGCGCCGAATGAACAGAGCCTGTTTGCTGACTTTTTCCAAGGTGGCGATATGTCGGCTAACTGCGCTTTGGGTGATCCCCAGGCTTTGGGCCGCTCGGGTGAAATTGCCTTGTCGGCCCACCGCGACAAATACGCGCAAGGGAACCAGAGGAACATTCTCAAGCATGATTAAAACTCATGATAGGGTCACGGTTAGCAGGGGGTGGAAGTAGGGTGTAACAGAACGGTCATCTAAGATAAATACCATGATTTTCATGCAATTTTATTGAAATTACAGGAAATAATCATGCAAAACCGTTTCCCTTATCTATCCGCTTTGCTCATGCTTTCCTGCTTGGGTACGGGGGCTGCCAAGGCGGATGAAGTGGTGTTGTACTCCTCCAATAACATCGATGTGGTGAACACGGTGATCGAGCAGTTCCGTCAGGTTCACCCCGAGATATCGGTGTCCGTGGTGCGGGCTGGTTCCGGTGCCTTGATGCAGCGTATCAAGGCCGAAGCAGAGCAACCCTTGGGCGATTTGTTCTGGTCCGGTGGGTTTTCCACCTTGTCGCAGTATGCCGAGTACCTGGCGCCCTATTCGTCGCCCGAGGCCAGTGCTGTAGGTGCCCAGTATCAGGGAGCTGAGCAACGTTGGTTGGGTACCAATACCCATGTCACGGTGTTGATGCTTAACGAGCGGCAGTTGGGCAAACTCAAGGCGCCTGACAGCTGGGCGGATCTGGCTGATCCGGCCTGGAAGGGCAAGATCGTGATTCCAGATCCGGAGCGCAGCAGCTCTTCTTATGTTGCCTTGTATGGCCTGCAGGATTTGATGGGCCAGGAGGTGTTTGAGAAGGTTGTGCGCAATGCAGTGGTGGTCGGAACCACCTCCGGTGCCTACGAGGGCGTTGCCAATGGCGAGTTCGCGGTTGCGGTAACGATGGAATATGCCGCCTATCAATATGTGGCCGGTGGTCTGGATACGATTGACCTGGTCTACCCCAAAGAGGGCACTTTCCTGTCGCCGGAAGGCATGGCCTTGATCAAGGGCGGGCGTAATCCCGAATCCGCTCGCAAGCTGTATGACTTCCTTGCCTCCCGCCCTGCGCAGGAAGAGGTGTTCAAAAGCGCGTTCCGTCGCCCTTTGCGCAGCGATATTGCCGTCAATACGCTGACAAGCTTGCCTGCCATGGATCAGATCCGTGTGCATGCGCTGGATGATGATCGTATGGGTGCGGATCGTGAAGACTTCCTGGCACGTTGGCGTGCACTGGTTTCCCAACGCTAGGCGGGACTGGTATGCAGATACATCTATCAGGTATTGAGCAAAGCTACGGCTCGCAAACTTTGTTTCACGGCTTGGATCTGGACATCCCCAGTGGCTCCTTGTTTACCCTGCTGGGGCCATCGGGTTGTGGCAAGACGACCTTGCTGCGCATGCTGGCCGGGTTTGTGCGCCCTGATCATGGCAAGGTGCTGTTCGGCCAAACAGACATGACGCGAGTGCCTGTGCATAAACGCAATGTGGGCATGGTGTTTCAGGATTACGCGCTGTTTCCGGATCGCAGCGTGCTGGATAACGTCAGCTACGGTTTGCTGGCGCGTGGCCAGTCTCGCTCCCAGGCTCGTGTCCCCGCTTTGGAAATGCTGGCGCGCGTGGGTTTGAAGGACAAGGCAGATGCTTTGCCGTCGGCCTTGTCCGGTGGGCAGCGACAGCGAGTGGCCATGGCACGCGCTTTGGTGATCAAGCCCGATCTGCTCTTGCTGGATGAGCCCTTGTCTGCCCTGGATGCAAAGCTGCGCACCGATCTGCGCGAGATGCTGCGGGACCTGCAGCAGGAAGCCGGCATTACTACCGTGTTTGTGACGCATGATCAGGAAGAAGCGCTGAGCGTGTCTGATTACATTGCCGTCATGGATAGAGGCTGCGTCCGCCAGGTCGGGACGCCCGAGCAGATCTACCGCTGCCCTGACAACAGTTTTGTGGCTGATTTTGTGGGAGGGGCCAATCTGATCGAGCTGCAGGAGGAGCTCGGCCAGGCTGCAGATGGCTGCCGCCGGTTCCGTACGGCGGGGGGCATTGTGCGTATTCAGTCTGTCGGACGTTTTACCGAGCGGACGATGTTGGCCTTGCGGCCTGAAACTCTGAGTGTGGATGCTGTGCGCCCGCTGGGCGAGGGTGACATTGCGGCGCGGATTGAGAGCGTGGATTACCGGGGTCCCAGCACGGCTTATCAATTGCGCACGGAGTTCGGTTTCCTGAGGGCAGTGGTCTGGAATACCGGTGTCAGTCAGAGTTGGGCCCGGGGCGATGCGGTGGTATTGCGCGTTCCCGAATCGGCTCTCTTGGTGGAGCGCACATGATGCTGGGTTCTTTGCGACGCGATCCAGCCTGGCTGATGCTGGCCCTGGGTGCAGTGGCTTTGCTGGGCTACTTTTTGCTATGGCCGGTCCTGTCCATGCTGACCAGCTCCCTGTTCAACAAGGATGGTCAGTTTGGTTTGCACGGCTACGTGCAGTTTTTCTCCGAGCCTGCTTATCGGGAGAGTTTGTTCAACACCTTGTGGCTGGGTGGGGCCGTAACCGTGTTTAGCCTGGTGCTGGGCGCTGGTTTGGCTCTGGCTGCGGCTCGTTTTTCCTTCCCCTTGGCTACTTGCCTGGGCGTCTTGCCTTTGCTGACCTTGGTCATTCCGGACGTGGTGGTTGCAGCAGCCTGGATTGTGGTGCTGGGTAAACAAGGCGTGCTCAATAGCGTGCTGGCTCCTTTGGGCCTGGAGCTGCCTTCTTTGTATTCGTGGTGGGGTCTGGTGTTTGTGATGACCTTGAACAACTACGTGTACGCCTATGTCGCTGTGCTGGTAGGGTTGAAGTCCATGGACCGCAACCTGGAAGAGGCGGGGCTTAGTCTGGGTAGCTCCCCGGCTCGCACCTTGCGCACGGTGACCTTTCCTTTGATGATGCCGGCTTTATGCGGTGCAGCGGTGCTGGTCTTCATGCACGTTATTGGGGATTTTGGCGTTCCGGCCATTCTGGGAGCCCGTACCCCCGTGCTGGCGGTCAAGACTTATAACGAATTTGTCAGCGAAATGGGCGGTAACCCGCAAATGCAGACCACCATGGCTTCTTTGCTGGTGTTTCTGGGTTTGGCCTTGCTGCTGATTCAAAAGTGGGTTGTAGCCCGACGCACCTACCAGATGGAGTCTGGACGAGCTCCGGAGCGCGTGCCCTTGCGTGCCTGGCAGGCCGCTGTGTGCGCCTCTTTGGTATCGATCCTGATTTTGCTGTCAGTGCTACCCGTGATGGTGGTGATTGTTACCGCATTTACGCCCTCTATTGGACCGGTGCTGAAGTATGGCGGCTTTACCTTGAGCCATATGCAGCAAGCTTTGGTGCAGGCACCCGGGCCTTTGTACAACTCCTTGTTGCTGGGCGCCGCAGCGACCAGTGCCGGTGCCGTATTTTCCATCGTGGCCGCCTATCTGATCGTAAAGCGTCCTTCCGGTCTGAGTACAGGTCTGGATGTGCTGGTCATGTTGCCCTTGACGATTGCGGGCACCGTATTGGGCATTGCCTTGATCAATGTGTTTAACAGTGGCTGGCTGGTGCTGACCGGCAGTTGGGTCATTATGGCGCTGGCTTACTTTTTACGCCGGGTGCCCACCAGTGTGCGGGCGGCCATGGGGCCTTTGCATAACTTGCGTAGCTCCATCGAAGAGGCTTCCATCAGCCTGGGCGTAGCGCCGATGCCAACCTTTGCGAAGGTCGTTTTGCCGGTGGTATGGCCTGCCGTGATTGCCGCCACGGTGTTGATGTGGATCACGACCCTGTCGGAATTATCCGCCACGGTGGTTCTGTATTTTGGCGGGATGAGCACCCTGCCTATCGAGGTTTTTCAATTGGTGGACAGTGGGCGTTTGGCACAGGCCAGTGCATATAGCCTAGTGCTGTTGATGGCGATATTTTTGCCGTTGCTGCTGACCCGTTTCATTTTCAAAGTAAAAGTAGGATGGACACAATGAGCTCTGTGCAATGTCAGGAAGAGATCGCGCTAGCCCAGCGCGTGTTGGGAGCCAAGGCATCGGCCACCAAAGAGATGACGCGTCTGGCCAATCAAATGCGGCAACAGGGGCAGTCTGTGATTACCCTCAGTCAAGGCGAGCCGGACTTTGCGACCCCCGAGCATGTGCGTCAGGCGGCTAAAGAAGCAATTGATCGTAATGAGTCCCGCTATACCGAGGTCGCTGGCACCCTGGCCCTGCGTGAGGCCGTGGTGCGCAAGTTCGAGCGTGACAATGGCCTGCATTTCAGCCCGGATCAGATCCAGGTGGGTTGCGGGGCCAAGCAAGCCTTGTATAACGCCTTGCAGGCCACCGTGCAGGACGGGGATGAGGTCATCATCCCTACCCCTGCCTGGGTGTCTTACCCTGAAATGGTCTTGTTGGCAGGTGGCCAGCCGGTCATTGTGCGTTGCAGTGCCCAAGCCGGTTTCAAGCTGCAAGCCGATCAGCTTGAACGCGCCATCACCCCCCGTACCAAATGGCTGATGCTCAATTCTCCCTCCAATCCCAGTGGTGCCGTGTATTCACGCCACGAACTGGAAGCGTTGGAGCAAGTGCTGTTGCGCCATCCGCATGTCTGGGTGATGGCTGATGATGTATACGAAAAAATCCGCTATAGCGACGAACCCTTTGCGACGCCTGCCGCCTTGTCCCCGTATATGGCAGCGCGCACATTGACCATCAATGGTGTCTCCAAGGCCTATGCAATGACCGGCTGGCGGGTAGGGTTCGCCGCTGGTCCGCTGCCTTTGATCAAGGCCATGAATCTGGTGCAGTCGCAAGCGACCTCCCATACCAGCTCCATCAGCCAGGCAGCGGCCGTGGCCGCATTGGATGGCCCCATGGATTTTCTGCCCGAGTTTGTGGAAGCGTTCCGCCGTCGCCGTGACAAGGTGGTAGCCGCGCTCAATGCCATGCCGGGCATTGAATGCGATCTTCCCATGGGCGCGTTTTACGTGTTTCCCAGTTGTCAGGGCGTATTGGGTTTGCGAGACCCTTCCGGTCAGTTGATCAGTACCGACAAGGACCTGTGCATGTACTTCCTGCGCAGTGCAGGGGTGGCTGTGGTACCAGGGTCGGCATTTGAACTACCCGGTCACTTCCGGGTGTCTTATGCCTCCAGCGATCAGGAGCTGGAGGAGGCGATGAGCCGCATTGCCCAGGCCATTGCTCGACTGAGCTGATCCCCTTACGGAGAAATAGTGTGAATAGCAAAAAAAATCAGGTGTTGAAAGAAGCCTTCTCCCAAGGGCGTTTGATGACAGCGATGGCCGCACATAACCCGCTGTCTGCTCGGCTGGCGCAGGATGCCGGTTTCGGAGCGATTTGGGGTAGTGGTTTTGAGTTGTCAGCCAGTTATGCCGTGCCCGATGCCAATATTCTTTCGATGGGAACTCACCTGGAGATGATGCGGGCGATTGCCTCAAGCGTGGATATTCCATTGATTGCCGACATTGATACCGGCTTTGGCAATGCGGTGAATGTCAGTTATATCATCCCGCTGTATGAAGCGGCGGGTGCCAGTGCCATTGTGATGGAGGATAAAACCTTCCCTAAAGACACCAGCTTGCGAGCGGACGGGCGTCAGGAGCTGGTACGGATTGAAGAGTTCCAGGGCAAGATTGAAGCGGCTTGTGCTGCGCGCCATGACCCTGATTTCTTGATTATTGCGCGAGTCGAGGCCCTGATCGCTGGCCTGGGGCAGGAGGAGGCCCTGACGCGGGGGCTGGCTTACGAGCAGGCGGGTGCAGATGCCATTCTGATTCACTCCAAACAAGCTACGCCAGATCAGATTCTGTCTTTTGTTCAGGCCTGGACCGGCAAGGTGCCGCTGGTGCTGGTGCCAACAGCCTACCCTCAACTGACCGAGGCGGACATTGCGCAACTGGGCAAAGTGGGCGTGGTGATTTACGGCAATCATGCGATTCGTGCGGCTGTAGGGGCCATGCAAGCGGTGTTTGCCCAAATTCGTCAGGATGGCGGCATTCAGAATGTGGATTCCGGCCTGCCTTCCGTCAAAACCATTATTGGCTTGCAAGGCGATGCCCATATGCGGCAGATCGAGGCTCGGTTTCTGCGCTAGAAGGGACAGTATTGGGCTTCGTATAATGGCTGATGGCCCGACGGCGGGCCATTAGCCGGATGAATACGATGCCCAAATCTGCACAAGGCCCTATCCCGGTCACATTGTTGACCGGTTTTCTGGGCAGCGGGAAAACGACTTTGATCAATCGCGCTTTGCGAGAAGCGCAGATGGCCGACACCCTGGTCATCATCAATGAGTTTGGGCAGACGGCGCTGGACCATCATCTGGTGGCGCATAGCCAGGAAAATGTGATCGAGGCTATGGGTAGTGGTTGCTTGTGCTGCACCATACGGCGCGATCTGGTACAGACCTTGCGCGACATTACCTGGCGTTTTTCGCGGGCAGGCCAGAGACAGTTCCGACGGGTTCTGATTGAAACGACCGGGCTGGCCAATCCTGTCCCTATCTTGCATACCTTGTTAAGCGATCCGCAACTGACCGGGAAGTACAGCCTGGCGGGTGTGGTGACGGTGGTGGATCTGGAGCATGGGCTGGAAACGCTGGCGCGCCATGCCGAAGCGCGACGGCAGGTGGCCGTGGCAGACCTGCTGCTGTTCAGCAAGCGCGACCGGGTGGATGCCGTGGCGGAAACGGTACTGCGTGACTACGTGCGTGGTTTGAATCCTTTGGCGCAGCAGCAGATTTTGTCGGCCGCGCAGCCCGTTGCGCCCAGTTTGTTGGGCTTGGGCGAGCAAGCCGGACAAGGTCGGGCCTGGAGCTTGGAAGCGTTCGAGGCATTGGGGCAAGATACTGGCGATCACGATCACGATCACGATCACGATCATGTGCATAGCCATAGCCATAGCCATAGCCATAGCCATAGCCATAGCCACGGCACGTGTACCCTGGCTGGCAACGGCAACGGCAACGGCAACGGCAACGGCAACAGTCAGCCCAGCAGTCTTGAGTCTGCTCACTTGCATGGAGCAAGCTCCAACGAGTCCGCGGTCGGCCTGCCTGATGTTTCCCGCCATGGAGATTCCATCTACTCGTTAAGCGCCCTGTTCCCCCAAGCTCTGCCCGCCGACAAACTGCAATCCTGGTTGTCGGATCTGTGCCAGTGGGCAGGCCCTCGCCTATTGCGCCTTAAAGCTGTTCTGCCCGTCCAGGGCATGGACCAGCCGCAGGTGATTCATGCCGTGCAACATCAGTCCTATCCTTGGCAGGCCGTGCCGCAGTGGCCCTGGCCGGATCAACAAGGGCGCATGGTAGTGATCACACAGGATCTGGATTTCCAGGAGCTTTGGGCGCGGTTGCAGGCTTTGGATACGGCGGTTCGAAAGACGGATTGATACTCGCAGAGTCCGAGCCTCTCTTGGCCGGATTTTCTCTAGTCGTTGACTTCGAGCCTTTTTTGATCGGATTTTCCTGAGTCGCCGGGAGCTTGCTGGAGCATTGTCTCCTGGTTATCCGAACCGGCTTTCCACCGCTGCGGCAGACAGCACCCCAAAGCCGAAAAAAAGGACGCCTAAGCGTCCTTTTCAAAAGCCTTTGGGCTAACAGAGTTTATTGGGGCTCTACGCCCACTTTCTTGAACAATGCGGCCCACTGGGGCACTTGTTGCTCCACCTTGGCTTGCAAGGCAGCCGGGTTGGCTTCTTTGTCCATGACCGTTGCGCCCAGGGTGGCCATGCGGCTTTGGAAGTCCTTGTCGGCCATGCCGGCTTGAAGCGCTTTTACCAGGGTATCCACGACAGGCTGGGGTGTATCTTTTGGTGCCCACATGCCGTGCCAGATGCCTACTTCAAAGTCCTTGAAACCAGACTCCTGCATGGTGGGCACGTCCGGGAAGGTCGGGACGCGCTCGCGGCTGGTGACAGCATAGACCTTCACCTTGCCGGATTTGATTTGCTGGGTGGTGTTGGTGGTTTGGTCACACATGATGTCCACCTGCTTGCCCATCAAATCCGCGATGGCCGGGGCGGTGCCTTTGTAGGGCACGGTCAGCAGTTCAATACCCAGTGCCTCAGTGAACATGGTGCCGCACAGGTGGCTGGCCGCGCCAATCCCGGCGTTGGCCAGGGAAACCTTGTCCTGGTTGTCCTTCAGGTACTGCACCAGCTCCTGAATGTTGTTGGGTGGGAAGTCCTCACGGGCAATGATGGTCATGGGAACGTCAACGACCAGGCCGATGGGAGACATGCCGTTGATGGCGTCATAGCCGGGCTTTTTGTATAGCGAAGGGGCGGTGGAAAAGCCGATGTGCATCAGCAGTATGTTGTAGCCATCCGGCTTGGCGCGGGCGACCTGGGAAGTGCCAATGGAGCCACCTGCCCCGCCTTTGTTTTCCACCACAATGGTTTCACCCAGAACTGGGCGCATGGCTTCGGCCAGAGCGCGTGCCACGTTGTCCGTGGGACCGCCCGCCGCAAAAGGTACCACCATATTGATGGGGTGGTCCGGATAACCGGCTGCCTGTGCGGTAACCGAGCAGGCCAAGGCCGCGCCCAGACTGACAAACAGCTTGTTTAATGCAACAGCCATAATGCCTCCTTGATAAGGATTACTTATTCTTTTGGGAGATACTTGGGTCCGGTCGCTCTGTGTTGCGAAGCGTTGCAGGAGTGGCTTTATTCTACTGAGGGTGGACGTGTTTCTTTTTCAGGTCTAACCCTAGTAAGGGGCGTGAATGGACTAGGGGAATATACGGGGGCTCGCATGGCGAGCAAGCCACAGCCAGAGGTTGTGGCTTGCCAAGGTGCCTGCTCAGGCAGAGGCTGGTTTATGCAGTACCGGCGTCAGATAGGCGATGATGGAAACAGTCAGTGCGGCGGTGGCGATCAGACTGCAGAAGATCATCAGGCCCTGGTCCAGACCCAAATGGTCGGCCAGCCAGCCCAGACCCAGAATAGGCAGGATGGCACCCAGATAGCCGGTGATCAGGTAGGTAGACGTCAGGCCGGCACGCTGATGCGGGGGCGAGACACGCTGCACGATGGACATGCCGCCGTACATGCACAGGCCGTGGCCAAAGGCGGTCAGCAGCACGCACAGGATGAATAACAACGAGGAACTGGCCCACAGATTGATCAGCAAGGCGATACAGGCCAGGGTAAAGGACAGCAGACCCACGATGACGCTGCGCTTGGCGGGCCAGCGGCGGATCAGCAGCTGGAAGCCCGAGGACAGAAACAGAATAATCCCGATGGAAAAGCCGCTGGTGGCCGGGCCGTGCCAAGGCACCATTTGTGCCATGAAGCTGGGGGCCAGAGAGGCGAACAGGCTGAACATGGCAAAGGCGCAACAGGCGGACAAACAGCCAATCAGATAGGGGCGGCGCAGATGGGTGGCGGGCAGTGTCAGGCGCGGCATCCAGGTGCGCCAGTTGGTCTTTTGCGGTACCGGCTGTTTGCTGGCAATAGGCTTGATCTGAAACAGGGCATAGATGGCCAGCACACCCAGGGCCATGGAGGGGATATAGCTGGAGAACAGTGGATTTGGCACCCACTGTGCAATCAGGCCGCCTACGACCGGGCCCAGGCCAAAACCAAAGGCCAGCATCAGTGAGGTGGTAGCGGCAGCACGTTGCACGTCTCCGCCCCGGTTAAATTGCCCCAGACCGATGGAGGCTGAAGTCACAATCATGCTGGAGGCCATCCCGATCATGATGCGGCTGAACACAAAGCTGCCTACATCCCAGGCAAAGGCGGACAGGGTTACGCCGCTGGTCACCAGAATCAGGCCGGTACGCAGCACGGGCATAAAGCCTTTCATGTCGCTCAAGCGGCCCAGAAACAGCAGGCCCGTCAAACCAGCGGCCATATAGGCCACGTACAGTTGGGTAATGTGACTGGCGTTCAGGTCCCAGCGGTCCTGATACAGCGGGTATAGCGGGCTGGCCAGGGCCGTGCCCATCACCCCGATACACATGGCGATACTGATCCACACGTAGGGGTCCCACTTGCTCTTCTTGCACGCCGGGCGCGCAGCCGCAGGCTTGTCAGCAGCCTTTTGCTGGGCTGGATGGTTCAGGTTCTGTTCGACCCGTGCTTTTTGCAGGGTCCGAGCGGGGGCGCTGGCGTGAAAGTCCTTGCAGCTTTGGGAGTCTCGCCAGCTTTCATGCAGCACCCATTGTCCTGGGGGCTGGTCTTTGCGCAATACATCGAAGCGTAAACAGGCGCTGTTGGCCCGGGCTTGTCCAGCCAGCGAGTCTACATAAGCGGCCTGTGCCTGAGGGTCCAGATCGGTGAAATGGTAGTTTGTAGTGCGAAAGTACGTATCGCCCATACGGCGCAATCCTTGACAGCGAAATCATTCGGGACCATCAAGGATACTCTTTCGTGTCTGCACTGACATGGCAATTCGCTGACACTAGGCTGGCTGGCGTAAATCCAGATGTATATCAGCTACACGCACAATTTCGGCTTCGTGGTCCGGGTCGCGCCAGGTGTCCTGACAGGCCATCTGGTGCCAGCGCTGCATGGCAGGCAATTCCAGTATGCGATTCATGTAGTCCTGACAGGTTTCGTCCAGTTTCAGACCATAGGTTTGCAGGCGAAATACCACGGGAGCGTAAAAGGCATCGACGGCGCTAAAGCGCTCTCCGGCCAGGAAAGGGCCGCCAAAACGGCTCAAGCCTTCTTGCCAGATGGTTTGCAGGCGTTCCAGCTCGCCTTGCAGACGCATGTCCTGCTGATGGTGGTGGGCGCGCAGGGCGACGGCAAAGGGGCAGAGATTTCGCAAGGAAGAAAAGTTGGCGTGCATTTCTGCACTGGCGCTGCGCGCCCAGGCGCGGGCAATGGGGTCTATGGGCCAGACGCCGGGATGCTGTTCGGCCAGGTATTCGGCAATAGCCAGACTGTCCCAAATGATCTGCCCATTGGTATGTAGCACAGGTACTTGGCCCGCCGGTGCCATTTCATGGAAAGCCAGGGTGCTGAAGGAGGGGCCAAAATTGAACCAGCGTGCGTCAAAGTCTATGCCCAAGTGGCTCATTAATAACCAGGGGCGCAAGGACCAGGACGAAGAATGGGGATTGCCCAGAACAAGGGTATAGCTTTTTGAGGGTTGCATGGCGGCAAGCTTTCACGAAGGTGATGGTGTTTGCACTTTAGTAGGCTTTGTTCTGCTTGGGTAGTACCAGTGCCGGCTGAGCGTTTTGGTATGCTGGTTTTTTTTGCGGATTTGGGGAGCGGTGTGCATGGCGTATGACCTGGAGAAACGGCTGGTGATTGGGCTGGCTTCCAGCGCTTTGTTTGATCTGAGCCAGTCCCATCAGGTCTTTCTGGAGCAAGGTGAGGCGGCGTATCGTGATTACCAGCTGGCGCGCGAGCATGAGCCCCTGAAGCCGGGCGTGGCTTTTTCCTTCATTCGGCGCTTGCTGGCCCTGAATGATCTATCGCCCGACGATCCCTTGGTCGAGGTCGTGCTGCTGTCTCGTAATGACCCCAATACGGGTTTGCGGGTGATGAATTCCATTCGCCATCATGATCTGGACATTACGCGGGCGGTGTTTCTGCAAGGGGGCGACCCCAGCCCTTACATCCAGCCGCTGTCCATCAGCCTGTTCCTGTCGGCCAATCAGGAAGACGTGCATCGGGCGGTGCAGCAAGGCTATCCCGCAGGTCAGGTTCTCAATTCTTCTTACGAGGATGCTTATGACGACCAGCCCATTCGAGTGGCTTTCGACTTTGACGGAGTGATCGCGGACGACGAGTCCGAGCGCGTGTATCAGCAGGAAGGTGGTTTGCCGGCCTTTTTCGAGCATGAAGTGCGTTTGGTGCAAAAACCGCATAATCCCGGCCTGTTACAGGCGTTTTTGCTGAAATTAGCGCACATTCAGGAAGTGGAGCAATTGCGTCAGGAGCAGGATGCCAGCTATGTGCCGCGTCTGCGGATTGCGATTGTGACGGCACGCAATGCACCGGCTCACGAGCGTGTCATCAATACCATCCGCAGCTGGGGTATTGAAGTGAACGAGGCCTTCTTTCTGGGTGGCATTGAAAAACGTCGGGTGCTGGAGGTTTTGCAGCCCCATATTTTCTTTGATGACCAGACCACCCACCTGATTCCCACCGCGCAGACTTTGCCGTCCGTGCATATTCCGTTTGGGGTGGTGAACCATCCGCCAGTGAAAGTGGTGGTGCCGGAGAAAAAGAAAGGGCGGAAACAGGCCAGGACAAAGCCGCGAACTGATGCTTGATCAGGCGCGGCTTGGTTCTTGGGGGCACCCAGTCCTCAGACTTGGGCCAGGGCGCGGCTAACGGCGCGTGCAGCGGGCTGGATCAGGCTGGCTAGCGCTTCGGGGCTGATCGCCTCAAAGCGTTCCAGCGTACCCAACAAGGTCAGGCTGCCGAAGATACGCTTGGCATCATCAAAAATAGGCGCGGAAATACCGCCTATGCCCGGATTGATCTGCTCTTTGGTGATGCAATAGCCTGCACGGCGCAGTTCCTGCATATGGGCGGAAAATGCCGGCCACTCCCTGCCCAGGCGCTGTACATAATCAATTTCCTGGTTTTTCTCGTACAAGCGGCGCAGATGGCGGGTGGGCAGGTAAGCCGTGACGATACGGGCTGTGGAGCTGCGGAACATATCCATGGTGCGGCCCCGGCCAAACAGCAGCTCGAAACGCTCTGGCCCGGTTTCCTGATGGGTGGTCAATATGCGTTCGCCATATTGCTGGCCGATCAGGACGTCCAGTCCGGTCTGCTCGACCAGCGAACGCAGCAAGGGGCGGCAACGGCTGACCAGCGGATCAAATTCGCGGATCAGCAGATCCATTTCTATAAACCGGGGCCCCGGCGCGTAACCTTCGGGACTGCGTATCAGCAGGCCGCTAGTGCATAACTCTTTCAGGTAGCGATAGGTTGTCGCGGGAGGGTAATTCAAGCGAGCGCAGATGGTTTCCACATCCAGAACCGGAGTGTCTGCACCGTACAAGTCCAGAATTTGCAGCATGCGTCTTAGACTATTCATGTGCCCTCGTAGAAGCGGAGTTGTTGGTTCTCTATTCTAACCATGCTGCGGCGTGTCAGTGGAGCGCAACATCGGGCATTGGCCGGGTCTACTGGTTTATACCTAAACCATCAGATTATTCGAAAATTATTCTCAGACTGCGGTAATAATCTGAGGCATAAGCGGGTCTGTTATGCATTTGCTTACACATGGCCTACTCCTTTTGTGGCGTCGGGTTCTACGCGGGCCCGGACCCGGTTTTTTTGAGGCGGACATGGATCAGGCTCAGCCCAGTCAGGTGTCTTTAGAGATCAAGAATGTGCTGTTCATCATGTGTGACCAGTTACGTGCAGACCACCTGTCCTGTTATGCCCCTGGGGGCGCATTAAAGACCCCCAATCTGGATCGTCTGGCCGCCATGGGTGTGCGCTTTGATCGTGCCTATGTGAACTCTGCCGTCTGTGGCCCGTCGCGGGCCTCGTATTACACCGGCCGCTATCCCTTGTCGCACCGGGTCACCTGGAATCGCGTTCCCCACCCCATCGACGAGCTGTATCTGGGCGATTATCTGGCCCAGTCCGGGCGAGACTGCCATCTGCTGGGCAAGACCCATCACGTGCCGGACCCGGCCGGTGCCAATGCCCGACGCTTCCAGGTTCAGCCCGAGGCGGCCGAGCGCTTCTGGCAAGGCGGCTTTACGGCGATTGAACGCTATGACGGTCACTTTGAAATGGGCCCGGATAGTGAATACCGCCAGTATTTGCAGGCTCAGGGTTACGACAGCGAGCGTCCCTGGGAAGACTATGTGATTGGCAGCCAGGATGCCCAGGGTCAGTTTGCCTCCGGTTGGTACATGCGTAATGCCAGCCTGCCAGCACGGGTACAGGCGCAGGACTCTGAAACCGCCTACTTCACCCAGCGGGCCATGGATTTCATCACGGCCAAAGGCGAAGAGCCCTGGGCCTTGCATCTGTCTTTCATCAAACCGCACTGGCCTTATAAAGCGCCAGCGCCCTACCACGATCGCTTTGGCGCGGAAGACGCCTGTACGCCCTTGCGTGCAGGGCACGAGCGCCAGAATGCACACCCCGTGCATGCGGCCTATCAGCAGCATGAAGAATCCCTGTCTTTTGCTCAGGACGAGGTCTGGCGCACGATCAAGCCTGTCTATATGGGCCTGGTTCAACAGATTGATGATGAAGTCGGCCGTTTGCTGGACATGCTGGAACAGCAAGACCGCCTGAAAGACACCCTGATTATTTTCAGTTCTGATCATGGTGATTTGCTGGGCGACCATTGGCTGGGCGAGAAAGAGTATTTCTTTGAAAACGCCATACGCGTTCCGCTGATCGTGGTTGATCCACGGACTTCAGCGAATGTCACACGTGGTCAAAGCAGTGATGCTTTTGTCGAGTGCGTGGATGTCACCCCTACGATTCTGGATGCCTTGCACCTGCCCGCCCAGGAACACCGGGTGGAAGGCCGTTCGCTGATTCCCTTGTTGCACGGCCAGTCCGACTGGGCACGTGAGTACACCGTGGCCAGCCTGGATTACGCCTATCGGGAAGCCCGCCAGATTCTGGGCCGTGGCGTGGATGAATGTCGTGGCCTGATGCTGCGCGATAGCGACTATAAATACATACATTGGCAAGGCTATCGGCCACAATTATTCGACTTGAAGCAAGACCCTGACGAGCTGCACGACCTGGGCGCAGACCCGGCGTATGCAGCGGTTTGTCGGCGGATGAAAGAAGGCCTGCTGGACTGGCATGACACCCTGAAAGGGCGTGCCAGCGAGAGCTGGGCTGCGGTAGAGGATCGTACCAATGCGCATGAGCGCATGATGAATATCTTGATTGGACGATGGTAAATGCGCTGCGGGGGGCTACCAGTCGGTGGCGGGCCGCAATCAATAACGATAAGGAGTGGACAATGAAGCAGCTTAAAAATACGACGCTGGCCCTGTTGTTGGCAGGTGTGGGTGCTTTGGCCCCGATGATGGCTCAAGCCGCCTGGCCGACTACGGACCAGGTGCGTATTGTGGTCCCCTACCCACCCGGCACCGAGCCTGACATTCTGGCCCGCGATCTGGGTGTGCATCTGAACAAGGCCACCGGCAAGGTCTTTGTGATTGAAAACCGTCCGGGCGCCAACGCCATTATCGGTACTGACAATATCGCCAAAGCCAAGGGGGACGGCTCGGCCCTGCTGATGGTCGATAGCCTGGCGGTATCGACCAACCCGCTGCTTTACAGCAACCTGCCCTACAAATGGGAAAAGGACCTGAAGCCGGTCACCACAGTCGCTGGCGTGAACCTGTACCTGCTGGTGCGTAATGATTTCCCGGCCAAGGACTACAAGGAATTCATCGCCCAGGCCAAGAAAGCCAATGGTGATACCAATGTGGGCACCGGTGGCCGTGGGCACGTCACGCACCTGGGTATGGGCTTGCTAGCCCGAGAAGAAGGGGTGAACTTCACCTACATTCCCTACAAGGGCATGGCCCCGGCGACAAACGCCATTCTGGGCGGTGAGACAGATGCCATGCTGGTCGGTGGCATTCTGGCATCCCAGCACGTAGATGGCGGCAAGGTGCGAGTCTTGGCGGTAGGCGCTGACAAGCGTACTGAACTGCTGCCAAATGTGCCGACGGTGCAGGAAGCAGGTGGCCATGCCAACAGCATTCCGACGACGACTTTTGCGCTGTTTGCCCCCGGCACCACGCCGGATGACACCGTGAAAGAAATTCAGGAAAAGGTGGATGCTGCCCTGAAGACCCCCGAAATGCAGGCTGCCTTCAAGAGCCGTGGTCTGGCCCAGTTCTTCACCACCCCGGCCCAGACGCTGGAGCGCGTGCAGAACGACTCCAAGGTCTATTCCGAGCTGATCCCTACCCTGGGCATTCAGCCTGAGTAATGGGCTATCTGGCAGAGCCATACATCTGATCAGTAGCCTGGCTGCTGACGGTTATGGCTCTGTGAAGCCTCAAGGTTGGAAAGGATAAAAAAACACCACACACGCCCCGTTCAGGTGAGGCGTGTGTGGTGTCTCTTGAATCTGGAAGTCGCTACAGACCAGGTTCAGAACGCCAAGCCCGCGCCATGCAGGGTTAGAACCGATAGTGTGGCCGGGCGGGCTGCGTTTTACTGATCGTTGTAGTCGTGCTGCTCGGAGATCAGACGCCGCAAGGTGGTTTTGAGGGCGCCGACATCCAGCGGTTGCAGGCGCTGCACCACTTCCTGCTCGTGCAGGCGAGCCTTGGCAATCAGGCCGGAGATCAGCGTCTGGCCTTCTTCGGTGATGCGTACCAAGGTGATGCGTCGGTCCACATCGTGGGCCACGCGGCGCAGCAAACCTTGCTTTTCCAGGCGATCGAGCAAGCGCGTGACGGTGGGTTGCTTGGTGGTGGCAATACGAGCCAGATGGCCGATGCTCACTTCGCCCGCGCCGGACAGGGTGGACAGCACACGCCATTCGGAAATGGACAAACCGTTGCTTAGCACCACTTCATGGAATTCGGCAGAGATCAGCTGGCTTGCCTGGGCCAACAAGGCGGGCAGGTAGTTTTCGACAAAGACGGTGTCGTGTTCGGTGGGGCTCATGGTGCTTATTGTCATTACAGGCTAATGGGTGCCGCAAGGCAGCAACAGGGCTCACTATAACCAAGCTGTCCGCTCGCGTGTCGCAAATAATTTAGCTACTTTACTAGGGAAAACCATGAGAATGGATATGTTGAGATATAAACATATTCCGATGAAAATAAATACCATGTTCACAATGAGCGGTAAGTAAGGAAAGAAAAATGGCTGAGCGATCGTTTGTCGAAGAAGTCAAAAAGCTGCGCCTGGGTGATGGAGACGTATTCAGTGGCGAAGGCATCCTGGCGGTGACCAAGGCCCTGCTGGAATCGGGCGTGTCCTACGTGGCCGGTTACCAGGGTGCGCCTATCTCGCACTTGATGGACGTGCTGGCCGATGCCCAGGACATCCTGCAAGAGAACGGAATCCGTTTTGAAAACAGTGCCAGCGAGGCAACGGCGGCGGCAACGCTGGCTGCGTCGGTTAACTACCCGCTGCGTGGCGCCATCACTTTTAAAGCAACCGTGGGTACCAACGTGGCCTCGGACGCGCTGGCCAACCTGGCCTCCGGCGGGGTCAAGGGCGGTGCGCTGATCATTGTGGGGGAAGACTACGGCGAAGGCTCGTCCATCATGCAGGAGCGCAGCCACGCTTTTGCCATGAAATCGCAAATGTGGATGCTGGACCCCCGTCCCAACCTGCCCTGTATTGTGCAAGCAGTTAAAGACGGCTTTGATCTGTCCGAAGCGTCCAACACCCCCGTGATGTTGCAGCTGCGTATTCGCGCCTGTCACGTGCATGGTCAGTTTGTGGCCTCGGATAACCGCCGCGCCAAGTTCACTATCAAAGAAGCCATGGAGCAGCCCACACGCGACATCAATCGCATTGTGTTGCCGCCTGCCAGCTTCCTGCATGAAAAAGAAAAGATCGAACAGCGCTGGCCTAATGCCGTCAAGTTCATCGAAGAGCGTCAGTTGAATGAATTCTTTGCTGATGGCGCCGATGACGTCGGTCTGATCGTTCAGGGCGGTGGCTACAACACCGTGATCCGTGCTCTGGAACACCTGGATATGGCCGACGTGTTCGGCGAATCCAAAGTGCCGATGTACGTGATGAACGTGGCCTACCCGCTGATCGAATCTGAAATCGTCCGCTTCTGTGAAGGCAAGCGTGCGGTGCTGGTGCTGGAAGAAGGTCAGCCCAACTTTGTTGAACAGAACATCTCCGACATCGTGCGCCGTCACAATGTGGATGTGACCTTGCACGGCAAGGATCTGTTGCCTCTGGCCGGTGAATACAACACCGCCACCATGTTGAAAGGCCTGCGTGCCTTCATGGAAAAATACGAGCGCATCGAGCCCCTGCCAGCCCGCAAACCACGCGTGATCCCGATGAAAGTCGAGACCGTGGAGCGTCCCAAAGCTGAGCAAGCCAGCCTGGTGGAAGTGGAAGCGGCTGAAGTCAAACCCTTGGGCAGCCTGGACGAGAACGTTCACGCCCGTCCGCCAGGGTTTTGTACCGGCTGTCCCGAGCGTCCTATCTTTACCGCTTTGAAGCTGGTGGAGCGCGAGCTGGGCGAGCACCACGTGTCGGCTGACATTGGCTGTCACCTGTTTTCCATTCTGCCGCCCTTCAACCTGGGTAACACCACCATGGGTTACGGCCTGGGTGGCGCCGGCTCGGCTGCCTTGAACGTGGATTCGGACAAGCGTGCGATCTCGGTCATGGGTGACGGTGGTTTCTGGCACAACGGTTTGACCAGTGGTATTGCCAACGCCGTGTTCAACCGCAGCGACAACCTGACCATTGTGATCGACAACAGCTACACCGCGGCTACCGGTGGTCAGGACATTCTGTCCTCCAAGGCCAAGAACGAAACGCGCAGTACCGGTCACCTGATCGAGAAAGCCGCGCGTGGCGTGGGTGTGGAATGGCTGCGCATGATACGTCGTACCTACGACTTGAAGACCATGACGGCAACCCTGCGTGAAGCCCTGACGACCAAGGAAAAAGGTCCCAAGGTGCTGGTGGCGCAAAGCGAATGTATGTTGAACCGTCAGCGCCGCGAGAAAGGCCAGGTGCGTAAAGCCGTGGCGGCGGGCGAACGCGTAGTGCGCGAGCGTTTTGGTGTGGATCCGGATACGTGTACCGGCGATCACTCCTGCATCCGCTTGTCCGGTTGCCCGTCGTTGTCGATCCGCCCCAATCCGGACGCCCTGCGTCAGGACCCAGTGGCGAACGTGATGAACAGTTGTGTGGGTTGCGGTCTGTGTGGTGAGGTTTCCCACGCCGCGATTCTGTGCCCGTCTTTCTACCGTGCACAAGTAGTCAGCAACCCGACTGGCTGGGACAAGTTCCGCGAAAAAACCCGCCGTAGCTTTATCGGCTGGTTGCAGCGTCGTGACGCTGCCCGTCGTGAACGTCTGGCCTTCTAAGCACACCCGTAGAGATTTTTATCATGCAGATCAAACCAATCAAGATTGCTATTTTGGCCATGGGTGGCGAAGGCGGCGGCGTGTTGGCCGACTGGATCGTCAACCTGGGCGAACAAAACGGCTACTTTGCACAGACCACCTCGGTGCCGGGCGTGGCCCAGCGTACCGGCGCCACGATTTACTACGTGGAACTGTTCCCGCACTCGGCCGCCGTGGATGGCAAAAAGCCTGTGCTGGCCCTGATGCCCATGCCCGGTGACGTGGATGTGGTGCTGGCTTCCGAGCTGATGGAAGCCGGTCGCGCCGTACAACGTGGCCTGGTCACAGAGGACCGCACCACGCTGATCGCTTCGACTCACCGTGTCTATTCCATTGCCGAAAAATCGGCCATGGGTGATGGCCGTGTGGACGACAATGCCCTGATTGCGCACGCAACCCAGGCTGCCAAGCGTTTTGTGTATTTCAATATGGAAAAAGCGGCCGAGGATTCGGGCAGCGTAATTTCCGCCGTGCTGTTTGGCGCATTGGCCAGCACTGGCGTGCTGCCCTTTAGCCGCTCGCAGTTTGAACAGACCATCGAACGCGGTGGCGTGGGCGTCAAACCCAGTCTGAAGGCTTTTGGTGCAGCTTACGCCCGTGTCGCTGAAGGCGATGCTGGCAAGGCCGATTCGGAAAACAAGCCGGTTGATATGGCGACGCTGGCCCCCCGCGACCCTGCAGTGGCCAAGCTGATTGACCGCGTCCGTGCCGAAGTGCCCGAGCAGGCCCAGCCTATCGTGGTGGAAGGTGTGCGCCGTGTGCTGGATTTTCAGGACGTGGCCTACGCCAATCTGTACCTGGACCGCCTGAAAAAGATCAGCCAGTTTGCCCGCCCTGACGATGTGGCCCTCATTCGCGAAACCGGCCGCTACCTGGCGCTGTGGATGTCCTACGAGGACGCCATTCGCGTGGCCGAACTGAAAACCCGCTCCAGCCGTTTTGACCGTGTGCATAAAGAAGTGCGCGCTGCCGACGGCCAGATCGTGGCGATCAATGAATACATGCACCCCCGTGTGGAAGAAATCAGCGAAATCCTGCCCTTTGCCAGTGTAGGTCGTTGGTTGATGCGTCCTACCTGGGGCAACAAGCTGGTGAAATCGCAGACCAAATCCGGTCGCGTGATTCAAACCAGCTCGGTGCGCGGCTTCATTCCTTTGTACCTGCTCTCGGGCTTCAAGCGCTGGCGTCGTCGTACGCTGCGCTACCAGGCTGAGCAGCAGCGTATTGAGGGCTGGTTGAAGCAGATCGAACAGGCTGCCGATGCTCATCCGGCCCTGGCTCTGGAAATTGCTCAGTGCCAGCGTTTGGTCAAAGGGTATGGTGATACCCATGCCCGTGGCTTGCGTAACTACCAGACCGTGATGTCGGCTCTGGAGCGCAACCCCAGCACCCTGTCACCTGCCATTTTGGGTGCCTTGCGCGATGCGGCTTTGGCCGACGAGCATGGCGTCAAGCTGGAGGCTGCACTGCGCCAGTACGCACTGGTGTAAGGGCGACACCGGGCCGCTTTCGGGCGGCCTTGGTGAAAACCCTTGAGGAAGCGTTTTTATCCCGCCAAATACTTTATTTCTAAAATATTCATAGTAGAATATAAATTCGGATTGGCACTGCGACCAAGGCCCTGAAAGCCAGACATCCCGTGTCTACTTGGCCACTTGTTCAAGCAAGAATATCCCGCCTGTTGGTCAAACTGAATTAGCCAAAGCTTGGGGGAAAAAAATATGAATCAAAGCGAAGCAGCACTCGAATTTTTGGTAGAACCGGCCGATGCCGGCTTTGAAGGCCGCGTCGGTCCCAAGGACCCCGCCAGCCTGAAATTGTGGTTGCGCATGCTGACCTGCACCAAGCAGATCGAAGACGAAATTCGTCGCCGCTTGCGCCAGAATTTTGATATTTCGCTGGCCCGTTTCGACTATATGGCCCAGCTGTATCGTTACCCGCAGGGCCTGAAGATGGGCGAATTGTCGCGCTATCTGATGGTAACCGGCGGCAATATTACCGGACTGACTGATGAGCTGGCCCGCGAGGGCATGGTGTCTCGCCAGAGCAGCCCCACCGACCGACGTGCTTGGGTGTTGCGTCTCACCCCCAAGGGCAAGAGCAGTTTCGAGGCGATGGCCCAGGCCCACAGCGACTGGATTGCGGAAATGTTTGAAGGTCTGGGCACGGAAGAGGTCGTGCACATCCATCAGCATCTGGGCCTGTTGCGGGTCCATCTGCAAAGCGCTGCTGGCTAGCATAAGGTGCATCCTGCCAGGCCTGTAAGCCAGGCAGGATGCGGATAGCGTCACGAACAGGCGCACAAAACACTTGCTAAAAAGGTGTCTACAACATGGTTTCCAAGCTGTACGAACAAGAACATCGCATCCGTTTTTCGGAATGCGATCCAGCGGGTATCGTTTTTTATCCGCAGTACTTTGTGATGTTTAACGACCTGATGGAAGCATGGATCGACTCCATGACCCCCGAGGGTTTTCACAACATGATCGCCAGCAAACGGGTGGGCATGCCCTCGGTGCATATCGAAGCCGAGTTCAAGTCCATCAGCCGTATGGGTGATGATGTGGTGATGAGCCTGGGTGTGGAACGCATTGGCAATAGCTCCTTGACGCTGCTGTTGCGCTGCATCGGTAAAGACGGTGTGTTGCGTATGCAAGTGCGCCAGACCGTGGTGACCACCTCGCTGGAGACGCACCTGGGTATTCCTATCCCTGATTTCCTGCGCAACCCCATGCAAGAGTATGTGATTGCCCAGCCAGAAAGCAGCAAGGCTTGATCTAGTTTGAAGTAGTAGCAGGCAGTGTGCAGGTCAGGTATTTTTTTTGATTTAAATAGTTGACTTGTATAATATTTATTAATAAATATACTATGCTCAGAAGCATGTATTCAGACCATACGGACATATCATGAATATCGTATGTATTGGCGGAGGCCCAGCCGGCTTGTATTTCGGTTTGCTGATGAAGTTGCAAAACCCTCAGAACGAGGTTTTTGTCATCGAGCGCAACCGACCGTACGACACCTTTGGCTGGGGTGTGGTGTTCTCGGACGCGACCATGGAAAACCTGCGTGAAGCTGACCCTGTGTCCGCGCAGACCATCGGTGACGCGTTCAACCACTGGGACGACATTGAGTGCCATTTCAAGGGTAGCGCCGTGCGCTCCAGCGGTCATGGCTTTATCGGGATTGGTCGCAAGAAATTGCTGAACATCCTGCAGGCTCGCTGTGAAGAAGTGGGCGTCAAGCTGGTGTTCGAGACCGTGGTCACGGACGAAGCTGAACTGGCCCGCAAGTACAACGCCGATATCCTGATCGCTTCTGACGGCATCAACAGCGCCATTCGTACCCGCTACGAAGACGTGTACCAGCCCGATATCGACACCCGTAACTGCCGCTTTGTGTGGCTGGGTACGGAAAAAGTGTTCGACGCCTTCAACTTCATTTTTGTTGAAACCGAACACGGCTGGTTCCAGGCTCACGCCTACCGCTTCCAGGATGGCCTGTCCACGTTCATCGTGGAAACGCCTGAAGAGACCTGGCAGAAAGCCGGTATTGGCGAAATGTCGCAGGAAGAGGCCATTGCCTACTGCGAGAAGCTGTTTGCCGACCATCTGGATGGCAACAAGCTGATCAGTAACGCGACTCACCTGCGCGGTTCGGCCATCTGGATCCGCTTCCCACGCGTTATCTGCAACAAGTGGGTGCACTGGCAAGATTACGGCACCGGCAAGAAGGTTCCTGTGGTGCTGATGGGCGATGCCGCTCACACCGCTCACTTCTCCATCGGTTCCGGCACCAAGCTGGCTCTGGAAGATGCCATTACGCTGGCTCAGCACATGGACCATGAGTCCATGGAAGAGGCCCTGAAAGATTACGAAGCCGCTCGTAGCGTGGACGTATTGCGCATTCAGAACGCCGCCCGCAACTCGACCGAATGGTTCGAGAACGTGGCCCGTTACGCCAATATGAAGCCCGAGCAGTTCACCTACTCCATGCTGACCCGTTCGCAGCGCATCTCGCACGAGAACATGCGTATGCGTGACGCGGCCTGGCTGGAAAAATACGAGCGCTGGATGGCGACCGAAGCTGGCATGAAGCTGGCCGACGGTGAAAAGGCTCCCTCGCCCATGTTCACGCCCTTCAAGCTGCGCGATATGCAGTTGAAGAACCGTGTCGTGCTCTCGCCCACGCTGATGTACAGCGCCAAGGACGGTATGCCCGGTGCTACACACCAGGTGCATTACGGCAGCCGCGCCATGGGTGGCGCTGGCCTGATCATGGCTGAAATGACGGCCGTGACGCCTGAAGGTCGTGTCACTCCCGGTTGTACCGGTCTGTGGAACGATGAGCAGGCCAATGCCTGGAAACCTGTGGTGGCTTTCGCCCACGAACAGGGTGCCAAGATCGGTGTGCAACTGGGCCACGCTGGCCGTCGCGGTTCGACGCAGCTGGGTTGGGAAAAAGCCAATCAGCCGCTGGCTGAAGGCAACTGGCCTTTGGTGTCGGCCTCCGCCCTGCCTTACCAGGCTGGCGTCACTGCCGTGCCTGCCGAGATCACCCGTGCCCAGATGGACGAAATTCGTGACGCCTTTGTGGCCGCCGCCAAGCGCGCTGACCAGGCTGGCTTTGACTGCATCGAATTGCAAGCCGCCCACGGTTACCTCTTGTCCAGCTTCATCTCGCCGCTGACTAATCAGCGTAGTGACGAATTTGGTGGTAGTCTGGAAAATCGCATGGCTTACCCGCTGGAAGTGTTTGCCGCTATCCGTGCCGTCTGGCCAGAGAACAAGCCCATCCTGGTGCGTATCTCGGCAACAGACTGGGCCGAAGGTGGCAACACGGCGGACGACGGTGTGGAAATTGCCCGCCTGTTCAAGCAAGCCGGTGCCGATCTGATCGACGTGTCCTCGGGTGAAGTGGTGCTGGAGCAGCAGCCAATTTACGGCCGCATGTACCAGACGCCATTCTCCGACCGTATCCGTAACGAAGCCGGTATCGCCACCATGGCGGTGGGTTCGATCATGGAAGCGGATCACGCCAACAGCATTATTGCTGCAGGCCGTGCTGACCTGTGCGCCCTGTCGCGAGGCTTTCTGGCCGATGCGAACTGGCCACAACGTCAGGCTGCGGAGCTGGGTTACACCGACCTGGCCTGGCCCGTTCAGTACGAATGGGGCAAGGACTGGTTGCAGCGCCAAATCAAACGTGCGCCAGTGGCCCAGGACGGCCCTGCCAAGTCATAAAACACGAAAGGAGACAGCATCATGTCGGAAGAACGTTTTGACACCCACCGCGAAAGCGTGCTCGGTCGTGCAGATGTTGAGGACACGCCCGAACTGGTGAAGTACTACCAGGATTTGACTCAGTTTGAGGCCGGTGCCCTGTGGACCGTGGCCAACAAGATCGAGCCCTGGGAGCCCAAGTCCGAATCCGTGCCTGTGGTGTGGCGCTACCGCGACCTGCGCGATTACGTGTTGCGTTCGGTGGATCTGGTCAGCCCTGAAAAGGCCGGTCGTCGTGTGATTTACCTGAACAACCCCGGTCGCCAGGAAGTCTCGGCGGCGGTGGGCTGGCTGTACTCCGGTTTGCAGGTCATGAAACCGGGTGAAGCGGCTTCCGCACATGCGCACTCCTCCTCGGCCCTGCGTTTCATCATGGAAGGCCGCGGTGCCTACACCATCGTGGACGGCCACAAGATGACCTTGGGCGCCAACGACTTCGTGCTGACGCCTAACGGTTGCTGGCACGAGCACGGTGTGGAAGCTGACGGCCTGCCTTGCATCTGGCAAGACGGTCTGGACATTCCGCTGGTCAACGCCCTGGAAGCCGGTTTCTACGCGGTTCACCCGGATCTGACCCAGGCCATTACGCACCCCGTCAACGACGCGGTGGGTATCTGGGGTGGTCGTGGTCTGAAGCCCACCTTGCACGACTGGCAAAAACCGTACTCGCCCCTGCTCAAGTACGAGTGGGAGCCCACCTACGAAGCCTTGTCGGCCTACGCCAAGGTAACGGACGGCAGCCCCTTTGATGGCGTCATCATGGACTACATCAACCCGCTGACCGGCGGCCCTGTCATGGCCACCATTGGTGCCAGCATGCAGATGCTGCGCCCCGGTGAACACACCAAGGCCCACCGTCACACCGGCAGCATCATTTACCAATGCGCCAAGGGTGAAGGTTATTCGATCATCAATGGCAAACGCTTTGACTGGCGCGAACGCGACATTTTCTGCGTACCATCCTGGATGTTCCATGAGCACGTGAACGGCTCCTCGTCTGATGACGCTTGCCTGTTCTCGTTCCATGACCTGCCCGTGATGCGTGCCCTGAATCTGTACCGCGAAGAAGCGCTGGCAGAGAACGGCGGCCATCAGGTCCTGCTGTAAGACTACTTGTTTAACTTATTTGGACGGCCTGCCAAGGCGGGCCGACCCGATTTATTCAAGCCATCTGCACAAGATGGCCCAATCTGGAGATAGAAATGCGTCTTGTAACGTACCGTAGTGAAGTTGCTGCCGCTGGCCGCTTGGGTGCCATTGTGGGCGATCTGGTGGTTGACCTGGGTTACCTGGGCGACGCCACAGGCCACATGCTGCCTGACAATATGCTCGATTTCATCGACCTGGGCCCAGCCGCTGTGACTTCCACGGCTCGCTTGCTGGAAACCTACGCCGACGATATGCCTTTCGGTGTGGCGCTGCCCCTGGCCAACGTCAAGCTGTTGGCTCCTATCCCACGCCCACGCAAGAACATCTTTGGTATCGGCCTGAACTACGTGGAACACGTGGCCGAATCCAGCCGTACTCTGGACACCTCCAAAGAGCTGCCCAAGCAGCCCGTGATTTTCTCCAAGCCACCAACCACTGTGGTTGGCCCTGGCGATGCCATCGAGCACAACAAGAACATCACTCAGCAAATGGACTGGGAAGTGGAACTGGCCGTGATCATGGGCACCCGTGCTCAGCGCGTGGCCAAAGAAGACGCCCTGAAGTACGTGTTCGGTTACTCCGTCATGATCGACGTGAGCGCCCGCGACTGCCGTCGTGCCGGTCAGTGGATCTACTCCAAAGGCCAGGACACCTACGCTCCTTTCGGCCCCGTGATCGTGACCGCTGACGAGCTGACCGACCCGCACAACCTGAACCTGAGCCTGACTCTGAACGGTGTGACCAAGCAAAGCTCCAACACCAAGCACATGCTGTTCAACGTGAACGACCTGATCGCTGACATCAGTGCCGGTATCACGCTGGAACCCGGTGACATCATCGCTACCGGTACCCCGGAAGGCGTGGGCGCTGGCCGTGATCCTCAAGAGTGGATGTGGCCTGGTGACGTAGTGCACGCTGTGGTTGAAGGCATTGGCGAACTGCGCCACCCCATCGTGGACGTCACCCCCCAAAACTAAGTAAAGGAGAGCATGATGCTGGAATTGCGTCAGTTCAAGGCCGCCGCCGTTCAGGCAGCGCCCGTGTTCCTGGATACGAATGCGACTATTGAAAAAGTATGTCGCCTGATCAACGAAGCGGCCGATAACGGTGCCGAGCTGATCGCCTTCCCCGAGGTGTTCGTCTCCGGTTACCCCTACTGGAGCTGGGTGATGAACCCGATCGACGGTAGCCCGTGGTTCGAGCGCCTGTGCAAATCGGCCATCGAAGTGCCCGGTCCCGAGATCCAGAAGGTTGCGCAGGTTTGTCGCCAGCGCAAGGTCAACGTGGTGTTGGGTGTGAACGAGCGCAGTCCCGTTGGCATCGGCACCATTTACAACACGCTGGTCACCATCGGCGCTGACGGTCGCATTCTGGGCCGTCACCGCAAACTGGTTCCCACCTGGGCTGAAAAGCTGACCTGGGCCAACGGCGATGCGTCCTCGATGCGCGTGCATGACACCACTATTGGCCCTCTGGGTGCCTTGGCTTGCGGTGAAAACACCAACACGCTGGCTCGTTTCAGCCTGTTGTCGCAAGGTGAACTGGTACACGTTGCCAGCTACATCGCCTTGCCCGTGGCACCGAAAGACTACGACATGGCGGAAGCGATTCGCCTGCGTGCTGCTGCTCACTGCTTTGAAGGCAAGGTGTTTACGGTTGTGGCTTGCTCGACGGTTTCCGAGGAAATCATCGAAGCCATGTCGGCCAGCCACCCTGAAGCACGTGATCTGCTGGCTCGTCCCAACAGCGCGTTCTCGGGCATTATTGGCCCCGATGGCCGCGTTCAGGGCGAAGCACTGATCGACAAGGAAGGCATTGCCTACGCCGACATCGATCTGTCGCGCTGCATCCAGCCGCGTCAAATGCACGATATCACTGGTCACTACAACCGTTTTGACGTGTTTGACCTGCGTGTGAACCGCAAGGCTTTGACTCCTGCCCGCTTTTACGAAGGCGACGCAGCGTCCCAGCCAGACCTGAATCCTGCCGAGTTCTCCGTTCTGGACGACAAGGAAGCGTAAGAAGGTTCAAGACGGTCCCTTTCCCTGTGTGGATCGGGACCGTTTTTTGACAGGTCTCTTTGCTCAAGCGACCTGCTCAAAAAAAACCGTCGTGGCTTTGCCGCAGCGGTCCAAGATGCAAGCTGCCTTTGTAAGGAAGGCGGTGCCGGGCCTGAAGGAGCGGGCTGTTTTAACGGCTGGTCCCTATCCTGCGCCATGCAGGGCAGGCAACGATAACGACGACATAAGACCCAAGTAGGAGATGAAATGAGCGACAAGAACCCATTGGCAGCCTTTATCCAGGCGATCGACAGCAAGCAGGTCCGTTTTGTGGATCTGACCCAGACTCTGTCTCCCAGCTTCCCCGCCTTGCAACTGCCCCCCCAATTTGGCCAGACTGCCGGTTTCTCGATTGAGCGCATCAGCCAATACGACGAGAACGGCCCAGGCTGGTACTGGAACAACTTCACCTGTGGCGAACACACCGGTACCCACTTTGACGCGCCTGCGCACTGGATTTCCGGCAAGGACCATCCAGACAACACGGTCGACACTATTCCAGTGGACAACTTCCTGCGCCCTGCCGTGGTAGTTGATGCTTCTGCTGAAGTGGCCCAGAACGAAGACTTCATCCTGACCTCCGAGTTCCTGTTGAACTGGGAAGCCAAGCATGGCCGTATCCCTGAAGGCGCCTGGGTGCTGTTTCGCACCGACTGGTCTAAACGCGTGAACGACGCCGAGGCCTTCCTGAACATGCGTGAAGACGGTGCTCACACGCCTGGCCCAGCTCAGGAAGCGGTAGAGTGGATGATTCACGAGCGCAAGGTTCACGGTTTTGGCGTTGAAACCATCAACACCGATGCTGGCCAATCCTACTCCTGGCCTATTGGCTACCCTTGCCACACTCTGATGCACGGTGCCAACCGTTACGGTCTGCAGTGCCTGTGCAACCTGGATCAGCTGCCCCCTCAAGGTGCACTGATCATGTCGGCCCCGTTGAAGATTGAAGGCGGTTCCGGCAGCCCATTGCGCGTGGTCGCACTGGTTGCTCAGTAAGTAGAAAACGGTGGGGAAGTGGCAGAACTGTGTACCATGCGGTTCTGCTGTTTTCTCACCTAGTGGTTTTCCATTATATTCGGCAGTATATATTTATCCGTAAACTATTCATCAATAAAATAAATTCACAAAAGAATGAATAGAGATCCAGCCATACAGCCAGTCTTGGTGTCAGGCAGCCGGTTTTAGCGGAGACAGTAGACGAGCCTTACGCAGCCTTTTTCAGGTTACGCGATACCGTCCCATTGCCCCCTGCGGCGCTACATCATGCCACGGCTTGGCCTTTTTGGCTGGGTAATTGATGTAGTCATGCTCAATGGTAGGCACATGATGGATACTTTTGAACTCGTTATCCGGGACATCCAGAACGCATCCCCGCTGATTCGCAGTTTTACGCTAGAGCCTGCCCAGGCCGGTTCCCTGCCCGCGTTTGCGCCGGGTTCGCACCTGCAGGTACAGATTCCTGATCTGAACGATCACCGCTGCTATTCCCTGATTTCGCTGGACGCCGACACGGCACAGGGTCCGACCTGTTATCGTCTGGGCGTGCGCCTGGAAGACAACAGCTCGGGTGGTTCGCGCTTCATGCACAGCCTGAAAGTAGGCGATACGCTGCGCGTGGCTGGCCCCAAGAATGATTTCCCCTTGCATGCTGCCGCTGAAGGCGAAACCGAAACCGTGCTGATTGCCGGTGGTATCGGTATCACCCCCATTGCCAGCATGGCCGCTGCCTTGCATCACCAGGGCCGCCCTTATCAGCTGCACTATGCCGGTCGCAGCGTGGAACAACTGGCCTTTCTGGATGAGCTGAGCGCCCTGTCCGGCCCGGCTCTGCGTCACTACGCGGACGACAGCGAAGGCCGTTTCTGCCTGAATACCCTGCTCGACGGTCTGTCCAAAGACCAGCACATCTACGTCTGCGGCCCCAAAGGCATGATTGATGCCGTGATTGAAGCCTGCAAGCAACGTGGCTGGCCTGGCGACCATGTGCACTTCGAGCTGTTTGTGACGGCTGCTCCCCAGGAAGGCGACCAGCCTTTTGAAGTGGAACTGCGCCAAAGCGGCGTGACCCTGCAAATTCCCGCGGACAAGACCATTGTGGACGTGATGGAAGAGCAGGGCCTGGACCCCATGATCGACTGCAAACGCGGCGAGTGCGGCGTCTGTACCTGTGATGTGATCGAAGGCGAGGTTGACCACCGCGACTACTTCCTGAGCGACTCGGAAAAAGCCAGCAACAAGGTCATCCAGATCTGTATTTCCCGCGCCAAGACCCCGCGTCTGGTGCTGGATCTATAAGCCCAAGGGCGACGGAGAACATGATGGAAAAGTATCGTGATAATCCCCAGGCCATCCGCGAATTGGTACGCGAGGCCGAGGTCCACAAGGATTTGTACATCAACCAGGAGCTGTTTGAACTGGAGATGGAGCAGTTGTTCGTCAATACCTGGGTCTACGTTGGCCATGCCAGCCAGGTGCCCAATAAAGGCGACTTCTACACCACGACGGTCGGTACTGAATCGGTCATAATGGTGCGCCATACCGATGACAGCATCCGCGTGCTCTACAACCGTTGCCCGCACAAAGGTGTGCAAGTGGCGGGCGAGACCTGTGGCAACACGGGTAAATTCTTCCGTTGCCCCTACCACGCCTGGACGTTCAAGACGGACGGCTCCCTGTTGTCCATCCCTTTGAAGAAAGGCTACGAGAACACCGGCTTTGAATGCACCGAAGGCAGCAAGGGCATGGCCGCAGTACAGAACGTCAAGGTGTACCGCGATTTCGTGTTCTGTCGCCTGGCCGATGAAGGCATTGGCTTTGAGGAATTCTTTGGCGAGTCCCTGAGCACCATCGACAATATGGTGGATCGCTCCCCCGAAGGCCGTCTGGAAGTGGCCGGTGGCGTGATGCGTTACATGCACCAGTGCAACTGGAAAATGCTGGTCGATAACCAGACCGATACCTGTCACCCCATGGTGGCGCACGAGTCCTCGGCGGGTACTGCTGTGAAAGCCTGGGAAGCGGCCCCTCCGGGTACGCCCAAGCCCATGGCCGTTGAATTGTTTGCCCCCTTCATGTCGCCTTACGAGTTCTACGAAGGCATGGGCATTCGCGTGTGGGAAAACGGTCACGGCCATACCGGCGTGAGCAATTCCATTCACGCTGATTACTCCGAAATTCCGGGTTACTGGGACCAGATGGTCGAAGCCTACGGTGAGGAGCGCGCCAAAGCCATTTTGGGCGATACGCGTCACAACACTTGCTACTTCCCCAACATCATGGTCAAGGGCCCGATCCAGACCTTGCGTTTGTTCAAGCCGCTGGCCGCTGACAAAACCCTGGTGGAATCCTGGACCTTCCGCCTGGTGGGTGCACCCGACACCTTCCTGGAACGCACCCTGATGTACAACCGCCTGATCAACGCCCCGACCTCCATGGTCGGTCACGATGACCTGGAAATGTACGAGCGTGCCCAGCACGGTTTGCAGTCGCGTGGTCGCGACTGGATGAACCTGGCCCGTCTGGTGGAAAAAGATGAAGACCAGCAAAAGAACGTGGTGATCAACGGCACCAGCGAAATGCAGATGCGCGCCCAGTTCCGCGCCTGGTTGAAGTTCATGCTGCCCGAGCAGCAGGCCAAGAAAGAAGAGGAATAACCATGAGCGAAATCAGCCGTCAGGCCCTTATCGATTTTGTGTATGCGGAAGCCCGCCTGCTGGATGAGCAGCGCTACGAGCAATGGCTCGACCTGTTCACCGAGGATGGCTACTACTGGATGCCGCTGGTGCACGATCAGCAGGACGCCCGTTTGCACGCGTCCCTGATGCACGAGGACAAGCTCTTGCTGCGTATCCGTGTGGAACGTCTGGCAGGCCGCCGTACCTTTTCCCAGCAGCCCAAGAGCCGCAGCCATCACCTGCTCCAGCAACCCACTGTGGAAAGCATGGACGAGGAAAAAGGCGAATACACCGTGCGTTGCGCCTTCCATTACACGGAAACGCGTGGCGACAACCAAGATATCTATGTGGGTTGGAATACCTACACCCTGGTGCGCCAGGACGACGCCTTGAAGATCCGTCTGAAACGGGTGGATCTGCTCAATTGCGACGCGCCTTTCGGCAATATCCAGTTGTTTATGTGACAGGACAGGAGAATTTTTGATGGCCAACACCACGGTCTACCAGGCTTTTCGAGACACCGCCCAGAAATGGGGCGACAAGCCCTTTGTATGTACCCTGCCTGAGACCGCCGAGATCTACGGTATTGAAGCGGGCGAGCTGACTTATGGTCAGGCGCTGGAGCGTATCGACGCCTTGCGCGCCGGCTACGCCGCTGCTGGCTACGGCCACGGCCACCGCGTCGGCATCCTGCTGGAGAACCGCCCCGTGTTCTTCCTGCACTGGTTCGCGCTGAACAGCCTGGGCGTGTCGATTGTGCCAATCAATCCTGATTTGCGCGCTGCCGAGCTGGAATACCTGATCGGCCATTCGGAAATGATCATGGCCATTGCCCTGCCCAGCCGTCACCAGGATCTGGTGGAAGCAGCTCAGCGTGCAGGCCAGCCCTTTGCCATCATGGCCGACGGCGATGTGCCACCCATGGTAAGCCGCGCCGCCGCCCGTTCCTGTGACATTCCTGACGAACACAGTGAATGTGCTCTGTTGTACACCTCCGGCACCACAGGCCGCCCCAAGGGCTGCATGCTGTCCAACCAGTACTTCCATTACGCCGGTGAGTGGTACCGCGACATTGGTGGTCTGGCTTCGCTGGAGCATGGCAAAGAGCGCATGCTGACTCCGCTGCCCCTGTTCCACATGAATGCCATGGCCTGCTCGACCATGGCCATGGTCAAGACCGGCGGTTGCCTGATCTCCCTGGACCGTTTTCACCCACGCAGCTGGTGGGATTCGGTGCGCGAATCCGGCGCAACCGTGGTGCATTACCTGGGTGTGATGCCTGCCATCCTGATGAAGGCCGAGGCCAGCGAAAAAGACCGTCAACACAATGTGCGCTTTGGTTTTGGCGCTGGTGTGGACCGTGGTCTGCATCCTATCTTTGAAGAACGCTTTGGTTTCCCCCTGCTGGAAGCCTGGGCCATGACGGAAACCGGCGCGGGTGCCAGCATCATCGCCAATCACGAGCCCCGCTTTATCGGCACCTCCTGCTTTGGCAAGGAAATGCCCGTGGTGGAAGTGCTGTTGCGCAAGGACGATGGCGAACCCGCTCAAGCCGGTGAAAACGGCGAATTGCTGGTGCGCTCGGCCGGTGACAACCCACGCTACGGCTTTTTCTCCGGCTACTGGAAAGACCCGGCAGCAACCGACGAAGCCTGGGAAGGCGGCTGGTTCCACACGGGCGACATTGTTTGCCGCGACGAACAAGGCTATCTGCACTTTGTGGACCGCAAAAAGAACGTGATCCGTCGCAGTGGCGAGAACATCGCTGCCGTGGAAGTGGAAAACATCATGCAGCAGCACCCGCTGGTGCGCTCCATTGCCGTGGCCGCCGTGCCCGACGCCATCCGTGGCGACGAAGTGATGGCGCTGGTGGTGCCGCACAACCCAATTGAAACCCAGGAACAGCGCGAACAGGCTGCCCAGGAAATGGTGCAGTGGGGCCTGACCCAGCTGGCCTACTTCAAGGTGCCCGGCTACGTTCTGTTTGTGGATGCTTTGCCGCTGACTTCGACCAACAAGATCCAGCGCGGTGAACTGAAAACGGTTGCTCTGGCTGCGCTGGAAAACCCGGCCTGCGTGAACACGAATCACCTGAAAAAACGTCAGGAGGCCTAAGCCCATGGCCTTGCCGCAAGCAGCCCGCCAGGGCTATGACGATGTGGTGCTGGTCGCCCCGGTGACCATCCCCTACGAGCGCCATTCCGAGCAGACCGCGCATTGGTGGCTGGGTGCGGCATTGGGCCAGTTGCTGGCCCAATCCGGCCTGAAAAAAGCCGATGTCGATGGTGTGTGTGTATCCAGCTTCACGCTGGGTTCGGACACTGCCGTAGGCGTGATGCAGCATTTTCAGATGAGCCCACGCTGGCTGGACCATATCCCCATGGGTGGGGCCAGCGGTGTGGTGGCCATGCGTCGTGCGGCCCGCGCCGTGCAGTGTGGCGATGCGTCCATCGTGGCGTGTATTGCGGGTGATACCAACCACCGTGAATCCTTCAAGAACACGGTGTCGGGCTTTTCCCGTTTCTCGCAGGATGCCGTCTACCCATATGGTGCCGGTGGCCCCAACGCCAGCTTTGCGCTGCTGACGGACTACTACATGCGTCACTACGGTGCCACGCGTGAAGATTTCGGCAAGCTGTGCGTCGCCCAGCGCGATAATGCGCTGCGCAACCCGCATGCCCTGATGAAAAAACCGCTGACGCTGGAACAGTACATGGAGGCGCGCGTCATTGCCGATCCCATCCACTTGTTTGACTGCGTGATGCCGTGTGCCGGAGCCGAAGGCTATCTGGTCATGCGCCGTGAACAGGCCGAAGCACTGGGCCTGCCTTATGTCCGTATCCGTTCTACCATCGAGCGTCACAACGCTTTCCCTGAAGACCCTGTGCAGCATCGCGGTGGCTGGGCCATGGACAAGGATGCGTTCTACGAACATGCGGGCCTCACCCCGGCAGACGTGGATTTCATGGAAACCTACGATGACTACCCCGTCATCAACGTCCTGCAGTTTGAAGACCTGGGATTCTGCGCCAAGGGCGAAGGCCCGGAGTTCATCCGCAAGAACACTTTTACGGTGGACGGCAGCTTTCCCTTCAATACCAGTGGCGGACAGCTATCGGTAGGCCAGGCCGGTGCAGCAGGCGGCTACCTGGGTCTGGTTCAGGCCTTGCGCCAATTGACGGATACCGCAGGCGACACGCAAGTGGCCAATGCCCGCATCGGCCTGGTGTCCGGCTTTGGCATGATCAATTACGACCGCGGCATTTGTACTGCTGCGGCCTTGCTGGAACGGGGGCAGTGATGAGCGATACCCAAATCTTGCCACCGGGTGCACGCAGCGCCACGGCAGCCGGACTGACCGAAGCCGCCCAACGCGGCAAATTCGCCCTGCAAGTGTGCCCGTCCTGCGGCACGGTGCAGTATCCCGCCCGCGATGTGTGCGGCCATTGCTTGCACACGACGCTGAACTGGCAGGCCGTTGCCGACACGGGTGTTCTGCAGGCCACGACCACCTTGCATCACAGCAATGAACCCTACTTTCAGGCACGACTGCCCTGGCATATCGGCACAGTTGCCCTGGATTGCGGCCCTTTTGCCATCGCCCACTTGCCCGAAGGCGGGCAGGCGGACGAGAAAGTGCGCCTGAGTCTGGAGCTGGATGCTGGCGGCGTAGCCGTGCTGGTGGCGCGCCCTGCGCCCTGAATTTGCCTGGAGACAATCAAGATGACACAAGCTCAATACACCGCCATTGTGACGGGCGGCAGCACCGGTATTGGTGAAGACATTTGCCGCAAGATGCTGGATCAGGGTTACACCGTGATCAGCATGGCGCGCAATGTCCTGCCCTGGACGCACGAGCGTCTGCACTGCGTGCAGGTGGATTTGCTGGATGCAGCAGCAACCGAGAAAGCCGCCAAGGATATTGCCGAACGTTTTGAAGTGACCCACTTCATCCACAATGCGGGTGTGATCTGGCCCGCCTTGCTGGACGAGGTCAAGCTGGAAGACTTGCAGGGTCTGACACAGATTCACCTGGGTGCAGCCTTGCAGATTACCCAGGCGGTGGTGCCTGGCATGCGCGAGCGCCACTTTGGCCGCATTGTGCTGATGTCTTCGCGGGGTGCGCTGGGTCTGCAAACCCGTACCGCCTACGCTGCTACCAAGGCAGGCATGTTGGGCATGGCCCGTACCTGGGCGCTGGAACTGGCGGACCAAGGCATTACCGTCAACGTGATTGCCCCCGGCCCCATCACCACCAATATGTTCTACGACGTGGTCGAAGCCGGTAGCGAACGTGAAGCCAAACTGGCAGCCGCGATTCCTGTGAAGCGTCTAGGCCGTGCGGATGACATCAGTCGCGCCACCATGTTCTTCTCGGACCCTGAAAACAGCTTCATCACCGGCCAGACCCTGTATGTCTGCGGTGGTGCCAGCGTGGGTACGCTGACGATTTAATGTCGATGGGAGCATTGTAGCCTCGCTCCGATTTGGTGTTTTAGTATTCATTGTGAGCTAGCTGCCTTTTAGGCAGCTAGCTTTTTTTTGTAAGTTGTATTTGGATTTCAATGGAATATTGCTTGATATTATCCGTTCAAAGGTTCTCATTTTTAGTAATAATTATCAGATAAGAAAATCAATTTATCTAATTTTTTCATATTTGATTTCCCCTTTATTTCTTGAAATAATTTGTCCTAGGTCAAAAAATATATTTTACGGATATGTTTCAGAGTGAGGGAGTAATGAGTGTTGATTTAAATTTTAGGCTGCAAAAACATAGATTCAGCCCAGATATACTATTAGATATCAAAAAATTGTATAAATTAGATAATTATCACTCTATTTTTGCTCTGTTTTCTAACTATTTTTTTGTGGTGCTATCTTTTTTTTAGCCGAAAAATGGTTTTTTTTAGCTCCTTTGTCTATTTTAGTTATAGGGGCTAGGCAGAGGGCTTTAGCAACGCTGCTTCATGAATCTAGTCATCTTGTTCTTGCTAAAAATAGAATATTAAATAGAGCTATAGGTAGTTTTTTTCTGGTTGTTTGGTTTTTCAAACATGGGATTCTTATAAAAAATCACATGTCCTGGATCATCATATTTTTCTTGGTAATAAGCATAGGGATCCTGATTATTCTTATTATATTTCTTCTGGTGTTTACAACAAGCAGACTAGATTAGGTTTTTACTTAAATTTTTTTATAAAACCTATTTTTCAAATTAATTTTTTTGAAAATTTACGATATTTAATTGGGCATAGATTATTAAAGAATTTAAGTGGTTTTGATCTATTCTCTATGCTTCTTTCTTTGTTCGTTTTTGGGGCCATTGGTGCATATTTTGTAGGCTGGTATTTTTTCTTATTATATTGGCTTCTCCCCTATTTAACTGTTTTTCAAACTATTAGTTGGTTTATTGAAACTGCTGAGCATTATCCTCTTGTAGGTAAGGCTGAAGTTGATTTGTATGCTTCTAGAAACAGGTTTGGTAATGTAGTAGAGAATTTTTTTACTGGCATTCATAATGAGCGATTTCATCTCGTACACCATCTTTTTCCAGCTATTCCTTTTTGGAATATGAGGAAAGCGCATTCTATTTTGCTCAGAGATGGTAGCTATTTTTCTGTTAACTCTAGATTTGGTGGAATTTTTTCTTCTACTACTCACTCTCCACCCTTATGGTTAAGTAATTCATTTCAGGTTAATAAAAAGGATTAGTTTTGTTTTCCTTGAGATCAGGTATATTTTTTGCATTTCTAGCTGCATTTCTTAATTCTACCATTGCTATTTTTAGCAAATTCTTATTGCTTGAGATGGATGGTGCGTTGATTGCATTTTATCGAGCATTGCTAGGGGTGGTGGTTTTATGGGTTTTTTTTCCAAGGCGTTCTAATTTTCCTTCCGATTGGCGCGTAGTTCTGATTTGCGCATTTTTTGGTATTTTTTGTTTGTTTTTTTTTGAAACAAACGCTTATCAACATGACTCTGCTGCTAATGTGGTTTTTTCTATGATGGCTTGTGCGGCATTGAGTGCGTTTGCTCTGGAGTCCTGGTTTGCTCGTCGCTTGCCTTCGAGGGGGCAGTTGCTTGGCATCGTTTTATGTTTGCTCGGGCTTACCTTTTTGTTTGATTTGGCTAATCCCCAAGGTCTTCAAGGGATTGGTATGGCTGCGCTGGCTGGTTTGGGCTACGGCTTGTTTACGGTATTGGCGAAGCGTTGGGGTTTAGGTAGTGGTATTTTTGTTACGCGATCACTGTTAATGGCCGGATCTATATTTTTATTTTTTCCTGCTGCTCAAGTAGGCTTTGTACTACCTAGCCAAGAGGCTTGGGTGTTGATCGCCTTATTGGCAGTTGTGCCGTCTATGCTGGGCTTTTATTGCACAATACGAGCTGTTTCATTGACGTCCGCCTCTAAGGTCCAGGTATGTGAATTATCCGAACCTGTTTTTGTGATGATTGCTTCATTACTGATCTTTCACGAGCAGCCCACGGTAATGAGCTTGTTAGGGGCCGCGGTCATTTTGATCGGTATTTATCAGTTCGCGCGCTCGTAGAGCGGGCGGGGATAGCGACTGCCTTAACAGGCGGAATCTATCAACTCCGTCCTTCAATGTCTGGATCTATGCCTGATATTGTGGGGGGGCTGTTCCATTAAATGGCCTTTTTATGCCCCCAGGCGTACTTCGAGCAGACTGGTTGGAGAGGGGGCTGCATGAAGCCAAACGGACCTTCCGGTGGCCACTTTTTTCCCCTCCGTAAAGCCAATGTTTGCCTGCCCTCCGTAGAGTAGAGTCAGTCGTCACGGCTGCTGCGGCAGAGTTCCGCTGCTCCTGCACAGGACAAGTGCACTTGTTGCTGGCCATATTTCTTGCCATGTGAGATAGAAACCACGAATCCATGATTTTGGATGGAATTAAGGGTTTCTTTCTATTTACCTGGATTTGTTCATCTATAAACTATTTAGAACAGAAATATAACAATGCGCGTCGATTTTTCGAGGTGCATGATGACCCAAAAAACGGGCCTTCGCCGGCCAAAAAGAGTGGAGCTGTAATGAACGACGATCTGCCAGGAATGGAGCTGGTGCGTTCACGTGGAGTAGTACGAGTTGTAGAGACAATTCTGGATGCTGCCTGTGTGGTCATCTTGATCCTGATGACAGGGATCACTACCGTGGACGTGATAGGCCGGTACGTATTTCACGCCCCTTTGCTGGGCGCTTATGAAGCCAGCGAACTCTTGCTGGGTGTGCTGATTTTTGCGGCCTTGCCGCGTGTTACCTGGCACCAGCAACACTTGACCGTCAGTCTGATTGACGCCTGGCTAGGTCCAGTGGCGCGTCGTATCCAGCAATTCGTGATCAATGTGGTCTCTACCGTCATGTTGGCCGTGTTGACTGTCTACCTGTGGAGTCACGCCAACGAGCTGGCCGACTACGGCGATATGAGCAACGCCTTGCAAGTGCCCATTGCCCCGTTTGCCTACATCATCGCCACCATGACCGGCATTGCCACTGTGGCTTCCCTGTTCAAGATTTTTAGCTCTCCAAGCCGATAAAGACGGAGTTTTTTCATGTTGATTTCTATTATCGGACTGGCTGTCCTGCTGGGTAGCTTATTTCTGGGTTTGCCCATTGCCTGGGGCATGTTGCTGGTTGGTACGCTGGGTTTTGCCTTCTTTACCGGCATGGAAGCGGCCTTGACCATGGCGGCGCAGACCAGCTACGACACGGCCATGAGCTACAGCTTTACCGTACTGCCGCTGTTCATCTTGATGGGTAATCTGGTCAATGCCTCGGGCTTGTCCAAGGACCTGTACAAAGCCGCTCACGCCTTTATTGGTCACCTGCGTGGTGGTCTGGCGATGGCCACGATTGTTGCCTGTGGTGCCTTTAGTGCACTCTGTGGCTCCAGTATGGCCACCACAGCGGCCATGGGTCGTGTGGCCATGCCCAATATGCGCAAGTACAACTATGACGATCGTCTGGCTACCGGCAGTATTGCGGCAGGCGGCACCCTGGGCATTCTGATTCCGCCCAGCGTGATGATGGTGGTCTACGGGATCTTGACCGAAACCGACATTGGCAAGCTGTTTGCCGCCGGCTTCCTGCCCGGCATGATTGCCATGCTGATGTACCTGATCACGGTGATGATCATTACCGCGATCAACCCGAATCTGGGCCGTCCTGGCGAAAAAGCTAGCTGGCGCGAGCGCTTTGAGGCGACCAAAGGCGTGATGGCCATTACCGTGCTGTTCATCGTCATCATGGGCGGTATTTACGGGGGTGTCTTCACCCCGACAGAAGCGGCGGGTATTGGCGCTGCAGCGACCTTCTTGCTGACCCTGAAGCGTCGTGGCTGGCAGCCTCGCATGTACCTGACGGTGCTGATTGAAGCCGCTCAAACCACGGCCATCATGTTTGCTTTGGTGATTGGTGCGCTGGTCTTTACCAACTTCCTGACCGTGGCTGGTTTGCCTAATCAGTTGCTGGGTTTCATCCAGGGCATTGATGTGTCGCCCATTGTGGTGATTCTGATCATCTGCGCGATTTACCTGGTTCTGGGTTGTTTCCTGGAAACCATGTCCATGGTCATGCTGACGGTGCCTATCTTCTACCCGATTGTGGCCTCTCTGGGCTTTGATCTGGTGTGGTTCGGCATCATCGTGGTGGTGGCTGCTGAAATCAGTCTGATTACCCCTCCGTTGGGTCTGAACATTTTCATGATCAAGAACGTGATGCCCGATGTTCCTTTGGGCACCATTATTCGGGGTGTGACTCCCTTTGTAATGATGGATATCGTGCGTTTGCTCTTGCTGGTGTTTGTCCCCTGGATTGTTCTGGTTGTCCCGAACAGTATGTAAACCCGGCCCGGATGCAGTTGTGATCCGGGCAGCAGTAAAGCCGCTGGGTGTGCAGGTCCAGGACCTGTTTACTGTCCCATCAAGTGGCCTGGACGCCGGGCTGTAGTGGCCCGGCAGCAAAATAATTTACGAGGAGTCGAGATGCGTGTTTTCAAAAAATTGGCCTTGAGCCTGGGCCTGGCTGCAGCAGCCCTGGCACCGACCATGCCTTCGGTTGCGGCTGAAGTTACCACCTTGCGTTTTTCCCAGTGGATGCCGCCAGGCCACTTTATCGTGACCAATATGTTCGAGCCCTGGGCCCAGGAAGTGGAAAAAGCCACGGAAGGCCGCGTGAAGGTGGAGTTCATCAACGCGCTGGGCAAGCCTCAGGCTCACCTGGATCTGGTGCGTAACGGTATTGCTGATATGGGCATGTCGGTACACAGCTACACGGCTAACCGCTTCCCGCTGATCGAGTTTGCCGAACTGCCCTTCACCACTGATGACGGCGGCGTGAACTCGGTGGCTTACTGGCGCACTTACGAAAAATTCATGATGGGTGCCAACGAGCACAAGGGCGTGAAACTGCTGGGTATGTGGACCAGCCCTGCCACCGTGATCTTCACCAGTCAGGACAATGTGCAAAGCATTGATGATCTGAAAGGCAAGAAGCTGCGCTCGCCTAGCCCTTTGTTTGATGCGATTGGCAAGGCCCTGGGCATTGTGACCGTGAACGCGCCTGCTTCGGACAGCTACGAAATGCTGTCGCGTGGTGTGATCGACGGTATGTACTTCCAGTATGATCAATTGGATAACTGGAAACTGGACAAGCTGGTCAAGACTGCCGTGTCGGTGCCCGGTGGCTTTGGCAAATCCAGCCAGTACATGTTCATGAACGAGCGCAAATGGAACAGCCTGTCTGAAGCCGACCGCGCTGCTATCGAGAAGATCAGCGGCGAATGGATTGCCAACGACTTTGGTTCCAAATGGCAGGCTGCCGAACAGCAAGCCATTGAGAAGCACACCGCAGCTGGCCTGAAAACACTGCGCATCCAGGGTGAAGCAGCAGACCAGATGAAAGAGCGTCTGGCCTTTGTTGAAGAAGACTGGATCAAAGCTGCCGACAAGAAGGGCATCGACGGTAAAGCCGCTCTGGCCTACTTCCGCGAGCAGATCAAAGAGCTGAGCGCTGCCAAGTAATCCGCAGTACTACTACAGTTTTGGCCCCGTTTTCCTTTGGGAGAGCGGGGTTTTTTTTATGTTTTTGGGAGGGGCTGTTGTAAGGGCAAAGGATAGGCAATCGGGCCCATGCTTTAGCCCTGATCGACGTTTCTCCCTGTAAAACGCCGCTTCAGGCCCTGGGGGGCTGGCAGGGCTGACCACTTGCCGGTGCTGCGCACCGGTGCCCTGGTCAAGAAAGAGCTACGGGCGCATCCTGAACTCGCCGGGTACTTGGTCCCCCGGACCAAGTACAAGCGTCCGGCTCAAACAGCAGGATGCTTGCATCCCTACGCTCTCTCTTGCCTGCGGCAAGTAGTCTGACTCGCCCTGCCAGTCCCCCCAGGGCCTGAATCGGCTTGCAGCGGAGGAAATGCACAAGTCCTCAAGCTTTAAGGCGTGGGCGGTGGTGCCCCCGTCTCCAGGTCATAGTGCTGATTGACGGCATATTCATTGATCACCGCCTTGCTGCGGAAGTATCGGGCCATGGCCTTGGGGTCGAGGTGCATATCGAAGCGATCCCGCGAACGCAACGTGGGCAGGAAAAAATACTTGGGTAGTTTTACGTGATGACGCTGATGTTTGGGGGCATCGGCCAAGATAGCGCGTCGTACCTGATCCTGCTCCCAGGTGCCGTGATAGCTGCGCAACATTAATCCGCTGGATACCAGCCATAGCGTGCCGCAGGCCCCCAAGGTCACTAACAGGTTGCGCTGCATGGGTATAACGCGTTGCCCTTGCGCCAATAAATCATGTCCGTAAATAGACAAGGCCACCAGCAGATACATCAAGCCGCCATTCAAGGCTCGCTTGGGGATATTAGGTGCCAGAACCAGAATGGCGTTGGCCAGAAGCGATGCGCCAATGAGCAGCCACATTGCCCGGCGTACAGATTCAGAAGACGCAGGCCCTATGGCAAAACGCCAAACCAGCATCACTAGAATCACCCCCCAGTACCGCAATAGGGCGTCCGGGAAACGACGACCAAAATGCTCCCCAATGCGCCATAACAAGGGCTGGTCATACCAATGAGCAAAGACCTCTGCGCGTACTTGATTGCCCGGAGCCAGGACCAGCACGGCGACTCCCAGCCCCATACAGAGCAACCAAACCAGATGCCATGAACCGAGCGAACCTGTGCGCTGAAAGTGCCTTAGGCCCAGATACGCCAGCAAACACCAGCTGATAATGCCGGTGTTTTCATTGGAACAACCGGCTAGCAGGCCCAGAAGGCAGAGCGCCAAGCCTGTGATCACAGAGGGAGTGTCCTTTTGCAAGTAGTAAATAAAGGCCAGCACAAAACCGAAGTTGAACAGATTGGGCCACAGGTAGTTGGCGGCGCCTACCAACCAGAATGTGGTTTGCCCCAGATGGGGGTTGACCAGCCAATACAAGGTGAACACCAGCAGCAGTAAAGACGGGCGCAAAGCTCGTCCGGCCAGTTGGGCCCCCAGTGCTGTCAGTACCGTGACCAGGCCAAACAGGGCCGCTGTATTCAGTGTGGCTTTCAGCCATCCCGGAGCCAGCGTGAGCATGGCGCTGGAGAGCGTATCCGAGACCAGACGACCGCTCCATTGCAGGTAATGTTGCTTGATCGACGTCCATGCAATGCCTTTGTTGGCGTAGTTGAAGTCGTCCGAGATCATGGGGGTGAGCCAATAAATGGCCCACGTAGCCATCACGGCCAGCACCGCAAAAGTAATAAAGGCCCAGGCACCAAAACGGTGGCCGAGCAGGGCCTGGCTGAATCGGGATTCAGCAAAAGAGAGAGTTGGGCTCATCGAGATGAAGCGGCGTGTTTGTGGCCAGGCCAATGACGACGGTATTACACATCGCTCGCCGTCCTGGGTGTTCAGGCCCAGGTGATATTGATTATTCACTTGGCGGGAAGCGAGGAATTATCTCAGATACCCGTTGAAACACAGCGTTTAACCACTTTGCTGATCGTCATCCTTTAAATCTAAACCAAATCGGGGTTTTCCCTGCTTTTGCGGCTTCTTGCGCTTATTGGCTAGGCGCTGCGCAAAGTGGATATACCGACAAAAAGAGCACTTCTACCATTGGCTCCATCGTCATACCTAAAAAACAAAAGGAGAACGGACGTGGGGGACATCAATAAAAAAATAGCAGCAGTGGTTCTGGGTGCAGGGGTATTGGGCGCCGGCCCGGCCTGTGCCATTGAAGGTAATGGTCTGCCTATTTATCCCGATGGTTTGGAAAACTTCATGAGTGGCGCCCTGCCGCCGCCCGGTGTGCACTTGCTGATGTACGGCGGTGCCATGCGTTACGACTCGGTGCGTGACAAGAATGGCGACAAGTTGCCTATTCCTGACTTCAAGGTCGATGTGGCAATGGTTGCGCCGCGTCTGGTCTGGGTGACGGACCAGCAGGTGTTTGGCGGCCAGTTGGCATTTCATGCCCTGGCTCCCCTGCTGACCGTCAAGGCGCAGGCCGCCGGTCAGTCCCAGCGCCGTAGCGGTCTGGGTGACGTGGTTTTTGGTCCGGCCTTGGGCTTTCACCCCAGCGAGAAGATGCACTACATCCTGGGAGTGGATTTCGTCGCCCCGACTGGTCGCTACAAAGTGACCGACAGCGCCAACCTGGGCCGCAACTACTGGGCCATTCAGCCCGCTGCTGCGTTCAGCTACATGCAGCCCAGCGGCATCAACCTGGATTTGAAGATGATGGTGGACTTCAACTTCCGCAACAGCGACACCGAAACCCGTACGGGTAAAGCCATTCACGCCGATTACGCCGTGGGTTGGGGTTTTGGCAATGGGCTGGTGCTGGGTGTGGGTGGTTACGCCTATCAACAGATTGAAAGCGACCGTGGCCCCATGGCCGGTGACAGCAAGGCTCGTGCCTTCGCCATTGGTCCCAGCCTGCGTTACGCCAATGACAAGGGGCTACTGATTACGGCCAAGTACCAGCAGGACCTGGGTGTGCGTGGCCGTCCCGAAGGAAAACAATTTTTTGTAAAAGTAGCGGTTCCGTTCTAAGGGCCCGCGGCAGGAGAGCGAGATGAAAGGATTGAAAGACAAGGTAGTCATCGTCACCGGCGGCGCAACACGTGTTGGCGCAGGCGTGGTCGAGGTGCTGATGGGCTATGGCGCACGTGTGGCCGTGTTTGATATTGATGCCGCAGGTGGTCAGAAAGCCGTAGGCAACGATGCTGCCAAAGCCAAATTCTGGGAAGTGGACATTACCAGCGATCAAAGCCTGAATGCCTCCATCGAGCAGGTGAAGGCGCATTTTGGCCGTGTGGATGGTCTGGTCAATCTGGCTTGTTCCTATCTGGATGAAGGCATGGCTTCCAGCCGTGAAGATTGGCTCAAGGCCTTGGATATCAACCTGGTCAGCGCGGTGCAGGCTGCCAAGGCTGTGCGTCCCTTGCTGCCGCGTGGCGGCTCCATCGTCAATTTCACATCCATTTCCTCGTCGATCGCTCAAACCGGGCGCTGGTTGTACCCGGTCTCCAAGGCCGCCTTGTTGCAACTGACACGCAGCATGGCGCTGGACTTTGCTCCTGACGGTATCCGTGTGAACTCGGTCTCGCCCGGCTGGATCTGGTCGCGTGTGATGGACGAGCTGACTGGCGGCGATCGCGCCAAAACCGATCGCGTGGCCTCGGCATTTCACATGCTGGGCCGCGTGGGCGATCCCCAGGAAGTGGGCGAAGTCGTGTCCTTCCTGCTCTCGGATTCCGCCAGTTTCGTGACCGGTGCTGATTACGCCGTGGATGGCGGCTACTCGGCCATGGGACCCGAGCAAGGTGTACCCGCCATTCCAAAGTTGGCTGAATAAGAAAAACCGGGACGCCGCCGCAGTGGCGTCCTTAGCTCCCTCAGAAGGAAAAAATCATGCGTAAAGTTGCTATTGTGGGCGCTGGCCAGGCTGGCATGCCCGTTGCATTCGGTCTTTTGGCCAAGGGCTACGACGTAGCCGTTTTCACCAACCGCAGTCCCGACGATGTTCGTGGTGGCCGCGTGATGTCCAGCCAGTGCATGTTTGCCGAGGCGCTGGACGTAGAGCGCCGTCTGGGCCTGAATTTCTGGGACGACGAATGCCCGCCTGTACAAGGCATTGGCTTTGCTCTGCCCAACCCTGAACAGCCTGACACCAAAGCCGTGGACTGGAGCGGCCGTCTGGATCGTGAAGCGCAGGCAACTGACCAGCGCGTGAAAATGCCTTACTGGCTGGAGCTGTTCGAGCAGCGTGGCGGCAAGCTGATCATGGAAGACGTGGGCGTGGCCGAACTGGAGCGCATCACCCAGGAGTACGACCTGACCATGCTGGCTGCCGGTAAAGGCGAAGTGGTCAAGCTGTTCGAGCGTGACGATCAGCGCTCCATGTACGACAAACCTCAGCGCGCCCTGGCCCTGACCTATGTACATGGTCTGGAGCCTACGCCTGAGTACTCGCGCGTGTCCTTTAACTTCATCCCCGGTGTGGGCGAATACTTTGTGTTCCCCTCGCTGACCCTGTCCGGTCCCTGCGACATCATGGTGTTCGAAGGCGTGCCCGGTGGCCCACTGGATCGTTTCCGCGATGCCAAGACGCCCGAAGCTCATTTGGAGCAAAGCGTTTCTTTCCTGCGCGAATTCCTGCCTTGGGAAGGCGACCGAGCCCGTAATGTGGAACTGACCGACGCCCAAGGTTACCTGTCCGGTGCTTTCCCTCCCACAGTTCGCAAACCTGTGCTGACGCTGCCTTCGGGCCGCATGGTGCTGGGTCTGGGTGATGCCGTGGTCGTGAACGACCCTATTACCGGCCAAGGTTCCAACAACGCCGCCAAAGCCGCCCAGGTGTATCTGGACAGCATTTTGCAACGTGGCGAAGGCGCGTTTGACCGTAACTGGATGCAGGAAACGTTCGAGCGTTACTGGGATTACGCCAATCTGGTGGTGCGCTGGACCAACTCCATGTTGAAGCCACCAACCGACTCTTCTTTTGCCTTGTTGACCTCGGCTCAGCAATCGCCCGCCCTGGCTCATTTCCTGGCCAACAGTTTCAACCACCCGCCGGTTCTGTTCCCGGCCTGGGAAGATCTGAGTGCCGCTCAGGCATTGATCGAGAAGACTCGCAGCCAATCTGTGGCTGCCTGATAGATAGTATTCAAGGAGACGTATCATGACCCCCACCGCAACGCTGCAAGACTCCTCGTCCCAAACCGCTGCCCAGCGGCAGGCCGTGTCTGCCCAAGCGTTGGCAGCCGCTGACGCCAAACCCACACCGTCCAATCTGAATGTGGTCGATAGCCGTGCGTTTCGCCAGGCACTGGGCCATTTTCCAACGGGTGTGGCCATTGTCACGACTCGTTGTCCCGATGGCCGGGCGGTGGGTCTGACCATCAACTCCTTTACGTCCCTGTCGCTGGAGCCGCCCCTGGTGATGTGGAGCCTGGTGAATCACTCGCCCAGCCTGGAAATTTTCGAGAAGTGCAGCCACTTTGCGATCAACGTGATCAGCCAGGAACAAGTGCCCGTGGCCCTGGGGTTTGCCAACTCCCAGGTCAAGGACAAGTTTGCCCTGGTCTCGCATGTGGATGGTGAAGAAGGCGTGCCACTGCTGGACGACTGTGTGGCGACCTTTGTGTGCGAGAACTACCGTCAGCACGAGGGTGGTGACCATACCTTGTTTATTGGCCGTGTGGTGCGCCACACCACGCTGACCGAACACGAGCCTGCGGTGTTTCATCGTGGCCGTTTCGCCAACCTGACCACGCCTAGCGGAGACCGTTGAAATGAGTGATGCGCACAGCGCTGATGTAGTCATTGTCGGCAGCGGGATGAACTCCCTGACCTGTGCCGCCTTGTTGGCCCAGCGGGGTTTGTCGGTGACAGTGCTGGAGCGCAATGCGGTGGCCGGGGGCTGCATCCGTACGCAAGAGCTGTTCCCCGGTTTTACCCATGATGTTCTGTCCAGTTGGTATCCCCTGTTCATGGGTGGCGCGTCGTATGCCGCCCTGGCAGAGCCCTTGGCCAAAGCCGGTCTGGAGTTTGTCAAAGGCGAATACAGCACGGGTCTGGCCATTCCTGGTGGCCCATCGCTGGCCTTGCGTCAGGATATGGACGACACCGTACGTCGCTTCAATGACTTGATGCCGGGTGAAGGCGATGCCTTGGGTGCCATGGCGGCTCGCATGTTTGGCCCGGATGCCGGTTTGGTATTTGGCTTGCTGGGCGGTGAGCCTTACCGTTGGCCCATGGCCAAACTGGCCTTTGGTGCCTGGCGCGAGCGGGGGCTGGATGGCTTGATGTCCTTTGGCTCGCAAGCGCTGGAAAGCTTTCGGCGCTGGGCCATGCGCGAACTGCGCAGCGACCTGGCCCGCGCCATGATTGCTCCCTGGGTGCTGCATAGCGGTTTGGGCCCGGATGAAGCCAGCTCGGCCCTGATCGGCAAGCTGACCTTCAGCGCCGTGGTCAGTGGCGGTATGCCTGTCGTCAAAGGCGGCAGTTATCAGATTGTGAAAGCCTTTACCCGCATCATCGAAGAAGCTGGTGGCGCGGTACTGACCAATTCCCATGTGGATCGCGTGTTGGTGGAAGGCAATAAGGCGACGGGCGTGTGCGTCGGTACGCAGCGCTATCTGGCGCGTCGTGCCGTGGTGTGTAACGTGACGCCGGGTCAGTTGTATGGCGACCTTTTGCCTGAAGTTGAACCCGAGTTGTTGAAGTCCGCCCAGGATTATCACTATGGCCGGGGCGGCATGCAGATTCACTTTGCCTTGAATTCCCCGCCCGACTGGGTGGACCCGGAGCTGCGCCATGTCCCTATGGTGCATGTGACGGAAAGCATGGAGCAGGTGTGTTCCTCGGTGGTCACGGCCAGCAATGGCTACCTGCCTGCCAAACCGACCTTGGCCGTGGGCCAGCCGGTAGCGGTGGATGTGACTCGTGCACCGGAAGGTCACTGGATTCTATGGGTACAAATGCAGGAGCTGCCGCGTCACATCAAAGGCGATGAAGCGGGCGAGATTCCTGTGCCAGCGGATGGACGCTGGAACGAAGCCGTGCGCGAGGCTATGGCCGATCGCGTTCAGGCTCGTCTGGAAACCGTCATGCCTGGCTTGGCCGCCAAGATTATCGGGCGTCGTAGCGTCAGCCCGGCGGACCTGGAAGCCTTGAACATGAATCTGGTGGGGGGCGATCCGTATAGCGGGGTGTGCTCGCCCGATCAGTTCTTTTTCATGCGTCCTTTTGCAGGACACAAGAACGCGCGCAATGGCAACACGCCCTGGCGCAATCTGCATCAAATTGGTGCGTCGGTGCATCCAGGCCCTGGCTTGGGTGGTCAATCCGGCTATCTGGCAGCCCAGCGTATCTTGAAGGGGTGAGAGGACGGGTGAGGCGGTCAGCTTAGTGCTGGCCGCCGCGCACTCGTTGCAGGGTCTCGCTAGGCGTTTCGCCAAAGCGGCTGCGGTATTCGGCGCTGAAACGGCCTTGGTGGGCAAAGCCCCAGCGCATGGCCAGGTCGGCCAGCGTCAGGTGAGGTTCGTTGGAATGGATCAGTTCGTGGCGCAGACGGTCCAGACGAACCTGGCGCAGGTACTGCATGGGGCTGACGCCGTAGTGGTCTCTGAAGGCTTGCTGCAAGGTGCGGGAGCTCACGCCCGCAATGGTGCTGAGTTCGTCTACCGTGACCGGCAAATGGGCCTGCTCATGCAAGTGGCTGGCTACTTTCTTCAAGTGGCGCGGCAAGATGCGGGCGGGGTTCAGGGCCTGAATCTGAGCCGGTGGGTGCAGATCCAGCAAGGTTGTCACCGCCAATTGTTCCAGCTGGTTGATAATCAGTGGCGAGCGTCGAATGTCTTCGTAGTTGCGTGCACAGTCCAGCACGTAGCGCAGCATGATTTGCCAGGAAGGCTGCGTGTGCGCTTCCAGGCGTACCGGAAACAGCAAACCTTGCGGGCCTACGTCCAGGCCCATGCCACGGGCGGCCTGTTCCACCAGATTGCGGTCTATCTTGAGCATTAATTGCTCATTATTGGCGTGCCAGACCATGTCCACATCCTCGTTGGGATTCAGGATCGTGGCGGCGTAGGGACTGGAGTCCACAGTCTGGCCACCGCAGCGAATTTTGGCGGTGCCGTATTGGGGCATCTGTACCAGGTAGAAACCGGCCAGGTGATCGGGTTGTATGTGTACATCGGCCCCATAGCCCAGGCGGCTCAAGGCGACCTGACCAAACTGGGCGTGTCGCAGCCGGGTTTGCAGGGTCTGATCGGCACGTAGCTGCTTGAGCTGGTGCGACTTGAACATATCGCTGACAGATTTGCGCACGTGTTCCAGGTCAGCAGAAGCTACACGTGCCCAGTGATCGGGCTTATTTTCCATGTTTCATGTGCCTAGATGGTTCTGAAAGGCAGGAAGGATACGTAAAACCTTGAGTTTCAACGGTTTGCAGCGGCTTTATTTTAGTTGTAAAGTATATCAGTGGGCCACCGGGATTTCCCGCAGTCCCGTTTAGTTTGTTGTGTTTATTAACAGAGAGAACCGTGCAGAAAGACTTTCACTTCTACGAACCCACACAAGGCCATGGACTGCGCCACGACCCGATCAGTTCTATTGTGGGTCCCCGTGTCATCGGCTGGATTGGCACCAAAAGCAAGGAAGGTGTGCTGAACCTGGCTCCATACAGCTTCTGCAACGTGTTCAACTACCGCCCGCCTGTCATCGCTTTTTCCAGCGTGGGCTACAAAGACAGCGTGCGCAACGCAATTGAAACCGGCGTCTTTACCTGGAACCTGGCTACCCGTGATCTGGCCGAACCCATGAACATGACCAGCCTGGAACAAGATGTGCGCGAGTTTGAAGTCGCGGGTCTGACGCCTGTGGATTCCCGACTGATTGATGCCCCCCGCGTGGGCGAGAGCCATGCCTCGCTGGAGTGCAAGGTGACGACGCACTTCCAGTTGAAAGACTCGGAAGGTAAGGATCTGAACACCTGGATGGTGCTGGGTGAAGTGGTCGGCGTGCATGTGTCGCCCAACAGCATCGTGGACGGCATTTACCGTACCGCGATCCCACGTCCGATTCTGCGTGGTGGTGGTCCTGGCGATTACTTTGAGATTACGGACCTGGCCTTGTTTGATATGCCACGTCCCAAGTCCTGATAGCAGGGCTGTAGTCAGAAGCCGCTGGTTGGCGGCTTCATTAGGATGGTTGCAAATGCATAACGGCGCCGCAAGGCGCCGTTTGCTTTATGTCTGCTCAGAGTGTGGCCGAAGTCTTTGGGCGGTTTTGCCTTTTAGCCTTTGGACGAACCGCCCGCTGCCAGGAATTGCGCCAGGCGGGGGCTGCGTGGCGACACCAGCACTTCTTCTGGCGGGCCTTCTTCCTCGATTTGACCTTCGTGCAGATACACCACCTTGCTGGAGACGTTGCGCGCAAAGCTCATTTCGTGCGTAACCACCACCATCGTGCGCCCTTCTTCGGCCAAATTCTGCATAACGCGCAAAACCTCGCCCACACGCTCGGGGTCCAGTGCCGAGGTTGGCTCGTCAAACAGCATCACTTCGGGTTCCAGCGCCAGCGCCCGGGCAATGGCCACGCGCTGCTGCTGGCCGCCTGACAAGAAGGCCGGGTATTGTTTGGCCAGATCGCGCGACAGGCCCACCTTGTCCAGATACAGCTCCGCTTTGGCAATGGCCTGCGCCTTGTCCATGCCCTGTACATGAATGGGCGTGGCGGTAATGTTTTCCAGCACCGTCATGTGGGACCACAGATTGAAGTGCTGGAACACCATGGCCAGGCTGGTGCGCAGGCGCTTGAGCTGTTGTTTATCTACCGCAACCAGTTCATCCGTTTTGGGGTCCAGACGGGTTTTCAGTTCCTCGCCCTTGATGACGATACGGCCGGAATTGGGCGTTTCCAGAAAGTTGATGCAACGCAGAAACGTACTTTTGCCCGAACCACTGGAACCGATCAGGCTGATGACATCGCCCGGCTCCGCGCTGAGAGAGACTCCCTTGAGGACCTCCAGGGAACCATAGCGTTTGTGAATATTCTCGATGAGCAGGTTGGGCATGGAAAACGGTATCGTATTGAAAATAAAAAAGACCGGCGCGACGCGGCAGAGGGGATTACAGCACAGACTGGCCGTCAGGCAAATCATTGATGCTGTGGTTTTCCCGTACAAATCTGTGGGTCTAAACGGATTTGCGCGCATTTCTGGGTTTATGATGCAGTCTTTCCCGCAGCCCTGATCGGGCTAAGGGCGCAGCGCAAGCCGCGTTTTAGCCAAGCTTAGGTGTCCGTTACAGGGGACCTGTTTCTAGAGAGTGTTGTCATGAAAAAAGTGGTCCGTGCCAAGCTGCATGGTATCAAGGTGACCGGTGCCGACTTGAACTATCACGGCTCGATCACACTGGATCCTGAAATCTGCGAACAAGCGGGCATTTTACCCATGGAGTTTGTGGAAATCTGGAATAAGGACAGTGGCGCCCGTATTTCTACCTACGTGATCTTCGGTGAACCCGGCTCGCGCTGTGTGGTCCTGAACGGCGCGGCGGCCCGTACCTGTCAAAAGGGCGACACCGTCATCATCTGCGCAACCGAATACGTGATGAACTCCGAAGACCTGTATTCCCTACGCCCTACCGTGCTGACCTTCACGCCGGAAAACGAAGTGGATGAAGTCATGCACTACGAAGTGGCCAAGACCGCCCAGCGCGATTACGACTTCCGCGTGGTTCGCGACGATCGCCCTCGTGGTGCCGAGCGTCCACTGGCTCGTGTGGATGTGGACGCCCTGTCCGCAGACCTGCGCTCCCGTGGCCTGGATGATCGTGCCATTGCCGACATCCTGTCCTGCCACCTGGCCGATTTCGCGCCTGCGAACCAGAACTGATTGAATGTCACCGGGCCGCATCAGGCCCGCTGATGGCTTTATTGAAAAACGCGGTGTTCACTGCCTCTGGCAGCAAACACCGCGTTTTTTGCTTTAGCCCGTTCGTGGCCCAATGACTTCTGGCGCTCCAGCCTGAATATGGCGTTTCGTGCAGCGCCGTAGTGCCGCGTATCGTCAGTCCACAAGATACCCAGAGCGCTGCGATCAGAGCGCTTGAGTACCTTGTTCATCACGTTCAGCGTCAATATTGGGCGCGCAGTGTCAGCATCACGTTGCGTGGGTCGCCGTAGTAGTTGTAGGCGCGTTCGTGGGCAATATAACGGTAGTACTTCTTGTCGAACACGTTGTTCAGGTTGAGGGTGGCTGAAACCTTGGGCGTGAAGTCGTAGCGCACCATCAGATCAGCCACGGCGTAAGGATTTTGCTCGATACGGATCGTGCCGGCCGTGTTTTCGTACAGGAACTTGGTCTGCCACGTGAAGCCACCCCCCACTGTCCACTGGCGCAACGAGCCTGGCAGGCGGTAAGAGGTAAAGAGCTTGAACATATGTTCTGGCGTGCGCGTGTTGAAGGGCTTGCCCTGGTTGGCCGCATCCTTCACGTACTTGGTGGTGTTGTAGGTATAGCCAGCCGTCAGATTCCAGCCTGTGGCCAGTTCACCTGTCAACTCCGCCTCAATCCCTTCGCTGCGCACTTTGCCTGCGGCAATCGAGCAGTAGTCGCTGGTGGTATAGGGGCACGGTTTGGGGCCGTCCAGATCGGTCTGGGCGCGGTTGGTTTCTTCGATACGGAAGGCCGCCAGCGAAGCCTGCACGCGGCCATCCTGGAATTCACCCTTGATACCCGCCTCGTAGTTGGCACCCACGATGGGCTTGAGTAGCGAGCCGTTGCGATCGATGGCGTTTTGCGGACGGAACACGTCGGTATAGCTGGCGTATAGCGAGTAGTTGTCGTTCAGATCGAATATCAGACCGGCGTACGGTGTGAACTCGCCACTGACCTTGTAGCTCGAGGAGGCCGTGTTGGCGCCGGTGAGTAGATTGGTGCTGTCGCTGCTGTAGTCCCACCAGCTCCAACGACCACCCACGATCAAGGTAAGCGGATCGGCAAGGCTTAGACGAGCAGCGGTATAGATGCCCGACTGCTTGGTGGTGGTGGCGGTGCGCGATTCATAAGGCCCAATATTGGGCGGAGGCAGCGAGGTGGGGTCCCAGTTAAAGACATCGGGCCGGATGCTGGCGTATTCACGCAGCGGCACCTGGTCGGTTTCGGTAGGATTGCGGCGCATGTTCGCACCCACCACCAGCTCATGCTTGCGGCCCAGCAAGGAGAATGGGCCCGAGGCGTACAGGTCCACGCTGGTCTGGGTGCGGTTCAGGCTGCTGGCTCGTGCGTAGTTCAGGAGTGGGCCCTGATGCGTGTTGCGGTCCACGCCCGCGCCCGAGGCGGACAGAAACACCGTGTCTACGTCGTAGTGCTGGCGGTTGGCCGACAGCTTGGTCTGCCAGCCGTTGTCCATCTCCCAGGTCAGATCGCCGAACACGGTGGTGCTGCGGGTGGCGCGGTGGTTCCAGTCGGCACCCAGGTAAGTGCTGCGTGGCAGTTCGAGATCGCCGCCGTCGTCAAAGAAGACGACGCCTGTGCCGTTGGGTGTGCCCTTGGTGCGCTGATGATCCACCCCCACGGTGGCCGTGATCGAGGGAGTGAAGTCGTATTGCAAGACGCCATACAGCACTTCCTTGCGTTCCTTGACGTGATCCACGAAGGAGTCGCGGTCGTCGTGCACGGCCACCACCCGCCCGCGCAGATCACCGCTGTGGTTGAGTGGACTGGAGACGTCGGCTTCAACACGATAGCTGTTCCACGATCCCACCATCGCGCTGCCGCTGGCGGCAAATTCACGGGTGGGTTGCTTGCGCACCAGATTGAGCGTGCCGCCCGGGTTGCCGGCCCCCTGCAACAGACCCGCCGCGCCGCGTACCACTTCCACACGGTCGTAGATGGCCATGTCGGCGGCCGCTTCCGAGCCGCCTGCGCCCAGCGAGACAGGCACGCCGTCAAGCTGTGCCGTATCCAGCGAGAAGCCGCGGATCTGATAAGTCGTGCCCAGCACTTCGCCTTCCTGCACCTTCACGCCGGTGGCTTGCTTGAGTGCGTCGTTAAGCGTGAGCAGACCCTGGTCGTCGAGCCGCTGGCGCGTGATCACGCTGACCGACTGCGGGGTTTCACGTGCAGTCAGGTTCATGCGCGTGGCCGAGCTTGCCGATGCGTTGGTGTAGCTGCCTGTGCCTTCGGTTCTGGGATCGAGTCGTCCCCGTACGGTTACGGTGCTCAGCTGGGTGACGTCACCGGCAGGTGCCTCTGGGACTTGGCGCAGATGGTAGCTGCCATCCGAGCTGGCAATAGCAGTCAGGCCAGTACCGGCCAACAGTGCATCTAGCGCGGCCTGGGGCGAAAACGTGCCGGAAACGCCTGGGCTGTTTCTGTCCCTGGCCAGCTCACCGGCTCCAGCGACCAGTACGCCGGATGCGCTTGCAAAGCGAGCCAGCGCTGTGCTCAAGGGGCCCGCTGGAATGCTGTAGCTTTGTTGTTTGGCAGACGCACTATTGATGGTTTGGGCGTGGGCTTGAGGATGCCAGCTTGCCAGGCTCAATGCACCGCTGGCCAGGGCGAGTTGCAGCACGCAGGCCAAGGGGCTTAGTTTGAAACCGGGTCGGAAAAAGTGCATGGCACCAAAAGAGTTCGCCCCGCGGGCGACAGGCTGGGAATAGCCGGGCATGATGAATTCTGCTCCTTGGAAGCGGTGTAGTCGGCGAGAGCGAGCCGGTTTGTGTGTGTCCTGGTCAGATTCTGGTTTTGTGCCAGGAGACGGGTAAAACGATGCCCTCATCAGGTATATCGAACACGCCAAGGAAAAGCGGAACTCGGAAAAGTGGAAATAGCCGGTTTGAAGCATTGGGCCGCTTGAATAGGCCCGTAAACCGGCTTGTCATGCACGGCGGCTGATGCCCGTGAATGTGTGTCTGAATCAAGGTCAGTGCTCGGCAAGTTCAATGCTGACCCACCAGGGCAGGGTTCGTTTGATGCGAATCGGCAGCACCCCCTCCAGCATTCTCAAGGCCCGGTCCGGATCGGTGGAGGGATAGCTGCCAATCACAGGCAGCTGGGCCGCCTCGGGTGAAACGCTAAGGTGGCCGCCGCGATAGCGCTGCAATTCGCGCACGACCTCGATCAAGGGTGTGTTGTCGGTGACGAGGATGCCTTTGGTCCAGCTTTGCCGCTCGGGCAGGACAGCAGTGGTAGCCGCAATCTCGGTACGCGAAAGCTGTGTCTGCTGACCGGCATGGACAATGTGCTGCTGGCGCTTGTTTGCCGTATCCACCTGTACCGCGCCTTGATACACCGCCAGAAAAGTTTCCTGACCGTCCAGTCGCACCGTAAAGCGTGTCCCCAAGGCACGCAGCAAGCCTTGACGGGTTTCGACCAGAAAGGGCCGTGCAGGATCGGCCGCTGTATCGATCAGAATTTCACCCTGAACCAGGGAGAGCAGCCGTTGATTGCCTCGGTAGTCGTGGTTCATTGCAGTGTCGGAGCTGAGCCAAACGGTAGAGCCATCGGGCAAAGTCAGTTGGTGGACTTCACCACGGGCGGTGCGATGCTCGGCTGACCAGGCCATTACTGTGCCGGGCAAGGACGTATGCTGCCAAGCCAGCCAACTGCCCAAACTGCTGCCTGCCAGTGTGCCCAGGCCCAGCAGCAATTGGCGGCGGCGTCCCATTCGTCGGTTGGCCAGGCAATAGCTTTGGACGGCAGCCTGGCGGCTGTCGCTGCTTTGGATCGGTTCAAAGCGGCCACTGATGCGCTCTACATACTGCCAGGCCTTACGATGCTCGGCCTGAGCGGCCAGCCAGCGTTGCCAGCTTTGTCGGTCCTGGGCCGAGGCCTCGTCCGAGCGCAGCAGGGCAAACCATTCGGCGGCCTGCTCCAGCGCGTCAAATGAAGGCTCCAGCGTATCGTCGGGATGCAGTTCGGAAGTGCTCATAGGGGGGCGTACAGGCAATCAGCGTGGCTCGGGCAGGCTGGACGCCTGATGCACGGGCATGTCAGCGGCGGTATGGCGGGCTTCCAGTTTCAGGCAGCACAGCATGGCCTGGCTAAGATATCGGTGCACCATGCGTGTGGACACGCCCAGCGCCTCTGCAATTTCCCGGTTGCTCATGCCGTCGGCCATGGCCATGAAAAAGGCATTGCCCACTTTGGCGGGCAGGGTGCGCAACATGCTGTCTATCTCTTGCAGGGCTTCCAGCACCAGGGCCTGGTGTTCGGCAGAAGGAACCAGGGCGGCCGGGCGGTTGGCCAGCTCTTCCAGCCAGGCTTGTTCAATCTGACGGCGTCGCCATAAGTCCACGCACATGCCATTGGCCATGAGCCGCAAATACACACGGGCTTCGGGTTCGCTGCCGAATTGACGGGGTTTTTGCAGCAGTCGGACAAAAACGTCTTGGGCCAGATCGGCCGCATCGAAGGAATTACCTAGCCTGCGTCGTAGCCAGCTATGCAACCAGCCGTGGTAATTCCGGTAGAGCGATTCCGTGTCGGGTGAGAAGGCGGCATTGTGCATGATGCGTTCCAGTGGTGCCTGCTCGACCAGAAAAATGGTAGAGGATCGGGCAATGAGAACTGAGAATAATTCTCAATTATCAGAAAAAACCGCCCATTCGGCAAGTTGCCGTGGGCGGTTTTACTGTTGGCATCGCAAGCGATCAGGCCTGATCGCGCCCTTCTTCTACAGCATGACAAGCCACTTCTTGCGGCCCGGTTTGCAGCAAAGCCGGGGCTTCGCGGCGGCAGCGATCATTGGCCAGCGGGCAGCGTGGATGGAAGGTACAGCCCGATGGCGGGTTCAGTGGATTAGGCACTTCACCAGCGACCGGGATGCGGCTTTTGCCCGCTCCGCTCATGTCGGGAATGGCTCCCAGCAACATGCGCGTGTAGGGGTGGCGAGGCTGCGCGAACAAATCGTCGCGTGGCGCAATTTCCACAATCCGGCCCAAATACATGACGCCAACCCGGTCGGCCACGTGATGCACCACGGCCAGATTGTGCGAGATGAACAGATAGGTCAGTCCCAGTTCGCGCTGCAAATCCTTCATCAGGTTCAGGACCTGTGCCTGCACCGACACGTCCAGCGCCGAGGTCGGCTCGTCACAGACGATGAATTCGGGTTGCAGAGCCAGAGCACGGGCAATGGAAATACGCTGGCGCTGGCCACCGGAGAACTGGTGCGGGTAACGCTGGGCGTCGCTGGGGTTCAGGCCCACTTGCGTCAGCAGCTCGGCTACTTTGGCCTCTTGCTGGGCGCGGCTCATGTCCGTGTGGGTGACCAGTGGTTCGGCAATGATGCGGCCCACGCGCCAGCGAGGATTCAGGCTGGCATAGGGGTCCTGAAAAATCATCTGACGGCGTTTGCGCATGGCCTTCTGGCTGGCTTTGTCCATGGTTTTCAGGGACTGGCCATCAAACAGAATCTCGCCGCGTGTCAGCGAATACAGGCCCGTCAGCAAACGGGCCACGGTGGATTTCCCGCAGCCGGATTCGCCTACCAGGGCCAGGGTTTCACCCTTGTTCAAGGTGAAGCTGACGCCATCGACCGCGCGCAGGTTTACTTTGGGTTTGCGGTAGACCAGGCGCTCCAGCAAGGGCGGGGACACATCAAACCAGCAGGCAGCGTCCTTGACCTGGACCAGGGCTTGTTTAGGGGCGCTCATGCGGACTCCTGTGCATGCAGCCAACAGGCCGCCTGTGTTTGTGGGGGAACAGGCATCAGCTCGGGGCGTTCGACCAGGCAGCGATCAAAGCGACGATCACAACGCGGATTGAAGGCGCAGCCGGGCGGGATGGCGTTCAAGCGTGGCATGCTGCCGGGGATTTGCTCCAGACGCTCCAGCCCCGCGTGCAGATTGGGAATGGAACGCATCAAGCCACGGGTATAAGGGTGGCTGGGTTTCTGGATCACATCCTGTACAGGGCCGATCTCGATAATGCGACCGGCGTACATCACGGCCACACGGTCGGCGGTTTCCGCAATCACCCCCATATCGTGGGTAATCAGCATGACCGAGGTGCCTTGCGAGCGACAGAGTTTTTTCAGCAGGTCGATAATCTGCGCCTGAATGGACACGTCCAGTGCCGTGGTGGGTTCGTCCGCCACGATCAGCTTGGGCTCGGCCGCCAGGGCCAGCGCAATCACCACCCGTTGGCGCATGCCGCCGGAGAACTGGTGCGGATAGTGGTCGATACGCTCGCGCGCTGCCGGAATGCCGGTAGCTTCCAGCAATTCGATGGCGCGTTCCTGTGCCTGTTTCCAGGACAGAGGCAGGTGCGTGACGATGGTTTCAGCCAGTTGATGACCCACGGTATAGAGCGGGTTCAGCGAGGTCAGCGGGTCCTGGAAAATCGCGCCAATCTTGCGGCCACGAATCTTGCGCATCTGGTCCTGGTTCAGATTGTCGATGCGCTCGCCTTCCAGCAGGATCTGGCCGCCGCTGATGCGACCGGGGGCATCGAGCAAACCAATAATGGAGGAACCCGTCAGGGATTTGCCGGCACCGGACTCGCCCACCACACCCAGCACTTCGCCGGGGGCGATGGAAAAGGACACATGATCCAGGGCTTGGAGCACACCACGCCGGGTCGGAAATTCGACACACAGGTCTTGGACAGTTAAGAGTGCAGTCATGGCTTAGCTCAATTTGGGGTTCAGGGCGTCACGCAACCAGTCGCCCAGGAGGTTGACCGACAGCACCAGCAGCACCAGCATCAGGCCAGGGAAAATCGTGATCCACCATTCGCCCGAGAACAGGAAGTCGTTACCGATCCGGATCAGGGTGCCCAAAGAAGGCGAGGTGGCCGGAACGCCGACGCCCAGAAAGGACAGCGTGGCTTCGGTGATGATGGCGGTGGCCAGATGCACGGTGGCCAGCACCAGCACGGGGCCCATCACATTGGGCAGCACATGGCTGAACATGATGCGCGGGGAGGACACGCCAATCACGCGGGCAGCCTGTACGTATTCACGGTTTTTCTCCACCAGCGTAGAGCCACGCACGGTACGGGCATATTGCGGCCAACCGGCCAGCGCAATCGCCCCGATCAGCACCGGGAAGGCGACTACATCGTGCATGTTCAAGGGGAACACGGCACGGGCCACCCCGTCGATCAGCAAGGCAATCAGGATGGCCGGGAAGGACAACTGCACATCGGCCACACGCATGATGAAGGCATCCACACGGCCACCGGAGTAACCGGCCAGCAGGCCCAGCACAATGCCGACCACCATGGACAAGGCTACCGAGGCCAGACCGATCAGCAAGGAGGTGCGCGTCCCGTACAACAGGGCCGAATACAGGTCACGCCCCTGGCTGTCTGTTCCCAACCAGTATTGGGGCGAACCGTTTTCCGACCAGGCCGGGGCCAGCAAGGCATCCATCAGATCGATGGAGGTTAGATCGAAGGGATCGTAAGGAGCCACCCAGCGGGCACCCAGCGCGCCGATAAACAGCAGCAAGGCCATGATGGTGGCCGCAATGGCGACGGGCGAGTGACGCCAGGACCAGACCAGATCGCTATCCCAGGCGGTTTTCAATTTAGCGAACATATTAGTGCCCCTTGGCGCCCGACAATTGGGTGCGCAGACGTGGATCGACCAGGAAGTACAGCAGGTCTACCAGCAGGTTGATCACAACAAATACCAGGGCAATCAGACAGAGATAGGCCGCCATCACGGGGATGTCGGCAAATTGCACGGCCTGGATAAACAGCAGACCCATGCCCGGCCATTGGAAAACGGTTTCCGTCACGATGGCAAAGGCGATGATGCCGCCCAGTTGCAGCCCCGTGATGGTGATAACCGGCACCATGGTGTTTTTCAGGGCGTGGCCAAAGTGGATGGCGCGTTGCGACAGGCCACGGGCACGAGCAAATTTGATGTAGTCGGCGCGCAGTACTTCCAGCATCTCGGAGCGCACCAGACGCAGGATCAGCGTGAGCTGGAACAAACAGAGCGTGATGGCGGGCAGGATCAAATGCTTGATCCCGTCCCAGCTAAGCAGGCCGGTACTCCACCAGCCAAACTTCAGGACTTCTCCCCGGCCATAACTGGGCAGCCAGCCCAATTGCACGGAGAAGATCAGGATCAGCAAGATACCGATCAGGAAGGTGGGCAGTGATATGCCCAGCAATGAAAAGGCCAGAATGCTTTGCGCCATGAAACCATTACGCTTCAAGGCGGTGTACACGCCCAGTGGCAGGCCTATCAGCAAGGCCAGTATGGCGGCCACCACGGAGAGTTCTACGGTGGCAGGCAGGCGGTCTTTGAGCAGGGTGGAAACCGGTTGGGCTTGCCGCAGGGACAGGCCAAATTCGCCTTGTACGGCCTGGGACACGAAGCGTCCGAATTGCACGGGGGCGGGTTGGTCCAGCCCCAGGCTGGCACGCAGTTCCACGCGATCTTGTTCGGTGGCGTCCTGTCCCAGCATGATGGTGACCGGGTCACCAATGTAGCGGAACAGCACAAAAGCCAGAAGGCTGACCGTCAGCATCACCAGAACAGCCTGGATCAGACGGCGAATAATAAATACCAGCATAGGCGGTCTCCTGGTAGAGCGCGGGGATCACTCGCGACCAGTGTCGTCCTTAATGTGTAGAAAGGGCCCGGCAAGGGGGCTGGTGTAGAAACGGATGACTACAGCGTAATGGGAACCAGCCCCGCACGGAGGCGGGGCTGGGGTATGAAAACAACTTAGTCGATGGTGGTCCATTGGGCCAGCATGCGGTTGTCCGCACGATGTACCACGTTGACCTTCTTGGCCATGGCCCAAGGAATGATCTGGTCATGCAGGGGAATGTGGCCCACTTCCTTGGCATGAATTTCCAGAACCTTGTGGATGGCCGCATCGCGCTTGGCGGTGTCGGTTTCGGTCTTGATCTGGTCGATCAAGGCGTCCACTTCGGCGTTTTCGTAGCCACCAAAGTTAAAGGAGCCGTCAGCGCCCTCGCCCTTGCTGTGCATCAGGCTTTGCAGGGTGTACAGCGCATCAAAGGTCGGCACGCCCCAGCCAAACATATAGGCGCTGGAGTCAAAGCTTTGTACCTTGGGGAAGTAGGTGGCGCGTGGCATGGCGTTCAGGTTGGCTTTCACGCCGACCTTGGCCCACATGCCCACGATGGCCTGGCAGATGGCTTCATCGTTGATGTAGCGATCGTTCGGGCAATCCAGGGTGAAGGTCAGGGAATTGTCGTAACCGGCTTCTTTCAGCAGTTCCTTGGCACGATCCTGGCTGTAAGGCAGGCGCTGGGCCAATTCCTTGGTGTAGCCGTGAACCTGAGGGGCCACCATGGTGCCGGTGGGGGCGGAAGAACCGCGCATCACGGCTTTCTTGATGGCTTCAATGTCGATGGCCACGTACAGGGCTTCACGCACACGCTGGTCAGCAAAGGGGTTCTTGCCCTTGATGCTGCTGTACTTCAGTTCCGGATTCTTTTGGTCCAGACCCAGGTAGATGGTGCGGTACTCGTTGCCTTCCACAATCTTGGTTTGCTGGCGCAGACGCTGCAAGTCCTGCGCAGGCGGGTCCAGAACCAGGTCCACTTCGCCCGACAGCAAGGCGGCGGTACGGGTGGCGTTCTGCTTGATCGGGACGTAGATCACTTCGGTGACATTACCCACCTTGTTGCCCTTGTTCCACCATTCTTCGTTTTCGACAAAGACGGTGCGCACGTCCACTTCACGCGACTTCAGCTTGTAAGGGCCGGTACCGTTGGTGTTGCGAGCCGAGTAGGTTTCTTCGTTCTTGTTGAAGTCCTGGGGCTGGGTCACATTGTTCTTTTCCGACCAGGCCTTGTTCATGATGAACACACTGGTCAATTGGCGCAGCAGAACCGGGTTGGGCGCGGCGGTGATGATGTCCACCGTCTTGTCGTCCACTTTTTCAGCCTTGACGATGCCGTTCACGTAGGCCTTGAAGTTGGACGTAGGGGCCATGGCGCGCTGAATGGAGAACACCACGTCATCGGCGGTAAAGGGAGCGCCATCGTGGAATTTCACCCCTTCGCGCAGCGTAAAGCGCCACACAGTAGGTTCGCGCTGTTCCCAGGCCGTGGCCAGGCTGGGCACAATCTGGAAATCCTTGTCGTAGTCCACCAGCGCCTCATAGACATACATGCTGCCTGTGATCGTGAGGTTTTCGTTCTGTGCGTGTGGGTCCAGAGTCATGAAGTCGCCCTGGCTGGACCAGGTAAGCGTTTTGCTGTGGCCCACCAAGGGCAGGGCGACCAGAGCTGCCAGCGCAGCAGCCAATACTGTTTTTTTCATGAAAACCTCCTGTTGGGGTGCTGGGAGTCAGCTGATAATGAGGCTGCATAGTAACCGGGCGCTTGCTACCGATTCAATACGTAGTTTCAGCCTGCTGTCAGCTTAATGATGTTTAGTGATTTATATCATCCCGGCGCTTATTCAGTGGCTCTCGGTGCACCGCTGACTTGTCGCTATAATGGTGTACATATATACAGTTAACAGGCTGATCAAGGTGGCGGCACAAGAAGAAAAACCTCTGGAGCGGCGTATTGCTCATGTGGATATGGATGCGTTTTATGCCTCGGTGGAGCTGCTGCGCTACCCGCATTTGCGCGGCAGTCCCGTGGTGATTGGCGGGCGCAGTGCTGATGCGCCCAGGCAATTGCCCGATGGCAGCTGGCAACATGCCCGTCTGGCCGATTATGTTGGGCGCGGGGTGGCCACGACTTCGACCTATGAAGCGCGTCAGCTGGGTGTGTTCTCGGCCATGGGTTTAATGAAGGCGGCCCAACTGGCCCCCGATGCCATCTTGCTGCCTGCCGATTTCCAAGCTTACCGCCATTATTCGCGCTTGTTTAAACAGGCCGTAGCCACGGTCTCGGACCATATCGAAGATAGGGGTATCGACGAGATCTATGTGGACCTCAGCCATAAAACCGAAGACAGCCACGAGCTGGCTGAGCAGATTCGACAAGCCGTGAATCAGGCTACGGGCCTGACCTGTTCGGTAGGCATCACTCCCAACAAATTGCTCTCCAAAATTGCCTCAGAACTGAACAAGCCCAATGGGGCCTGTGTGCTGACCATGGACGATGTGCCTACCCGCATCTGGCCGCTGGCTGTGGGCAAGATCAATGGCATTGGTCCCAAGTCGGTCGTGAAGCTGACGGAAATGGGCATACAGAAGATTGGGGAACTGGCCGCTACACCTGCAGAAAAATTGCAGGAACAGTTTGGCCTGCGCTACGCGCAATGGCTAATGGCCGTGGCTCAAGGCCAGGACGAGCGCCCTTTATCCACCGACCGCACGCCTAAATCCATCAGTCGTGAAACCACCTTCGAGCGTGATCTGCACGTGCGCATGGATCGGTCCCGCCTGTCTGCCGTGCTGGAGTCCCTGTGTGAAAAGCTGGAGCAGGATTTACGCAAATCCGCCATGTGCGCCCAAACCATAGGCATCAAGCTGAAGTTCGAGGACTTCAAAACCGTGACGCGCGACCTGTCCCTGCCCGCTCCCGTGCTGGCGGCGGATGCCATTCTGGCTGCTGCCCGCCAGAATCTGAAACGCGCCGTGCTGGACAGACGCTTGCGCTTGCTGGGTGTGAAAGCCAGCGCTCTGCTGCCCATCAGTGAAATGCCGCAGGAGCAGCCTCGTCAACTGGATCTGGACGGTTTGTTTTAGGCAGGCAGATCTTTGGAAGGCTGCTTGGAAGACAGGTTTTATACAAACGCGTCCCGGCGACTCCCACCCCGATACCGTGCAAAGATTTCAGGCTTAAAACGCTTTGGCGCCTGCCAGGGCGCGGATGTGTACCAGAAAAGGGACAATCCACGGCCAGATGGCCATTGTCCCAGGCATAAGCGTCCTGCTGGGGGTGTGCTGCGTTAGAATTAATTGTCCAGCCGCCGGGCTGGTTTATTTTTTCTTCTTTCATTTTCATCAAGGTTTGCCGTTATGGAATTCGATCGGGCCGGTGTACGTGCATTAATGGAAATTACCCAGCGTCCGGAGTTGGTCTTTGTGCGAGGAGAAGGTTCCTGGCTGCAAGATCACAACGGCAAGCGATACCTGGACACCGTCCAGGGCTGGGCCGTGAACGCGCTGGGCCACAGCCCTGCCAACGTGATCAAGGCGATCACCGAACAAGCGTCCAAATTGATCAACCCCTCGCCTGCGTTCTACAACGAGCCCTCTATCGAGCTGGCCAAACGCATCGTGGAACACTCCTGCTTTGATCGCGTGTTCTTTGCCAACAGTGGTGGCGAAGCCAACGAAGGCGCCATCAAGCTGGCGCGCAAATGGGGTCAGATCAACAAGAACAACGCTTACAAGATCATTTCTTTTGAGCACTCTTTCCATGGCCGTACCCTGGCTACCATGTCCCTGTCTGGCAAGCCCGGCTGGGATCGCATGTTTGCTCCACAGGTCGACGGCTTTCCTAAAGCCAAGCTGAACGATCTGGAATCCGTGCGCGCGCTGATCGACGATCAAACCGTGGGCATCATGCTCGAACCCGTACAGGGCGAAGCCGGTGTTATTCCCGCTACCGTGGAATTCATGAAAGGCCTGCGCGCTCTGGCTGACGAGCACAAGCTGCTGCTGATCGTGGACGAAGTGCAAACCGGCATGGGCCGTACCGGCACCATGTTTGCCTACGAACACTCGGGCATCCGTCCTGACATCATGACCCTGGGTAAAGGCATTGGTGGTGGCGTGCCGTTGTCGGCACTGTGCGCCCGCGAAGAAGTGTCCTGCTTCCAGCCAGGCGACCAGGGCGGTACCTACAACGGTAACCCCCTGATGACCGCTGCTGGCGTAGCCGTGTTCGACGAACTGGCTGCTCCTGGCTTCCTGGAGTCGGTCAACGCCCGCGCCAAGCAGCTGTCCGAAGGCCTGCTGGCCATTAGCGCCAAGTGGGGCATGAATGGTGAGCGTGGTGAAGGCCTGTTGCGTGCTCTGATCCTGGATCAGGACGACGGCCCGGAAATCGTGGCTGCTGCTCGCGACCGTGCTCCAGAAGGCATGTTGCTGAACTCGCCACGTCCTAACCTGCTGCGTTTCATGCCAGCTCTGAACATCACGGCCGACGAAATCGACCTGATGTTGGCCTGGCTGGACGAAATCCTGGTCAAGGTTCGCGGCTAAGCGGCCAGCTTGCTGTACAGAAATCCGCCTTCGGGCGGATTTTTTTTTGGTCTTGAGAGGCTGCAGACGTATGTGGGTAGCACCGCGCTGCTAACTTGAAACGCGCATGAAATATCACAAATGCCATCGTTGGCGGTATTTAGTTTATTTTCAAAAATAATATAAATATCAATAACTTGAGGTAATTTCATCCAGCAGTTAGCCAGCATAAGTAAATGATTGTTCTGTTGTGGTGTCAGGAGAATGGAGTCGATGTAATAGAAGCTTCCAAGATTTGCCTGCAAGCGCAGGCCCACCCCGTGAGGCACTGTTTACCATGCTCCAGCAACTGTCCAAACTCATCGTAGCTAGTGCCCTTGTGCTGGCTGTTTCTCCGGCCATTGCCGCCGATTCTTTACGCATTGGCGTGGTGCCGGGCGCCTATGCCGATTCCATCAATGCCGCGGCCAAGGATGCCAAGGCCCAAGGCATCAATGTCGAGGTGATCGAGTTCACCGACTGGACCACGCCCAATGTGGCAGTGGATAACGGCGATATTGATATCAACTACTTCCAGCACCAGCCTTTCCTGAAAAACGCCATCGAGAAAAATGGCTACAAGCTGGCCAGTGCGGGTACGGGCATTCTGGCTAATGTGGGTGTGTATTCGCTCAAGCATCAGGCGGTGGACCAGGTCCCTCAGGGCGGTAAGGTAGGCATTGCCAACGACCCCGTGAACCAGGGGCGTGGTCTGCTCTTGCTGCAAAAAGTCGGGCTGATCAAGCTCAAGCCAGAGGTCGGTTATCTGGGCAGCCTGGATGACATTGTCGAGAACCCCAAAAAGCTCAGCTTTGTGGAAGTAGAAGGCCCGCAGCTGGTGCGTATTACGGGGGATGTGGATATTGCCCAGGGCTATCCGCATTTCATCGTGGCGGCCAAAGCCTTTGATCCTTCCAGTGGTCTGGCCTACTCCGGTATTGAAGATACGCAGTTTGCCATTCAGTTCGTGGTGAAAGCGGACCGTACCAACGATCCTGTCATTCAAAAATTCATTTCCATCTATCAAAACTCGCAGTCTGTGCGTGACGTGTCGCGTGCGGCATTCAATAACGACGAGCGCCTCTACACCCTGGCCTGGCTGAATGCACAAGGAGGGGCGAAATAATGGCTGCGATCTTCTCCTCTCGCCTGCAGCGTTGGGCGCTGGGCATTCTGTTTGCCGCTGCCCTGCCGTTCAGCAGCTCTGCCGCCGTGATCAAAGTGGGCTCCATTCCCGGTGCAACCTCGGATGCGGTGCAAGCGCTGATCCCGGAAGGCAAAAAGCAGGGTCTGGATATTCAGTTGGTGGAATTTACGGATTGGACGCTGCCCAACGAGGCCGTCAACAACCGCGATATTGATGTGAATTTCTTCCAGCACGAAGCCTTTTTGAACAATGCCATCAAAGAGCGTGGCTACGACCTGGAATTGATTGGTCTGGGCTTGCTGCAAAACATTGGCCTGTACTCGAACAAGTATCAGTCTCTGGACCAGGTTCCCAAGGGCGCAACCGTGTCCTTGCCGAATGATCCGGTCAATCAGGGCCGTGGCCTGTTGCTGCTGCAAAAAGCGGGCCTGATTACCTTGCGCCATGGTCTGGATACCGGGGCTACGGTCAATGATGTGGTGGACAACCCCAAGCAGCTCAAGCTGGTGGAAATTGAAGGCCCGCAACTGATTCATTCCCTGCCGGATGTGGATCTGGCCGTCATCTGGCCCAGCTATTTCGTCAGCGCTGGCCGCAAGGCGGATGCGGGCAAGGCCCTGGTCTATTCCGGCATTGCCGACACCTTTTATGCAATGGGTTTTGTTACGCGCAAAGATCGCGTCAACGACCCTGCCCTGAAACAGTTCGTGGAGCTGTTCCAGCAGTCGCAGGCGGTACGCAACACGATTGCAGACCGCTTTGATCACAACCCCCATCTGTACACCTTGCCCTGGCAAGGCAGCAGCACAGCGAGCAAGTGATATGGCATACACATCAGCACTACGGCGTAATTTGGACGAGTTGCGGGACACCGCCGAACAGGCCGCAGGACAGCGCGAGGTTCACAAGGCCAGTGCGTCTGCCAAAGCGGAACTGGAACAGCAACCCAGCGTCGTCAAGGCAGGCAGCGTGGCTTTTCGCAATCTGTCCAAAATCTATCAGTCCTCGGCCGGCGCCGTGCCTGCCTTGCAGGACATTGATCTGGACATCGCGCCAGGCAGCATCTTCGGCATTATCGGTCGCAGTGGCGCGGGTAAATCCAGCTTGCTGCGCACCATCAACCGGCTGGAGCGCCCGAGCAGCGGCCAGGTACTGGTGGATGGCGTGGACATTGCCCGCTTGAATGAATCGGAACTGGTGCAGCTGCGTCGCCGCATTGGCATGATTTTTCAGCACTTCAATTTGTTGTCTGCCAAAACGGTGTACGAGAACGTGGCTTTGCCCTTGAAGGTGGCCGGGGTGTCGGCACAAGACATTGCTCAGCGTGTTCAGGAACTGCTGCAACTGGTCGGCTTGCAAGATAAGGCCGATACCTATCCCAGTCGTTTGTCGGGTGGGCAAAAGCAGCGCGTGGGCATTGCTCGCGCCTTGGCAACCGGCCCGGAGATTTTGCTGTGTGACGAAGCCACTTCGGCGCTGGACCCGGAGACTACGCAATCCATTCTGAGTTTGCTCAAGGACATTAACCGCCGCCTGGGCATTACCGTCGTGCTGATTACGCACGAGATGAGCGTGATCCGTGAAATTGCCGACCGCGTGCTGGTGCTGGAAAAAGGCCGCATTGCCGAGCTGGGCGAGGTCTGGCGCGTGTTTGGCAAACCGCAGCATGACGCCACCAAGGCACTGCTGGCACCTTTGCAGCACACACTGCCGGAGGACTTGCAGGCATGTCTGGTACAGCAGCCTCCTAAAACTGGCACGTACAGCCGCATCCTGCAATTGAGCTATAGCGGCGAAGGTGGCTGGGAGCCGGATTTGCTGCGCATTGCCCGCAGCCTGCCCGGCCAGCCGCAGCTGGTTCATGGTGGCGTGGACCGCATTCAGGGCCATGCACATGGACGTTTGCTGGTCGCCATTGAGGGGCATGTGAGCCTGCCCGATTTGACATCTTTGACGCAAGGCCCGGCGGCCATCGCGCATCACATTGAGGACATTGGATATGTTGTGGAATCTGAGTATCCCCGCTGAGCGTTACTGGCAGGCTTTTCTGGACACGTTGATGATGGTGGGCGTGTCTGGGGGCATTGCCTTTCTGGCCGGTATACCGCTGGCAGTGCTCTTGATTGTGACGGCCCCCCATGGGTTTTGGGAGTCGCCCAAGATCAACCGGGCGGTGGGTAGCGTGGTCAATGGTTTCCGGGCCACGCCCTTCATTGTTTTGCTGGTTGCGTTGATTCCTTTCACGCGCTTGCTGGCAGGCACCACGATTGGGGTGTGGGCGGCCATTGTGCCCTTGGCAATCAGCGCCACGCCTTTCTTTGCCCGTATTGCCGAGGTCAGCCTGCGCGAGGTGGACTCGGGCCTGATTGAAGCGGCTCAAGCCATGGGCTGCAAGAAGTGGGACATCGTGCGCCATGTCTACTTGCCCGAGGCGCTGCCCGGCATTGTGGGTGGTTTCACCATCACTATCGTGGCTTTGATCAGCTCGTCTGCCATGGCGGGTGCAGTTGGTGCCGGTGGCCTGGGTGACTTGGCAATCCGCTATGGCTATCAGCGTTTTGACACGCAGGTGATGTTGATCGTGATTGCCGTGTTGATTGCTTTAGTGACTGTGGTGCAGTTTGCCGGCGACCGCTACGTGCAATGGCTGCGAGCTCGTTGATCCGCACTTAGCCAGGGGTTGACGCTGCGCGTAATGGCGTCGCCTTTGCGGTGAATGTGATGTTTTTTATTTGCTCGAACGACCTGTCTTGAGCCGTGACGCAGGTGCTGGAAGCTGCGTCTATCCCTACCGTTTTTAGTCATTGAAAAGAGTGCCGTATGAATGATCGGATTACTCAGGGCGGAGCTTTGCCCCAAGCATCTGCAAAGCCGCGTCTGCCCTTGCCCCCCCAACAGCCGCATGTGATTGGCAGTGAAGCCGAAGCCCTCGCCATTGCCCGGCAATTGGCTGCTGAATTTGCCCAAACTGCTGCCGAGCGCGATCGCCTGCGCCAGCTTCCCTGGGACGAGATAGAGCGCTATACCGCCAGCGGCTTGGGTGCCATCACTATTCCCAAAGCCTATGGCGGCCTGGAAGTTTCCAATGAAACGCTGGTACAGGTTTTTGCCATCATCAGCGCGGCTGACCCTTCTCTGGGGCAGATCCCGCAAAACCATTTCGCGCTGATCCAGAACCTGCAAGACACCGGCACTGAATCTCAAAAGCAGCGTTGGTTCAAGGCGGTGCTGCAAGGCGCGCGTTTAGGTAATGGCGGGCCGGAAAAAAAGGGCAAGGCAGCGGTGATTACCGACATCACTGCCCATCTTGCTCGGGCAGCGGATGGCCGCTTGTGCGTTAGCGGCACACGCTTTTATTCAACCGGGGCCTTGTTCGCCCATTGGATTCCTTTCCGGGCTGCGGATGAGCAAGGCCGTGGCGTACAGGTCTGGGTGCGTCGTGATGCGCCCGGCGTGCAGGTGATTGATGACTGGAACGCTTTTGGGCAACGCACCACCGCCAGTGGCAGTGTGGTGTTCGAGCAGGTCCTGGTCGAGGAAGACCATGTGCTGGAAAGCTGGCGTTTTGTGGACAAGCCTTCCCTGTCGGGTCCTATTTCTCAACTGATTCAAGCCAGTATTGATGCCGGTATCGCTCAGGGGGCCTTGCAGGATGCACTGGAATTTGTCCGTAATCGTGCGCGCCCCTGGACCGATTCGGGTGTGGCCAGTGCCACGCAGGACCCTCATATCATTCAGGAAGTCGGGGCCTTGCAGATTGAGGTGGATGCCGCTCAGGAAGTTTTGCTGGAGGCAGCGCGTTTGCTGGATGAGTTGGCCGCCAAGCCCGTGGATGCAGACAGCAGCGCCCGTGCTTCTGTAGCCGTTGCCGAGGCCAAAATCCTGACGACGGAAGCGGCCTTGAATGCCAGCGAACAGCTCTTTGCCTTGGCCGGCTCGTCGTCCACCCGTGCGGCTCATAATCTGGATCGCCACTGGCGTAATGCCCGCGTGCACACCTTGCATGATCCGGTGCGCTGGAAATATCACTTGCTGGGTAATTACCTGCTCAATGGCGCCTCGCCGTCTTATCACCAATGGAACTGAGGCCATGACAACACAGCTTTCTACATCCGTACACATCATCCAGTCCGAGGCCGAAGCGCTGCAAGCCGCCGAGCAGTTTGCACAATCCATTGCCCCCCATGCGCTGGAGCGTGATCGCGACCGTATCTTGCCGCATCGAGAGGTGGAGCAATTCAGTCAAAGTGGCTTATGGGGCATTACGGTCCCCAAAGAATACGGCGGCGCGGGCGTTTCCGCCGATGTGCTCACCCGTGTCGTGCAGCGCATTGCCAAGGCCGATGGCAACTTTGGCCATATCCCGCAAAACCACTATTACGCGTTGGAAGTGTTGCGCGTGGGGGCGACGCACGAGCAAAAGGCCTTTTTCTACGATCAGGTGCTGCAAGGCAAACGCTTTGGCAATGCATTGGCAGAGATCGGCAAGAAGGACTTTGTCCGTCGCACGCAATTGCTGAAAGAACCGGATGGCTGGTTTGTGGATGGCCGCAAATTCTATTGCACGGGTTCGCTGTTTGCACACTGGATTCCCACGCTGACGACCTCGCCTGATGATGGCCGCCTGTATCTGGTTTTTGTACCGCGTGGGGCTGCAGGCGTCACGCTGACAGACGATTGGGACGGCTTTGGCCAACGTGTCACAGGCAGTGGGACGGTGGAGTTCACGCGTGTTCCTGTGCAGCCGCAATGGGTTGTGCCGTTCACGGACTCCTTCGAGCGTCCGACCACCATTGGCCCCTATGCCCAGATCATCCATGCAGCACTGGATTTGAGCATAGGCCAAGGGGCTTTCGAGGCCACCTTGCCCTTTATCCGCGAGCACAGCCGCCCCTGGATTACCGCTGGCGTGGACAGCGCCGCACAGGACCCCTTGCTGCTGCAGGAGGTGGGCAATGTGCATGTGCGTTTGCGTGCCGCGCAAGCGCTACTGGCCCGCGCCGCCCGCTTTGTGGACGCCGCCCAGCAAGCACCGGATGAGGACAGCGTGGCTCAGGCCTCCATTGCCGTTGCGCAGGCCAAGGCTTTGGCGACCAGCGCCAGTGTGCTGGCAGGCAGCAAGTTATTTGAACTGGCAGGCACCAGCGCTACGCAGGCCCAGCATGGGCTGGATCGCTACTGGCGTAACGCCCGAGTCCATACCTTGCATGACCCGGTGCGCTGGAAGTACCACGCCATTGGCAATTACGCCCTGAATGGAGTGCGCCCGCCGCGCCATGGTGCTTTGTGATGCCACCTGGAAAGCTGTGTTTGGGCATGGCTGCAGGGGTGAGGAAGCGTTGCGCAGTATGGCTCAAAGCATGTCAGTAAATACGTTCCAGCAAGACACATATGCGCTTCGATATGGCCTGTTTTCCAGGCCACAGATCTTTCTCTTTTATCTGGATGTTGATTGATGACTATCTCGAAGATTTTGAAAAAACTGACGGCGTTTAGCCTGGTTTCTACTGCTGTTTTGTTGAGCAGCACAGCGACCGCTGCGCCATTGAAAATCGGCGTTGTTCCCGGCATTTTTGCGGACTCGGTAGCCGTTGCCGCGCAGGAGGCCAAGAAGCAGGGTGTGGATGTGCAGGTGATCGAATTTACCGATTGGGCCACACCGAATGTGGCGCTGGATGCGGGCGATATTGATCTGAACTACTACCAGAACAGTAATTACCTGGCCAATGCCGTGCGCGACAAGGGCTTCAAGCTGGTCAGCGTGCAGCCGGGCATTTTGTCTTACCTGGGCCTGTATTCTCTCAAGCACGCCACGCTGGCCGATTTGCCCGATGGCGCAAAAGTGGCGATTGCCAGTGACGCCGTCAACGTAGGCCGTGGGTTGCGTCTGTTACAGCATGCAGGTTTGATCACGCTGCGCCCCGAGACCGGCTTGCTGGGCACTCCCGATGACATTGTTTCCAACCCCAAGAACCTGAAGTTTGTGGAAGTGGAAGGCCCGCAATTGGCACGTGCCACGCAGGACGTGGATCTGGCTCAAGGCTTTCCGTATTTCATCCTGGCCTCCAAAGCCTTTGATGCTACGAAAGCCTTGTCCTTGACCAGTTACGAGGACGACTCCTGGGCGATTCAGTTTGTGGCCCGTAGCGACAAGACGAAAGATCCGCGCATTGCCCAGTTCCTGGAGGTCTACAAAACATCGCCTGCCGTGCGCGAGGCAATCGATCAGTTCTACCAGGGCGAGAAAAAGCTGTATCGCCTGACCTGGTTGCCGCATTAAGCAAGGAGAATGCCCCATGACGCAGCCCAAGAAACACATCCATATCAACGCTTTCAACATGAATTGCGTCGGCCACATCCACCATGGTTTGTGGACGCATCCGCGTGATCAATCCACGCAGTATCACACTCTGAAGTACTGGACGGATCTGGCCCAAACGCTGGAAAAAGGCTTGTTCGACGGCATCTTTCTGGCGGATGTGGTCGGCTATTACGACGTTTACCAGCAAGGTGTGGACTTGACGCTGCGCGAGGGTATTCAACTACCGGTGAACAACCCCTGGCTGCTGGTCTCGGCCATGGCAGCCGTCACGCAACATATTGGCTTTGGTCTGACAGCGTCAGTGGCGGCGCATCACCCTTACACCTTCGCACGCGATGTCAGCACGCTGGATCAGCTAAGCAATGGCCGCATAGGCTGGAACATCGTGACTGGCTATGTGGATAGCGGGGCGCGGGGTTTGGGGCAGGATGGTCTGGATGCACACGATAGTCGTTACGACCGGGCCGAGGACTTTCTGCAATTGGCTTACAAGCTGTGGGAAGGCAGCTGGGAAGATGGCGCGCTGATTGCCGACAAGCAGCGTCGTATCCATGCTCTGCCCGAGAAAGTGCATACCGTGCATCACGAAGGGCCGTTTTATCGCAGCAATGCAATTCATATGAGCGCGCCCTCTCCTCAGCGCACGCCTCTGCTGTTCCAGGCAGGCACCTCGGCGCGGGGGCTGCAGTTTGCCGGGCAACATGCTGAAGGGGTTTTCATCGGTGCGCGGGACCCGGAAGCGGCCAGGGACTCGTCCCGCAAGCTGCGTCAGGCAGCGGTCAATGCGGGACGGCAAGCGCAGGACCTGAAGATTTATGCGGGTGTGGCGGTCGTTACGGGTGCTACGGAAGCCGAGGCTAAAGAGAAGTATGCCGACTATCTGGCCCATGCCAGTTCCGAGGGCGGCCTGGCGCATTTTGCGGCCAGTACCGGCGTGGACTTTGCCCAGTATGACCTGGATGAACCCATCCGCTTTGGCCCCAGCAACGCGATTCAATCTGCAGCGGCCGCAGCCCAGAAACAAGGCTGGACGACGCGTCGCAAGCTGCTGGAGCAATTCACGCTGGGTAGCCGCTACAAAACCATTGTGGGCGACCCGCAGCAAGTGGCGGATGCGCTAAGCACCTGGATTGATGAAGGCGAGATCGACGGTTTCAATCTGACCCGCATCGTTGTGCCTGAAACCTGGGAGGACTTTGCGAGCTACATCGTGCCCGAGCTGCAAAACCGGGGCCGCTATCGCACGGCTTATGAAGGTGGAACCCTGCGCCAGCAACTGTTTGGGCAAGGTGATCGGGTATCTGCCACGCACTCTGCCGCGCAGTGGCGGCATTTGGTGTCCGGTCCGACCCCGGAGGCGGGATCGGATGAGGCGGCTACCTCTGCCTTGCAGGCAAGCTGATTAAGGTGAGAAAGAGCCAGTATCTGCTGCGTTGGATCATTTTTTACGACCCCTTTTATAAGGTCAGGATCATGTTGTCTGCCCGTTTTTCTATTCGTGCCGTGTTTGCCTTGGCAGCTTTGGGCCTAGCGGGGCATGTGTCTGCTGCTGCATTGAAAATCGGCGTCACGCCCGGCTCTTTGGCCGATTCTGTTGCCGTGGCAGCCAAGGAGGCCAAGAAACAGGGCCTGGAGGTCGAGGTGATTGAGTTCACCGACTGGACCACGCCCAATACGGCCTTGGCCTCCGGGGATCTGGATTTGAATTACTTCCAGCATCAGGCTTTTCTGGACAATGCCGTCAAGGAAGGCGGCTATGCCATTGAAAGTGTGGCTTATGGTTTATTGCCCAATATTGGCTTGTATTCCAAGCAGTATTCGTCCTTGGATGCGCTGCCCGAAGGCGCTTCTGTTGGGGTGGCGAGTGATCCGGTGAATCAGGCGCGCGGCTTGCTGCTTTTGCAGACGGCTGGCCTGATTCAGCTGAAAGAGGGGGCAACTGCGCGTGCCTCGATTCATGATGTGACGGCCAACCCCAGAAAGCTGCACATTGTGGAAGTCGAAGGGCCGCAATTGGTGCGCGCAGCCGATGACCTGCCCTTGGTCCAAGGCTATCCAGCCCATTTTGTGAACGCCGGGCAGGCCGAGCTGGCCAGCAAGGCCTTGCAGTATTCCACGGTGGATGATCTGTACTACGCGATTCGCTTTGTGGCTAGAAGCGGCCATAGAGAGGATCCGCGCATACGCCAGTTTGTGGATCTTTATCAAAACTCCCCTGCCGTGGCCGCGCAGATCGACGCGTCTTTTGCGGGAGACAAGAAGCTGTATGCCTTGCCGTGGAAGACGGCGGGTCATGCCTCCATTACGCAGGTTCCTTGAGGGCTGCACATCATGATGACTGACACTGCCGTTTTTACCTCTGATGTTGCGCCACGCCGGACTGTGCCAGAAAGGGCAGCGCCAGCAAGTGCACGAGCTTCCGATCTGGGCGCCTTGCGTGCCCGTTTCGGCGCCCTCTTTCAACGCATTGCCGATACCGCGGCAGAGCGCGAGCACACCCGTACCTTGGCCTACGCCCCCATTCTTTGGCTGAAAGACAGCGGTTTTACCGCTCTGCGCGTGCCGCCTCAATGGGGTGGTAGTGGTGTCTCCATCCCGGTGTTCTTTGAGCTTTTTCAGGAACTGGCCGCGGCCGACTCAAACGTCGCCCAAATTCTGCGCCCTCATTTCGGTTTCATCGACCGATTGTTGATTGATCGGGATGAGGCCACGCAAGCGCAGTGGCTGCCATTGGCAGGCCAAGGGGCGATTTTTGGTAATGCCACGACCGAGACTGGTTTGGGCGCTGTAGGCCAGTTGCAAACCACGCTGGAGCCCGATCCAGAGCAGGCCGGTCAATGGCGTCTGAATGGCCGCAAGTTCTACAGCACGGGCACCTTGTACGCGGATTGGGTCACGGTGGTGGCCCGCAGCACAGGAACGGAGAAGGAGGATGAAACGGTACATGCCGTGGTCGCCACCGATCAGGAAGGGGTGGAGCGTCTGGATGACTGGCATGGCTTTGGCCAAAGGCTGACGGGGTCTGGCACGACGGTGCTGACGGATGTGCTTGTGCCCGAGAGCGCCATCATCCGTTTTCCGCGTCAGGAACCCACACCGTTGCTGGCTTATTTTCAGCTGGTGCATTTGGCGACCCTGGCAGGTATTGCTCAAGCCGTGCAGCGTGATGCAGTGGCCTATGTACAGGCGCGCAAGCGTGTCTTTAGCCATGGTAGTGCGGCGCTGCCCAAGGACGACCCCTTGGTGCAGCATATTGTGGGAGAGTTGGCCAGCACGGCCTATATTGCCCAACTGGCGGTACGTGATGTGGCGGCTCATTTGCAAAGCATTGCGGATCAGCGGCAGGCGGGTGTGGAGGTCTCCCGCGAAACACTGGATGCCCTGGAACTGCGAACGGCACAGGCGCAAGTGGCTGTAGTGGAACCTGTCTTGCGGGCGGCCACGCGCCTGTTTGATGTGGGTGGCTCTACGGCCCTGGAGGAGTCCCGTCGTCTGGATAGACATTGGCGTAATGCGCGAGCTTTGGCTTCGCATAATCCGGTGATCTACAAGGCTCGTTCGGTGGGGGATATTTTGTTGAACGAGGCCGAGCCTGTGTACTACTGGCATGTGGGGACCAAGGGGAGTTGAGCTGATGCGGCCAGAGGCGGGGCCGCCTCTTGGAAACATAAAGGGCATGAATTAATCGTGCCCTTTATGTTGTCAGCCTTGAGCGCGCAGCCTCTCAGGGTAAATCACCGACAAAATAGTACGCTAAGCGCGTGATGAGGCTGGCACCCAGCGATAAAGCGTAGGAACGGATACGTCCAGGTTCTTGGCCACGTCCTTGAGTGGTACACCGCTGGCCAGCAGCTTCTTGGCTGACTTGATTTTGTTGTCGTTCATCTTGGGTTTGCGACCACCCTTGCGGCCAAGCTGCTTGGCGACTTCCAGCCCGGTACGGGTACGTTCGACTGTCAGTTCGCGCTCCATCTCGGCCAGGCTGGCCATGACGTGGAAGAAGGACCGACCAGACGGCGTGCTGGTGTCGATGGAGTCGGTGAGGCTTCTGAACTGGATACCTTGTGTGCGCAGTTCGTTGACCAGATCGACAAGTTGCTTGACTGAGTGGCCCAAGCGGTCCAGCTTCCAGACCACCAATGTGTCGCCCTCGCGCAGCATTTCGAGCGCTTTGACCAAGTCTGGACTATTTGCTCGCGTGCCACTTACCTTGTCTTCAAAGACCCTCTGGCACCCGGCCTGAATCAAAGCTTCGCATTGCAATTCAAGGTTCTGATCTTGCGTCGAGACGCGCGCATAGCCTATCAGCATGGCGTGTCGCCGTCTGCATCCTGACGAACGGCAAGTAACTGTTGAAGCAATTCCGGTAGTGCTGTCTGCACGGTGTCCCACACGACATCGAGGTTGACGTCGAAGTAGCCGTGGGCGATGCGGTTGCGCATACCGCGCATATTACGCCACGGCACTTGTCCATGAGCCTGAGCGAACTCGAGGTCAAGGTAATCCGGAAGACGGTACTTGCTCATACTGGTTGCGCCTCTGCAAGCACTTGGGCACGGACTTTAGGTGGTAGGTCACCGGGCGTCAGCAAATCGACTTGAATACCGAGCAGTGATTCCAGCTCGTCTTGCAGGCCTCCCAGGTCAAACAGCGTCGCACCAGGCAGTGCGTCAACCAGCAAATCAATGTCGCTGCCATCCTGGTCGGTGCCATGTAGTACCGAACCGAAGACGCGTGGATTCGCCGTGCGAAAGCGGCTTACGGCTTCACGCACTGCATCTCGGTTCATGTCGAGCACAACAGATGGACGCATGGTCATCCCTTCTTATCAAAACTCATCAAAACGGTAAGTTATCGAGAATGGGATTTCAAGGCCTGGTTCCTCAGATCGAAATTATTACGAGAGTTGAAACAGCCTGGCCGCATTGTCATAAAACAGCTTGTCCAGAATTACATCCTTGAAACCCAGCTGCTGGAAGTCCTCAATACTCTGGCGAATCGGGCGGAAGGTATAGGACGAGCCAAACAGCAATTGCTCGGACAGAAAGCTATTGGCAGCCTGCACATAGCCTTCGTTTCCCGGCTGAAAAATGTACATATCCGGCACCAGATGCACGTTCTCGTGCAGAAAGGCCAGGCCTATGGCCTGCTGCACATTGGGCCAATAGCCGTGATAGACCACCAAAGGCAGATCCGGGAAGGCTTTGGCCACTTTGGCCAGCCCGGCCGGGTCGTTGTAGCGCGGGTCCGGCGTGGTGGGGCCACTCATCAAAAAGACGGGTACTTTCAGGTGGCGCGCCAGTTCGTAAACGGGCCAGTAAACCGGGTCATCGGGGTGACGTGCTGGAACACCAAAACCCGGCTCGATATCAATGCCGGACAAGCCCAGCTCCTTGATGGCGCGTTCTGCCTCGGCCAGGGCTTGCTGCTCGCCTTGCAGAGCCGGATCAATACCGGCAATGCCCAGCAATTCATCGTGTCCGTGCACGATCTGATGAATGGTGTCGTTGGGCAAATGTTGCGACGGTGTGTGGCGGCCTACGACGACCGCTTTACTTAGTCCGGCCTGGCGCACTTCTTCCAGAAAGCCTTCCTGGCTAAGTGACTTTTCAAAGTGAGTATCGCTGCCACGAGTGCCAACGCGGCGATTCAGCCAACGCGCGGTGGCATGTTCTGGCGTACCAGGTTCGGCCCCGAAAAACTTGTGCAGAAAGGCAGGTCGGCAGCGTAGATCGATTATTTTCTGGCTCATGATGCAGAGGAAAGTTGCTGATTTTGAACACCGCGTGCGTCAAAGGCACCGCCGGTCTGGGCGCGATCACTGACGGTGACGGCCCGTTTGCCCAGAAGTGGAAACACCAGCTCGGCAAAGCGTATGGATTCTTCCAGATGGGGGTAGCCCGAGAGCACAAAGGAGTCCGCACCCAGGTCTATGTATTCCTGCAAGCGCTGGGCCACGGTTTGGGCGTCGCCCACCAGTGCGGTGCCTGCCCCGCCCCGTACCAGCCCCACCCCTGCCCACAGATTGGGCGAGACTTCCAGCTGATCGCGACGGCCACCATGCAAGGCCGCCATGCGTTTCTGGCCTACCGAGTCCATGCTGGCGTAGTTGGCCTGTGCTTTGGCAATGTCCTCGTCCGTCAATTTGCTGATCAGACGATCCGCCTCGGCCCAGGCTTCTTCATTGGTTTCACGTACGATCACGTGCAAGCGTACCCCCAGCCTCAATTTGCGACCACGGGCGGCGGCGCGGCGGCGGATGTCCTCAAATTTCTTGCCCACAGCAGCCGGTGGTTCGCCCCAGGTCAGGTAAGCATCGACATGCTCGGCAGCCAGCTCATGGGCGGCGTCCGAGGAGCCGCCAAAGTACAAGGGCGGATAGGGTTTTTGCACAGGCGGGAAGAAGTTGCGGCCATTCTCCACCTTGAAGTGCTTACCCTGAAAATTCACGGTGTCGCCAGAGAGCAATTGACGCCAGATCGTCAGGTATTCATGGGCGTATTCATAACGGGCATCGTGGTCCAGAAACACGCCTTCGGCGGCCAGTTCGGTGGCATCGCCGCCAGGCACTACATTCAGCAGCAAACGGCCATGCAGGGCCTGGTCCAGGGACGCTGCCTGACGTGCGCTGGAGACGGGAGCGCCCAAGGAGGTGCGTAGCGCCACCAGCAGCTTGATGCGCTGGGTAACAGGAACCAGGCTGGCCGCCACCACCCAGGGGTCCAGGCAGGAGGCGCCGGTAGGAATCAGCAAGCCGTCATAACCCAGGTTCTCGCTGGTGACGGCAATGCTGCGCAGATACTCGTTGGTGGGCGCGCGGCCAAAGTCGGATTTGCCCAGATAACGGGTATCGCCCGAGGTGGGCAGGAACCAGAAAATATCGGGTGTGGTGGAGGTGATTTGGCTCATGCTGCCTGCGCCTCCAGAACAGAGTTTCGCAGCGGCAAACGCGTTTGAATACTGTGCAGTACCGGCACGGCCAGATCAACGGTGCGCTGGATGTGCTGTTGCAGGGCGGCGCTGGTGACTTCGCCGTCCTGAATCTCTTCGGGCGTGGCATAGACCCCGATGGGCAGGGTCAGCGCCTGGAAGAAGCTGAACAGGGGACGCAGCTGATGTTCGATGACCAGGGCATGGCGTTGGCTGCCGCCAGTGGCGGCCAGCAGTACAGGCGTGCCGTTCAGGGCATTCATGTCGATCAGATCGAACAGGTGCTTGAGCAGGCCCGGAATGCCCGCGCGAAAGATGGGCGAGCCCACGATCAGAAAGTCGGCCTGCTCAATGGCGGTGATGGCCTGATGCGCATGGGCGGGCAAGGCGTCGGTGGACAGGGCCGCGCCAAGTTCGGGCAGCAGGCTGACCAGCTCGATGTTTTGCACGTCCAGTGCCAGTTGGTCGTTCAGTGTGTCGCGTAGCGCATCCAGCAGCACTTGCGTGCGGGAGGGACGGTGCAGGCTCCCATTCACAATAACGGTTTTCAGAGGGCGGCTCATGGCAATTCCTTGCAGTGAAATCAGAACAAGGTGCCGCCAGAAAACGGGGGCACCTGTGCGAGTCAATGCCTTGTATTACATGCCTGATCGCCGCTGCCACGAAAGACAATTCGCTCATGTGTTTATGGTCGATAAGCGTCCTTACTCTTTTGATTTGCTTATGAAAATCAGTATTGTTGAATGTGAAAAAATGAGCTGCCAAATGGCATGGGCATGAACTGTGTCAGGAGTTCGTCGCCGGTCTTTTTCGGGGTCAAATAAAGCGATCGGAGCGGGAGTGCCAGAACTGGATAGTGCGCCGCTACGTTGTGCCAAAGCTGGATAGTTCGGCACCAAATGGCTTCATAGAATGAAACCAGGTCAATCCGGGGGGATTGGCATCCGACTGTGTGGGAAACACAGCGGCTTTTATTTCTATGAGAGAGACAAGTCATGACTCAAAACAGCACCCCACCCTATATCGACATTGAAAAACGCATCGACAAGGTACGCGACGAATACGCGCTGGTTGAAGGCCACTTCGATACGTCCGAGGAAACCTCCCCCTGGATTCCTTTCGGCCCCAATATCTGGCTGCGTCACCTGAGCTTTGATATTCGCAACAACACCTCGGTGCACATCATGCGCGCTGACAAAGGTGGTTCTTTGGGGCGTCATCGCCACCGCGCTGTGGTGACCGGCTACATTCTGTCCGGCAGCCTGCGCTACGAGGAATACGATTGGGTGGCCCGCGCCGGTCATTACATCCACGAAAGCCCCGGTCGCACGCACACCCTGGTGTCCGACGAAGGCATGGAAACCCTGTTCCACCTGGGCACGCCTATCGAGTTCCTGGACGAGAACGACAACATCCTGGAAATCATTGATGTGTTCTGGATGATCGACCACTACACCAGCTACTGTAAGAAGCACAATCTGCCCATCAACAAGTCCATGTTCATCTAGGACTGTTTGATGCTTGTGTGCCGTGTCTGCCCCGTTTGATGGGGCAGTTCCTTGAAGCGTTGCTGGTAGTAGGCAGAAAACCGCCCCAGATGCCCAAAACCATGCGCCAGTGCCACCTCGGTGACGTTGGGGCGGGGCCGGCTTTGCAGCACCTGATGGGCGGCGTCCAGACGCAGATTGCGTACCCAGCTCATGGGGGACTGTTTGTAGTGACGACGGCACAGCAGATGCAGGAAGCGGGGACTCACACCCGCTGCCTGCGCCAGATCATCCAGTGAGATGTTGCTGTGCAAATGCGCCAATACATAGTTTTTAGCTTGGAGCAGACGCATCTGCCCTGCTCGGGCCGCCGCTCCCATGGACTCATCCACCAGAGTCTGCACGGCTTGTTCATCGGCAGGATGACACAGCAGGAACAAGGCCAGGCTGCTTTCAATATGCTGTGTCCAGTTGGCTGGACGGTCGCTATGTTGCGTCGGTAGCAGAAGCAGATGCTGGATGAGGTTGGCCCATTGTGGGCCCATACAGGGGTCTAGCTTGTAGACACAGCCTCGGGTCATGCCCTCTTGTGCCAGCGTCTGATGGCCCACGCCATCAAACAAGCTGTAGGGGATCTTCACGATCAGCTGTTCGCAACCGGCTTGCCACAAGGTGCGCACATGGTGGCGAGGGGATACCACCGCAATATCGCCGGGATAGGCGGTTAATCTGTGATGGCCATCGCTGATGAATTCGGCCGTGCCTTGCAAGGGCATTTGCACCAGACAGAAGTCGCCGAAAGCATCGGCCTGGATTTCCACTTCGGCACCGTAGCCCAGTCGCATCAGGCTGATCTGATCAATATCGCGACGGTACAGGCTGGTGTTGATGCGCCCGCGACCCCAATGCAGGGCATGCCGGGAAATGGCCCGGCTAAGCGGCTGATGAGACAGCTCGGCGCTGTGCGAATGAAAGATTGGATGGCGGTACAACACCGACAGATCCAAGCCATTTTCTGCCGACATTAGGAACCCCTTGTTCCAGAGCATAAGGATGCGCGTGACCAGCGCCTAGTGTAAAAGTTGAGCGGCTGGGTGGGCATGGGGGCTATCCCTGATCGGGGCTGGTCGGTTTTAGAATATTATTTATTTACAGATAGATAGCCAGTTTTCTATTTTATTTAAGTTTAAAAGAAGCTGTCTGCTTCTTGGTGCTGTGGTTGAGGCTTGAAGAAGTCGGCAGCAGGAGTTTTAACGCCCCTGGGCCCGATCCCCTTTCAAGGTCATGACGGCGCTTTCCACTGTCGCAATCATCTTGCCGTCTTCTCCCTGGATTTCACAGTGGTAATGGCTGATGCTGCGTCAGCATGCTCTGCTGAAAGGCGAATTGCAGGATTTCGCTGTTGGAGCGCGGGGGACTTTGCATCTGTATGCGAATACGGCGGCCTTAACCGAGTTTCTACCGTCGCGCTTGGCTCCCTGGCTGGCACGGTGCCCCAATCTGCATATCGAACTGAAAGAGCGTACCAGCGCAGATATTGTGCGTACGGTTGCCGCCGGTTTGGCCCAGGCCGGTGTGGTGTCGGATGCAGTGCAGGCACCGGGGCTGATGCTGGAGCCGGTGGCCAAGGATCATCTGGTACTGATTATGGCTGCGGCTCACCCTTTGGCGGCACACAGCAAATTGAGCTTGCAGGATGTTCTGCATGAGCCCTGCGTGGGCCTGGGGATTGTGCCGCGAGGCGTGGCCAGCAGCCGCTACAGGCGTCGCCATGGCTTTGTCGCGCGGCCTTTGAGCGACTCCTGGGCCAAGCGCTCCTTGTGCCTGTGTTATCAGGACTGGGGCGCCCTATCCAAACCCATGCAGCGCTTGTTGGAGCATTTGGGGTCTAAGGAGACTGTCTGAGTTCACATTTTTTGTGGACACTTGTTCACGGAGCTGCATGCTTTCCAAACCGCCAGGGGGCAGATGCCAGGCGTAAGGTTCATGCTGATTCCCGCATTTTTTGTCGGATTCAGCGATCTGTTTTTCTATTGGTGGTGCTTTGCAACTCTGTCGTTTGATGACTGGCTCTAATGCTGGAGCTCACCTTCCTTGTTTTCGCTTAACACCCTAGTGGGCCAGGCTGACAAATAGTGAGCGGCCGGTGATTTTATTCCAGCCCTTCCAGTTTGCTGGCAACAAGCGGCTCTTGCGATTCTGCTGGCTCTGCCAAGTTGATCTTCACTCCAATATCGGCCGGTTTCGCGTAGTGCAGGCTGCTGGTCACCAAGGCATTGACACCTGTTGCGGCATAGGCGGCTGCGTTACCTGCATGAATCCCGCCCGCTGCCAGAATGGTGACGTTGGGATGCGCTTTGCGCAGCGCAGGCACAATTTGTGCCAGGGTCTCGGGCGGGACTTTGTCGAACTGCACCACGTCCGCGCCCGCCTGAGCCGCGCTATAGGCTTCATCCAGATCTGCCGCTTCGATCACGATTTTCTTTTCGCACAAGGCGTATTTGTGACGGGCAATCGCCCGGCCCACCTCCTCCCAGCCACCCATCAGCGCGCGGTGCTGGGGGAAGATCAAAATGGTTTCGCCCAGTCCCAGCCGATGCGGCATGGCTCCGCCCGATAGTGTGGCTTTCAAGGCCAGCTTGCGTACCCCAGGCGCATGTTTGCGAGTGGTCAGCACAGCCACCGAGGCATTTACCGTTTGCACGGCTTGCACGACTTGATGTGTCAGGGTGGCGATGCCGCAGGCAAACTCCAGCAGGTTCTGGCCGACCTTCCAGGCGCGCAGCAAGGCTTTGGCGGGGCCTTGTGCCAGCAAAATGGTCTGGCCGGGCATGGCCGCCACGCCGCTGGGGGTGTAGTGCTGAGTCTGACCGCCGCAAGAGCGCACAATCTCGGCCACCTCCTCAGTGCCTGCCACGCGGATATGGTCACGCACGACGTAACGCAGTGTGGTGTTCTGGTTGTGCAGTCCCAGCATGTGGCTGGTCAGATCCAGGTAGGAGGCATCCTCGCCAATCCATTGGTCGATTTGGCTTTGTTCAAAAAAAACCGTCATTTTTGATTCCCGTAGCGCCGCAGCGCCCAAAAGCAGGCTAATGCCGTCAGCCCCAGCAAGCAGGACAGCGCATTGGCACAGTCTGTGTCGCCATCCAGGACGGCGTTGTAGATAGATAAAGACAGGGTTTCGGTACGACCCGCGATATTGCCACCCAACATCAGCGAAATGCCCACTTCTCCCATGGCCCGTCCGCCTGACAGAATCAGTCCGGTGGCCAAGGCAGGACGCAGCAAGGGCAATTCCACCCGGAAGAAGTAGGACCAGGTGCCGTGGCCCAGTGTGGCTGCTGCTTCACGCAGCCGTGGCGACAGGCTGTTCATGCTGTTTTGTACGGGTTTGACCATCAATGGCAGCCCGGCGATAAAGGCGGCGATCAGCAAGGCTGCGGGCTGAAAAACAATATTGGGTGACCAGCCGGTGGCACTGGCCAACCAGCCCTGTCTACCCAAGGCAAGCAGCAGCAAGTAACCGATAACAATCGGTGGGAAAACCAGCGGCAGGCTCACCAGTGAATCGAGTAATCCGTGGCCTGGAAAGCGCTTTCTGGCCAGTACCCAGGCCAGCGCTACCCCCAGAACCAGTTGAGCCACCAAGGTGGCAGTCAGCACATATACACTCAGGCCCAGCGAGCTACTGGAGCAGCTCATCCAGGCGGACATCACAGGCCGTGGCGCTCAAGAATGGACTTGGCCTTGTCCGAGCCCAGGAACTGGGTCCAGGATTGCAAGGCAGGGCTTGCAGGACGGTCCTTGAGCACGGCAAGGCTCAGATCAATCGGGTCGTGACATTGGGCTGGCATGGGCAGGATGGTACCCAGCTTGTCCTTGTGGGCCAGCGCTTCGCTGCGGTTGATGAAACCGGCGTCCACCTCGCCATTGAGGAGGTAGGTGGATACCTGCGGCAGCATGGCGACTTCAATGCTGCGACCCTCGGCCTGGATTTTTTCGCGTTCCATGCAGGTGGTGGCGGCGCGGCCGTAGACAGTTTTCTTGGCATCACCAATGGCAATGCGGGCATAGCTGGGCTGCTGCAAGTCCTGGATGGAATCAATGGTCTTGCCCTTGGGCACGGCCAGCATCAGGGCACCCTGGCTGATGTTCACGAACTGCTGGGCAATGCCCATGGGCTCCAGAAAAAAGCGGTCGCCAATAATGGCAGCAATGTCTGGATTTTGCTCGCTCTGGGCGCGGACCTGCTGCATATTGCCAAAGCTGCTCTCTACCGTCAGGCCTGTTTCTTTATTGAAGGCTTCCATCAATTCCGTGACGGGCTTGCGGTAGCCTGCGCCAGTAGCGATTAGCAGGTCGGAAGCGTGAGCGGTGGTGGTGATGGCCAGCAGGCAAGCGGCGGAAAACAGCAAAGATTTCATGGGGTTTCCTGTCGGTCAAAATCGTTATGAGTTCGAGTTTATAACGAGATGAGGCAAACAGGGATGTTCGCCAAGCTCCGAAGCCGGAGCCCCGAGACTCAAACCTGCTTGAAAACTTGGAAATGCTGCTTGTGCCGAGCGACGATTCAAATTCCTCTTTGCCGCAAAGCTGGAAACAGGAGACGAAAAAAAATCCCCATCCTGAACCAGCAAGATGGGGATTTTGGGGGTACTGTTACCCGGAGGTGAACTCCGGGCAGTATGGTGTGCTTCAGGCTTGAGCGGCTTTGAAAGCCAGACGCCATTGGTGCAGCAAAGGCTCGGTGTAGCCGTTAGGCTGTTCCAGACCCTTCAGAACCAGATCTTGAGCAGCGCGGAAGGCAAAGGAGCCTTCAAAGTTGCCGGCCATGTTCTGGTAGGCTGGGTCCCCCGCGTTTTGCTGGTCCACCACAGCAGCCATGCGCTGCAGGGTTTCAACCACTTGTTCGTGGGTGACGATGCCGTGCAGCAGCCAGTTGGCGATGTGCTGGCTGGAGATACGCAGGGTAGCGCGGTCTTCCATCAGGCCCACGTCGTGGATGTCCGGTACTTTGGAGCAGCCCACGCCCTGGTCAATCCAGCGCACCACGTAACCCAGGATGCCCTGAGCGTTGTTGTCCAGTTCTTCCTGGATTTCCTTGGCGGACCAGCTGGTGTCAGTGGCCACAGGAATGGTCAGGATGCTGTCCAGGTAGTCGTTGGTGTCGCCTTCCAGACCCTTCTGGACGTCGACCACGTTGACTTGGTGGTAGTGCAAGGCGTGCAGCGTGGCAGCGGTAGGCGATGGCACCCAGGCGGTGTTGCCACCGGCCTTCACGTGACCAATCTTCTGTTCCAGCATTTCAGCCATCAGGTCAGGCATGGCCCACATACCTTTACCGATCTGGGCACGACCACGCAGACCGCATTGCAGGCCGATCTGAACGTTGTTGCGCTCGTAGGCAGGCTGCCAGTCAGCTTGTTTCATGTCGGCCTTGCGCACCACGGCACCCGCTTGCATGCAAGTGTGGATTTCGTCGCCCGTGCGGTCCAGGAAGCCGGTGTTGATGAACACGACACGCTCGGTGGCCTGGGCAATAGCTGCTTTCAGGTTCACGCTGGTGCGGCGCTCTTCGTCCATGATGCCCAGCTTGACGGTGTTGGGAGCCAGACCCAGCAGGCTTTCCACACGGTCAAAGATCTCGCTGGCAAACGCCACTTCGTCAGGACCGTGCATTTTGGGTTTGACGATGTACAGCGAGCCGCTGCGCGAGTTTTTCTTCAGTTCCAGATCGCGCATGCCGATCAGGGTGGTGATCACGGCGTCCAGAATGCCTTCAGGGATTTCGCGACCTTCGCCGTCAATGATGGCGGGGTTGCTCATCAGGTGACCGACGTTACGCACGAACATCAGGGAGCGGCCAGCCAGAGTCTGGGTAGCGCCTTTCAGGTCGGTGTACTGGCGATCGTCAGCCAGGCGGCGGGTAAAGACCTTGCCGTCTTTCTTGATTTCTTCGGTCAGCGAACCGGTCACCAGACCCAGCCAGTTGCGGTATGCCAGGACCTTGTCGTCGGCGTCCACGGCAGCCACGGAGTCTTCGCAGTCCATGATGGTGGTCAGTGCGGCTTCCAGAACGATGTCTTTCACGCCAGCCGGGTCGGTCTTGCCAATGGGGCTGTTGGGGTCGATCTGCAGTTCAAAGTGCAGGCCGTTGTGCAGGAACACGATGGCTTCAGGCGCATCGGGCTGACCGCGGTAACCCAGCAGGGTCGAGGCGTCTTTCAGACCGGTGGTGCCGCCGTTTTCCAGGGTGACACGCAAAGCGCCGTCAGCGATGGTGTAGGAGGTAGCCTGATCGTGGCTGCCTTGAGCCAGAGGAATGGTGTCGTTCAGGAACTGACGGCCAAAGGCGATAACCTTGGCACCGCGCACGGCGTTGTAGCCACCGCCACGCTGAGCACCGTCAGTGTCAGGGATGGCGTTGGTGCCGTACAGTGCGTCGTACAGGCTGCCCCAGCGTGCGTTTACGGCGTTCAGCGCGTAACGTGCGTTCATGATGGGCACAACCAGCTGAGGACCACCTTGTTCGGTGATTTCGGTGTCGACGTTGGCCGTGTTGACCTTGACGTTGGCAGGTGCTTCTTTCAGATAGCCGATGGAGCTCAGGAAGCTCTTGTAGGCAGGCATATCGGTGATGGGGCCTGGGTTGGCCGTGTGCCACTTGTCCAGTTCGACTTGCAAGCGGTCGCGTTCGGCCAGCAAGGCGCGGTTTTTAGGTGCCAGATCATGGACCAGCTTATCGAAACCAGCCCAGAAGGCTTCGGAGGAGATACCTGTGCCGGGCAGGGCTTCTTGTTCGATGAACTGATGAAGCACCTCGGCGACTTGCAGTCGCTGGCAGGAGATTCGAGTGGTCATGTGTACCCTTGCTGATAGTTAAAAGTGATTCGGTACAGTGGCAGGCCAAAACGGCCTTGCTAACTGCAATTACCTGGTCAAGAGCACTTTCAGATCTTGCTGAAATCGCGGGTGACAAGACCCACGCGGCGCCAGGACACAAATGACATCAGAGGGCGAGCAAATGCTTGAAGCGAAAATCATTAAAATACGCTAACCCATTGTAAATTAGCCTAAATACAAGCTAATTTGCGCGATGACGAGCTATGTCTCACACGCATGCCGAGCACACTGCCAGGTTGGATAACTTAAATTATGAAGGACTGACGCTAGCTGGATTTAATACTAAAAGTATTAAGACTACATACTTAATGTATTTACTGGATTTGGGCAAGTCTTATATATGAGGTAGAAGACGTGCCTGACTTCCACTTGCCATCATAAGCTGCCTCATCTGGTCCCGCTTGAAATACCTGATATGCCCGCCAAGCCGCTTGTCTAGCGCCATTAGCATAAAAACAGGGTCTTGGGTCAAGGGCTTGCGCCAGGGCTCGACCTGCCTGATCCGGGAAAAATGGAATTTGCCCAAAACCGGGGTAAAGCTGCCTGTTTAAATGGGGCCTGTGAGTAAATTCAGTCTCAAAACCAACAATAGTCGTGTCCATTATGTGGACAGTGGGGCTTGTGATTCAGTCAAAAACCAGTAACGACATTTGCTTTGAGTGGGACTGGGTCTGGGTTGCCTTGCTCGGATATGGCAAGACGCTGGGGCGCTAGGCGAGCCATTGCAAAGGTATATGGTTGATGGCTTTAAGCGCAGGCGAAACCGATAGCCGAACATCTGTATTGGGGAGCGATGGTTCGCGAAAGCGGCAGACGGTCAGGCCTGTCTGTTCGGCTGGTACATGAGCGTCAGGATCAGGCGGCTGAATTTGTCATGGAGGCGTGTAGGAGGCGGAACAATAAACAGCTTATGATGCTTGCAGATCTGCTTGTCTTTGTTTCCCCTTGGAATACTTGTTATGTCTGATCCCAGCGGTTTTTCTCGTATCACGTCCACGCCGGACCTGATTCCATTCAATGGCTATCAGGATGCCGGCCAGGCTTTGGAGCAGCTGCGCCATATTTACGACCGCAACACCGCTTTTTTGCGCGACTCTTTTGCCCAGTGTCTGGAAACCGGATTTCCACGCGGGCAGCGTTTCAGAGCCTGCTACCCTGCAGTGCGTTTGCGCGTCGATACCTATCAGGAAGTGGATAGCCGCCTGTCTTATGGGCATGTGGTCGAGCCCGGCGTGTACATGACCACCATTACCGCTCCTGGCCTCTATCACGATTACTTGCTGGAGCAACTGGAACTGCTGCTGCGCAATCACGGTGTGCAGGTGGAAGTGGGGGAATCCTCCGTGCCTATCCCGCTGCATTTCGCCCTGAATAATGGTGTGCAGTCCACGGTGACAACCGTGCCTGAATCGCCCGGTGACACCTTGCGCGATCACTTCGATGTACCGGATCTGGCGTATATGGACGATGCCATCGTCAACGGTACGTGGGAGCGCGTGCATAACGAACCCTTGCCGCTGGCGCCTTTTACTGCGCCGCGTATCGATTACTCCTTGCATCGTTTGCAGCACTACAGCGCTACTCGTCCCGAGTACTTTCAGAACTTTGTGCTGTTCACCAATTATCAGTTTTATGTGGACGAGTTCTGCCAGTGGGCGCGTGAAGTGCTGCAGGCGGATGATCAAGGCTATATAGATCTGGTGGAGCCGGGCAATATCATCACTCCGGCGGGTGCGAATGCCTCGACAACCGGTTCGCCTTTGGCTCGCGCGCCGCAAATGCCCTCGTATCACTTGCGCCGTGCCGATCATTCCGGCATCACTCTGATCAATATCGGCGTGGGGCCATCCAATGCCAAGACCATTACCGACCACGTTGCCGTTCTGCGCCCTGCTGCCTGGCTGATGCTGGGCCATTGCGCCGGTTTGCGTACTACTCAGCGCTTGGGTGATTACGTACTGGCACATGGCTATGTGCGTCAGGATCACGTGCTGGACGAGGATTTGCCCACCTGGGTGCCTATCCCTCCTCTGGCGGAAATTCAGGTCGCCCTGGAGCAAGCCGTGGCCGAGGTGGCCGGGCTGTCCGGCTGGGAGTTGAAACGCATCATGCGCACGGGTACGGTGGCGTCTATTGATAACCGTAATTGGGAGTTGCGAGACCACCACGAGCCGGTGCGGCGCTTGTCGCAGTCGCGGGCGATTGCGCTGGATATGGAGTCCGCCACCATTGCTGCCAATGGCTTCCGTTTCCGTGTCCCGTATGGCACTTTGCTGTGCGTGTCGGACAAGCCTTTGCATGGCGAGCTGAAACTGCCGGGTATGGCCAGCGAATTCTATGCACGTCAGGTTGGCCAGCATCTGCATATTGGCATCCGGGCGCTGGAACTGCTGCGCGAGATGCCCAAAGAAAGGCTGCATTCGCGCAAGCTGCGCAGCTTTCTGGAAACGGCGTTTCAATAAGATATTGCAGGCCTTGTTAGTGCCTACGCTCCTGGGTGGGTTGTTGGCTCGTAGCGCTGACAAATTACCTTTAGTGGCTTAAGAAATAGGCCGTGCTACCAAGTGGAGCACGGCCTCTTGGTTTCTTTGAGGACAGCAGATACTCATATGATTAAAGCGTTTCAAGATTTTTATGCCGACAACTTCAGCCATTGCTACGGTTGTGGCAAACATAATCCCGACGGGCATCAGCTTAAGAGCTACTGGGACGGCGACGATACCGTGGCCCGCTACACCCCCAAGCCGATTTACAGCGGTGGCGTGCCCAACCATGTATACGGCGGCTTGATTGCTTCCTTGTTGGACTGCCACGGTACTGCTTCTGCGGCAGCCTTCATCTATAGGGATCTGAATATCGAGATGGGCACCAGCGAGGAGCCGATCCGTTGCGTGACAGCCTCCCTGAAAGTGGAGTTTCGGCGTCCCACTCCAATGGGGACAGAGCTGACGGTACAAGGCAAGCTGCGTGAGCTGGATGGACGCAAGGTCTGGGTGGACCTGTCGCTTAGCGCGAATGGCGAAGTTTGTGCGACGGGTGAAATGCTGGCGATACGCTTCAAGGAATAAGCGGGATTTTTTTGGGGCTCAGCGGTCAACGTGCTTTGACACGGTGTCTTGGACTTGCTGATCGCTCAGAAGGAAGCTGGTTTTTGATATGTGTAGGCTGTAAAGAATGCCCTCAGGTTGTGCCGCCGATTTATGGCATTTCTTTCTTCGAGGGTAACCCGGAGGTTGAAAGTATCCCCACGCTGCGCTCGTAGGCTGCTGCTTTCATGAGGTTTGTTTTGTGCGGGGCAGCCAGACAATAAAAAGCCGGGCCCATTCAGGCCCGGCTTTCAGTCTTTCAAACCCAGCTAATTAGCGGCTGGCAGCAATCGCGTCGCGTGCCTTCTTCACCAGATCCTCACCAATGGTCTTGGTCCACTTCTCGACCACGCCTTCGGTTGCCTTGGCAAAGGCAGCATGTTGCTCTGGAGTCAGGCTGGTGACCTTCACACCGTGGCTTTCGATCTCTTTGAGCAAGGTAGGATCTTCCGCCGTGATGCCGGTACGGGCAATCACGATTTCACGTTTACCGGCTTCAATAGCGGCTTCACGCACGATCTTCTGGTCTTCCTCGCTCCAGGATTTCCACACGTCGCGGTTCACCACAAACACCAGTGGGTCAGACACGTAGTTCCACAGGGTCAGGTACTGCTGCTGCACGTCGTACAGCTTGGCACCGGCGTAAATGGACAGGGGGTTTTCCTGGCCGTCTACAGCCTTATTAGCCAGTGCAGGTTGTGCATCTGCCCAGCTCATTTGCGTGGGGTTGGCACCCAGGGCGCTGAAGGTGTCCATGTACAGCGGCGAACCGACCACGCGCAGTTTCAGGCCCTTCATGTCTTCAGGCTTGGTCACTTCGTGCTTGGAGTTGCTGAGCTGACGGAAACCGTTTTCACCCCAGGCCAGAGGCACCACACCGGCTTTCTCGATGTAGCCAAACAGGTCCTTGCCCACTTCGCCGTTGATCAAAGCGTCGGTGGCTTTGGCATCCGGTTGCAGGAATGGCAGGGAGAACAGGTTCAACTGCTTGATCTGGGGGGACCAGTTGATGGTGGAGCCCACGGCCATATCAATCATGCCTTGGCGAATGGCAGTGAACTCGCGTGTCTGGTCGCCTTGTACCAGCGAGGTGCCGGGGTAGATCTTGATATTGATGCGGCCATCGGTGCGCTCGCGCACCAGGTCGGACCAGATCACCGCCCCTTGGCCCCAAGGGAAAGTGGTACCCACCACGATGGACAGCTTGTACTCGGATTTGTAGGCGGCTTGGGCAGCGGGAACCACGGCCAGGGTGGCGGCTGTACATGCCAGAGCGGCCAGAATGTGACGTAATTTCATGGGTCAGGTCTCCCTTTCTATGAGTTGTGTTTCAGTCTTGTGGTTTTAGTTAAAGCCCAGGTAGCGCGGCAGCCACAGGGCAATCTCGGGTTGTGCGATAACGAGCAGCATGGTCGAGCCCATGCCCAGTAGCAGCCAGCCTACCCAACGCAGGGTGCTTTCCATGGGGACGCCCGCGATACGGCAGGCGACCATCAGGTTGACGGCGACGGGTGGAGTGAACTGGCCCAGAGCCACGTTCAAGGTCAGCAGGACCCCGAACCAGACGGGGTGCCAGCCAAAGTTGTAGGCAATAGGCATGAACAGCGGCACGAAGATCAGGAAGATCGAGATGCCATCCAGGAACATGCCCAGCACAATCAGCATGACAATCATCAGCGCCAGAATGCCGTACTCGCCCAGACCGGAATTGATGATGGCATTGGTGACGGGGTCAATAATGCTCAGGGTGGACAGCGCCCAGGCAAAAATACCGGCCAGTGCCACAACCATCATGATGACGGCTGATAATTCGGCGGCTTCCCGCAGGATCAAAAACAGATCGCGGAACTTGATGGTGCGATGGATGACCATGCCCACGAACAGGCCGTAGAACACGGCCACAACAGCCGCTTCTGTGGGAGTGAACAGACCCAGGCGCATCCCGCCCAGAATGATGACCGGGGCAATCAGGCCCCAGGCAGCTTCTCGCAGGCTGCGCCAGAATGGCGGACGTGGCAGCTCGGCTTCGGCCAATCCCAGCTTGTGACGGCGCGATAGCCAGATGGCCGGAATAATCAGGCCAATCCCCGCCAGAATGCCGGGGAACATACCAGCCGCAAACAGCGCGGGTACGGAGGCTTCGGGCACCAGCACCGAGTAAATAATGAAGGCGATGGAAGGGGGAATCAGAATGTCGGTGGCAGCACCCGCGCCCACAATACTGGCCGCAAAAGGACCGGGATAGCCCGCGCGTTTCATGGCGCCGATCATGACCGCGCCCACGGCAGCGGCGCAGGCCGGGCCGGAACCGGAAATGCCACCCAGGAACATGGCCACGCCAATGGCAACAACGGGCAGCATGCCAGGGCCGCGGCCAACCAGCGCGACCGCAAAGTTCACCAGACGGCTGGCTACGCCCGAGCGGTCAAAAATGGAACCCACCAACACGAACATGGGAATGGCCAGCAAGGGGTATTTGGCCAGACCGGCATAAAAGCTTTGCGGCACGGCCATCAGGCCAAACCAGTGCGTATCCAGGTTGGACATCAAAATCGCAAAGGCACCACCTATACCCAGGGACACGCCCACCGGCACGCCCACCAGCATCAGGCCGATGAAGATGACAAACAGCAAGGTTGCAATCATGATTTAGCCTGCCAACGACGCACCCACATGCCCAGCAAACGCAGGCTCAGGGTAGTGGACAGGATGGGCAGCCACATGCTGTACCACCAGGTCGGGACACCAATGGAGGGCGAGGTATCTCCCCACTCGAACTCGTCCAGGGCCATGCGGCCGGACAGAATGGCCATGCCGACAAAGAACAGCAGGCTCATGCCAATGCCAAACAGGGCCAGGCGGCGTTGACGACGCACCGTGCCCGCATCGGCAAAGACTTCAATACGAATGTGCAAGTGGCGCACACAGGCGCTGGCACCGGCATTCATGGTCAGGACCACCAGCAGAAAGATGGAGATTTCCTCGGTCCAGGCAAAGGAGCTATCGGTCAGATAGCGCACAAACACGTTGGCAAAGGTAATTAAAGCCAGGGTCGCCATGATCAGGACCGAAGCCCAGTCCTCTATTTGCAAAGGAATACGCAGGCCGGATTCGGCGGGCGAGGCGGCGTGATTATCGGGTGTATCTGTAGAACTTGAATCCATGAGGTCTGTCAGATTTGGCAATAAAGCTACATGCTAGCGGTCAAAGACGGGGCTGGCAGTGAGTAATTTCCCCCGGTGCAATAGCACCCGCGGGCCATCATTGGCCTGGGGAGAGACGATAGGGATGGGGGCGAGGGCACACGCAATATGGGGGTTGGTGCTTCGCCTAGCTGATGAGGTCTGAAACCTGGCCCGGCACGACAGATGGGCCTGTGTGTGGCGCTCTGATAGGCCCGGCTGGGGTGTTGCCGGGCTTGCTGTGCGGGTGATTAGCAAGGGTGCAGGCTGCCGGTGAGGCAGCCTGGGCTAATGCAAGCTGGGGGACAGCTTACTCTTTTTTACGGTCCTTTTTCCCTTTTTTGCCTTCTTTGTCCTTTTTGGAAGGCTTTTTGTCTTTATTTTTATCCTTGTTTTTGGCTTTTTCTTTTTTCTTCTTTTTGCTCTTCTTATCCTTTTTGCCTTTCTCGCTTGAGGATTCTTTATCGCTATCCGCGTCCTCATCTTTATCCTGATCGGACTTGCCCTTTTCTGCTTGCTTAATGGCAGTGGCCTTCAGATCAGCGGCTTTTTGTTTGGATGAAACCGGCGTTTTGCGGGCCTGTTCCATTTCCGCATCCAATTCTGCGGCCACTTCGCGTAGCTCGTCGGCAACAGCCTGGGAGCGATCTGATTGCAGGGCAATCATGGTGCCACGGCACTGGGGAGCGCCACACAGGCAGCGGTAGTTCTGCTTGAGCTCCTCGGTAATTTCATCGTCGATGACCAGCGAGTAGTCATACAAAAGCTCTTCCCCGGCAGGAATATCGCGCATGGCCACAATAAAGACGCGCGAGCCATCGGCGTTCTCGTGACCTTCACAGTTGGGGGCGCAAGAGTGGTTGATCCAGCGTGAATCATTGCCTCCCTGACCACCGTCCACGATTTTGCCATTGCTCAGTGCAAAGAAAAAAGTGTGGAAAGGCTCATCCGGATTGACGGGGAACAAGGCATCGGCCTGTTCCGGCGTAAGCCGCTTGCCAGCATATTGCAGGATGCGCGTTCCGGCTGGAATATCGCGTAGCGCAAAGACGCCATTGCCATGCAGTTTGGATGGTTTGACGACGTGCCAGGGTTGGCGTTGAGTGACCATGGGGAATCAGCCTGTAAAAGGGGATAAACTGGACGGCGATCTCTATCTTACAAAACATGCAGGGCTACGCAACCATGTCACTTGAAACGACCGCCCACAACGGCGCGCAAATCTTGCTCGAAACCTTGATCGCTCAGGGTGTAGATACCATTTTTGGTTATCCTGGCGGAGCGGTGTTACCGCTCTATGATGCTCTTCATGCCCAACCGCGAATTCGTCATATTTTGGTTCGTCACGAGCAAGCTGCCGTACATGCGGCCGAAGGCTATGCCCGCAGCACCGGCAAACCTGGCGTGGTGCTGGTGACATCAGGCCCCGGTATGGCCAATACCACCTCCGGTTTGCTCGATGCCCTGTGTGATTCTATTCCTGTCCTGTGTATTAGTGGTCAAGTAGCGACCACCGCAATTGGTACCGCCGCTTTCCAGGAGTGCGATGCGATTGGCATTTCCCGCCCTGTGACCAAGTGGAATGCCCAGGTTCGTCGTATTGAAGACGTGGCCTCCCTGACGGCCAAGGCCTTGCGCCTGTGTACCCAGGGCCGCCCCGGTCCGGTGCTGCTGGACTTCCCCAAAGATATTCAGATCGCCACCCTGCCCGCTGCCAGCAGCGACGCGCCGGCCCAGGACGAGGCTGACAGCCTCTTGGCTCCTCCCGCTCCGGCCTCTGCCCAGGAAGCGGCGATCAAACGCGCCGCCGCCATGATTGCGCACGCTCGCCGCCCCGTGTTTTACGGTGGTGGTGGCCTGATCAACTCCGGGGCCGATGCCAGCCACGCCTTCACCAGCCTGGTTCAGGAAACTGGCGCACCTTGCACACTGACCTTGATGGGCCTGGGTGCCTACCCTGCACGTGATGAGCAGTTCGTGGGCATGTTGGGCATGCACGGCACGCTGGAAGCCAACTTGGCCATGCACCATGCGGATCTGATTATCTGTGTGGGCGCTCGCTTCGACGACCGCATTACCGGCCGTCTGTCCGATTTCTGCCCCCATGCCAGCAAGATTCATATTGATATCGACCCCGGTTCCATCGACAAGGTGGTGCGTGCTGATGTGGCTCTGGTGGGTGATTGCTATCCCCTACTGCGCGCCCTGCGCAAAGAGCTGTCGCATCACGAATTGCCCGAAGGTCGCTTGAAAGATTGGTGGCAGCGCATTGGCGTGTGGCGTGCTCAAGAGTGCTTGAAAGTGACGCCTCATAGCGACGCCATCTTGCCGCAGCACTTGCTGCAACGTCTGGACGCGCATCTGGAAGGCCGTGATGCCATCGTCTCTACCGATGTGGGCCAGCACCAGATGTGGGCGGCACAATACATCAAGTTTGATCGCCCTCGTCGTTGGCTGACTTCCGGCGGTGCGGGCACCATGGGTTACGGCGTACCTGCCGCTTTTGGCGCGCAGATTGCGCATCCGGACAAGCTGGTGGTGTGTGTCAGTGGTGACGCGTCGGTACTGATGAATATTCAGGAACTGGCCAGCGCTGTGCAGCATCGCACGCCGATCAAGGTGATTCTGTGCAATAACCGCCACATGGGCATGGTGCGCCAGTGGCAAGAGCTGATTCACGATGGTCGTTACAGCCACAGCTACAACGAAGCCATGCCGGATTTTGTGGCCTTGTCGCGCGCCTTTGGTTGGGAAGCCGAACGCGTGGAGCATCCCGATCAGCTGGATGCGGCGCTGGAGCGTTGTCTGGCCCACGATGGCCCGTTCTTCCTTAACGTGGAAGTGCTGGCGCTGGAAAACTGTTTCCCCATGATGCCAGCGGGCTATGGCCATCAACAGGTCATGTTGTCCGAAGATAACTGGTACGTAGAAGAATAAGGTGCCCGGCTGGGACACAGGCGTAAAAACCCCTATGTCCCAGCCCGAGCACTACGCATTAAATACACTGATCCATTCAGACAGGAGGGGCATGCATGATGTACCGTCACATGAAGAACCGTCTTTTGGCCGCAGGTTTGATGCTGGGCTTGGGCCTGGCGGCGGGAGCGGCCACGGCCCAGACTTCCTTGAAGCTGGCTTACGCTTTGTCCACCAGCTCTCACTATGGTGCGGGTGCAAAAGCCTTTGCCAGTGCCTTGGAAAAGGACGGCAACTACACCATCGAGGCCTTTCCCAACAGTGCCTTGGGCGGCGAGCGTGAAGTTATTGAAGGCTTGCAATTGGGCACGATTGATCTGGCCATTGTCTCTACCGGCGCAACCCTGAACTTTGTGCCCAAGACCGGCGTGTTCGATATTCCTTTCCTGTTCCGCGACCTGCAGCATGCCCGCCATGTACTTGATGGCAAGATCGGTCAGGACATGCTGGCTGAATTTCCCAAACGCGGGATTGTGGCGCTGGCCTGGGGCGAGCAAGGTTTCCGTCACCTGACCAATAATGTGCGTCCTGTCACCACCCCGGCTGATGCCAAGGGCCTGAAGATTCGCACCACAGAGAACCCCATCCATATTGCCGCTTTCCGTGAAATCGGTATTCTGGCTACGCCTATGGCCTGGCCGGAAGTGGCAACCGCACTGCAACAGGGCACCATCGACGGTCAGGAAAACCCCTTGTCCGTGATTGTGTCGGCCAAGCTGCCGCAGCTGCAAAAGTATTTGTCGCTGACGGCTCACGTGTATGGCCCGGCCTTGGTGCTGATGTCTCCGGCGGTGTATGACGGCTTGTCCGATCAGGACAAGCAGTTGATGAAAGATGCCGGCGTAACGGCTGCCCAGGCCATGCGTGATTACGTGGACGACATCGAGAAAACCGGCGTGGATGCCGTCAAGGCTGAAGGCATGCAGGTCAATGCAGTTGACCATGCCGCGTTTGCCAATGCGGTAGAGCCTGTTTATCCCCAGTACTACAAACAGTTCGGCCAGGAACTGGTCGAATCTATCCGTCAGACTCAGTAAACGGCATTCATCATGAAAGCTCTGTTGTCCGTTCTGGATAAGGGCCTGTTTCGTCTGGTGTCCTGGGTGACGCAGTTGCTGCTGCTCTCGGCAGTGGCGGCTGCGTTCTATCAAGTGATCGCTCGTTTCGTGCTCCAGTCGCCCGCCGACTGGAGCGAGGCCTGGTCACGTGCCGCTCTGATCTGGACAGTCATGCTGGGTCTGTGTCTGGCCTTGCGTCAGGGTGCCATGCTAAGCGTGGATGTGCTGCGGCTCTGGGTCGGCAAGCGGACTCAGCATTGGCTGGATGTGGCCGTGCTGATTACGTGTCTGGCTTTCTTCGGCCTGTTGACCTGGGTCGGCATTCAAATGACCTGGCGGGTGCGGTTTCAGACCATGCCTAGTCTGGAGTGGTCCATTTCCTGGGTGTATATCGCGATCCCGATTGGTGCCGTGCTGGCCATTTTGGGCCTGTTGGCCCGTTGGCTGGAGAAACCTGCGCCTGCTGTGGTCGATAACACGCAGCTCTAATTCTCAAGACCTGATTCCATGCCTGTAAAGCACCACCGAACTCTGGATGCCTTACGGGCATCTGTTTAGACCGGAGACCGTATCGTGTCCCAGATCATGCTTGTGTCCATGCTGCTGTTTTTTGTATTGACGGTGCCCGTGGCGATTGCCGTGGGGCTGGCCAATATGGCGGGAGTAGCCTGGGAGGGGCGCATGACTTTTCTGGTCATCGCCCAGCAGTTGTATGCAGCTCTGGACAAGTACCCCCTGGTGGCGGTGCCCTTCTTCATTCTGGCAGGCAACCTGATGGAGTCGGGCGGCATGTCCAACCGTATGGTGGAGTTTGCCAAAAGCCTGGTGGGGGGTGTTCAAGGGGGCCTGGCTTGTAGCTGTGTGCTGACCTGCATGATTTTTGCGGCAGTGGCCGGTTCCAGTGTGGCAACCACTTTTGCGGTCGGGGCAATTCTTATCCCTGCCATGGTCCGGCATGGCTACCCGGCACCGTTCGCGGCATCCTTGCAGGCCTCAGCGGCGGAGTTGGGGGTGATCATCCCGCCGTCCATTCCCATGATTCTGTTTGCCGTATCCACGGACACGTCGGTAGGCGAGCTGTTCGTTGCGGGTATTGGCCCTGGCTTGCTGATCGGCGGCGCCTTGATGCTTTATGTGTGGCTGTATGCACGTCGCCATGGTCTGGGTTTGCAGGACGGCGTGGGTCGTTTGGGTGTCTGGACGGCATTCCGTCAGGCGTGGTTGGCCTTGTTGATGCCGGTGATTATTCTCGGCGGGATTTACGGGGGTATTTTCACGCCTACCGAGGCTTCGGCGGTGGCGGTAGTCTATGCCTTGATCGTGAGCATGTTTGTCTATCGCAGCGTTAAATGGGGCGACTTGTCCAAGGTGCTGCATCGTTCCGTGGTGTCCACGGCGGTCATCATGTTCATCATCGCCAATGCGGGTGTGTTTGGCTTCCTGCTCAATCGCACCGGCATTCCGGCTGCCATGGGGATCTGGTTGGGGGAATTGTTCAGTAGCCCCATGATGTTTTTGCTGGGTGTGAACGTGGCCTTGTTTGTGGTGGGCATGTTTGTCGAGACCTCGGCCTCGATTGTGGTGCTGGCACCGCTCTTGCTGCCGGTAGCCATGCAGTTTGGCATTGATCCGGCGCACTTTGGCATCATCATGGTGGTCAATCTGGCGCTGGGAATGGTGACTCCGCCCTTTGGCGTGAACCTGTTTGCCGCCTGTTCAGTGGCCGGGATTTCTTTGGAAAAACTGATACGTCCCCTGCTGCCTTTTGTAGTCGTCATCCTGGCTTGTTTGATGCTGATCAGCTATGTGCCAGAAGTCAGTTTGTGGGCGCGAGACCTGGTGTACCGTTGAAGAATCGTCTGCTTTCCTGAGCGCTGTTCATGAGCTATTTCCTCCTGTTGTTGGTTCACCTTCTGGCTGCGATTTTCTTTATTGGCACCGTATTTTTCGAGGTGCTGATGTTGTCGCCTTTGGCGCGTCAGGTTTCCCGGCCATCGATGCGGGAGTTTGAGTATGCCCTGGGGCGTCGCGCGCGCCGCATCATGCCTTGGGTTCTGTTGTTGCTCTACGGTGCTGGCTTGAGTCTGGCCTGGCAGCATCGGGCCTTGTTTGAGGTCGGCGGCGCTCGTGCCTGGATACTGGGTGTAAAGATCACCCTGGCGCTAAGCGTATTCGGGCATTTTCTATCTGTAATGGTGATGAGCCGACGCAAGACCATGACGGCGCGGCGTTCACGGATTATCCACCTTAGTGTTTTTGCACACGTCCTGCTGATTGTGGTGCTTGCTAAGGCTTTGTTTTACTTACCGCTTTAGTTGCGGTTTTGATGCTGCTGCATTGTGGTTTAGAAGGGTTTTGGCTCTGGAGTAGTGCTTGGGACGGAGCTTGGCATAGGAGAGGTGATTAAAAGCCAGGCTCGAGTCCGTGGGGCGTTGGGGGTGGGCTGAGCACTTGCCGGTGCTGCGCACCGGTTCCCTAGTCAGGAGATAGCGCAGGGCGCATCCTGAACTCGCACGATGGTTTGTCCACCGGACAAACCATAAGCGTCGTGCTCAAACAGCAGGATGCTTGTACCCCTGCGCTATCTCCTGCCCGCGGCAAGTACTCTGACCCGCCCACCCCCAACGCCCCACGGACTCGAGCCTTCACACCGTTCTAATACCTCGGCCTTGCAACACTGTTTCGGGTGGGTTTGCATTGGCTGTGGCTGTGGCTGTGGCTGTGGCTGTGGCTGCGTGCAGGGTGTCGTGTGCTTTGCACTATGTGTGTGTGTTGTTGTTGTTGTTGTTGTTGTTGTTGTTGTTGTTGTTGTTGTTGTTGTTGTTAGCTTTTCGATGCTTATGCTTGCTTAGCAGCCTATGTTTCGCTCGTTTCTTTATGCCATGCCCAGGGGCGTACATAAGTATTTGGGTGGAATTGAGGTCATAAGGGTAAGAAGCCTTACAGCTTCTGGGCAAAGAACTATTGTGAGCCGTTCAGGGACCGGGTTTGGGTCTCGGGGCGGTTCAGAGTACTTGCCGCAGGCGAGTGCGGGATCCGGGATGCAAGCGCCCTGCTGTTTGAGCCCGGCGTTTGTGGTTTGTCCGGGGGACAAACCACCGGGCGAGTCCAGGGTGCGCCCGGATCCTGTACTCGACAAGGGAACCGGTGCGCAGCCCGGAGACCCAAACCCGGTCCCTGAATGGCGTTTTCACAGAGACTCTCTTCCCCAGCCTGCAAGCCCTACACGACTACCCATAAAAAAAGGCCCCCCAAAAAAGGGAGGCCATTCTTTCAAACAAGCCGAGCTTTTTACTCCGCCTTGCTGGCCGTCTTTTTAGCAGCTGTTTTTTTAGCTGCCGTCTTCTTGGCCGCCGTCTTCTTCACTGCTGTCTTTTTAGCCGCTGCTTTAGTGGCCGTTTTCTTGGCGGCTGTTTTGCGACCTGGCTTCTCTGGACGCGGCTCGAACTCAAAGCCGATCTTGCCGTCTGCCTGACGCACCAGGAAGGCCTTGAACTTGCGGTTGGTACGCGAGGACACGAAACCATCCAGCAGGTCTGTCTTGCCTTCACCCAACAGTTTGGCCATCTGTTCGCGGGTAATTTCCTGCTGCAGAATCACCTTGCCGCTACGGAAGTCGCAGCTCTTGGACGGGCCCACGGACTTCTCGCACAAATAACGCAAGCCGTGCTCAAAGACGGGAGACTGGCACTTGGGGCAGGGGCCGACCGGGGTCTGGCCGCTGAAATCCAGGGCTTCGTCATCATCGTCATCGTTCTGGCCGAAGTCGAACTCCAGCTTGTACTCGTCGGTAATGCGCAAAAGTGCCGCAAAGGGACGACCCATCTTGCTGATGAAACCGGGCAGTGGGCCCAGTTCTTTCTTGGCCAATAGCTCTTCAACTTCAGGCAGCTCAAAGGTGCGACCACCCGGATGCTTACCGATAGAGAAATCGCAAGCCGTGCAGGCATAACGACGGTAATTTTCTTTGACCACGCCACCACATTTAGGGCATGGCGTCTGCAAGGTCGCGTAATCACCAGGAACCGTGTCGCGTTCGTACTCTTTCGCACGCTTGACGATAACTTGCGTCATCTGCGCGATTTCACGCATGAATACGTCGCGATCCAGCTGACGTTGCTCGATCTGCTTGAGCTGGTGCTCCCATTCGCCAGTCAGTTCGGGCGAAGTCAGTTCGCTAACACCCAGGCCGGACAGCAAAGTCATCAGCTGACGCGCCTTGGCGCTAGGCACCAGCTCGCGGCCTTCACGACGCAAGTAGGCTTCGTTCAGCAGACCTTCAATAATGGCAGCACGAGTGGCTGGCGTACCCAGACCGCGCTCGGACATGGCTTCGCGCAAGGCTTCGTCATCCACCAGCTTGCCGGCGCTTTCCATGGCCGACAGCAGGGTCGCTTCCGTAAAGCGTGCAGGTGGCTTGGTAGCCAGGGCCTTGGTGCTCACGTCTTCAGTGCGAACCTTCTCGCCATCGGCAACCGGCACCAGGGACGCATCTTCACCTTGGGCATCGCGGCCATAAATAGCCAGCCAGCCCGGTTTGACCAGCACTTTGCCTTCGGTCTTGAAGTGGTGACCGGACACCTGCGTAATACGCGTGGTGACGCGGAATTCCGCAGCCGGGAAGAACACGGCCAGGAAGCGACGGCTGATCAGCTCGTAAATCTTGTGTTCGGCATCGCTCAGCTCCCGAGGCACCTGCAAGGTGGGGATGATGGCAAAGTGATCCGAAACCTTCTTGTTGTCGAAAATCCGACGGTTGGGCTTGACCCATTTCTGCTCGACCACTTCCTGCGCAAACGGTTGCACCGAAGCGCTGGCAGGCGTGCCGCTGTCAGCCAGCGCACGCATGGTTTCTTGCACTGTACTTATATAGTCTTCAGGCAGATAGCGCGAATCGGTACGGGGGTAAGTCAGCGCCTTGTGGCGTTCGTACAGCGTCTGCGCCAAGGACAAGGTGGTCTTGGCAGAGAAGCCGAAGCGCGAGTTGGCTTCGCGTTGCAGCGAGGTCAAATCAAACAAGGCGGGCGACATCTGCGTGCTGGGCTTGGATTCCTCGGTGACTACGCCGGGTTGCTCGCGGCACGCGGCCACAATGGTTTGGGCAGCCGTCAGGGACCACAGACGCGAGTCTTTTTTCTCGGGGTCATGCTCGTCTTTGACGAACTTGGGGTCGAACCAGCGGCCGGTGTACAGGCCTGCAGCGGCAATAAAGTCCGCGTGTACTTCCCAGTAATCGCGCGACACGAACTGGCGAATGCGGTTCTCGCGCTCGTTCACGATAGCCAGCGTGGGGGTTTGCACACGGCCCACGGGGGTTTTGAAAAAACCGCCATCCTTGCTATTGAAAGCCGTCATGGCACGCGTGCCATTAATGCCCACCAGCCAGTCCGCTTCGGCGCGCGAACGAGCAGCCGCTTCCAGCGGTTTCATGTCTTCATCGTCGCGCAGGTTTTCAAATGCTTCACGGATCGCCGATTGTGTCATCGAACGTAACCAAAGCCTTTTTACCGGTTTTTTCGCACCGGCGTACTGCATAATGTAGCGAAAAATCAGCTCACCCTCGCGCCCCGCGTCACAGGCATTGATAACAGCGGTGACATCCTTTCGTTTGATCAGCTTGACCAGCAGTTTCAAGCGCTCAGTCGATTTCTTGTCAGTCGGGTTGAGCTCAAACTGAGGGGGAATAACAGGTAGATGTGTGAAGCTCCACTTGCCGCGGACCGGATCATTAGGGGCCACCAGGCCCAGCAGATGGCCGATGCTGGAGGCCAGCACATAGCGATCGCTTTCGAAATAATCACCTTCTCGAGTGAAACCGCCCAATGCCCGCGAGATATCTACGGCGACTGAAGGTTTCTCGGCAATGATTAGTGTTTTATCCATATGATTCCAGTGACAGCAACTGCGCTGCAATGCGCGAAATGATACGAGGTGCTTATCCCTCTATGCAAGTTATGAGACCTGACAAGACTAACGTATGGCCCACAGACTGGCGAGTGTTTCTGACAAAACTGGCTTGGGGTTTGGCCGTTTTGCTGCTCGCTAGTGGTCTGGTGACCTGGATTGCGGCCAATTGGGAAAACTGGGGGCACGTAGCCAAATTTGCCCTGGCTCAAGGCGCCGTGCTGGTTTCTGCAGGGCTGGCCTTGCTGTTTCGCCGACGTTCCGGTGGCTGGGGTCATGATCTGGGAGTGCCGGCTGCCTTGACCGGCCTGGCCGCCGTGGCCACGGGCGGTTTGCTGGCGCTGATTGGCCAGACTTATCAGACCGGCGCAGACCCTTGGCAGCTTTTCGCATTGTGGACTGTGCTGATCATACCTTGGGTATTCACAGTGCGCAGTGTCTTTCTGTCGGTGCTGTGGCTGGTACTGATCAATACCGCCTTGTACTTATGGATAGATGTTGCCCGCTTGGGCTGGTTCGGGCGCAGTTACACCACGCAGACCTTGCTGGCTCTGGCAGTCAATGTGCTGCTGTTGCTGGCAGCCGAAACCATCTGGCGTGCGCGTCATGACCCGTGGCGCATCGTGCCGCGTGTGGCAGCAATTGCGGTGGGCTTTTTCATCGGTGCCCAGGTCATGGAAGGCAACTCCTTGCTGGGACTGGTCCTGTTCCTGGTGCTGTACGGTATTTATCACTACCGCCGCCCGGATTTGCTGATCATGTCCTTGGCCTCGTTCGGCGCGTATGGCTCCTTGAGCATGCTGATTATCGAGTATGCAGGCGATGCGTTCCTGCTGATCGTGGTGGTTATTGTGGGTCTGGGCCTGGGCTTGCTGCGCTTCCTGCAGCAACAGGTCGTCCATTGGCGACGGACTCATGCTGGATCTGAAGCGGCTGCAACCCAAGTACCAGTGAACGCAGCAAGGACAACAAGTCCTGCCGCCCCAACAGCAGAGATCCTGGCCAACGCACAGGCTAGTGTTCAAGCTGACGCTCAGGATAGTGACGAGCATCACCCCTGGTATCTGCGCGTGATCAAGCTGTTCTTATACCTGCTGTTACCACTGATTATTCTGCTGTACCTGGGTGTTTCTCTGGAATTGAGTCTGGAAGCGTTGGGTGTACTGGGCGGCATCATGGCTCTGGTGTCCCCCGTGCTGTTTGCCAAGGCTCACACAGTACCCAGCCAGGATCTGGTCGGCGGCTGGGTTGCGTGTGCGTTGCTCTTGCTGAGCGTGCCGGTTATGGACTTGCGCTACCCCTGGCCACTTGAGGCCAGCGCCATGATAGCCGTCGTGATCAGTACCTTGCTGTACAGGCTTGCCAAAGGCCAGTTCGTATTGCGCATGTTGCTGGTGATTTGGGCACTGGCCGCGATCGAGTTTCTGGTGATCGAGCGCTTGTTTGATCGCTGGACCATGATGCCTTATTGGGTGCTGGAAATGCCCGCGGCATTCATGTTTTTTGCCGCCTTGTGGCTGGGGCATCTTTATTTGCGTGGTGAGCGCAAGCCGCATTTCTGGCTGCCCTTGTTCTGGTCCTTGCTGCTCGCTTCCCAGATTCATCTTATTTGGGCGGGCACACTGTTTTATTCCATGCCCTTTTGGGACGAGTCGCGGCCGTACCTGACCGTAGCTGGCTTTCTGCTGGCCATGGCTCCTTTGGCAATACTGGCGTTTTATTGGCGCGGTTGGCGTGACCAACCCCTGGTCTATGGCATTGCCTTGCTGGGGATGGCCGCTTTGTGCGCAGTCTGGACTCCCTATCCGCCGGTGGCCCTGGCCTTGAGCTGGATTCTGGTAGCTTATGCCTGGCGTTATCTCAGCTTGTTGGCGGTGGCCGTGGCAATGGGCCTGTTCTGCCTCTGGCGTCTGTATTACATCCTGAATATCAGTTTGCTGGACAAGGCCGAGCTGTTGCTGGCAACCGGGGTGGGATGTCTGGTCTTTGCCTATTTGGGTCAGTTGAGCCGCAAGAAGGCAGGGACGGCAGCAAGCTTGCAGGACGCGCCCAAAGGTATGGTTGCCAGCGTTCTGCTGGGGACCATGCTGGTGCTGGGTGTGGCCAACGTGGCCATCGTGCAAAAAGAACGTATCTTGAGCGATGGTCAGACGGTGTTGCTGGAACTGGCTCCGGTGGACCCCCGTTCGCTGATGCAGGGCGACTATATGTCCTTGAACTTTGCCCTGTCGCAGAACTTGTCTGCCCTGTCCTGGGGCTTGCCCAAGGATGCGCTTGCCAAGATGGACGCTCAGCAATGGGTTGTTGTGGCGGTGCAGCTGGATGAGAACAAGGTGGCGCAGTTCAAGGGTGTTTATCTGGAGCAGGACGGCCAGGAGCGTCTGTGGAGCGAAGAAGGCCCTGTGGCTGAACCTTCCGATGTGATGCGCTTGCGCATGCGTCGTCACCGCAGTAACTGGACGCCTGGAACAGATGCCTGGTTCTTCGCTGAAGGCTCGGCAGATCGCTTCGATGCCGCCCGTTATGGCGAGTTTGCGGTGGTCGAGGATGGCCAAAGCCTGCTGCGCGCGATGCTGGACAAGGACAGAAAGGAAATCAAGTAAGCCTGAGCTGAACAACTGCGTTCAATAGCCTGTAGCCGGATTGTCTCTAATAAAGACAATCCGGCTTTTTTGTATCTGGGGTTTGTTTCGCTAGAGGCAGCCAAGCCAGAGCCAGTCAGCAGCAAGCCTAATCAAAAAGGCCCGAGTCCGATGTGGCGTCGGATTCGGGCCTTGGCTTTTTGTGTTGAAGGACCCTCTTTATCGGGGCCGGTTCTTGAACAAAAAATAGGTTCCTGTGTATCAGCTTAGTGGGACTGACGGGTGGAGTCGTCGCTGAGCAGCTCTTCAAAGATCAGGTGATCGATTTCGGCTTCGTGGCTCCACAAAACCATCAGGGCGACAATTTTTATTTTGTCCAACGAGACCGGGCTTTCGTCCACCGTCATGGCGCTTTCAATCAGGATTTCGCGCAGGTGGGCGGTAAGAGCGCCGGAATTTTGCAAAAAGGTGATGAAACCCATGGCATCAGCGCCCAGCACATGTTGTTCGTGCTCAGAAAAAATACGCTGACTGTTGGGACTGAGTTGAGCCGTAGGCTGACACTGCTGCGAGGTCTCGCCCAGTGCATGTAACCAGCCCAGTGCGTCGTTGATGTCCTCGTCTTCAAAGCCAATAGCGGCCAATTTGTGGGCCAGAACCTCCGCCTTGGGACAGGACTGGGGGTTGTAATACGTCTCGAATAGATAAACCAGGATATCAAACATGGGTATAAGGTTGCCGTCCTAAGTGATTAAAAAAACTGCGTGATTTCGGTAACCAGTGACCAAACTTTACGCTGATTTGCGGTAGGGGGCAAATGGGGTGTTCAGGGGATGGATGGGTCTTGCCTTGCGCATCCAGACTGCTTTTTGCCTGGGTCTGCTCTGGCAGACGCCCTTTGCGGCGGGGCGTCTTTATGATTGAAACATAAATCGATTGTTGGGGCAGAAACTGTCGTTTATTTGAAACCCTGCAAGTGGGACCGCAGCGGTTGAAAGGCCACTAAACTAGCTGGCATCCGCATCCGCATCCGCATCCGCATCCGCATCCGCATCCGCATCCGCATCCGCATCCG
>ENA-UOUJ01000020-UOUJ01000020.1-activated-sludge-metagenome-genome-assembly--contig:-NODE-20-length-173964-cov-13.536740_pt1 | contig 173964 bp, 164 predicted proteins | sample MGYA00249839_ERZ747224 | MGnify/ENA primary metagenome ERZ747224 (study PRJEB28782, sample SAMN03220277) | activated sludge metagenome | biome: wastewater; feature: sewage sludge; material... | reverse complement strand
GTGTTCATGCCGATGCCGAAACGCATGCGCAGCACCCGCTCCTCGCGCGGCGTCAGCGACGCCAGAACGCGGGTGGTGGTCTCGCGCAGGTTCGACTGGATGGCGGCGTCGATCGGCAGGACGGCGTTCTTGTCCTCGATGAAGTCGCCCAGGTGGCTGTCTTCCTCGTCCCCGATGGGGGTTTCCAGGCTGATCGGCTCCTTGGCGATCTTCAGAACCTTGCGCACCTTCTCCAGCGGCATGGCCAGTTTTTCGGCCAGCTCTTCCGGCGTCGGCTCGCGGCCGATCTCGTGCAGCATCTGGCGGCTGGTGCGGACGATCTTGTTGATCGTCTCGATCATGTGCACCGGGATGCGGATGGTCCGCGCCTGGTCGGCGATGGAGCGGGTGATGGCCTGACGGATCCACCAGGTGGCGTAGGTCGAGAATTTGTAGCCGCGGCGGTACTCGAACTTGTCGACCGCCTTCATCAGCCCGATGTTGCCCTCCTGGATCAGGTCCAGGAACTGCAGGCCGCGGTTGGTGTATTTCTTGGCGATGGAGATCACCAGGCGCAGGTTGGCCTCGACCATCTCCTTCTTGGCCTGACGGGCCTCGCGCTCGCCCTTCTGGACGGTCTGGACGATGCGGCGATAGTCGTCGATGGGCAGGCCCGCCTCGGTGGCCACGGCGGCGATGTCGCCACGGATGGTTCCGATCTGGCCGGATTCATTCTCGCTGAACTTGGTCCAGCGCACGCCCATGTCCTTGACCCGGTCGCCCCAGGTCGGGTCCAGCTCGGCGCCGAAATAGGCCTTCAGGAACTCGGGCCGCGAAATGCCATAGCTGTCGGCCAGGCGCAGCAACCGGCCCTCCAGCCCGATCAGCCGCTTGTTGATGGCATACAGCTGTTCGACCAGCGCTTCGATCCGGGCGTTGTTCAGCTTCAGCGTCTTCAGACGGTCCGAAATGGCCGTGGTCAGGCCGGCATAGGCCTTCTGGTCCTTGGCGCTCAGGGCCTCGCCCTTCAGCCGCGCCTCGACCAGCTTGTCCTGCAGCTTGCGGAAGGCGCCGAAATCGCCGGCCACCGCGTCCAGAATCTCCATGACCCCGTCGCGCAGTTCGGCTTCCAGCGCCGAGATCGACAGGCCGCCGCCGTCGTCGAAATCATCGTCGTCGTCGTCTTCGCCTTCGGGCTTGTCGGCGGCTTCGGCGGGTTCTTCCTCCTCCTCGGCCTCGTCGCCCGCTTCGGGAGCGGCGCCCGGCACGGCGGTGGGGTTCAGCATCGCATAGGTGGCGTCCAGGTCGATGACCTCGCGCAGCAGGATGCGGTTGTTAGCCAGTTCGTCGCGCCACACCATGATGGCCTCGAACGTCAGGGCGCTTTCGCACAGGCCCGAGATCATGGCGTCGCGGCCGGCCTCGATGCGTTTGGCGATGGCGATCTCGCCCTCGCGCGACAGCAGTTCGACCGAGCCCATTTCGCGCAGATACATGCGCACCGGGTCATCGGTGCGGTCATAGGCGGCCTTGGCGGGCGCCTCGGCCACGGCGGTCTCGGCGCGCTCGGCCACCTCGCCGCCCTCGGCCTCCTTGCTCTCGGCGGCCTCTTCTTCGTCCTGAACGACGTTGACGCCCATTTCCGACAGCATGGCCAGGGTGTCTTCGATGGCGTCGCCGGTGACTTCCTCGCTGTTGAGGACCTTGTTCAGCTCCTCCATCGTCACATAGCCGCGGGTCTTGGCCTGTTTGATGAATTTCTTGACGCCGGCGTCCGTCAGATCCAGCAGGGGACCGTCGGCGGCGGTTTCGGCGTCCTGCTGTTCGGTCTGAGCGCTCATTCAGTGGTCTCCGGCGGGCAGGCCCGCTTTCATTAGCAACGTCTATCGGGGCCGAAGGTTACGGCCCCGCCTGGTCTTCCCAGAGTGTTCCTGACTTGATCGCACGGCGAAGCGCATCCCGTTCGGCCTTCAGCCGACGGAACGTCTCATCCTGCCCCGGCGTATCGCGCGCCGAAGCCAAGGCGTCCTCCAACGCCGCAATGCGGGTCAGAGCGTCGAACGCCTGCGACCATCGGATCCTCGCCTCGCCGAGGGGCTTGTCTGCAGCCAGGAATGGCGCGCCGGACTTTGCCGCCGCCTTCTCGACCTCGCGCATCAAGGCATCGTGACCCGATCGCGCCAGATGGCGTCGCAGGGCCGCGCTGTCAAGGTCATGATCGCTCAGACGCAGGCGAACCATCTCCTGGGCCAGGCCATTCAGGGCCGGATCGCCAAAGCCATGACCCGCGATGGCCTCCAGATGATCGTCCATCCGCTCCGGGTCATCCAGGGCGCCGTGGGCCAGGGCGGCGGCCGTGGGTGCGATGGCGCGGGCCAGGGCCTGCATGGCCTGGGCGCCCTCGGTCGTCTGGCCCTGGGGCGGCGGCGGGCCGGGCCGCCAGCGTCCGCCGGTCCGCGCGCCCGTTGATGGCGCCCGCGCGGGAAACAGGGCGTCGAAGCGGTCGAACAGTTCGCGCCGATACTGGTCCGCCAGGTCGCGGTCCTGCACCGCCGCCGCCGCCTGCCGCAGCCGGCCTTTCAGCCCCGCGCGCCGCTCGGGGGTGTCCAGCGGCTCGACCTCGGCCTCCTTCTGGAACAGCACCTCGGCGAACGGCCGCGACTGGCTGACCGCCTGACGCAGCGCCGGCGCCCCCTTGTCGCGCAGGATGTCGTCCGGGTCCGCTCCCCCGTCCAACAGCACGAACCTGAACGACTTGCCCGATTTCAGCAGCGGCAGCGCCCGCTCCACCGCCCGGAAGGCCGCCCGCCGCCCCGCCGCATCGCCATCGAAACACAGCACCGGTTCGGACGACACCCGCCACAGCAGGGCCATCTGTTCCTCGGTCAAAGCCGTGCCCATCGGCGCCACGGCCGGTACGCCCGCGCGCTGGCAGGCGATGACGTCCATGTATCCCTCGACCACCACAATGGCCTGATCGGACTTGGATTCCGCCCCCAGGATGCGCCGCGCCTCGGGCAGGCCGTACAAGGTGGCGCCCTTGTGAAACAGCGGGCTTTCCGGCCCGTTCAGATATTTGGCCCGGTCGTCGGGGTTCATCGCCCGCCCGCCGAAACTGACCAGCCGCCCGCGCCCATCCAGGATCGGGAACATCAGCCGGTCGCGGAACCGGTCATAGGGCGCCCCGCCGCCTTCCGGCGCGATCAGCAGCCCCGCCTCGACTAGATCGCCCGGCTTGGCCCCGCGCTGGACCAGGGCCGCCTTCAGCCCCTCGCGGTCGTTCGGGGCATAGCCCAGGCCGAAACGCTCCCACTGGTCCTCCGGCAGACCGCGCCGTTCCAGATAGTCGCGCGCCGCCTTGCCGACCTGGCGGCGCAGGGAGGCGGCGAACCATTTCTGGGCCAGGTCCATCCAGTCCGACAGGCCCTTGCGCTTTTCTTCGCGCTCGGCCGCCAGCGGGTCTTCCGCCGGCAGGGCCATGCCCGCTTCGGTCGCCAGCCGGGTCACCGCCTCGACGAAGCTGAGACGCTCGGTCTCCTGCAGGAAGCTGATGACGTCGCCGTGCTTGCCCGAGCTGAAGTCGTGGAAAAAGCCCTTGTCGTCATTGACGAAGAAGCTGGGCGACTTCTCCTTGGTGAAGGGGCTCAGGCCCACATACTCGCGTCCCTGACGCTTGAGCTTCACCGTCCGCCCGATCACGTCGGACGGGCGAAGGCGGGCCTTCAGTTCTTCGATATAGCGGTCGTCAAAGCGCACAGTCTTCCTATAGCCATTAACGATCCGGTTTGCCCCGTACGCATTATTGCGTATGTTGAATACACATCGAAAGGGCCTGTCATGACGACCACCACGACCCTGACCGTGCGCCTCAGCGGTCCTCTCAGCGATTTCGTGGCCGTCAATGTCGGGCAGGACGGCCCCTATGAGAACATCAGCGAATATGTCCGCGACCTGATCCGGCGCGACAAGGCCCGCGTCGAACAAGAGGCGTTCGAACGCCTGAAGGCCGAACTGACCCAGGCCTTCGCGGCGCCGGATGACGTCTATCGCCCCCTGACGGCCGCCGAGGTCATTGCTCGCAATCAGAGATAGGCCGTGGCCGTCCGCATCCAGCAGGCGGCGTCACACCGTCTCGATGACATCTATGACTACACCCGCCGACATTGGGGACGCGATCAGGCTGACCGATATCTGACAGGGCTGTTCGAAGCCTTCGACGGGATCGACGCTCATCAGACCCCGTCACGACCCATCCCGGCCGAATTCGGCGTGGACGGCTTCTTCTTCCGATACGAACGTCACATCGTCTATTGGCGGCGGCTGGCGAACGGGGACGTCGGCATCGTCACCCTGCTGCATGTCCGCATGCATCAGATGGACCGCTTCCGAGAAGACTTCGGCGAACCCTGACCGTCGGGAGGCGGCGACGACCTATTTCCACGCCGCGCCCGACCGGCCCAGTTCGCGGCCCAGGTCATAGACCGCCTGCATGGACGTCTGGCTGAAATCCAGACTGTCGGCCCCGTCGTAGTCTTCCGGGATGGCGGCGACACGGAACTGGATGCCCGACCGTTCGGCGAAAGCGCGATTGGCGGCCAGGCTCTGGCGCAGCTGTCCGCCCAGCACCGTATCCAGCGCCCGGCCCAGCACCGTCGGCGCGGCGTCGCGGGTGACGTTGAAGCGCGGCGCGTCCTTGCCGTTGACGATCACATGGATGCGCGCATCGGCCAGAATCCCCTGCGGATCGTCCCAGCTCCACATGATCTGCGGCAGGGCGACGAAGGGGTTCATCACCCCGCCGTCGACGTGCATTTCCTCGAACACCGCGCCCTGGCCCTGGGCGGCGATCATCACCGGCGGAAAGACGCCGGGAATGCTGGCCGAGGCCGCCAGCACCTGGCGGAACAGATCCAGCGCCTCCGGCCCGCCCTTCGCCGCGATGGCGCCCATGTTCCAGATCACGCCGCGCTGGGCGTCCAGGTCGGTGGTGGCGACCAGAAGGGTGCGCCCCTTGGCGTGCTCGGCCGCGATGGCGTTCAGCAGCCGCTGGTCCACATGGGCGTCGATCAGGGCCCGCAAGGGCGCGCCCGAGAACACGCCAGATCCGAAGAAGGCCCGAAGACCCCGGCTTTTCAGCAGGCCCGAAGCCTCGCCATCGGTATAGGCGCGGCGCAGTTCGTCGTCCCAGTCCGGCCCCAGAAAGACGAAGGGCGCGGCCAGGGCGCCGGTCGACACCCCCGTCACCACCTCGAAATCCGGCCGTGTCCCGCTCTCGGTCCAGCCAGCCATCAGTCCGGCGGCGAAGGCGCCGTTGGCTCCGCCCCCCGACAGGGCCACCAGGTCGAACCGGCCGTCCGGCCCCTTGGGCACGCCCTGGCTCAGCTGGCTGGCGATGCGGCGGGCGGCCTGATCGTCCTCGATGGCGAAGCGGACGTTGGGAAAGCCCACCGGCGACGACGCCTCGCGCTCGCTCAGGCCGAAATCGCTGCGCGCCCCGCTGGCGCAGGCGCCCAGGGTCAAGGCCGCCATCAGAACGGCGACGACGGAAGTCAGGCGGGCGCGCAGCATGGGGTCAGCCCTCCGGGCCGGGTTCAGTCGCCCATATAGGCCCGGAATCGGTCAAACAGATAAAGGCTGTCGGTCGGCCCCGGCGAGGCTTCGGGGTGGTGCTGCACGCTGAACACCGGCCGGTCCTTCAGGGCGATGCCGCAGTTGGTGCCGTCGAACAGGCTGACGTGCGTCTCCTGAACCGCCTCGGGCAGGCTGTCGCGATCCACGGTGAAGCCATGGTTCATCGACACGATCTCGACCTTGCCGGTGGTCAGATCCTTGACCGGATGGTTGGCGCCGTGATGCCCCTGATCCATCTTCATGGTCCGGGCGCCCAGGGCCAGGGCCAGCATCTGGTGGCCCAGGCAGATGCCCATCACCGGCTTGCCGCTGTCGACCAGCTTACGGATCTCGGGCACGGCGTATTCGCCCGTCGCCGCCGGATCACCCGGCCCGTTGGACAGCACGATCCCGTCCGGGTCGCGGGCCAGGATGTCTTCGGCCGACGTGGTGGCGGGCACGACGCTGATCTTCACCCCGGTCGAGGCCAGGGCCCGCAGGATGTTGCGTTTGACGCCATAGTCGACGACCACCACCGACTTGCGCCCCTGGACGGTCGGATAGCCCTCGGGCCAGTCCCACAGCCCTTCGTCCCAGTCGAACGCCTGCAGCGTCGAGGCCGGCTTGGCCAGGTCCAGCCCGACCAGACCGGTCCAGGCCTTGGCCTTGGCCGCCAGGGCCTCCAGGTCGAACCGGCCTTCGGGGTCATGGGCGATGACCGCATGCGGGGCGCCGTGGTCGCGGATGCGCTTGGTCAGGGCGCGGGTGTCGATGCCCGCCAGTCCGACCACGCCGCGCCGCTTCATCCAGCCGTCGAAATCGCCGTCGGCGCGCCAGTTGGCCGGATCGGTCGGCAGGTCGCGGAACAGAGCGCCCACGGCCGCCGTCTGGGCGCCGCCGCCGCCCATCTGCTCCACATCCTCGACGTTCACCCCGACATTGCCGACGTGCGGAAAGGTGAAGGCCAGGATCTGACTCATATAGCTGGGGTCGGTCAGAATCTCCTGATAACCGGTCATGGCGGTGTTGAAGACCACCTCGCCCAGCGCATCGCCGGTCGCGCCCACGCCCACGCCCTGGAATACGGTCCCGTCGGCCAGGACCAGCACCCCGGTCGCGCCTTTGATCAGTTCGGTCATGGCGCAATCCTTACAGTGCGATTCCGGCGGGCAAACGGCGGGGTGACTAATGGGCGGGGCCGGCCGGGTCAACCGCCGGCCGCCGCAGCCAGAACATCCAGGCCAGGGTGACCGCCGCCACGAAGACCAGGGTCGGCGCGATATAGCCGGGCGCCGCGGCCAGAACCGCCGCCGCGCTGAACCCCAGTCCGACGAGGGCCAGCGCCCGGTCCCCGCCGCCTCGCGCCCGCCGCAACAGGCTGATGCAGCACACCGCATAGACCGCCAGCGTCAGCACCGAGGTCACACCGATCAGCAGGCCGAACTGTTCACCCAGCGTCGGCTGGTTCGAAATCACCGCCACGATCGACATGATCGCCCCGCCCAGCAGCGGCGTGGCCCGGGTGGTGCGGTCGCCCTGGCCGAAGCCGCGCGGCAGATAGCCCTGGCGTGCGCCCGCCCGCGCCGTCTCCCCCGCCATCATGACCCAGCCGCCCAGGGTGCCCATGGCCTTGATCACCGCACAGGCGGCCGCAATCCCGGCGATGGAGGCGCCGAACACCCGCGCGATCAGATCGGCGTAGGGGCTGCTGGACTGGGCCAGGACGGCGGCGGGAATGACCCCGAACACGGCCACCGAGGCGGCGATATAGATCACGGTGGCCAGGCTGACCCCCGCGATGCTGGCCCGGCCCACGTCGCGCGACGGATCACGCACCCGCTGCGACAGCACCGCCGCGCTCTCGACGCCCAGAAAGGCCCAGAAGATCACCACCAGCGACGCCGGTACCGTGGCTGTCAGCGGCTGGCCGGTCGGGTTCCAGGACGCGGCGAACACCTCGGGATCAAAGGCGACGGCCCCCGCGATCACCGCCGCCACAATGGGCGCCAGACCGATGACCAAGGTGATCGCCGCGAACCGCGCCGCCGTGCGCACCCCCAGCACATAGGCCCCGGTTACCAGCCAGATCAGCGCCAGATTACACAGGGTGGCGTTCACCGGCTCCTTCAGCGCCGGAAAGAAGAAGGCCAGATAGCCGGTCGCCGCCACGGCGATAGCCACATTGCCGATCAGCGCCGCCGCCCAGAAGGCCAGGGTGGTGTGAAAGCCGAAGAACCGCCCCAGCCCCCGCTCGGCGAAACCGGGCAGGCCGTCGGCGTCCGGCTGTGATCGGCCCAGGGCCGCGAACACCAGCGCCAGGGTGATGGCCCCGCCCCCGGCCACGATCCAGCCGATCAGGCTGGAACTGCCCGTCGCCGCCAGGGTCGCAGGCAGCAGATAGACGCCCGAGCCGATCATGTTGCCGGCCACGACCAGAGCCGCCAGTCCCCAATGCAGCTTTGCGCCCGCCAGCGTCATCGCACGTCTCCCGTTGCTGCGCCTTCTTACGCCGGAATGCGGGATTCGCATCGCCCCGCCCGATTAACAACCTTGGATTGTTTTTTGCGTCGGCTTCCCCTGAGCGTCCCGTTTTGGAACCGGAGGGTTTCCGATGCCGATCCGTCCCTTGCGTCTGTCCGATCAGGCCGAACTGTCGCGTCTGCACGCCGCCGTGGGCTGGGCGGCGCGATCCTCGGCCGGGTGGCGCTGGCTGGCGGCCAATCCGGGTCTTGCGGACAGCCTGTCGCCTTTGGGCTGGGTGCTGACCGACGCTCAAGACCGGGCTGTCGCCTGTGTCGGCAATGCGGTGCAGCGGTTCTGGCTGAACGGCCGCACGCTTTACGGCGCCACCGGTTTCAACCTGATCGTTCCGCCGGATCAGCGGGGCGGCAGTCGCGACCTGATCGGCGCCTTCGTGCAACAGCCCGGCGTGTTCGCGACCTGGACCTTCAACGCCAATCCCCGCTCGGCGCCCCTGTACAGCCGCCACGACATGCAGCCCTGGCCGGCGACCCACGCGGTCAAGCTGTCGTGGGTGGTCGATGGATGGGCCTGCATTCAAGGCTGCATCTGGCGGCGGCTGATCCGCGCGGCGCCCCGCACGGCCCCCTGGCTGGGCGAGCGGCTGTTGAACCGTCGCCTGGCCCGTTCGCCCCGCCTGCGGCTGCCGGCTGGCATCTCCATCCTGACCGATCTGGGCGACCGCTCGCCTTATGCCGATTTCTGGACCGCCCTGGCCGGCGAGGGGCGTCTGGTCGCGGACCGCAGCCCCCCGGTGATGCGCTGGCGTCTGTCCGATCCAGACCAGCCCCGGCGACCGCTGGTTCTGGCCATGCATCGCGGCGGCCGCATCACCGGCATGGCCATGGCCGCCCTGTCCAAGGCCAGCGCCATCGACCCGCCGTTCCTGGAGGTGTTGGATCTGGTCGCGCTGGAAGACGAGGCCGAGGCGGCGCCGGCCCTGATGCAGGCCCTGATCGACAACGCCCGCGCCATGGGGGCGGCCAAGGTGCGGCTTCAGGTCGTTTCACCGCGCCTGTGGGATCAGCTGGGACCGCTGGTCCGACGCGCGCGACGGGAAGGCGGCTGGGGCCATTGCCATGCGCGGTTCGCGGCCGATGCGCCCGATCCGACCCTGTGGTCGCCCACGCCCTATGACGGGGACTACGCCCTGTGCCTCAGACCACCGCCGGCGCCATTCAGCCCTTCGGCCGCGCCTTCAGTTCGTCGCGGATTTCGGCCAGCAGGGCCTCGGTCGGCGTCGGCGCGTCCGTCGCCGGATCGGCCGCCTGTTCGCGCCGCAGCTTGTTGATCAGCTTGACCATCAGGAACACCACCCAGGCCACGATCAGGAACTGGATCACGGTGTTGATAAAGGCGCCGTACTGGATCGCCACCTTTTCGATGGCCGCCGTCGCCGGGTCTTCGGGCACCAGAACCCATTCCAGGTTCGAGAAGTCCACCCGGCCCAGCACCAGGCCGATCGGCGGCATCACCACCTGTTCGACCAGGCTGGTGACGATCTTGCCGAACGAGGCGCCGATGATGACCCCGACCGCCAGATCGACCACATTGCCGCGCGCGGCGAATTCCCGAAACTCGGTCAGCAGGCCCATGCTCAGGCGTCTCCGCTGGCGTTCAGCCGCTCACGCAGCTCCTTGCCGCTTTTAAAGAAGGGCACGGCCTTGGCCGGCACCTCGACCGCCTCGCCCGTGCGCGGGTTGCGGCCCGTGCGCGCCGGACGCGACCGCACCGAAAAGGCGCCGAAGCCCCGCAGTTCGACCCGGCCGCCCTCGGCCAGGGCCTGGGTCATCTGGCCCAGCACGACATTGACCACCCGTTCGACCTCGGCATGGGTCAGATCGGTGTTCTCGGCCGCCAGCTTCTCGATCAACTCAGACTTGATCATTCAAAGGCCCCCGCCTTGTCCCGAACGGCAGCGCCGCCTTGGGACCGTGTCGCCAGATCAGCCGCGACCGGTATCGGCCGCGAAGGAGGCACCCTAGCGGTCGCCCGCCGCGCGAAAAAGGCCCCTGCGTCGGAATTGCGCACGATAATCAGCGTTAATCGACGGCGCGGCCGCCTGAAAACGGTTTCCGGCCCCGCCCGCCGCGCCAAGAAAAAGGGCGACCGGATCGCTCCGGCCGCCCTTCTCTTTCTTAGCCTACCGCTCGCGACGCGGTCGCTCTGCGGCTTGAGGGTCGGAAGGATTACTCCTTGCCGGCCTTCTCGCGCAGGGCGGCGCCCAGGATGTCGCCCAGCGAGGCGCCCGAGTCCGACGACCCGAACTGTTCGATGGCTTCCTGTTCGTCCTTCATTTCCAGCGCCTTGATCGAGATCGAGACGCGGCGGGTCGCCTTGTCCACGCCGGTGATCATGGCGTCGACGCGGTCGCCCACGGCGAAACGCTCGGTGCGCTGCTCGTTGCGGTCGCGCGACAGGTCGGACTTGCGGACAAAGGCGGTGACCGGGGCGTCGTCTTCACCGAATTTGACTTCGATGCCGCCGGTTTCGATCGCCGTCACGGTGACGGTGACCTGCTGGCCCTTCTTATAGGTGTCGCCTTCCATCGGATCGCCGCCCAGCTGCTTGATGCCCAGCGAGACGCGTTCTTTCTCGATGTCGACATCCAGAACCTTGGCCTTGACCATTTCGCCCTTGCGATAGCGCTGGATGGCTTCTTCGCCCGAGACGTTCCAGTCCAGGTCCGACAGGTGCACCATGCCGTCGATGTCGCTGTCCAGGCCGATGAACAGGCCGAACTCGGTGGCGTTCTTGACTTCGCCCTCGACGGTCGAACCGACCGGGTGGTTGGCCACGAAGGCGTCCCACGGATTGTCCTGAGCCTGCTTCAGGCCCAGCGAGATGCGGCGCTTGGAGCTGTCGACGTCCAGCACGACCACGTCCACTTCCTGCGAGGTGGAGACGATCTTGCCCGGATGGACGTTCTTCTTGGTCCACGACATTTCCGAGACGTGCACCAGGCCCTCGACCCCGGCTTCCAGCTCCACGAAGGCGCCGTAGTCGGTGATGTTGGTGATGCGGCCCGTGTATTTGGCGCCGACCGGATATTTCGCTTCCACGCCGTCCCACGGGTCCGACTGCAGTTGCTTCATGCCCAGGCTGATGCGCTGGGTGTCCGGGTTGATCTTGACGATCTGCACCTTGACGGTGTCGCCCACGGCCAGGACTTGCGACGGGTGCGAGACGCGCTTCCAGCTCATGTCGGTGACGTGCAGCAGGCCGTCGATGCCGCCCAGGTCCACGAAGGCGCCGTAGTCGGTGATGTTCTTGACCACGCCTTCGCGCACTTCGCCCTCGGCCAGCTGACCGACCAGTTCGGTGCGCTGCTCGGCGCGGGCTTCTTCCAGGATGGCGCGACGCGACACGACGATGTTGCCGCGCGGGCGGTCCATCTTCAGGATGGCGAAGGGCTGTTCCTTGCCCATCAGCGGGGCGACATCGCGCACCGGACGGATGTCGACCTGCGAGCCCGGCAGGAAGGCCGAGGCGCCGCCCAGATCGACGGTGAAGCCGCCCTTGACGCGGCCGACGATGGCGCCGTTGACCGGGTGGCCTTCGGCGAACACGGCTTCCAGACGGGTCCAGGCTTCCTCGCGGCGGGCCTTGTCGCGGCTGATGACCGCTTCACCCAGGGCGTTCTCGACGCGCTCCAGATAGACTTCGACATTGTCGCCGACCTTGGGCAGGACGGCGCCTTCGCCCTGGCCGAACTCGCGCATGGCGATGCGGCCTTCGGTCTTCAGACCGACGTCGATGATGACGATGTCCTTTTCGATGCCGACGACGCGGCCGTGGACGACCTGGCCTTCGCCGAGGTCGCGGCCCTGAAGGGTTTCGTCGAGAAGCGCCGAGAAGTCGTCGCGGGTGGGGGTAAGGGTGTCGGTCATGAAGCTCTGGGGTTTCTGAAAGGCTGATGGCGCGTGACCGGATGGCCCCGCGCGGGTGGGTGAAAAAGAGTGGTCAGGTCGTCGGGACGCGAGGCGCCGAAGCGTCAGCATCGCCCGCGGAAGCCGAGGAAAGGTGCGTTGGATTTGCTTCTCTATCGGGAAGCGCGCGCCGCCTCGACGATACGGCGGGCCGCATCGAAGGCGGCCTCTATATCCAGATCGGTCGTATCCAGCAAGACCGCGTCGGCGGCCGGTATCATGGGAGCCGCCCCGCGCCCGGCGTCGCGTTCGTCGCGCCGCAGGATATCGGCCAGCATGTCCTCGAAAGCGATGACGTCGCCTCGCGCCGTCAGTTGCCGCCAGCGGCGCCGCGCCCGCACCTCTGCGCTGGCGGTGATGAACAGCTTGGCCGTGGCGTCCGGGGCGATCACCGTGCCGATGTCGCGCCCGTCCAGCACCGCCCCGCCCGGCTGGCTCGCGAAATCCTGCTGCAGCTCCAGCAGGGCGGCCCGCACGCCCGGATGGCCGGCCACGCGGCTGGCCGCCTCGCCCGCCTCGCCGGTGGTCAGGCGCGCATCCTGGTCCAGCCCGGCTGGGATCATCGACCGGGCCGCCGCCTCGGCCGCCTCGGCGTCATCGACCGAATGGCCGTCGCCCAGCACCTTGATCCCCACGGCGCGATACAGCAGTCCCGTATCCAGATGCGGCAGGCCATAGTGCGCCGCCAGACGCGCGGCGATCGTCCCCTTGCCCGAGGCGGCCGGGCCGTCGACGGCGATGATCAGAGGTCGGCTCATGGAATCCCGAAGCAGCACATCCGGCCGTGCCGCGCCAGCCCCGCCTTAACCAATGTCCGCCCCCAGCCCGCGCATCATGGACACGAAACCGGGAAAACTGGTGGCGATCATGCCCGGCTCGTCCACCGTCACGGCCTGCTCGGCCGCCAGACCCAGGATCAGATGGCTCATGGCGATGCGGTGATCGCCGTGGGTGGTTACCATGCCCCCCCCGCGCACGGACCCGCCGGTGACGATGAAGCCTTCCGGCTCTTCTTCCACCCGGACCCCGCAGGCCGAAAGGCCGGAGGCCATCAGGGCGATGCGGTCGCTTTCCTTGACCCGCATCTCGCCGATCCCGCGCATGACCGTGGCGCCGTCCGCGAAGGCCGCCGTCGCGGCCAGGATCGGATATTCGTCGATCATCGACGCCGCGCGTTCAGTCGGCACGACCACGCCCGTCAGCCGGGAATGGCGCGCGGTGACATCGCCCACCGTCTCGCCCCCGCTCTGGCGCAGGTTCGCCACCGTCAGATCGGCGCCCATGTCGCGCCAGGTGTCGAACAGGCCGGTGCGCAGCGGGTTCAGCATGACATTGGTCACCGTCACCTCGCTGGCCGGAACGATCAGCCCGGCCGCCAGGGGAAAGGCCGCCGACGACGGGTCGCCCGGCACAGCCACCGATGTTCCCTTCAGCCGCTGGCCGCCCTCCAGGGCGATGCGCCAGCCCGCGCCCTGATCCTGAACCGCCACCTGCGCGCCAAAGGCCCGCAGCATCCGTTCGGTGTGGTCCCGGCTACGTTCCGGCTCGACCACCACCGTGGCGCCGGCGGCGTTCAGCCCCGCCAGCAGGATGGCCGACTTGATCTGGGCCGAGGCGACGCTCTGCACATGGTCGATGGCCCGCAAGCCCCCGCCGTGCAGCGTCAGCGGCAGACGATCCTCCTGCCCGATCCAGTCGAAGCGCGCCCCCATGGCCGTCAGGGGACCGGTCACCCGCTTCATCGGCCGCTGGCGCAGCGAGGCGTCGCCGTCGAAGGTGGCGCTCAGGGTCTGACCCGCCGCCGCGCCCATCAGCAGCCGCACGCCTGTGCCGGCGTTGCCGCAATCGATCACGCCCGGCGGGCTGACGAAACCGCCGCGCCCCGTCACCCGCCAGCGCCCGTCGCCCAATCTCCGAACCTCGGCGCCAAAAGCTTCGACGGCGCGGGCGGTGGCCAGGATGTCTTCGCCTTCCAGCAGCCCCTCGATCTCGGTCACCCCTTGCGCCAGACCGCCCAGGATCAGGGCGCGATGCGACACCGACTTGTCGCCGGGCGCCGTCGCTGCGCCATGCAGCGACGCGGCAGGACGGGCGGTCAGATGGGACGGCGAAGGCAAGCCTGAAGGCTCCGGTCGGGTGCGGATGGCGGGAGGACGCGCGGTCGGGGCGCGAAATCGGGTTTTGACAGCGGGTCCGGGGGGTGGCAAGGGACCGGCCCGATTCCACCCCCTGCCAGAGGTCTATCCCCCGTGGCCAATCCCGAACTGGGCGCCAAGCAGGTGTGCCCCAACTGCCAGGCGAAATTCTACGACCTGAATCGCCGTCCGGCCCGCTGCCCCAAATGCGAAGCCGAATTCGATCCCGAAGAAATGCTGAAGTCGCGCCGTACGCGCGGTCGCGGCGCCGGCTACGCCGCCGATGACGAAGCCGAGGATCAGGTCGAGGACAAGAAGGCCGCCGGCGACGACGAAGAAGAAGATGATACGCCGGCCACCCCGGAAATCGACCAGGAAGGCCACGAGCCCATCCTGACGCCCGACGACGACGATGACGCCGAAGGCGATTCGCCCGACGACGCCGGCATGGGCGCCACCGATGGCGACGACGAAGACGTGCTGGACGACGAGGACGACGACTCCGTCCCCTTCATCGAGGACGAAGACGACGACAACTTCGAAGAAGACATCGTCAAACCGGCCGGCGACGACGACTGATTGAAACCAACCTCTTGTTCCGGCGGGCTTTTCGGTCCGCCGGGGCGGGGGCCAAAAAAAACCCGGAACCGGGCTTGATCGCATCAAGACCCTGACATAGGTTCCGCCGCCTCGCCGGGGGCCATTCGCAAGAACAACCCGGCGGACCAGATCTTCGGATCCGGGGCTATAGCTCAGTTGGTAGAGCGCTTGAATGGCATTCAAGAGGTCAGCGGTTCGACTCCGCTTAGCTCCACCACAACGGCCGCTTCCCTAAAGGGAGCGGCCGTTTCCATATGCGGCGCCCTATCGGCTATAGGTCGGGTTCCGCTTTGCCTCCACGGCGTCGACCATGCGCTTCCTGATCACCGGCACGGCCGGATTCATCGGCTTCCATCTGGCGCGGCGCCTGCTTCAGGCCGGCCATGTCGTCGCGGGCGTGGACAATTTCTCGGCCTATTACGACCCGCGCCTGAAAGAGGACCGCAATGCGATCCTGGAAGGCTTCGACGCCTTTCGCCTGCATCGGCTGGACCTGGCGGACGCGGCGGCCCTGAATGCCGCGTGGGAGGAGGCGGCGCCCGACATCGTGGTGCATCTGGCCGCCCAGGCCGGGGTCCGCTACAGCATCGACCATCCCGACACCTATGTGGCGTCCAACCTGGTCGGAACCTTCCATGTGCTGGAGGCGGCGCGGCGACGGCCGGTGCAGCACCTGCTGGCTGCCTCGACCAGTTCGGCCTATGGCGCCAACACCGACATGCCGTTCCGCGAGACGGACCAGGCGGTGCATCCCCTGACGCTGTACGCGGCGACCAAGGGGGCCAATGAGCTGATGGGCCACGCCTACGCCCATCTGTTCGGCACGCCGACGACCTTCTTCCGCTTCTTCACCGTCTATGGCCCCTGGGGCCGGCCGGACATGGCGCTGTTCAAATTCGCCGCCGCCATGGCCCGCGGAGAACCGATCGACATCTATGGCCAGGGCCAGATGTCGCGCGACTTCACCTATATCGACGATCTGGTCGAGGCGATCGTGCGCCTGACCGACGCCATCCCCGTCGTCGGCGCGCCCGTGGGCGATTTCGACACCCTGTCGCCGGTCGCGCCCTATCGCATGGTCAATATCGGCGGCGGCGCCCCGGTCCCGCTGATGGACTATGTCGCCGCGCTGGAAGACGCCATGGGCATGGAGGCCAGGAAGACCTTCCTGCCGATGCAGGACGGCGACGTGCACGCGACCTTCGCGTCGCCCCAACTTCTGGAGGCCCTGACCGGCTATCGGCCGTCGACGCCGATTTCGGTGGGGGTGCCCGCCTTCGTCGACTGGCTGCGCGCGCGCGGCGATCTCTAAGCCTGACGACGACGCCTCAGGGCCGCGCCGACATCGGCCAGGGCCGGTCCCGCCAGGCTCCACGGCTCGACACAGTACCGCCGGAACAGCCGCCGGGGATCGTGGATCAGGCGATAGGCCCACTCCAGCCCCAGCCGCCCGGTCCAGCGGGGGGCCGGCTTCTGCACCCCGGCCTCATAGTCGAAGGCCGCCCCGACGTTCAGCACGACACAGGGCGGCAGGGCCGTCAGATGCTGCACGATCCACGCCTCCTGACGCGGCATGCCCATGCCGACCATCAGAACGTCCGGCCCAAAGGCCGCGATGCGGTCCAGCACGGCGGCGTTGTCGGACGATCCGGGCGTTCCGTCGAAATAGCCGGACCGCGCTTCGATCACGGCGCCGGGGTATCGTCCCGCCAGACGGGCGACGGCGCGATCGCCCGCGCTGGCCGTCCCGCCCAGATAGAAGACCCGCCAGCCCAGACGGTCGGCCCGCATCCAGAAATCGTCGCGCCAGTCCAGATAGGTGCTGCGGTGCGCCCGGCTGAGCGGCAGGCCCAGCAGGCGACCGAAGGCGATCAGCGGCGTCGAATCGATCTGCACCAGCTCGGCCTGGTCATAGAAGGCGCGCATCAAGGCGTTGTCGCGCACCAGCTTCAGACTGTTCAGATTGTGGTTGGCCACCACCGCCCGGCGACCGGCCCTGATCGTCTCGGCCATATGATCCAGAACCTGGATCGGCGTGACCAGATCGACGCACTGGCCCAACAGGCGCAATCGCTGCGATTTCGGCCCTGCCGCGACGGCGGTGGAAACGGCGGGTTCTGACAGAACGGCGGTGCGGCTCATGCCTGAGGTCTAGCCCCGCGCGCCTCAAGATCGCGTAAGCCGGGACGGTTAATGAGGTCTGGCCGGGATTTCGTTCAAATCCCTGTTGACCGGCCCGGCGGCCTCCCTTAAGGGTCCGCGCCTTCCCGGGGGAAACCCCAGGGCCCAGATGGCGGAATTGGTAGACGCGCTGGCTTCAGGTGCCAGTGATCGAAAGGTCGTGGAGGTTCGAGTCCTCTTCTGGGCACCAAATTTCTGAAAGGCGCTGCATCGCTGATGCGGCGCCTTTCTCTTTTTTGGCCCCTAACGCTCGCCGCGCGGCGGCTCGCTGCTTGAGGGGCGGGATTGTGTTTGGCCCCTACCGCTCGCCGCGCGGAGCCTCGCTGCTTGAGGGGCTGGTTTTCTGGCCCCTATCGCTCGGCTCGCGGCTTGAGGGGCGGGGTTTGTCTGGCCCTATCGCTTCTGGCGCGCTGAAAAGGTAGTTGAAGGTCATGACCGTTCATCTTCACGAAGGCGACCTGCCCGACGGCCTGGACCTGGGGTCCGTGGTCGCCGTGGATTCCGAGACCATGGGTCTGCGTTTTCGCCGCGACCCCCTGTGCGTGGTCCAGCTGTCGGCCGGCGACGGCGACGCCCATGTGGTGCGGCTGAACCGCCCCGCCTATGACTGTCCGAACCTAAAACGGCTGCTGGCCGACCCGGCGGTGCTGAAGATCTTCCACTTCGGCCGGTTCGACATCGGCATGTTCGACCTGCACCTGGGGGTCGAGACGCGGCCGGTCTATTGCACCAAGATCGCCTCCAAACTGGCCCGCACCTATACCGACCGGCACGGGCTGAAGGACGTGGTGCGCGAATGCGCCGGCGTCGAACTGTCCAAGGCCCAGCAGTCCAGCGACTGGGGCGCCGCCGAACTGACCCCGGCCCAGCTGGAATACGCCGCCTCGGACGTGCTGTATCTGCACACCGTCATGGCGCGGCTGAACGACATGCTGGCCCGCGAAGGCCGCACCGAACTGGCCCGCGCCTGTTTCGACTTCCTGCCCGTCCGCGCCCGCCTGGATCTGGCGGGCTGGGACGAGATCGACATCTTCGCCCACGCCTGACGCCGCCCATGACCGCACCCGATCCGTCAGAAGACCGCAAGCGCCAGGACGAGGCCCGCGTCGCCATCGCCGGCGAGCGCTGGCGCGCCCGGTCGCGGCGGGTGAAACTGTATCGGCGCGTCCTGCCCATCGTCATCCTGACCCTGGCCGGCGGGGCCCTGACCTGGACCGTGTTCCGCACCGTCATGTCGGGGGTCGAGCGCAAGGCCGGCGAAACCGGTCAGGTCCGCCTGGACAAGCCCCGCTTCCACGGCCAGGACGCCTTGGGCCGCACCTTCATCATCGGGGCCGAAGGCGCGGTGCGCGACGCCGCCACCGGCCGTTTCCGCCTGGTCGGCCCGGCGCTGCGGCTGAACCTGGGCGGGCGCAAGGTCACCGAACTGACCGCCGACGGCGGCGCCTATGACGAGGCGAACGACCGCGTCATCATCGGCCCCAACGTCCGCATTTCGGACGGCGGCTCGGGCCTGACCCTGACCACGCCCGAAGCCGTGGTCGACACCAAGACCGGCGTGGTGACCGGCGATCGCGGCGTCCAGGCCACCGGCCCGCTTGGAACCGTCACCGCTTCGTCCTATGTCATCCGCGATCAGGGTCAGACGGTGGAATTCCGCGGCTCGGGCGAAAACAAGGTGCGCGGAACCCTCAACCCTGCGCGTTCGGGCGAATGACCATGGCCAAGACCAGACTGATCCTTTGTGCGGCGGCGACCGCCTTAGCCGTGGCCCTGCCCTCGGTCGGCGGCGCCCAGAACGCCCCCATCGGCGGTGGCGACGCCCCGATCATGTGGGGCGGCGACCGGGTGCAGTACAGCGCCGAGGGCTTCGCCCTGATCGGCCGGGCCGAGATCCTTCAGGGCGACAATCGCCTGCGGGCCGAACGCATCGACTTCAAGGGCACGGAGGCCGACGTCCGCGAGGCCGAGGCCGTGGGCGGCGTCTTCTTCGTCACCCCGCAACAGACGGTGCGCGGCGACCGCGCCCATTACAACCTGGCCAACGGCGATCTGACCGTCACCGGCCAGGTGGTGCTGAACCAGGGCCGCAACGTCGCCACCGGCGGCCGGCTGATCTACAACGTCCGCAGCGGCGACGCCCGCTGGGAAGGCGCCGGCTCGAACGGCCGCGTCCAGGGCGTCTTCTATCCGAACGGGAACTGAGCCTTCGGGCCTGGACTGACGCTTGGCGCGCAAGGAACTCTCAGCCCTGAACCTGGACGAGGCGGCCAAAGTCGCCGCCGCGCCCGAAACCGCGCCCGCCGCAAAGGGCCTGCGGGTCAACAACATCGCCCGCAGCTTCGGCCAGCGTCAAGTGGTGCGCGACGTCTCCCTGACGGTCCAGCGCGGCGAGGTGGCGGGCCTGCTGGGCCCCAATGGCGCGGGCAAGACCACCTGTTTCTACATGATCACCGGCCTGATCCCGGCCGACAGCGGCTCCATCTGGCTGGACGGCGAGGACATCACCAGCCAGCCCATGTACCAGCGCGCCCGCATGGGTCTGGGCTATCTGGCCCAGGAAGCCTCCATCTTCCGCGGCATGACGGTGGAACAGAACATCAAGGCGGTGGTCGAACTGCATCACCCGCGCGAGCGCGTGGAGGCCGAGACCACCCGCCTTTTGGACGAACTGCGGATCGAGCATCTGCGCCACGCCCCAGCCTCGGCCCTGTCGGGCGGCGAGCGGCGCCGCTGCGAGATCGCCCGCGCCCTGGCTGGCCGGCCCAGCTTCATGCTGCTGGACGAACCCTTCGCCGGCATCGACCCCCTGGCCATTGCCGACATCCGCCAGGTCATCCGCTATCTGGCGGACGAAGGCATCGGCGTGCTGATCACCGACCACAATGTCCGCGAGACGCTGGACATCATCGACCGCGCCTCGATCATCTCGGGCGGTGCCGTCTTGTTCGAAGGCACCGCCGCCGAGGTCATCGCCGACCCCGAAGTGCGGCGTGTCTATCTGGGTGAGATGTACGGCTAGGGCGACTTCGCAGCGCAGTCGAAGCGCGAGTCTTCAAGCCAGTATCGTGCGGATCGCGCTCTCTCGCCATCCAGAGTATCCAGCGAAATCTGCGTCATCATCCGTCGTGCCCTTGGGCAATCCACATCCGCCATGGACACGGCGAGATTGAAGGCCGCCACCTTGTGTCCGCCTGCTGCAGCCAGGGATAGCCAGCGAAGTTCCTCGGCCCTGTCGTGAGCGTCGATGACGTTCGGGTCACCGTCACCGCCCGCTAAGGTATAGAATTCGGATAGCCGAAAAGCGGCTTCTGCGTTTCCGGCCAGGGCTTCGGCCGTGAGCGCTTTCTTCTGAACAGGGGTCAGGTCGACGTCCGTCAGGCTGCTGGCGTCTTCGCTCCGATCTGATCCGGGGCCACACCCATGGAGTATCGCCGCCATACAGGCCACGGCGAGAACACGGGAACAGGCGAGGCTCATCCGATCAACCTATCAGGCGTTCGCCCCCCGTTAACCCCTTGGGCCGAAAGTGGCCCCAGCAAATTCCGGGCCAGACCCGGTTCGCCGGGGGCAGGACGTGCTGGGTCAGAGGCTTGAGGTCAGGCAGGGTCAGGGGCTGGTCATCACGCCCCAGCTGCAGCAGGCCATCAAGCTGCTGCAACTGTCGAACCTGGAGCTGGACGCCTTCGTCGAAGCCGAGCTGGAGCGCAATCCCCTCTTGTCGCGAGACGAGGCGGAAGGGGACGCCCCCGAACCCGCCGAACGCCCTGAATCCACCGCCGAATCCACCGCCGAATCCGAACTCAGCTTCTCCGACGACCGCGCCGGCGAGGCCGCCCAGGCCATGGACGCCCGCGACGACGATCTGTACGGCGACGCCGCCCCCGGCGAACGCACCGGCGACCGCGCGACGGACGCCGCCATCGAGCAGCCGGGCCTGTCCGACTGGTCCCGCACCCGCCAGGGTGGCGTGGCGCCCGAAGGCGAGGGCGAACGCAACGAGCAGCGCGAGATCACCCTGTGGGAGCATCTGCAGGCCCAGGCGTCGTCCGCCGGCCTGTCGGCGTCCGACCACGCCATCGCCCTGACCCTGATCGACGCGGTGGACGAGGGCGGCTACCTGCGCGGCGAACTGGCCGAGATCGCCGACCGCCTGGGCTGCGGCCTGGAGCGGGTCGAGGCGGTTTTGGCCGTCTGTCACGGCTTTGAGCCGACCGGCGTCATGGCCCGCTCGGTGCCGGAATGCCTGAAGCTGCAGTTGATCGAGCGCAACCGCTTCGATCCGGCCATGGATTGCCTGCTGAACAACCTCGACCTTCTGGCCAAGCGCGACCTGCCGGGCCTTCGCAAGGCCTGCGGCGTCGACGCCGAGGACATGGCCGAGATGATCGCCGAGCTGAAGGCCCTGACGCCGCGCCCCGGCGCCGGTTTCGGCGGCGAGACGGCCCAGACGGTCATCCCCGACGTCCATGTGCGGCCCGACCCGGCCGGCGGCTGGCGCGTCGAACTGAACAGCGACACCCTGCCCCGCCTCCTGGTCGACAAACGCTATCACGGCGTGGTGGCGGCCGGCGCGCGCAACGAGACGGACAAGGCCTTCGTCGCCGACTTCGCGGCCCAGGCCAACTGGCTGGTCAAATCGCTGGACCAGCGGGCCAAGACGATCCTGAAGGTCGCGTCGGAGATCGTGCGCCAGCAGGACGCCTTCCTGGCCTTCGGGGTCGAGTTTCTGCGTCCCCTGAACCTGAAGACGGTGGCCGAGGCCATCGGCATGCACGAATCCACCGTCAGCCGCGTCACCTCGAACAAATATGTCGCCACCCCGCGCGGCGTGTTCGAGCTGAAATTCTTCTTCACCGCCGCCATCCAGGCCACCGATGGCGGCGCCGCCCATTCGGCGGAATCGGTCCGCAGTCGCATCAAGGCCATGATCGACGCTGAGGCCGCCGACGGCGACGTCTTGAGCGACGATCGCATCGTTGAAATCCTGAACGAGGCGGGCATCGACATCGCCCGCCGCACCGTGGCGAAATACCGCGAGGCCTTGCGCATTCCGTCGTCGATCCAGCGCAAGCGGATGCTGAATTTCGCCTGACTTTTTCGGTGCCTAAGTCGTTCAAGCGCGCCGCTTCGCCGCACGCCCGCACCGCCCCGACAGCTTGACCACAAATAGGTGATCGGCGTTGACACCATTCACGGTCGGGCGCGTTGTATCGGCATGCAAGTGCAAGTCAGCGGCAAGCATGTGGATGTCGGCGAAGCGTTAGGCTCGCGCATCTCCCAGGAACTCGAAGACGGCGTCGGAAAATATTTCGAACGCGGCGGTCAGGACGCCGAGGTGGTGGTGTCCAAGGATGGCCATGGCTTCAAGGTGGACTGCTGGGTCCGCCTGGCCTCGGGCCAATCCCTGGTGACATCCGGCTTCGGCGGCGACGCCCATTCGGCCTTTTCCGACAGTCTGGACAAGCTGGAGAAGCGGGTTCGCCGCTACAAGCGCCGACTGAAGGATCACCACATCGGTCCCAAGGCTCTGTCGCCCGAAAAGACTGAGAACGCGGCCCGCGACGTGGCCCGCAGCATCGTTCTGCGCAACCCGGACGAGGTCGAGGACGAAACCTTCGGCGAGGCGGGCCGTCCCGACGAACCGCCCCCGGTCGGCATGGTCATCGCCGAGACGGAACACGAGCTGCGCACCATCACGGTCGGCCGTGCGGTTCTGGAGCTGGACATGACCGGCTATCCGGTCGTGATCTTCCGCAACGCCGCCCACGGCGGGGTGTCGGTGGTCTATCGCCGCCCTGACGGCAACGTCGGCTGGATCGACCCCGAGCGCACCGCCAAGAACGGGTCGTCCAACGGACATGGTTCGGTAAAGGCTTAGTGGTAGGTCTTCCCCAAACGGGGCGGAGCGTCTAAAGGGCGCCCGCCCATCGGGATGATGGGTACGAGTCGGGGTTTTCATGGACATCGGTGAGATGCTGACGCGCGAGGGCATTGTCCTGCGCGGCGGCGCGTCGTCCAAACGCCAGGCGCTGCATATCGCGGCCGAGGCGGCGGCCCAGATGCTGGGCCGCGACGTTCAACAGGTCTTTTCGGCGCTGATGGAGCGCGAGGCGCTGGGCTCGACCGGCCTGGGCGGCGGCGTCGCCGTGCCACATGCCCGACTGCCGGGCCTGGACCGGGTCGCCGCCGTCTTCGTGCGACTGGACCAGCCGGTGGCGTTCGAGGCTCTGGACGACCGGCCGGTCGATCTGCTGTTCGCCCTGTTCGCGTCACCCGACGCCGGCGCCGAACATCTGCGCGCCCTGGCGGCCGTGTCGCGCGCCCTGCGCGGGGCCGAACTGCGCGAACGCCTGCGCCAGGCCCGCACGCCCGACGCCATCCACGCCCTGTTCGTGCGAGATACGGAAAAGACCGCCGCCTGAATTTGCTCGCGACGCAGTCGCTCGCTGCTTGAGCGCGTCAGTGAACCGACACCGGCTCCAGCTCGTGCGCCACGGCGGCGGCGAAGGCGGTGTCGCGGTCGATCATAACGGCCAGCCGTTCGCCGTCCGCGCCATGCACCGCATACAGCATCTGGTCCGGATCAATGGCCAACGCCTCGCTGGCCAGCACCGGCGTATCGGCCAGAACCTCGGCCGCCGGAATCTCGCGCACATAGACCAGGTCCGGGGCGCCCAGACCGGCGAATTCTTCCTTGGTCATCCTCATCGGCGTCATCAGACCGCCTCCTTCAACTTTTACTAACGCCCGGATCGCCGGGCCGTTCGGCGGCTGTCGTTCAGCCCGCCGTAATGGGGATGCGCCGCACGGTGCGTTCCTGCTCGGGCCGCATCAGATCGACATGCAGCAGGCCATGCTCCAGTTGCGCGCCCTGCACCTCCAGCCCGTCGGCCAGAACAAAGCTGCGCACGAAGCCGCGCGCGGCGATGCCCCGGTGCAGGAAGGCCGGTTCGGCGCCCTTGGGCCCGTCCTCGCGCTTGCCGGCGATGGTCAGCTGGCGCCCTTCCAGGGTGATGGCCAGTTCTTCGGGCGAAAAGCCCGCGACCGCCAGGGTGATGCGCACCGCATGGTCGCCCCGCTGTTCGACATTATAGGGGGGATAGCTTTCGGCCGCGGCCTTGGCGGCGCGGTCGATCAGGGCGCGGGTATGGTCGAAGCCCAGCAGAAAGGGGCTGTCGAACAGGATGGTGCGCGTCGTCATCGTCGTCGGTCCTTCGTCAAGCGACCCGGCCGCTGCGCCCCCCGGATGGGCGGACGCAAAGACCGTGACCGGGAAATGGGGTCTGGCCCCGCCCGGATCAACAGCTTTCGTGCATCCCTTCCCTTCGCCTGGCGTTGCGGCATAGCTTAGGGCGACGACCAACGGAGGAACGGGTCATGCGGTGGCAGGGCGGACGGCGCGGCGGCGGGATCGAGGACCGGCGCGGCATGGGCGGCGGAGCGGCGGCGGGCGGCGGGATCGGCGTGCTGATCCTGGCGGCCATCGGCTATTTCGTCTTCGGCATCGACCCGTCCACAACACAGCAGGTCGCCAGCCAGTTCGGCGGCGTCGGCGCCTCGGAAAAGGGGGTCGAGGGCACGCCCCAGGATCAGGCGGGCCAGTTCGTCGATGTGGTCGGCGCCAATATCAACGACGTCTGGCAGACCAAGCTGAACGGCTATCAGCCGCCGCGTGTGGTCCTGTACGAAAGCGGTACCGGCACCCAGTGCGGCTATGGCCAGGCGGCCATGGGGCCCTTCTACTGCCCGGCCGACAAGACGGTTTATCTGGACCTCAGCTTCTGGTCCCAGATGGAGCAGCAGCTGGGCGCCTCGGGCGCCGATTTCGCCCGCGCCTATGTCATCGCCCACGAGTTCGGCCACCACATCCAGACCCTGACCGGAACCAGCCAGCAGGTGCAGCAGGCCCAACAGCGCGCCTCGGGCCAGGCCGAGGCCAACCGCTATTCCGTGGCGCTGGAGCTTCAGGCCGACTGCTATGCCGGGGTCTGGGCCCGCAACGCCTCGGCCGCCTCCAATGGTCAGGTGGCGCTGGATCCGGGCGACCTGGAAGAGGGCATGAAGACCGCCAACGCCATCGGCGACGACACCCTGCAACGCCGCTCGGGCGGTCGTGTGACGCCGGAAGGCTTCACCCACGGCACCTCGGCCCAGCGGATGGAATGGCTGCGGCGCGGCTATGATTCAGGCGATCCGGCGGTGTGCGACACCTTCGGTTCCGTCTAACCCACGGTCAGATCCAGCGGGCGTGACGCCCACATCCGCCCTTCGCCCGCATCGATCGCGACGCGGCGCCCGATGAAGGCCGCCATGCCCACCAGGGCGTCGGGCACGCCGGGCGCCACGGCGTCGGCGAAGATCGACACCGGCCGCCCGCGATAGGTCTGGTCCGCGAAGACGACGCTGCGTGTCCTGACGATCCGGGCCGCCACCACCCCGCCCAGAACCAGGCTGCTTCCCTCGTGAACCGGCCGTCCGTCCAGCAGGCTCGCCGCCTCGGCCGCCGACCGTTTCAGCGACAGCAGGCTGGATGCGCCGGTGTCGATCACCGCCTCGATCTCATGACCTTCGACGGTCACCGGCGCGACCAGGGCGCGGCCGCGTCGCAGGGTCGCGACCGGCGCCAGGCCCGCAGGCGGCGCATAGGCGCCCGGCAGGGTCAGCGACAGCCGACGCCGGTCCGTGTCCAGGTCCAGCACCAGCCGACTCAGCATGTCGTGGCCCAGGATCAGCGGCGTGTTCAGCCCGTCCGGCCCCGCCAGAGGCCCCAGGTTCAGCACCGCCGCACGCAGCCCTTCGATCCGCAGCGGACCCAGCCCCACATCCATCCGGGCGCCGCGCCCCATCTGGCCCTCGCCGCCGACCCCATGGGCCATCACCGGCAGGTCGAAGGCCGAACGCACGGCGATCTGGTCGGCCAGGGCGCGGTCGATCACCGAAAACTGGGCGCCGCTGTCGATCAGGGCGTGGACGGTGCGCCCGCCCACATCCACCGCGACCGTCGGCGCCAGCACGCGCGGCTGCGCCCAGGTCAGCCAGCCTGTCGTCTGGACCTGACCGATGAATTCGGCGCTGGGCGGCGCCCACAGCACCCGGTCGCGCAGCAGCACCACCCCGCCCACGGCGGCGGCGCCTAGCCCCAGTCTCAGAAACAGGCGGCGATCCATCGCCGTCACAGATGGCCTGTCGCGCGCCGATGCGCCAGAGCCGGGCGTTTACGGATGACGGGGCGCGTCCGGCCCGATACCAAGACGCCATGCACCCTCGCCCCGACCGTTATGTCTCGACCCGCGGCGCCGCGCCCGTCGCCGACTTCGCCCAGGCCCTGCTGCGCGGCATGGCGCCGGACGGGGGCCTGTACATGCCGCAGGCCTGGCCCACGCTGGCGCCCGATGCGGCGCGGCCGGGTCGCACCTATGCCGACATCGCGCGCGAGGTGCTGGCGCCCTTCATCGGCGACGCCCTGCCGCCCGCCGCCCTGGATGCGGCCATTGCGCGCCTGGTCGCCGGCTTCGACCATCCGGCGGTGACGCCCCTGGTCGAGGTGGAGGACGGGCTGTTCGTGCTGGAGCTGTTCCACGGCCCGACGGCGGCGTTCAAGGATCTGGCCATGCAGCTGGCCGCCAGCCTGTCGGACGCGGCCCTGGCCGCCTCGGGCGAGCGGCTGACCCTGCTGACGGCGACCAGCGGCGATACGGGCGCGGCGGCGGTGGCCGCCTTCGCCGGGGCAGAGCGCATCCGCCTGATCGTGCTGCATCCGCTGGATCGCGTCTCGCCGGTGCAGCGGCGCCAGATGACCACCTGCGGCGCCGACAATGTGCTGAACCTGGCCGTGCGCGGCGATTTCGACGACTGCCAGCGTCTGGTGAAGGCCCTGCTGGCGACCGAATCCCTGCGTCAGGAGGGGCGGCTCAGTTCGGTCAATTCGATCAACTGGGCGCGGCTGGCGGGCCAGATTCCCTATTATGTCTCGGCCGCGTCGCAACTGGGGGGCCGCCCCGCGACCTGGGTCGTGCCCACCGGCAATTTCGGCGACGCCTTCGCCGGAATCGCGGCGGCGAAGATGGGCCTGCCCGCCCTGGGCTTCGTCGCGGCCGTCAACGCCAACGACGCCCTGGCCCGCGCCATCAACGACGGCGTCTATGAACGCCGCGCCGCCGTCCAGACCGCCAGCGTCAGCATGGACGTCCAGGCGCCGTCCAACTTCGAGCGGCTGGTGTTCGAGGCGTCCGGCCGTGACGCCGAGACGACCCGCGCGGTGTTCGAAACCTTCGCCCGCGAGGGGCGCATCACCCTGCCCGACGACCTGCTGGCGGCCCTGCGGCGCCAGGTCTCGGCCGTCTCGGTGAACGAGGCGACCACGCGCGACCAGATCGCCCGCGCGCACGCCGACTGGGGCCGCATCGTCTGTCCGCACACGGCCGTGGCCCTGGCCGCCGCGCGCGGGATCGACCGCTCGGCCGGGCCGGTGGTGGCCCTGTCGACCGCCCATCCGTCGAAATTCGGCGGCTTCGTTTCCGATGTGCTGGGCGTCGAGCCGGAACCCGCGCCGGTGATCCGCGCCTTGGGCGACAAGCCCGAACGCCTGACCGTCATCGACGCCACCGAGGCTGCCGCCCTGGACGCCGTGCGCGCCTTTTCCGCCTAAACCCAGCCGTCCAGACGCACCAGGAAGGCGGCCGGGTCCTTGGGCGTGACCAGGTGGGTCGGGTCGTGGAACACACGGTCATGCAGCCGCGTCAGGCTGAACCGCAGACAGGCCGCCCGGCCCAGTCGCGGCAGGGCCGCCGCCTCGGCCTCCGTCAACGACCGCACCGTCTCATAGCCGTCCCGCAGGGCCGCCATGGCGCCGTCCAGAGGCCGCCCTTCGCCATCGAACCCCCAGGCCGTCATGGCGATGGCCAGGTCATAGGCCAGCGGCCCGGTGCAGGCGAAATAGAAGTCGATCACCCCCGACAGGACGCCGTCCGCGAACAGCACATTGTCGGGGAAATAGTCCGCGTGGATGGCCCCGGTCGGCAGATCGCCGCCGAACGGATCAGGCCCCAGGTCCGCCAGTTCAGCCTCGATCCGGTCCAGCATCGCCCGATCCGCCCCTTGCGCCCGCGCAGCGATGCGGTCAGCCAGGGCGCGCCAGGCGGCCGGTCCCACCGGATTGTCGCGCCGCATCGCAAAGCCGGCCGCCGCCCCATGCATCCGCGCCAGCATGGCCCCGGCCTGGACCCGCTGATCCGCCTGGGGCGCCCGCAGCCAGGCGCCGTCCAGCCATTCGACAATCGCCGCCGAACGCCCGTTCAGCGACCCCAGCAAGTCGCCCGACCGATCCCGCACCGGCCGCGCCATCGGCAGGCGCGCCTGCGCCAGATGGTCGGTCAGGCCCAGGCAGAACGGCAGGGCCGCCGCCTGCGTCCGGCCCTCGAACAGGGTCAGGACGAAGCGGCCATGTGTGGTCTCAAGCGCATAGTTGGTGTTCTCAACCCCCTCGGCGATGGGCGTCAGGGCGGTCAGCTCGCCCAGGTCATAGGCGCGCAGAAACCCGCGCGCATCGTCGTCGCTGACGGGGGTGAAGACGGCCATGGCCTTCCCCTAGCTTGCGTTGCGGCCCGGCGTCACGCCTCCTCGTGGCGCGCCCGCGCGATCTCGGCCAGGTCCGCCAGCAGGCTTTCCGTCGTGGCCCAGCGCCCCGCCCCACGCCCGCGACAGGTCCAGACCCGGCCGTCCGCGCCGACGACCCGCAGGGCGTTGCGTTCGCCGCGCAGGGCCGCGAACAGCGGCTGGTCGTTGTCGGCGTCCAGGCTGACCGAGGCCGCCAGACCGTCATCATCGGCCCGGCAGGCGCCGATCTGGCGCAGACCCGGCGCGACGTGGGTGGCGGGCGACAGCACCTCCAGCGACACCGCCTCAGGCGCCCGGCCGAACGCCTCGAACGCCAGCAGCCGCACCTTGGCCGCCGAATCGTGGCCTTCCAGATCGGCGGACGGGTCTTCCTCGGCGAAGCCCGCGGCGCGCGCGTCGGCCAGGGCCTCGTCGAAGGCCGCGCCCTGGCCCAGCCGCTCCAGCATGAAGTTGCATGTGCCGTTCAGAACCGCCTCGAAGGCGGCGATGGGTCCGGCCGCGCGGGCGGCTCGCACCGTCTCGATCATCGGCGATCCGCCCCCGACCGAGGCCGACCAGAATAGCTGTCGCGCCTTCTGGTCCGCCAGGGCCAGCAGCCCCTCAGGATCAGCCGCCACCGCCTGTTTGTTGGCGCTGGCCACATCGCAGCCGGCCTCCAGCGCGCGACGGATCAGGGCGTGGCCCGCCGCCCCGTCCGACAGGGCCTCCAGCACCACGTCCGGCCCACGCGCCAGCAGCTCGTCCGCATCGGCGGTGAACAGTTCGGCCGGACAATCGATGTCGCGCGGCTTGCTCGGGTCGCGCACCAGCACGCCCACCACCTCGAATTTCGGATCGACCAGCAGGCGGCTGACGGCGCCGCCGCCCACCACGCCGCAACCGGCCACGGCCACCCGCACCGGCCGCCGCGCCGGGGCCGGGCCGGGGGGCGCCGAACGGTCGCCGATCACCGTGCCCTCGGCCCGGTCGATGGCCGCCACCTCGATCTCGACCGCCCGGTCCTGGCCCAGGTCGATGGCGTCGCGCTGGACCAGCTGGCCGCCAAGGCGTCGCGCGCCCTCCCAGTCGATGCGGCGGTAACGCAGCGGGACCGAGGCCGTGGCGTTGGGGTCGCGGTCGTAGAGGCCGTCCACATCTTTGACCAGCCGCACCCGATCCAGCCCCAGTTCAGCCGCCAGGAAGACCGCCGTCAGGTCCGACCCGCCCCGCCCCAGCAGCGCCAGCCGCCCATCGGCCCGCACCGCGCCGAAGCCGGGGGCGATCACCGCCTGATGCCGCGCCAGGGCGTTCTTCAACGCCTCGCCGCGCAGGGCCGAGGGTCGCGCATGCTCAGCCGGGCCGTCGGCCGCAATGCCCAGTTCGCGCACCGACAGGGCGGCGGCGTCCAGGCCGATGCGGTCGCAGGCGATCGCCACCAGGGCCGCCGCCTTCTCCTCGCCCAGGGCGACATAGCCGGGCAGCAGGTCGTTCTCATGCGCAAGGCCCAGGCCCCGCGCCTCGGCCAGCAGCCTGTCGGTCGCGCCGCCGAAGGCCGAAACCACCGCCACCACCCGGCGCCCAGCCCGCACCTGGGCGTAGATGGCCGAGGCCACGGCGGGCGCATCGGCGGGCGAACGCAGGATGGACGATCCGAATTTCAGCACCACCACCGGCGCCTCCACCTCGGGACAGGCGGCGGGGTTTTCGGCGTCGGCGACCAGGGCGAGGGCGGCTTGGGAAGACATGGCGGGGTCCGTGGGCTGAAAGATCTTTGGGGAGAAAGGCGGAATGGAAAAACCCCGCCGGGCGGGGCCGGGCGGGGTTCGGGGTCTGCGTGGGGTCTGGTTCGACCGCGCTAGTCCGTTCCCGCCCGCGAGGGCATGGTGGTGGTGGTGGTGGTCATCGAGGTCATGCCCATCATGGTCGCGCCCATGCCGAAGCGCGTCGCGGTGGCGACGGTCGTCCGGCCGGAGATGAAGGCGCGATGGGTCACGCAAAGGCCTCGTTCAATCTTGAACCCAGACTGACGCAGCCTGTGGCGGCGCGTCAAGCGGCTCGCACGTTTTTTGCGAACGCCCTGTGCAAATCGGCCACACAGGCGACGGCGGGATGATTTTCGCGAACGTTGCGCAATATTTTTTCTCTTGACCCGCGAACTTCGCAATCGCACCGTAAGCGCACTCATCAAGACCGGCTGAGGGATAGGCCCTTTGACGCCGGGGCAACCATCGGGTTCCGCCCGAAACGGTGCCAACTCCTGCGGGGGTCGCTTCGGCGATCCGCGAGAGATGAGTGGAGCGCCGGTCAGGCGGCGCGCCACGATCTGTCACCGCATCCAGAGGGCTTGATGGGCCGAGGATGCGACCGACCGATGACCCTGCTGGCCCTTTCCGACCAAACCGAAGACGCCTTCTGTCGTCGCGCGCCCGACGTCGTGCGGTCCCATGCGACCGGGCGCGGCGCCCATGACGTGGTCGCCTCCATCCCCGCCGATTTTCGCCTGGCCTCGGGCCAGCGCCTGAGCCAGCGCTCCATCACCGGCCGCATCCAGGGGCCCGCCAACGCGCCGGTCGTCGTGGTCGCCGGCGGCATCTCGGCCGACCGCTTCGTGCATCGCACCGCCACCGGCGGACGCGGCTGGTGGTCGGGCGCCGTGGGCGTGCGCGGCCCGATCGACCTGAACCGCCATCGCGTCCTGGCCTTCGACTATGCGCCCCAGGCGGACGGCCGGTCGGTGACCATTTCGACCCACGATCAGGCGCGCCTTCTGGCCCTGGTACTGGATCAGGCCGGGATCGACAGCATCCGCGCCTTCGTCGGCGCCTCTTATGGCGGGATGGTCGGCCTGGCCTTCGCCGAACTGTTCCCCGAGCGGATCGACAGTCTGGTGGTCATCTCGGCCGCCCACCGCGCCCACCCCCAGGGCACGGCCTGGCGCGGGGTGCAGCGTCGCATCCTGAAGCTGGCGGCCGAGGCGGGCCGGCCCCAGGACGGCGTGGCCCTGGCCCGCGAACTGGCCATGACCACCTATCGCACCGGCGAGGAATTCGCCGAACGCTTCCCGACCCAGGCCCCCGACCAGGCCGGCGGCGCCTATCCGGTGTGCGATTATCTGACTGCGCGGGGCCGGGCCTATCGCAACCGCATGACGCCGGAACGTTGGATCAGCCTGTCGGACTCCATCGACCGGCACCAGGTGACGCCCGAGGCGATCACCACGCCCACGACCCTGGTCGGCTTCACCACCGACCGGCTGACGCCCATCGACGACCTGCGCGAACTGGCCGCGCGCCTGCCCGCCCTGTGGCGCTTCGTCGAGGCGCCGTCGATCTATGGCCACGACGCCTTCCTGAAAGAAGAGGCCCTGATCGGCCAGGTGCTGCGCCAAGCGCTGAAGGAGATCACCCAATGAGCGACGCCCCCTGTTCGGACATCCCCTGTTTTGACACCCTTCTGGCCCGCGCCGGGGTCGACGCCGACCCGACGCACCGGGCGGTGATGCCGCCGCTTTATCTGTCGTCCAACTACGCCTTCGACGGCTTCGACCAGAAGCGGCCCTATGACTACACCCGCTCGGGCAATCCGACCCGCGACGTGCTGGGCGAGGCTCTGGCCGGGCTGGAAGGCGGCGCGGACGCCGTGGTCACCGCCACCGGCATGGCGGCGGTGGACCTGCCGCTGAACCTGCTGAAGCCGGGCCAGCGCCTGATCGCGCCGCATGACTGTTACGGCGGCACCTGTCGCCTGCTGAACGCCCGCGCGCGCCAAGGCCGGTTCGACCTGGTCTTCGTGGACCAGACCGATTTCGACGCCCTGGACGCCGCCCTGGCCGCAGGCGCGGCCATGATCCTGATCGAGACCCCGTCCAATCCCCTGCTGCGGATCACCGATGTGGCCGAGGTGGCGCGGCGGGCCAAGGCGGCCGGCGCCGTGGTGGTGGCGGACAACACCTTCCTGTCGCCGGTGCTGCAACGGCCCATCGCCCTGGGCGCCGACATCGTGGTGCATTCCACGACCAAATACATCAACGGCCATTCCGACGTGGTCGGCGGGGCGGTCATCGCCGCCACCCGCGCCCTGTATGACGAACTGGCCTGGTGGGCCAACGCCACCGGCGTGACCGGGGCGCCGTTCGACGCCTGGCTGACGCTGCGGGGCCTGCGCACCCTGTCGGTGCGCATCCAGCGGGCCCAGGCGACGGCGGGACAAGTCGCCCAGGCCCTGGCCGCCCATCCGGCCGTGGCGCGGGTGCACTATCCGGGCCTGGCCGACCATCCGGGCCACGCCCTGGCGGCGCGGCAGCAGGCGGGCTTCGGCGCCATGCTGAGCTTTGATCTGGCCGGCGGCGTCGAGGCGGCGCGGGTGCTGTGCGAAGGCCTGTCGGTCTTCACCCTGGCGGAATCGCTGGGCGGGGTCGAAAGCCTGGTCGCCCATCCGGCCACCATGACCCACGCGGCCATGACCCCGGATCAGCGCGCCCTGGCGGGGATCGGCGACGGCCTGATCCGCCTGTCGATCGGGCTGGAGCACGAAGGCGACCTGATCGCCGATCTGCTGTCGGCCCTGGACGCCGCCAGCCTGCGCCAGGCGGCCTAGCTTCTGGGACCGAAGGGCACGACGGTGTTGGCCGCGTCATGGCCGATGTCGGCGGCGCCCAAATAGGCGATGCCCGCCCGCGCGCACCAGTAGCGGGCGATCTCCTCGGCCGTCATGCCGAAGTCCGGGTCGTTGGGCGTCACGTCCGACACCCGGCCCAGGCGGATGCCCGCCACGCGCCGGATCGAGGCCTGGCCGGTCAGGTGGAACATCATCCGGTCGATCCGGTACATGGCCTCCGACACCTCTTCCAGCATCAGGACGTGGCCCGTCAGATCCGGCTCGATGGCCGTGCCGACCAACTGGTCGATGATGGTCAGGTTGAAGGCGACGGCGGGTCGCGGATCGGCGGCCAGAGACGGCTCCAGCCCCCCGGTCCGGCCCTTGACCAGCCAGTCGATCGACCGCTGCACCGTCTGATCGCCGCCCCGGCGGTTGACGTCGGACGCCATCGGCCCGTGCGCGACTTGGCCGATCCCGGCCTTGTACAGCGCCGCCAGAATCGACCCGGCGTCGGAATAGCCCAGATACCGCTTCTTCGCCGCCGCCGGCGTCAGGGCCGCCACCGCCGCCTCGGCGATGCGGCACGAGCCATAGCCCCCGCGCGCGAACCAGACCGCATCGATGCGCGGATCATTGGCGAAGTCGACAAAGGCCCGCGCCCGGCTTTCGTCGTCGCCCGCGAAATGGCCATGGGTCAGGAAGCTGGCCTCGTGGAACACCGCCGAGACCTCGCCCGACGGATAGCGTTCGGCCATGAAGGCGGACACGCGGTCGGCGCTTTCGCGGCTGAACCGCGACGAGGCGGCGACGATTCCGATCTTGAAGGTCATCTGGCGTCCGGCGCGGCGCGTGCTAGTCAGGCGAACCTCAGCCTTCCCGGTTTCGCCGACATGAATCAAGACGCCTCCTATTTCTTCTGCGGCATCGGCGGCTCGGGCATGCTGCCCCTGGCCATGATCGTCCAGGCGTCCGGCGCCCGGATCGAGGGGTCGGATCGCGCCCTGGACCAGGGCCGCACACCAGACAAGTTCGCCTGGCTGCGCGCGCACGGCGTGACCCTGCACCCCCAGGACGGATCGGGCGTCACCCGGCCGGACCAGATCATCGTGGCCACCGGTGCGGTAGAGGATACGGTGCCCGACATCGGCGCGGCCCGGCGCGTGGGCGCGACCATCAAGACCCGGCCGCAACTGCTTAGCGAACTGTTCAACGCGGCGCCGACCTCGGTCGGCGTGGCGGGCACCAGCGGCAAGTCCACCATCACCGGCATGGTCGCCTGGATGCTGCATTCGGCGGGTCGCGCGCCCACGGTCATGAACGGGGCGGTGATGAAGAATTTCGCCGACGCCGATCATCCCTTCGCCAGCGCGGTGATCGGCGGCCCCGACCTGTTCGCGGCAGAGGTGGATGAATCCGACGGGTCCATCGCCCGCTATGATCCGACGGTGGCGGTGGTGTCGAACATCAGCCTGGACCACAAGTCGATGGAGGAGCTGCGCGACCTGTTCGGCGGCTTCGTGCGGCGGGCGTCCAAGGCGGTGCTGAATCTGGACAATCCCGAAACCGCGGCCCTGGCCCAGGCCCTGGTCGCCGAGGGGCGGGGGGCGGACGTGATCACCTTCGCCCTGGGCAACAGCGACGCCGACCTGGCCGCGCACGACCTGAAGCCGACGCCGACCGGCATGACCTTCGATCTGGTCGAACGCGCGACCGGCGACCGGCGCGCCGTGACCCTGAATGTCCCCGGCGCGCACAATGTCGCCAACGCCCTGGCGGCCCTGGGCGCCGTGCGGGCGCTGGGCGTCGATCTGGATCAGGCGGCGGCGTCGCTGGAGACATTCGCCGGGATCAAGCGCCGGATGGAGGTGGTCGGGATGCGCAACGGCGTCACCGTCATCGACGACTTCGCCCACAATCCCGACAAGATCGCCGCCAGCCTGAAGACCCTGCACGCCTTTGACGGCCGTCTGCTGATCCTGTTCCAGCCGCACGGGTTCGGCCCGCTGAAACTGATGCAGTCCGAATTCATCGAGGGCTTCGCCGGCCTGATGCGGCCCGACGACATCCTGTTGATGCCCGAGCCGGTCTATTATGGCGGCACGACGGATCGGTCGGTGGGATCCGAAGACATCGCCGCCGGGGTGCGGGCGGCCGGGCGGCAGGCCCAGGCCCTGGCCGACCGCGCGGCCTGCGGCGACCGCATCGTCGAACTGGCCCGGGCCGGGGATCGAGTCATCGTCATGGGCGCGCGAGACGACACCCTGTCGAGCTTTGCGGCAGAGCTTCTGGCGCGGTTCTGAGGCGCCGGGGGCGGCGGCCCGCCGCACTTGCAAACGGTTCTCAATAGTGGCAGAGCGCCGGTGTGACCGACGCCGCCGCCAAGCCCACGACCGCGCCGAAAGCCGCGCCCAAACCCCCGCGCCCGCCCCAGTGGAAGACGCGGCCCTTCTGGCTGCGCCAGCTGCGGCAATGGCACTGGATCAGCGCGGCGATCAGCCTGATCGGCCTGATCCTGTTCTCTTTCACCGGCATCACCCTGAACCGGGCGGCCCTGATCGGGTCCGAGCCGGTCACCACCGAGGCGACCGCCACCCTGTCGGACGCCGCCCGCACGGCCCTGGCCGCCGTGCCGGAAGAAACGACCGATCCGGTCCCGGTCGAGATCGCGCGCTGGGCCAAGGCCGAACTGAAGGCCGACATCGCCGGACGGCCCACCGAAACCACCGCCGATGAAGTCTATGTCGCCCTGCCCCGCCCCGGCGGCGACGGCGCCCTGACCATCGATCGCGCCTCGGGCCAGGCGGTGGCCGAGGTCACCAGGAACGGCTGGGTCGCCTATCTGAACGACCTGCACAAGGGCCGGAACGCCGGGCCGGTCTGGGCCTGGTTCATCGACATCTTCGCCGTCATCTGCATCGTCTCGGCCATCACCGGCCTGGCTCTGCTGTATCTGCTTTCGACCGGCCGCCGCTGGACCTGGCCCCTGGTCGGGCTGGGACTGCTGATCCCCATCATCCTCGCCATCGTCTTCATCCATTAGAGAAGAACGCCCGCATGCGTCGCCTGACCCTCGCCTTCTCCACCACCCTGGCCGCCGGTCTTGTCGCCGGCGCCGTCCACGCGGCCGACCTGACGGTGACGGTCGAAATCCCGCGCATTTCCTCGGCCAGCTATCACCGCCCCTATGTGGCCATGTGGATCGAACAGGCGGACCAGACGGCGGTTCAGACCCTGGCGGTCTGGTACGACACCAAACTGCCGAACGGCGAAGGCAAGGACTGGCTGAAGGACCTGCGCACCTGGTGGCGCAAGGGCGGGCGGGCCATGACCCTGCCCGCCGACGGCGTCTCGGGCGCCACCCGCGCCCCGGGCCGACAGACGGTGACCATCCCCGCCGCCCGCCTGCGCAACCTGCCGGCCGGGCAGTATAATCTGGTCGTCGAGGCCGCCCGCGAACTGGGCGGACGCGAGGCCGTGCGCGTGCCCTTCCGCTGGGGCGCCGCCAACACCGGCCGCGCGGCCGGAACCACCGAACTGGGCGCGGTCTCCGTCGCCGTCACCCGCTGAAGGATCGCATCATGAAGAAGACCGTCTTCGCCCTGGCCGCCGTCGCCGCCCTGCTGGCCGCCCCCATGAGCGCCCAGGCCCATCGCGGCTGGATCCAGCCCAGCTCGACCGTGCTGTCGGGCGCCGAGGGGTGGGTCTCGTTCGACCTGGCCATGTCCAACGGCGTCTTCATTCCCGACCACGCGGCCATGCGGGTCGAAAGCCTGACCATCCTGGCGCCCGACGGTTCGCCCGCCGAGGCCCAGAACCTGTCGCGCGGCCGCCTGCGCCAGACCTTCGACCTGCACCTGGACAAGCCGGGCACCTGGAAGGTCGCCAATGTCCTGGACTTCTACAACGCCGTCTACAAACAGGGCGGCGAAGAGAAGCGCTGGCGCGGCACGGCCGCCGAAATGGCCGCCGGCATCCCCGCCGACGCCACCGACGTGACCCGGTCGCGCACCCTGATGCGGGTCGAGACCTTCGTCACTCTGGGCCAGCCGACCGAGACGGTGTTCGCCCCGACCGGCCAGGGCCTGGAGCTGGTTCCCGTCACCCACCCCAACGATCTGGTGGCGGGCGAGGCGGCGACCTTCACCCTGATGCTGGACGGCAAGCCGGCGGCGAACCAGACCATCACCATCGCGCGCTCGGGTCTGCGCTATCGCGACAACCCCGAAGAGACGACCGTGACCACCGGGGCCGACGGCGGGTTCAGCGTGACCTGGCCCCAGGCGGGTCTGTACTGGCTGAACGCCGCCGTGCGCGATGTGGCCGGGACGGATGGCGTCACCGTCAACGCCCAGTATAACGGCGTGGTGGAAGTGTTGCCCTAAGGGGTGTTGCCCCAAGGGGTTTTGCTCTGAGCAGTTTCGATCCGACCTGGAGAGGCTCCAAGGCCGCGCCGCCGACCGTCACCCTGGGCGAGGCGGAGCCGCGGGCGTCGAACCGCGTCCTGATCCCGCCGACCGCGACGGCGCCGCAACGGCCGCCCAGCGACATCGTCTGGACGCTGACGGGCCAGACCATGGGCACCGAATGGCTGGCCCTGGCCGTGCCGCCGCCCGGCGCCGACCAGGGCGCGACCACGGCCGCCATCCAGGCCGAACTGGACGCCGTGGTCGCCCTGTTCAGCCCCTGGGTGCGGACCAGCGAGATCAGCCGCTTCAACACGGCGCCGGCCGGCCTGTGGGCCGTGTCGCCCGACTTCTGGAGCCTGGTCGATCAGGCGATGGATCTGGCCGACGAAACCAATGGCGCGGTCGATCCGACCCTGGGCGCCCTGGTCGATCTGTGGGGTTTCGGCCCGCCCGGTCTGCGCCCCGAAGACGGCCCGCCCCTGCCCAGCGATGACGAGATCGCCGCCGCCATGGCCGTCAGCGGCTGGCAGAAGCTGCGCATGCATCGCGACGGACGCGGCCTGATGCAAATGGGCGGCATGAAGCTGGACCTGTCGGGCATCGCCAAGGGTCATGCGGTGGACCGCGTCTCGGACCGGCTGACGGCCCTGGGCCTGACCTCGCATCTGGTCGAGATCGGCGGCGAGGTGAAGGGCCGGGGCGTCAAGCCCGACGGCATGCCCTGGTGGGTCGAGATCGAACGCTCGCCCGACCACCCGGACCAGCCCCGCACCGTCGCCGCCATGGTCGATATCGCCATGGCCACCTCGGGCGACTATCGCCGGGCCATGCAGGTGGGCGAGACCCTGTACCCCCACACGATCGACGGCTGGACCGGGCGGCCCATCGCCAACCACGTCACCTCGGTCACCGTGCTGCACGACAGCGCGATGAAGGCCGACGCCTACGCCACCGCCCTGACGGTCATGGGCGCGGCCGAGGCCGCCGACTACGCCGCCCTGATCGGACTGGCGGCCCACATCGTGGAACGCACGCCCGATGGCCCGGTCGAGCGGATGACCGCCGCCTTCGCCGCCATGCTGGACGAACAGAGCGACGACGCGCCGGTCTAAGCCTGCGCCACCGCCTTCATCGACACGGCCGGATCGGCCAGTTTCGCCGCATCCACCGGGGTGCGGCGGCCGATGAACTGCTTGCCGGCCATGAACTCGGCCGGGGCGTTCACCGCCTCGACACAGACGATGCGATCGCCCGCCAGATGGAAGACCGCAAAGCCCGGCGCGGTCGCATCGCCGCGCACGATCTGACGGTCCGCGCCGCCGGGCAGGCCCGCGATCTGCAGCTTCAGCTCAAACTGGTCGGACCAGAACCACGGAACCTCGGGCGCCGGGGCCGGGCGGCCGGTGATGGCTGACGCCGCCTGTTTGGCCTGCTCCAGAGCGTTGGGCACGCTTTCCAGGCGGAAGACGCCGTCATGCACCGGCACCGGCCGATGGGTCATGTCGCCGATGGCGTAGATGGCCGGGTCGCTGGTGCGGGCCTGTTCGTCCACCACCACGCCATTGTCGCAGGCCAGGCCCGCCGCCGCCGCCAAGCCGTCGCAGGCCAGGGCGCCGACCCCGACCAGGATCGCATCGGCGGAAATCAGCCGCCCGTCCGCCAGCCTCACGCCCGCCTCCTCGAACCCCGTCACCTCGGCGTCGGTCAGGATCTCGACCCCGTTCGCCCGATGCCAGGCGGTGAAGAAGGCCGACAGGGTCGCCGACGCCACGCGGGCCAGCACCCGGTCCATCCGTTCGATCACCACCGCCTCGGCGCCCAGGGCGCGGGCGGACGCCGCCGCCTCCAGCCCCACATAGCCGCCGCCGACCACCGCCAGCCGCCGGCCCGGCCCCAGCGCGGCCTTCAGCCGTTCGGCGTCGGTCAGGGTCCGCAGTTCCAAGAGGTCGGGCCGGTCCGCCCCCGGTATCGGCAACCGTCGCGCCGTCGATCCCAGCGCCAGGATCAGGGCGTCATAGGGTTCGACCGTCCCGTCGGCGAAGGTCACGGTCCGGCCGGCCCGGTCGATGGCCGTGGCCGTCACGCCGGTGCGCAGCTGGATGTCCTTTTCCGCATAGAAGCTCTCGGGCCGCAGCAGCAGGTCCTCCAGACCCGCCTCGCCCTTCAGCCAGGCCTTGGACAGGGGCGGCCGCTGATACGGCGGCGCCGTCTCTTCGCCCGCCAGAAGGATCGGCCCCTCGTGCCCATATTGGCGCAGCAGGGCCGCCGCCGTTCCGCCCGCGTGCCCGGCCCCGATGATGACGATCCTGCTCATGCGTCGCAGATAGAGCGAAGCCGGCCGCTTCGCCATAGCCGCCGGAACGGACCGGCCCGACGGCGGTTTTCCTGCCTGGGGCGGCGTCACATGGTGTTTCATCCGGCCCTGGGCGGTTGGCGCAAAGACCGGGAAACGCCTAACACCGAAAACAAGCGCCGCCATTGGGGCCGCGCGGCGGGAAAGGGAGCGGATGGCGGCTCTGGTGCTCTTCGGCGGCGGCGGCGATCTGGCGATGCGGATGCTTCTGCCGTCGCTGTATTTCCTCGAACATGACCGCCTGCTGCCCGACGGCCTGAAGATCATCGGCGCGGCCCGGTCCGACGACAGCCGCGACGCCTATGTCGCCAAGGTGCGCGAGGCGGTGCAGGCGCGCGCCGCCGCCGACAAGGCCTGGGACGCCGACGCCTGGTCCCGGCTGGAGGCGCGGCTGGACTATCTGGCCGTCGACGCCACCAACGCGGACAGCCTGAAGCCGCTGAAGGCCAAGGTCGGCGATGACGGCGCGACCAGTTTCCTGGCCGTGTCGCCGTCGCTGTACGCCCGCATCGTCACGGCGATGAAGACGGCGGGTCTGGCCGGGCCGAAAGACCGCGTGGTTCTGGAAAAGCCGGTCGGCCGCGATCTGGACAGTTTTCGCGCCATCGACGACGCGGTGGCCGACGCCTTTGATGAGCGGCAGGTGTTCCGCATCGACCACTATCTGGGCAAGGAGACGGTCCAGAACCTGATCGCCCTCAGGTTCGGCAACACCATCTTCGAGCCGCTGTGGAACAATCTGACCATCGACCACGTCCAGATCACGGTGGGCGAGACGGTGGGGGTGGGCGACCGCTGGCCCTATTATGATGAGTACGGCGCCCTGCGCGACATGCTGCAGAACCACATGCTGCAGCTGCTGTGCCTGGTGGCCATGGAGCCGCCCAGCGACCTGGACCCGGACTCGGTGCGCAATGAGAAGGTCAAGGTTCTGCGTTCGCTGCGCGCCGTGACGCCCGAGGAGGTCCAGCGCGTCACCGTACGCGGCCAGTATCAGGCCGGCGAGATCGAGGGCCAGACGGTCGAAAGCTATGAGACCGAACGCGGCCAGGCGTCGGACACCGAAACCTTCGTCGCCATCCGCGCCGACATCGACAACTGGCGCTGGGCGGGCGTCCCCTTCTTCATGCGCACGGGCAAGCGACTGGCGGAAAAACGCACCGAGATCGTGATCCAGTTCAAGCCGGTGCCCCATTCCATCTTTGATCGCGGCGATCGCGGCGAACTGAGCGACAACCGGCTGGTCATCGAGCTGCAGCCCGAGGAAGACATCAGCCTGACGGTCATGAACAAACGGCCGGGCCTGGACCAGAGGATGCAGCTGCAGCCGATCAAGATGAGCCTGTCGTGGGGCGTTGACGGCAAGGGTGAGCAGGCGCCGCGCCGCCGCATCGCCTATGAGCGGCTGCTGCTGGACGCCATGGCCGGAGATTCCACCCTGTTCGTGCGCCGCGACGAGGCCGAGCAGGCCTGGAAATGGGTGGACGAGGTTTCCGAAGCCTGGGCCGGCGCCCATATCCGGCCCCTGCCCTATGTCGCCGGAACCTGGGGGCCAGAGGCGTCCGGCGCCCTGTTGGCCCGCACCGGCCGGACGTGGAACACAGATGAAGGCTGAAACCCTGCCCCCTACACCGTCATCCTCGGGCTTGACCCGAGGATCAGACTTTGCGCCCGCTGGACGCCTCCCGTCTGGCCGCCAGGTCGAGGTCGCCCCTGATCCTCGGGTCAAGCCCGAGGATGACGGGAGGGTGTGAGGATGTTGGTTCAGGAGTTTTCGAGCGCCGACTGGGCCGCCGCCTGCGCCTTGCGCCTGACCGACGCGCTGTCGGACGCCGTGGCCGCCAACGGCCGCGCCGTCTTCGCCGGGTCGGGCGGATCGACGCCGACGCCCATCTATCGCGTGATGGCCCAGGCGCCGCTGGACTGGTCGCGCATCGCCGTCACCCTGATCGACGAACGCTATGTCCCTGAAAGCGACGATCAGTCGAACGCCCGGCTGCTGAAACAGACCCTGCTGACCGGCGCGGCGGCGCAGGCGCGCTTCGTGCCCCTTTATCACCCCGCCGTGACGGTGGACCGGGCGGCGGCCCTGGCGACGCGGGCGCTGGCGCCCGAAGGCCGGCTGGACGCCGTGCTGCTGGGCATGGGCGAGGACGGCCACATCTGTTCGATGTTCCCCGACAGCCCGACCCTGCGCACCCTGCTGACCCCCGAACTGGCGCCCGCCGTCCTGGGCGTGCCGATGGGGCGCGAGGGGATGGCGCCGTCCCTGGAGCGTCTGACGATCAATCTGCCCTATCTGGTCCACGCGGGCCGTGTCGTTCTGGCCCTGACCGGGGCCGCCAAGCGCCGGGTGTTCGAGGATCAGCTGCGGGGCGATCCGGCCGTGACGCCTATCGCCGCCCTGGTCGCGCATAACGTCCCGCTGGAGGTGCTGTGGACGGAGGCCGCGCCATGACCCTGCATCCCGTGGTCGCCGAGGTGACCAACCGCATCGTCGAACGCAGCGGGCCGACGCGCGAAGACTATCTGCGCCGCATGAACGCCGCCCGCGACCGCGGCGTCGGCCGGGCCAAACTGTCCTGCGCCAACTGGGCCCACGCCTTCGCCGGCCAGACACCGGGCGACAAGCTGACCATGATGGGCGGCCGGGCGCCCAATGTCGGCGTCGTCACCGCCTATAACGACATGCTGTCGGCGCATCAGCCGTTCGAGCGCTTCCCCGAGATCATCCGCCAGACCGCGCGCGACATGGGCGCCACGGCCCAGGTGGCGGGCGGCGTCCCGGCCATGTGCGACGGCGTCACCCAAGGTCGGCCGGGCATGGAGCTGTCGCTGTTCAGCCGCGACGTCATCGCCATGTCCACGGGGGTGGCGCTGAGCCACGACGCCTTCGACGCCGTCATGGCCCTGGGCGTCTGCGACAAGATCGTGCCGGGCCTGGTGATGGGAACCCTGGCGTTTGGCCATCTGCCGGTGGTCTTCGCCCCGGCCGGGCCGATGCCGTCGGGCCTTCCCAACGCCGAAAAGGCCCGCGTCCGCGCCCTTTATGCGCAAGGCCAGGTGGACCGCCAAACCCTGCTGGCCAGCGAGGTCGCCAGCTATCATTCGCCCGGCACCTGCACCTTCTACGGCACGGCCAATTCCAACCAGATGATGATGGAGATCGGCGGCCTGCACCTGCCGTCCACCGCCTTCGTCCATCCCGAGACGGGCCTGCGCGACGCCCTGACGGCGGCGGCGGCGAAACGGGCGGTGGAACTGGCGCTGGGCGGCGAAGGCCGCATGGCCGACGTCATCGACGAAAAGGCCGTGGTCAACATGATCGTGGCCCTGCTGGCCACCGGCGGATCGACCAACCACGCCATCCATCTGGTAGCCATGGCGCGGGCGGCGGGCGTCATCATCGACTGGACCGACATGGACCGGCTCAGTTCCGTCACGCCTCTGCTGGCGCGGGTCTATCCGAACGGCACGGCCGATGTGAACGCCTTCCAGGCCGCGGGCGGCACCGCCTTCGTCACCCGCGAACTGGCTCTGTCGGGACACATCCATTCGGACGTGACCACCATCATGGGCCGAGGGATCGAACCCTATTTCCGCGAACCGATGATGCAGGACGGCGAACTGGTCTGGGCCGAGGGTCTGACTGAAAGCCTGAACACCGACATCCTGCGCCCCGCGTCGGACCCGTTCCAGAGCGACGGCGGCCTGCGGCTGGTCCAGGGCGACCTGGGTCGGGCGGTGATCAAGGTCAGCGCGGTCAAGCCCGAGAACCGCATCGTCCAGGCGCCCGCCGCCGTGTTCGAGACCCAGGAGGCGGCGCTGGAGGCCTTCAAGGCCGGCGAACTGGACCGGGACGTGGTGGTGGTGCTGCGCTTCCAGGGGCCGCGCGCCAACGGCATGCCCGAACTGCACAGCCTGTCGCCCGCGCTCAGCGTGCTTCAGGACAAGGGGTTCAAGGTCGCCTTCGTCACCGACGGCCGCATGTCGGGCGCCAGCGGCAAGACCCCCGCCGCCATCCACGTCTCGCCCGAGGCCCTGGCCGGCGGCCCCCTGGCCCATATCCGCGATGGCGACATCATCCGGCTGGACCCCGATGCGGGCGTCCTGACCACCATCGGCGCGGGCGAACTGGCGTCCCGCCCCGCGGCCCAGTGGGCGCCCGAACACGCCGAGGGGGCGGGCTGGGGCTTCGGCCGCGAACTGTTCGCCGCCTTCCGCCAGGCCGTGGGCGTGGCCGAGGCCGGGGCCTCGGTCTGCTTCCTGCCGCCGGTCGGGGCGGCCCAGCACAAGGACACGCCGCCCGATCCCAACATCGTCGACCGGGCGGTGGACGCATGACGGCGCCGCACGATCCGCGCACCCTTTTGGTCGGCGACGTAGGCGGCACCAACGCCCGGTTCGCCGTGGCCCGCTGGACCGAACACGGCCCGGTGCTGGAGCATCATGAGAGCTTCCCGGCGTCCGAACATCCGACATTTCTCGGTGGCGTGCGCGCCTTCATCGACGGCTGCGAGGTCACGCCCAGCGGCGGCGTCATCGCCGTGGCCGGGCCGGTGACGGACGGGGCCATCGACCTGACCAACTCGCCCTGGCGGGTGTCCGAGGGGGAACTGGCGACCCTGGGCCTTAACCCCATCCGCCTGATCAATGATTTCGAGGCCCAGGCCTGGGGGGCGCCCATCGTGCCCGGCGCCGACCTGGCGCACCTGGGCGGACCCGAGGCGGGCGATCCGCACGCCACGCTGGCGGTGCTGGGGCCAGGCACGGGCTTCGGCGTCTCGGCCCTGGCGCGTGACCGGGACGGGCGCGAGATCGCCCTGCCCTCCGAAGGCGGCCACGCCTGTTTCGCCCCCAATGACGTCGTCGAGGACGAGGTGCTGCGCATCCTGCGCCGGCGCTATGAGCGGGTGTCGATCGAGCGGCTGATCTGCGGACCCGGCCTGGTCAATCTGCACCGCGCCCTGGCCGAGATCGACGGGCGCGACACCCATATCGACGACCCGGCCGAGATCACGAAACAGGCCCTGGCCGAACCCAACAGCCCGTGCGGCGCCACCCTGGCGCGGTTCTGCGCCATTCTGGGGTCGGTGGCGGGGGATATCGCCCTGACGCTGGGCGCGCGCGGCGGGGTCTATATCGCCGGCGGCATCGCCCCGCGCATCCTGCCCTTCCTGAAGGCCAGCCCCTTCCGCGAACGGTTCCAGCGCAAGGGCCGGTTCCAGCCCTATCTGGCCGAGATTCCGACCTGGGTCGTCACCCACCGCCATGCCGCCCTGCTGGGCGCCGCACGGGTGGCCCTCGGCGAAAAGATCACGGGCGCGTGAACCGGCCGGGCGCGGGGGCGTTGTTACGGCTCCCCACGCTTTTGGAAGGAACGCCCCCATGAAGAAGATCGCCATCGCCTCGCTCGCCGCCTTCGCCGTCGCCGGTCTGGCCGCCTGTGGTGAAAGCGCCGCCGACAAGGCCGCCGAGCAACAGGCTGACGCCCTGGAGGCCCAGGCCGCCCAGGCCCCGACCGAGGCCCAGGAACGCGCCCTGAACGCCGAGGCCGACCGCATCGAGCAGCAGGCCGGCAACGCCGACGGCGGCATGACCACCGCCAACACGCCCAACACCTCGCCCAGCATGACCGAGGCCGAGAAGAAGGCGGCTCAGTAAGCCTGACCGACGCTGAATCAATCCGGCCCCGTCGCGACCCGCGGCGGGGCCTTTTCGTCTCCGAAACGCCCAGTCAGACGCGACAGGCCAGACGCGACAGGTCAGAAGCGATAGGTCAGGCCGATCTGGGCGACCGGATAGAGGCTGTATTCCGCCTCCTGCTCGATACGGCGCGCCTCGATATCCAGCCGGGCGCGAAAGGCCGGATGGTTCGACAGCGTCCCGCCCGCCGACGTCAGGGCCACCTCCGGGTCTTCGCCCACCGCCACGCCGAACAGCGCCCTCAGGCCCACACGGCGGCGGCTGGTGAAGGTGGTGTCGAAACCCACGCCGACAAACGGCGACACCGCCGTCAGGGTCGCCTCGCCGCTCAGACGCCCGACCTGGGCCGGGGTGAAAACGGCGCCGCCGATCTCGACCGGCGCATCCGGTTCGGCCGTCAGGCGCAGTTCGCGCGCGCCCATATAGCCGCCGCCGGAAACGAACAGGGCGTTGCTGAACGGATGCAGGTCCAGAAAGACGCCGACCGTGTCGAAATCCAGCCCGGCCTCATAATCCACGCCGCCATAGCGCCGCTCGAAATCGTGCCGCAGCCGATCGACCCCGCCACGCACCACCAGGGTGTCGCTGAGCCTCTGCTGGATCTCCATGCCCAGGCCCATGGTCCCGCCATGGATCGACCCGGCCGTATTGCGATCCCGGTCCTGGGCCGACGCCCCGTCGCAACAGACGCCCCACATCAGCAGACCGGCAAGGGTCGCGCGCATCATCTTGAACCCCCAACCGCCCGATACGCGGCGGCAGAGTCCATATCACCACGAGATGACGGTTGCGCCCAGACCTTCTCCCGTCAGGCGAAAGGCCCTTCAGGCCGCGCGGCGGGCCTCGGCCTCGCGCACCGCTTCGGCCGCGCGGTCCAGAACCTCCAGCCCCGCGCCGGGGCGGATCGCCTCGACCGTCAGAATGCGCCGGAAGGCGCGGGCCCCGGGCCGGCCGTGCATCAGCCCCAGCATGTGCCGGGTGATCGACGTCAGGGACGCCCCCTCCTCCAGCCGCGCCGCGACATAGGGGCGATAACGGTCCAGGGCGGTCCAGACATCGACATCCGCCCCCTCCATGCCGAACAGGCGCCAGTCCGCCGCCCCCAGAATGGCCGGCTCGTGATAGGCTGCCCGGCCCAGCATGACCCCATCCAGCGCCACGCCGTCCGCATCGTCCAGATGGGCCACGGCCTCATCCAGCGAACCGACGCCGCCATTGATGCAGACGGTCAGATGCGGCCGCTCGCGCTTCAGCCGCCGCACCAGGGCGTAATCCAGCGGCGGCACGTCGCGGTTCTCCTTGGGCGACAGGCCCTTCAGCCAGGCCTTGCGCGCATGGACCACAAAGACCGTGATCCCCACGGCGGCGCAGGCGTCGACCGTGGCGAACAGGCTGACCTGCGGGTCTTGATCGTCCACGCCGATGCGGCATTTGACGGTGGCGGGCACGTCCACGGCCTCGCGGATGGCGGCCATGCAGTCGGCGACCAGTTCCGGCTCGCGCATCAGACAGGCGCCGAAGCGGCCGGACTGCACCCGGTCGGACGGGCAGCCGACGTTCAGATTGATCTCGTCATAGCCATAGTCGGCGCCGATCCGGGCGGCCTGGGCCAGCTGCTGCGGGTCCGATCCGCCCAGTTGCAGCGCCACCGGATGTTCGACCGCGTCGAAGGCCAGCAGCCGGTCGCGGTCGCCATGGATCACCGCCGGCGCCGTGACCATTTCGGTGTACAGCAGCGTCCGCGCCGTCAGGGCGCGGTGAAACGCCCGGCAATGCCGGTCGGTCCAGTCCATCATGGGGGCCACCGACAGGCGGCGGGGCAGGTCGGTCATGGGGCGGGCCTCTTACCCCAAGGCGAACGATCTGGCGATGGCGCCCGACTCCCGCTAGGAACGGAGCATGAACACGCTAGAGATCATCCTGCTGACCCTCGCCGTCGTCGCCGGCGGCGGTTTCCTGTGGGCCTTCATGGGCTGGCAGGGCGCGCGCGGCGACCTGCGCGCCGCTCATGCCCGGCTGGAAGCGGCCGAGGACAGCCAGGGGGCCATGGCCGCCTATCTGAAGGCCCAGGCGCGGGAATCGGCCGAGACCGTGGCCGGCCAGCTGGTCACCCGCGCCACCGAGACCTTCCAGGCTCAGGACCGTCTGGCGCGTGAACGGATGGAGGCCCAGCTGAAGCCGGTGGCCGAGACCCTGGCCAAATTCCAGGCGCACGTCGATGCGCTGGAGAAGACGCGGGCCGAAGAGACCGGCGGGCTGAAGGAACAGCTGGCCCTGCTGATGACCGCCTCGACCGCCACCCGCGACGAGGCGCGGCGCCTGACCGAGGCCCTGCGCGGCAACACCGGCCGGCGCGGTCGCTGGGGCGAACAGACGTGCCGCAATGTGCTGGAGGCGGCGGGCATGGCCGGGCGTTTCGACTTCGAGGAACAGACCTCGGCGGCGAACGAGGAAGGGCGGCAGTCGCGGCCCGATTTCATCGTCAGACTGCCGGGCGGCGGCATGTTCGTGATCGACGCCAAGGTGTCGCTGGCCTTTCTGGACGAGACCGACGGCGACGCCGAGGCCCAGGCCAGCGCGGCGGCCATGCGCACCGCCGCCAGCATGAAGACCCACATGCGCCAGCTGGCGTCCAAGGCCTATCAGGACCAGTTCAAGCCCAGTCCCGACTTCGTCGTCATGTTCGTGCCCGGCGACGCCTTCCTGGCCGCCGCCCTGGATCACGAGCCGGAGCTGATGACCCAGGCCATGGCCTCGCGCGTGGTGATCGTGACGCCCACCACCCTGTTCGCCCTGTGCAAGGCGGTCGCCTATGGCTGGCGCGCCGAGGAGCAGGCCAAGAACGCCGAGGCCGTCGCCACCCTGGGCCGCGATCTTTACAAGCGTCTGTCGGTCATGGGCGGCCATGCGGCGGCGGTGGGCCGGGCGCTGGACAGCGCCGTGGGCAAATACAACCAGTTCGTCGGCTCGCTGGAGAGCCAGGTCATGGTCGCCGCGCGCCGGTTCGAGGACTTGCAGGTCAACCATGAGGGCAAGACCCTTCCCGAACTGCCGCCGGTCGAACAGGGGCCGCGCGCCGTCAGCCGCCCCGAACTGCTGCAGCCGCCCGCCGAAAACTGATCACCGGGGAAAGCGAGCGCGTCTTTTGGCAGCGCATCCTTTCCCTTTTGACAAACACGCTTGACACTCGCCGCCGCCACGCGTAAAGCACCCTTGTCAAAACGACAGAGGAGCTTTCCAACATGAACACAGGCCGCAAGAATTTCGTGGCGACCTGGGGCATCGGGTTCGGCCTGCTGGCCATCGCCGTCGGCGTCGCCATCTTCGCATCGGGGCTGTGGGCCAGCTGGGCGTCCGCCATCCTGGCTATGATCGCCGCCATCTGGATCGGCGCCGCCTGGATGGGATCGGTCGACGAGGCCGCCCAGGAAGCCCACAAATGGTCCTGGTACTGGGGCGGCAGCATCGGCATGGCCATCGGCGGCGTGCTGCTGATCCTGGCCACGACGCCCGCTTCGCAACATTGGACCGTGCCGGTCGCTCCCGGCCATGAAGGCGATCCGGTCGCCTATGCCGCCACGGGCGCGATGGGCATGCTGGGCCTGATGCTGGTCGGTTATCTGGTCGCCTGGGGCCTGTGGTGGCTGCGGCGCCGGTGATGGAGGATCATGACATGAACAACCGCCTCAAAGTCCTTCGCGCCGAGCGCGACTGGAGCCAGGCCGACCTGGCGCATCAGCTGGGCGTCTCGCGCCAGACCATCAATGCGCTGGAAACCGGCCGCTACGATCCGTCGCTGCCCCTGGCTTTCAAGATCGCCGCGGTCTTCGACCAGCCGATCGAATCCATCTTCTCGGCCTGAATCCGCCGCCCCATTTCCGTACACAGGATCAATACCCATGACCTTCATCCCCGCCATCGTCTCCACCGCCGGTCGCCTGAGTCGCGCCGTCGCCGGGGGCGCGCTTGGCCTGCTGCTGACCGCGACGGTCGCCCTGCCCGCCCTGACGCCGACCCCTGCGGCGGCCCAGAACGCGGCCCCGGACGCGGCTCCCGAAGCGGCCCCGGCCCTGTGGGTGGTGCGCGACGCGGATTCCACCCTGTATCTGTTCGGCTCGGTCCATGTGCTGAAGCCCGGCACCGACTGGCGCACCGATCGCGTGGACCAGGCCTTCGCCGCGGCCCAGGACGTCTGGTTCGAACTCACCAATCCCGACGACGCGGCGGCCGCCGTTCCCTTCATCCAGCGGCATGGCGTGTCCCGTGACCGTCCCCTGTCCAGCCGCCTGAGCGCCGAGGACTTCGGTCGCCTGGATGTCGCCGCCCGCGCCATCGGCGCCAGCGCCGCCCAGATGGACCCGATGCGTCCCTGGTTCGCCGCCATGAACCTGACCATGTCGCAACTGATCCAGGCCGGTTTCCAGCCCGGCACGGGCGTGGACCTGATCATGCTCAAACGCGCCCGCGAAGAGGGCAAGGACATCCATGGCTTCGAGACGATGGACCAGCAGCTGGGCATCTTCGCCGGCCTGGACGAAGCCACCGAGATGTCGATGCTGCAGTATTCGCTCGACGGTTTCGAACACGCCGACCAGATCGTGGACGGCATGGTTCTGGCCTGGCGCACAGGCGATACCGATGGCCTGGACCGCGTCATGCACACCGAATGGAAGGCGGATTTCCCGGCCGTCTATGACGCCCTGCTGACCCAGCGCAACATCGACTGGGCCAATCAGATCCAAGAGCGTCTGAAGGGGTCCGGCGTGACCATGGTCATCGTCGGCGCGGGCCACCTGGTCGGTTCCGACAGCGTCCAGGCCCAGCTGGCCCAGCGCGGCATCACCGCCACCCGCGTCGAATAGACGCCCGCGTTTTCCGCGACGTCAAAGGCCCGGCCGTCGCGCCGGGCCTTTTCTTTTGCGCCTGCCCGTCTATGGTCCGCGCCCTGCCGACACGGCCCGGCGCGGGTATAGTTCAGAGGTAGAACGTCAGCTTCCCAAGCTGAATGTCGCGAGTTCGATTCTCGCTACCCGCTCCAAGCCGTCAGTTTTTCAGCCGCCAGGTCGCGCCCCGGGGCCCGTCCATCACCACGACATTCAGTTCGGTCAGCCGGTCGCGGATGCGGTCGGCGGCGGGCCAGTCCTTGGCGGCGCGGGCGGCCATGCGCTGGTCCAGCAGGGCTTCGACCTCGGCGCGCAGGGCGTCGTCCACCTCGCCTTCCAGCCAGGCGGCCGGATCGGATTGCAGCACGCCCAGAATGTCGGCGCAGGCGATCAGCCGTCCCTTGGCCAGGCCGGCGGCGGCCGTGTCGCCCGCCGTCATGGCCCGCTCGATCTCGCTGGACAGGGCGAACAGGGTCGCCATGGCGCCGGGGGTGTTCAGGTCGTCCTCGATCGACTTCAGGAAGTCGGCCGGCGCCTCATCGGTCGCGGCCGGGACCGCCGCCGCGCGGTGCAGGGCGCCATACAGCCGGTCCAGGTTCTTCTTCGACTGGTCCAGCAGCGCCTGGTTCCAGTCCAGCGGCTGGCGGTAATGGGCGCTCAACAGGGCCCAGCGCACCACCTCGCCCGGCATCGACTGCACCAGATCGTGCAGCAGCAGGACATTGCCGATCGACTTGGACATCTTTTCCGCATCGACGGTCAGGAAGCCGTTGTGCATCCAGTAGCGGGCGTATTCGTCGTGCGCGGCGGCGCCGTGGGCGTGACCGTGGGCGCAGACGCCCTGGGCGATCTCATTCTCATGGTGCGGAAAAACCAGATCGATGCCGCCGCCGTGGATGTCGATTGGCAGGCCCAGGTTTTCCTCGATCATGGCCGAGCATTCGATGTGCCAGCCGGGCCGCCCGTCGCCCCACGGCGACGGCCAGGACGGCTCGCCCGGCTTGGACGGTTTCCACAGCACGAAGTCGTGCGGGTTCCTCTTGTAGGGGGCCACCTCGACCCGCGCCCCGGCGATCATGTCGTCCAGATTGCGCCCCGACAGCGCGCCATAGGCCGGATAGGCGGCGACGTCGAACAGCACATGGCCTTGCGCCGCATAGGCGCAGCCGGCGTCGACGATGGCGCCGATCTGGGCGACGATGGCGTCCATATGGTCGGTGACGTGCGGGGCGATGTCCGGCGGGCTGACGTTCAGCCGGGCCATGTCATCGAGGTACGCCGCCTCGTACCGCGCCGTGATCGTGCCGATGGGCGCGCCTTCCTTGGCCGCCTTGGCGTTGATCTTGTCGTCCACGTCAGTGACGTTGCGGGCGTAGATCACCTTGTCCGCCCCATAGGTCCGGCGCAGCAGCCGCACCAGAACGTCGAACACCACCGGCGGCCGCGCATTGCCGATGTGGGCGTAATCATAGACGGTGGGGCCGCAGACATAGAGGGTCACCCGGCTCGGATCGCGCGGTTCGAACAGGCGCTTTTCACGGCGCAGGGTGTCGTGGATATGCAGCGGCATCGTCTCAGGGTCGCCCAAGTTTTCTTGCAGGACGCAAGGGAAGGTCCATATAGCCGGGCGAAGGCGCGGATAAACCCCGCGCGCAGAAAGACAGACACCGAAATGAGCGCACCCTCCGCCAAGCCCGTTCTGGTCGGCGCCCCCAAACAGCGTCCGTCGCGCGAGGCGGCGATGGAGGCGGTGCGCACCCTGATCGCCTGGGCCGGCGACGATCCCGAACGCGAGGGCCTGGTCGACACCCCCCGCCGCGTGGTCGACGCCTATGGCGACTGGTTCCAGGGTTATGACGCCGATGTGGCCAAGGAACTGAGCCGCACCTTCGAGGACGTCCAGGGCTATGACGACATGGTCATGCTGCGCGACATCGAGGTGGAGAGCCACTGCGAGCATCACATGGCCCCCTTCCTGGGCCGGGCCTATGTCGCCTATGTGCCGACCGACAAGGTGGTGGGCATCTCCAAGATCGCGCGGGTGGTCGAGATCTTCTCGCGCCGGCTACAGACCCAGGAGACCCTGACCCAGGAGGTCGCCGCCGCCCTCGAATCGCATCTGGCGCCCGCCGGCGTCGCCGTTCTGATCGATGCGGCGCACCAGTGCATGACCACGCGCGGGGTGCACCACCGCCACGTCTCGACCCTGACGACCCGTTTCACCGGCGTGTTCAAGACCGATCCGGCCCTGATGGACCGGTTCCTGAAGCTGGCGGGCCGCGGCTGACCGGTTTCGCCTGACGCGGGTATTTTCGCACGGGGAACCGCCAGGCGTCCGAGACCGCTTTACAAGCGCGGCGCGGGACGCCAAGAGACGTATCCGAAAGCACAAGCTCGGCCCGCGCGCCTCGCGCCGGCCCAAGATGGAGACGACAGCGCATGGGCGCCAAACTTTCCGGCCCGGGCGGCCAAGGCGGCAGGACCATCGAACAGAACAGCGACATCAACGTCACGCCGTTCGTCGACGTGATGCTGGTTCTGCTGATCATCTTCATGGTGGCGGCGCCGCTGGCCACCGTCTCGATCCGCCTGGACCTGCCCCCGGCGGTTCCGAGCACCGACCCCAACCCCAAGGAACCGGTGTACATCACCATCCAGGAAACGGGTGAACTGTTCATCGCGACCGTGCCGACCACCATCGCGACCCTGGCCGCCGATGTCTGCGCCGCCCAGGAAGTGACCACCGACTGCCGCGAAGAGCGCGTCTTCGTCCGCGCCCAGCCGGAAGTCCGCTACAATCAGTTCATGGAAGTCATGAACGAGATGCAGGAAAAAGGCTTCTTCAAGGTCGGCCTGCTGAACGAAGACATCGAATAGGCGGATCGCCCTTTCGACCGGATCAGGCCGCGCCCTTCGGGACGCGGCCTTTTTCGTGCGTCGCGCCAACTGGGGAACAGGTGACAGACGCCGCCGCGCCGCCTAAGCCAGCGGCATGGCCTACAAGTCCCTGCGCGACTTCATCGACATTCTGGAAGCCGAGGGCGAGCTGGTGCGCGTCGCCGAGCCGGTTTCGACCCATCTGGAGATGACCGAGATCCAGACCCGCCTGCTGCGCAACGGCGGCCCGGCGGTGCTGTTCGAAAAGCCCATGATGCCCGACGGCTCGATCAGCCCCATCCCCTGCCTGGCCAATCTGTTCGGCACGGTGAAGCGGGTGGCCATGGGGGTGACGCTGGACAAGAAGCGCCGCAGCACGCCGGGAGAACTGCGCGAAGTCGGCGAACTGCTGGCCTTTCTACGTAACCCCACCCCGCCGCGCGGCCTTGGCGACGCCATGGAGATGCTGCCCCTGGCCCAGACCGTGATGTCGATGCGGCCCAAGACGGTGAAGACCGCCCCGGTGCAGCAGGTGGTGCTGAAGGGCGACCAGATCGATCTGACGGCCTTGCCGATCCAGGGCTGCTGGCCCGGCGAGCCGGCGCCGCTGATCACCTGGGGCCTGGTGGTGACCAAGGGGCCGTCGGACGCGGCCGAGGACGATTTCAACCTGGGCATCTATCGGATGCAGGTGCTGGGCAAGGACAAGGCCATCATGCGCTGGCTGGCCCACCGGGGCGGCGCCCAGCATTACGCCCGGCACAAACAGGCCGGAAAGCGCGAGCCCCTGCCCGCCGCCGTGGTGCTGGGGGCCGATCCGGGCACCATTCTGGCCGCCGTGACGCCGGTGCCGGACACCTTGTCGGAATATCAGTTCGCGGGCCTGCTGCGCGGCGCCAAGGCCGAGCTGGTCCCCTGCAAGACCGTGCCGCTGATGGTCCCGGCCCAGGCCGAGATCGTGCTGGAGGGCCACGTGCTGCTGGACGAGCATGCGGACGAAGGCCCCTATGGCGACCACACCGGCTATTACAACTCGGTCGAGACCTTCCCGGTGTTCCAGGTCACGGCCATCACCATGCGGCGCGACCCCATATATCTGACCACCTTCACCGGCCGTCCGCCGGACGAACCCAGCGTGCTGGGCGAGGCGCTGAACGAGGTGTTCATCCCCCTGTTGCGCGCCCAGTTCCCCGAGATCACCGACTTCTGGCTGCCGCCCGAGGGGTGCAGCTATCGCATCGCCGTGGTGTCGATGAAGAAGGCCTATCCGGGCCACGCCAAGCGGGTGATGCTGGGCGTCTGGAGTTACCTTCGCCAGTTCATGTACACGAAATGGGTCATCGTCGTGGACGACGACATCGACGCCCGCGACTGGAAAGACGTCATGTGGGCCGTCTCGACCAAGATGGACCCGGCGCGCGACATCACCCTGATCGAGAACACGCCGATCGACTATCTGGACTTCGCATCGCCCGAGAGCGGCCTGGGCTCCAAGATCGGCCTGGACGCCACCGACAAATGGCCGCCCGAGACCAAGCGCGAATGGGGCGGGGAAATCCGCATGGACGAGGCGGTGATCCAGCGGGTGACCGACATCTGGGATCGCCTGGGCCTGCCCGGAGACGCCGCGCCGATCTGGAAATGACGGCGAAGCGGGCTAAGGTCGCGTTTTCGTCGCCAGTCCGAGGCCCGATCGTCATGAAGCGTCTCGCCGCCCTGGCCGCCCTGTTGCTGATTGTACCGAGCGCCGCCATGAGCCAGTCCGTCCCCAACACCCCCGCCTGGGACCAGCCCTTCCTGCCGCCGCCGCCGGAATGGGACGGCGCCAGCCGCGTCCTGCTGCGAGATGCGGGCGACCGCTGGGCCACGGATTTCGAGCGTGACCCCGAGCATGACTTCTCGCCCGACTATGCCGACACCCGCGCCTGGTTCGACCGGCTGGACGCGGCGTCGGACCTGATCCGCATAGAACAGTTCGGCGTCTCGCCCGAGGGCCGGCCCATCTATGCCGTCATCGCATCCAAGGACGGCGCGGCCTTCGATCCGGCCAAGCCGATTCTGCTGGCCCAGGCGGGCATCCATCCTGGCGAGATCGACGGCAAGGACGCGGGCATGATGCTGCTGCGCGACATCGCCTTCTATGGAAAGTCCGAGTTGCTGGACCGGGTCAACCTGATCCTGATCCCCATCCTGTCGGTGGACGGGCATGAGCGGTCCGGCCCCTATTCGCGCCCGAACCAGCGCGGGCCGCGCACCCAGGGCTGGCGCAACACCGCCACCAACCAGAACCTGAACCGCGACTATATGAAGATGGACCAGGCCGAGATGCGCGCCGTGCGTGGCCTGATCCTGAAATACCGGCCCGACCTGTATGTGGACATCCACGTCACCGACGGCATGGATTATCAGTATGACGTCACCTTCGGCTACAATGGCGAGAACGGCGTCTGGAGCCGCAGCCCCGCCACCGCCCGCTGGCTGGACGACGCCTTCAAGCCCGGCGTCTATGCGGCGCTGGAGGCGCAAGGCCATATCCCCGGCGAACTGGTGTTCGGCGTCGATGACGCCGATCCGAAGAAGGGGCTGTCGGACGGCGGCCTGGGGGAACGGTTCTCGAACGGCTGGGGCTCGGCCGCCCATGTGCCGACGATCCTGATCGAAAACCACAGTCTGAAGCCGCACGAACAGCGGGTGCTGGGAACCTATGTCTTCCTGGAAGCGGCGATGCGTCTGCTGGCGGATCGGGGCGGCGACCTGCGCGCGGCTGTCGACGCCGACCGCGCCCTGCGCCCGGCCGAGATCCCGACCAATTTCGAAGCGGACCCGACGCCCGCCTATACCCGCGCCTTCAAGGGCATCCGCTACGAGACCTATTTCAGCCCGGCCTCGGGCCGCGAGGAGATCCGCTGGCTGGGCCAGGCGGACCCCGAGGTCTGGAGCCTGCCCTTCTACGGCTCGCGCCCGACGCTGACCCTGGCGCGGCCCGAGGCTTATTGGGTGCCCGCCCACCGCCCCGACGTGATCGAGCGCCTGCGCGCCCATGGGATCGAGATGGAGGTGCTGGACCAGCCGCGCACCGTCACGGTGCAGATGCTGCGGCTGGTCGATCCCCAGGTGTCGCCCCGCGCCAGCGAAGGCCATGTGCCGATCCGCGTCACCCAGGTGACGCCCGAAGACCGCGACTGGACCTTCCCGCCCGGCTCGGTGCGCGTGCCGACCGATCAGGATCTGGGCGACATCGCGGTGCTGTTGCTGGAGCCGCAATCGGCCGAAAGCCTGTTCGCCTGGGGCCTGTTCCCCGAGGTTCTGGGCCGGGTGGAGTATATCGAGGCCTACGCCATCGCGCCCCTGGCCGAGCGGATGCTGGCGGCCGATCCGGCGCTGAAGGCCGCGTTCGAGGCGAAACTGGCCGCCGACGCCGCCTTCGCCGCCGATGGCGATGCGCGCCTGGCATGGTTCTATGAGCGGACGCCCTTCTATGACGACCGCTTCCGTCTGTATCCGATCGCGCGGGAGGTGCGCTGATGACCGACGCCTTGCATGCGGCGGGCCTGTGGGCCGGGCTGCTGATCCTTCTGATGGTGGTGCTGTCGACCATGGTGGTGTCGCGACGGCGGCGGCGGCTGGTGTCGTTCGGCGACGGCGGGCATGACGATCTGGCCGCCGCCAGCCGCGCCTTCGGCAACGCCAGCGAATATGCCCCCGTCGGCATCGCCGCCCTGATCCTGCTGGCCCTGCTGGGCGCGCCCGAGATCGCCGTTCACGCCATCGGCGCCACCCTGTTCGTCGGCCGGGTGGTGCACGCCCTGGGCCTGCTGTTCCAGCGCGGCCCGTCGCTGGGCCGGGTGCTGGGGATGGTTCTGACCTATCTGGCGCTGATCGTCTCGGCGGGCGGCCTGATCGTGCTGGCCTTCCTGTAAGGCCGTTGCGGCGGGGCGGACGGTCCGCCATATCGGGGCATGGCCGCCTCCCCCCAAAGCTCCCCCGATAGCTCAGCCGAAATCCTGCATGATCTGGTCGCCGCCGCCATGAAGGGCGGGGCCGACGCGGCCGAGGCCGTCAGCGCCCATCGCAGCGCCCTGTCCGTCGGGGTGCGCAACGGCGCCCTGGAGGATGTCGAGCGCGAGGAAAGCCGCGACCTGGGCCTGCGGGTCTTCATCGGGCGGCGCCAGGCGACCGTGTCGGCCTCTGACCTGTCGCCCCAGACGCAGGGACGCCTGGTCGAACGGGCCGTGGCCATGGCCCGGCTGGCGCCCGAAGACCCCTATGCCGGCCTGGCGCCCCAGGACCGGCTGGCGCAAGGCCCCCTGGCCGACCTGGACCTGTACGACGCCACGCCCCGCACGGCCCAGGCGCTGGAACAGGCGGCGGCCCAGGCCGAGGCTGCGGCTCTGGCCGTGCCGGGCGTTTCAAAATCCGAGGGCGGCCACGCCGGCTGGTCCGAAAGCGAATGGCGCCTGGTCACCAGCCATGGATTCGAAGGCGCCTATCGCGGCAGCGGTCATTCCCTGGGCGTCGGCGTCATCGCCGAAAAGGACGGCGCCATGGAACGCGGCGGCGAAAGCCGCACGACCCGCCATCTGTCGGATCTGCCCGACGCCGAAAGCATTGGCGCCGAGGCGGGCAAGCGCGCGGTGGCCCGCACCGGCCCGCGCAAGATCGCCTCGACCACCGCGCCGGTGATCTTCGAAAACCGCATCGCGACCCAGGTGCTGTCGCCCCTGATCCAGGCCATCGCCGGGCCGGCGGTGGCGCGCGGCGTGTCCTTCCTGAAGGACAGTCTGGACCAGCGGCTGCTGCCCCAAGGCATCGATCTGATCGATGATCCGTTCCGCCCGCGCGGCCTGGGCTCGACCCCCTTCGATGACGAGGGCGTGGCGGTCACACGCCGGGCGCTGGTTCAGGACGGCGTCCTGACCACCTGGCTGCTGAACAGTTCGGCGGCGGCGCAGTTGGGCCTGGAATCGACCGGCCACGCCTCGCGCGGGCTGGCGGGGCCGCCCGGGGTTTCGACGCACAATCTGCACCTGGCGCCCGGCGATGCGGACCTGGACGGCCTGATCGCCCAGGCGGGGACGGGCCTGCTGGTCGCATCCATGTTCGGGCCGTCGCTGAACCCCAACACCGGCGACTGGTCGGCGGGGGTGTCGGGCTTCTGGTTCGAGAACGGCGCCATCGCCTATCCGGTCAGCGAGGTCACCGTGGCGGGCAAGCTGACCGACCTTTACGCGCGCCTGCAACGCGGATCGGACCTGCAGTTCCGCGGCGCCTTCAACAGTCCGTCGCTGCTGTTCGACGCGGTGGCGATCGCGGGCAAATGACCGGCGCAGACCCCGATTGGCGCGAGGATCTGGCCCTGATCCGTCAGGCGGCCCAGGCGGCGGGCGACCTGGCCTTAAGCGAACGCGAGGCGGGGCTGAAGGTCTGGTCCAAATCGGGCGGGTCGCCGGTCACCAGCGCCGACATGGCCGTGGACCGCCTGTTGCGCGACACCCTGCTGTCCGTCCGGCCCGACTATGGCTGGCTGTCGGAAGAGACGGCGGATTCGCCCGAGCGGCTGGATCGGCGCCGCATCTTCGTGGTCGATCCGATCGACGGCACCGTGGCCTATATGAAGAACCGGCCCTGGTGGTGTGTGCCCATCGCCGTGATCGAGGATGGCCGCCCCGTCGCCGCCGTCATCCACGCCCCGGCGTTGAACGAGACCTATGAGGCCGTGCTGGGCGATGGCGCGCGAATGAACGGCCGGACCCTGCACGCCTCGGACGTCGAGACGCTGGATGACGCGGCCATGCTGGCCGACGCGCGGCTGATGGAAGGCCCCCTGTGGCCCGAGCCGTGGCCTCCGATGCGGTTCGAAAAGCGAAACGCCATCGCCTATCGCATGGCGCTGGTCGCCGCCGGGGCGTTCGACGCCGCCGTGGCGCTGACGCCAAAATGGGACTGGGACGTGGCCGCTGGGGCCCTGATCGCCGCCGAAGCGGGCGCACGGGTGACCGATCACCATGGCGAGGCCTGGCGTTTCAACCGCCCCGATCCGCGCCAGGCCAGCCTGGTCTGCGCCGCGCCGGCTTTGCACCCGTTGATCGTGGCGCGATGTGCGACTATCCCGCTGGCGCCATAACCTGCCCGTTATCCTTCCTCCCCAGGAGCCGTCATGCCTTCGACCCAAGCCGACACCCCGCAACTGCTGCACCTCGTCATCGGCGGCGAGTTGCGTCACCTGGACGCCCCGGTGTTCCGCGACCTGTCCCAGGTCGAATTCGTCGGCGCCTTCGGCAGCTATGACGAGGCCAAGAAGGCCTGGAAGGCCCGCGCCCAGGCCACGGTGGACAACGCCCACATGCGCTATTTCATCCTGCATGCGCACAAGCTGATCGACCCGCGCGCCGACGACTGAGGCGGAACCCCGGCCACCGCCTGCGCGCTGAAGCGCCAGGCTTGAAGACGGAGATCGACCATGACCAGCTTTCTGATCGTCCTGGCCCTTCTGGCGCTGGCGGTGGGCATTGTGGTCTGGGCCACGCGCCGCAGGCCCGCCCGCCCCTATCAACAGCGGCTGGAGCAGGACACGGCCTGGAACGACCCGATCACCCCCGTCGACGCCGCGCCGGCTGACATCGACAATGCCGTCGCGCCGGACCCCTTCGCCGGCGCCCCGTCGCGCCCGGATTCCCACGGTCAGGAGCCGCGCCCATGACCCTGTTCGGCCAGACCTTCGACGCCCAGCAGATCTTCGGCCTGGTCAGCCTGCTGAGCCTGCTGGTGCTGTGGCTCTTCGTCCTGCGGGGCGAGCGCGGCTACGCCCGTTGGTTCAAACAGTGGGAGGCCGACCGCAAGGCCCGCCGCGACGCCGAACTGGCGCGTGAGGCCGATCAGGCCGCCCCCCGGGATCGTCGCGGCCCCTGGGGCTGAAACCGCCGCCTATTCGCGCCGCAGCAGCCGTTCGGTCAGCAGGGTTCCCCACCACGACGCCTTGAAGTCGGCGCGGATGGCCTTGGGGTCATAGTCCGGCCGCTCGACCCATTGCAGCAGGTCCAGGCCCTCAGGTTCGCCCTCGGCGACATAGCGTTCCAGCACATAATCCAGCACCCCGGTCTGGCCTTCGCGATGATGCAGGGTGCGCTTGCCCAGTTCGGCCATGGCGACCGACACCGGCTGGCCCAGATGGAAATGCCGGTACATCACCGCCATCAGTCCGGCCCGGTCCGCCCCGGACTTGCAGTGGATCAGGGCGGGATAGTCGATCGTGCGGAACAGGTCGCGCGCCCGGCGCACCCTGTCAGCGCCAGGCGCGTCACGCGAATCCAGCGGCGCGTCGATCAGCGTCAGGCCCAGGCGGCGACAGGCGTCGGCCTCCAGCCAGTAATAGGGTTCGTTCCGCGCCCCGCGCAGATTGACCACGGTGCGCACGCCACGCCGTTTCCAATAGGCCAGCTGTCCCGGCGACGGCTGGTTGGTGCGCACCAGGTCCGGCCCCAGCCAGTGGGCGTTGGAAAACGCCGTGCGCAGGAAGGCGTGATCCCCCCAGAAATAGCGCCAATGGGCCTTGAATCGGCCCCATCGCGTGCTCAGGTCCGCGCCGGTCATGGCCTGCTCTTTAGGGCCTTGCGCGCCGGGCGTCATCCGCCCGGCTTGACTTGACCGCCCAGCCGTCCGACCGAGGGCCGATGACCGAGACGACCGTCCCGTCCGAACCCCAGCCCCTGCGCCCGCTGATGGCGCGCATCTGGCGCGACTATCTTTCGCATCATGTCGGCGCCCTGGCCGCGGCCATGGCCTGCGCCGGCGTGGCCGGCATCATGTCGGCCACCGTGCTGCAACTGCTGGAGCCGGCCATCGACGGCCTGTTCCAGGGCGCGCCGGTCAAGGTGTGGGGCCTGGTCCAGGTTCCGGCCGGGCGGGCGCTGCATTACATCCCCGCCCTGATCATCGGCGTGGCCCTGGTGTGGACGGCGGCGGCCCTGGGCCAGGCGGCCCTGGTCAACCGGCTGGGTCACGGCATCGTCGGCGACATCCAGATCCGACTGTTCGGGGCCATGATCCGCGCCGATCTGGCCCGCCTGCGCAGCCAGCATTCGGGCGCCTTCGTCTCCAGCGTGCTGTTCGACGCCAATCTGGTGCGCGAGGCCTTCACCAACGGCGTGGTCAACTACACCCAGCACGGCCTGACCCTGGTCGCCGTGATGGGGGCCATGGCCTTCATCGACTGGCGGCTGACGCTGATCGTGCTCTTGGGCGCGCCGATGATCAGCCTGGTGCTGCGCCGCTTCTCGCGCCGGACGCGCAAGGCCACGACCGGGGCGATGAAGGAGACCGAGGTTCTGTCCACCGCCCTGATGGAGAATCTGGACGGGGTGCGGCTGATCAAGATCGAGAACCGCGAAGCGGCCGAAGAGGCCCGCGTGGGCGAGGTGGTGGGCCGGCGCCAGCGCCATGTCATCAAGTCCGCCGACGCCCGCGCCTTCGCCGGCCCGACCAGCAATCTGGTGGCCATGATCGTGGTCGCGGCCGTGATGGCCTATGCCGGATGGCGGGCGCAGCAGGGCGCCATGACGGTGGGCGCCTTCGCCGCCTTCATCGGCCTGCTGATGGCGGCGGGCCAGTCGCTGCGCCAGGTGACCAATCTTCAGACGGTGATGACCGAGGGGCTGACGGCCGCGCGGCGCCTGTTCGACGCCCTGGACATCCAGCCCGAGATCCGCGAGGCGGCCGACGCCGCCTCCCTGCCGCGCGGCCCGGCCGAGGTGCGGCTGGACGGCGTGTCCTTCGCCTATGGAACCGGCGCCCCGACCCTGCGCGACGTGTCGATCACCGTACGGCCGGGCGAGACCGTGGCCCTGGTCGGCCCGTCGGGCGGGGGCAAGTCGACGATCCTGAGCCTGCTGCCGCGCTTCTATGACGTGACCGGGGGCGCGGTGACGATCAACGGCCGGGACGTGCGGGGGCTAAAGCTGCACGACCTGCGCGACCATATCGCCCTGGTGACGCAGGAGCCCTTTCTGTTCGACGACACCATCGCCGCCAACATCGCCTATGGCCGCCCCGGCGCGACGCAAGGTCAGATCGAGGAAGCGGCCCGGGCGGCGGCGGCGCACGACTTCATCACCGCCCTGCCCGACGGCTATCAGACGCGTGGCGGCGAAGGCGGCCTGCGGCTGTCGGGCGGCCAGAGGCAACGGATCGCCATCGCCCGCGCCTTTCTGAAGGATGCGCCCATCCTGCTGCTGGACGAGGCGACCAGCGCCCTGGACACCGAGAGCGAGGCCCTGGTCCAGGCGGCGCTGGAGCGGCTGATGCAGGGGCGGGCCACCCTGATGATCGCCCACCGCCTGTCGACCGTGCGGGGCGCCGACCGCATCTATGTGATCGAGGCCGGGCGGGTGGTCGAAGAAGGATCGCACGCCGATCTGCTGGCCTTGGGCGGTCTCTACGCCCGGCTGGCGCGGCAGCAGTCGCTGGACGGCGGCCCGATGGTGGGAGACGTGGCGTGAGGCCGCTGCGGATTCCCTGGGTCCAGGCCAGCCTGGCCTGGGTTCTGGCGTCATGGATGCAGCTGTGTTTCGTCACCATGCGCTGGTCGCGCGAGAACGAGGCGGCGGCCCAGGCGGTCTGGGCCCAGGGCGGCGGGGTGCTGTGCGTCTTCTGGCATTCGCGTCTGTCGCTGGCGCCCGGCGCCTGGCCGCTGGACCGCGCCCAGCCGGTCAAGGGTCTGATCTCCCTGTCGGCGGACGGCGAATTCCTGGCCAAGGCCATGGCGCGGGTCGGCTTTCCCGCCGTGCGCGGATCGTCGGCCAACAAGGACAAGGCGGCCCAGGCCAAGGGCGGCTCGCAGGCCCTGCGCGACGGCCTGCGCCAGCTGAAGGTCGGCGGCCTGGCCATCACCCCCGACGGCCCGCGCGGCCCGGCCGGCGTCATGGCCGAGGGATTGGGCGCCCTGGCGCGGATGTCGGGGGCGCCGGTGGTGCTGATGGGCCTGTCGTGCAGCCCGGCCATCCGGCTGAACTCGTGGGACCGGGCCATACTGCCCCTGCCGTTCGGCCGCGCCGCCATCGTCTGGGATGTGGTCGCCTGGCCCGAGGGCGGCGAAACGGCCGCCGTCCTGGCCGACTGGACCGAACGGCTGAACGCCGCCGAGGCGCGGGCCGACGCCCTAGTCGGGGCGGGGCGCGACTGAGATGAGCCTGGCGCTGGCCCTTTACCGCTGGCTGACCGGCCTGGTCGAGCCGCTGGCCCCGCGCCTGCTGGACGCCCGCGTACGGCGCGGCAAGGAAGACGATGATCGCGTTGACGAACGGCTGGGCTATGCCGGGGCCGCACGGCCGGACGGCGCCCTGGTCTGGCTGCATGGCGTCAGCGTGGGCGAGGCGGTGTCCCTGCTGCCGCTGGTCGAACGGTTCCGAAAGGCGCGCCCGGATCTGGCCATACTGGTCACCACCGGCACGGTGACGGCGGCGGGCGTGATGGCCGAGCGCCTGCCCGACGGCGTGATCCACCAGTATGCGCCGGTCGATGCGCCGGGCGTGGTCGGCCGGTTTCTGGATCACTGGCGCCCGTCGCTGGCGGTGTTTGTGGAAAGCGAGTTGTGGCCCAATCTTCTGACCCAGGCGCGGGCGCGCGGCGTGCGGACCGCCCTGGTCAGCGCGCGGGTGACGGAAAAGACGGTGGCGGGCTGGCGCCGGTTCGCAGGGACGGCGCGCGAGCTGCTGGGCGGGTTCGACCTGGTCATGCCCCAGGACACGGCCTCGGCCGAGCGGCTGGCGTCCCTGGGCGCGCGCATCGACGGCCACGCCAATCTGAAGCTGGCGGGCGGCCCCCTGCCCCATGACGCCAGCATCTTCAGCCGCCTGTCGGCCGCCATCGGCGACCGGCCCGTGGTCGCCGCCGTCAGCACCCATGAGGGCGAGGAGATCGCCATCGTCCGCGCCCTGGATCGCCTGGCCGAACGGCTGTTCCTGATCGTGACGCCCCGCCACCCCGAGCGAGGGCCAGAGGTCGCCCAGGCCCTGGCGCGCGACGGCTATCGCTTCGCCCTGCGATCCCAGGGCCAGCCGGTGACGGGCGAGACCGACATCTATGTGGTCGATACGCTGAACGAGATGGGGCTGGTGCTGCGGTTGGCGGATGTGGTGGTCATGGGCGGCTCGTTCGCACCGGCCCTGGGGCTGGCGCCGGTTGGCGGGCACAATCCTTTGGAACCGGCGCGGCTGAGCAAGCCGGTGGTCGCCGGGCCGGACGCCGCCAACTGGGCCGCGGTGACGCAGGGGCTGGCGGACGCAGGGGGCCTGACGGTCGTGGCCATGCCTTCGGACCTGCCGGGCGTGGTCGGCCCATTGCTGGCCCAGCCGGACGACGCCCGCGCCATGGGCGAGCGGGCGCGACGCGCGGCGGCCGAGGCGTCATCGGACCTGGACCGCCTGTGGACCGCGCTGGAGCCGATCCTGCCGCCCGCGCCGGGCCGGAGGCGTCGATGAGCCTGTCGACCCCCCGCTGGTGGTATCGCCGCGACCGCAGCCATGCGCCGGTGACCCGTTTCCTGCTGAAGCCTCTGTCGTGGGTCTGGGCGGGGGTGACGGCGCGGCGCATCGCGCGGGCGGTTCCGGTCGATCCCGGCGCGGCGGTGATCTCGGTCGGAAACCTGACGGTGGGGGGATCGGGCAAGACGCCGGTGTCTCGCGAGATCCTAAGGCTGCTGCGGGCCCAGGGGATCGAGGCCCAGGCCCTGTCGCGCGGCTATGGCGGGCGGCTGGCGGGGCCGACGCGGGTCGATCCGGCCACCCATACGGCCGCCGATGTGGGGGATGAGCCGCTGATGCTGGCGCGCGACGCCCCGGCCTGGGCCGCGCGGGATCGCGTGTCGGGGGCGCAGGCCGCAGTCGCGGGGCGCGCACAGGCCCTGGTGCTGGACGACGGGCACCAGAACCCGGCGCTGAACAAGACCGTCAGCCTGATCGTGGTGGACGGCGAGACACGCGACGGCGAATGGCCGTTCGGCGACGGATCGGTGTTTCCGTCCGGCCCGATGCGCGAGCCGCTGAAGGCCGGGCTGGCGCGGGCCGACGCCGTGGTCATCCTGGCGCCCGGCGACGCCGACACCATTGACGGCGAACTGGTCGCCCTGTTCCGGCCCCTGCCGGTGTTCGCCGCGCGACTGGTCCCCGCCGAGCCGCCACCTGGCGGGCCTCAGGTCGGGTTCGCGGGGGTGGCCAAGCCGTGGAAGGTCGAGCGGTCGCTGATCGCCGCCGGATGCGACCTGGTGGACTTCGTCCCCTTCCCCGACCACGCCGCCTTCGGCCCCAAAGACCTGGCCTTCCTGGCCGAGCGGGCCGCGGTGATGGGCGCGGGCCTGGTGACCACGGAAAAGGACTGGGTGCGTCTGCCGCCCGAATGGCGCGAGCGCGTGCACGCCTGGCCCGTGGCGGCCCGGTTCGAGGATCAGGCGGGCTTCACCGCCTTCCTGGCCGAACGGATCGCCGCCTATTCGTCGTCGCGATAGACGACGCCGCCCTTCATCACGAAACGCATCCGCTCCAGCTCGGTGACATCGCTCAGCGGATCGCCCGCCACGGCCACCAGGTCGGCCGGCATGCCCGGCGCGATCCGGCCCGCCTCGGCCGCCAGACCCAGATGTTCGGCCGCGTTGACCGTGGCGGTGCGGATGGCCTCGATCGGCGTCAGGCCCGCCCGGACCAGCAGGGCGAACTCGCCGGCGTTGTCGCCGTGGGCCGAGACGCCGGAATCGGTGCCGAAGGCGATCCGCACCCCGCCCGCATGGGCGCGGCGCACCATGTTCAGCATCAGCGGCCCGGCCTGAAGCGCCTTAGCCGTCTGGGCCGGGGTGAAGAAATTGTCCGGACCTGAGGCGATGCGGGTGACGAAATCCCCGGCCATCAGAGTGGGCACCAGCCAGGCGCCGTTCTGGCGGAACAGGCGGATGGAGTCGGCGTCGACATAGGTGCCGTGTTCGATCGAATCCCCGCCGGCGCGCAGGAAGGCGTTGACCCCGTCGGCGCCGTGGGCGTGGGCGGTGACGCGGCGGCCCATCCGGTGTCCGGCCTCGATGATGCCGGCCAGCTCGGCGTCCGAAAACTGCTGGGCCAGGCCCGCGGCGGTGTTGGACAGCACCCCGCCCGTGGCCGTGATCTTGATGATGTCGGCCCCGGCCCGCACCTGAAGCCGCACCGCGCGCATGCAGTCCTCCGGTCCCGAACAGATGTTCTCGCCGGTGAACATATGCATGATGTCTTCGCGATAGCCGTTGATGTCGCCATGGCCGCCATGGACCGACACCGCCGCGCCCGAGGCCAGGATGCGCGGCCCCGGCACGTCGCCGCGCCGGATGGCGTCGCGCAGGGCGAAGATGGATTCATTGGACGCGCCCAGGTCGGCCACGGTGGTGAAGCCTGCCATCAGGGTCGAACGCGCGTGCCGGGCGCCGATCAGGGCCTGGTCCGATTCCGACTGGGTCACCCCGTCCAGGCGCGAACTGGCGCTGGTTTCGCCGGTCAGATGCACATGGCTGTCGATCAGGCCCGGCAGGACGAAGGCGTCGCGCAGATCGACCACCCGGCCTTCGCCCACGAAGCCGTCGCGGATTTCGACCACCCGGCCGTCCCGGATCACGAGAGTTTTATCCCGCTGGACGGAACCTTCCGCCGGGTCGGCCAGCAGGCGTCCAGCCTGGACGAACACGGTTTCGCCCCCTGCGGGAATGCCCTGCGATTCCGGGCCTTGGCGCGCCTGTGCGGGCGCGGAAACAGCGATGGCGGCGGTCAGGGCCAGGATGACGGATTTCATGGGCTCCCCCTTAAGGAACGGTCCTGCACCATAGACACAGGGTCGCATCCGCCAAGGCTCAGGTTGAAACCACCGCCCGGTTTTGAAACAACCCGTCACTTCCTGTGAACATGCGAGGGGCGTCGCATGCGGCTTTCGAGACGTGGACTGATCCTGGGCGGCTCCGCCCTTCTGGCCGGGTGTTCCTCGGCGGCGTCGACCCAGCTTGCGCCATCGGCCGCCAGCCTGGCGCCGTCGGCCCCGGCGGTCGATCCTGCGCCGCGCGTGGTCATGGCGGCCCAGCAGCCCGTCACGCCCCCGCCCCTGGATCCCGCCAACCGCGTGCGCAAGGATCTGATGGACCGCGCCCTGGCCGCCCTGGACGTGCACCACCGCCGCATCCCCCTGCGCGACCGGATGTATCTGGTCGATTTCCAGCGCTTCTCGGGCGAAGAGCGTCTGTATGAGGTCGATCTGGTCACCGGCCATGTCGCGGCCTTCCGCACCAGTCACGGCCGCGGCTCGGACCCGGCGCATTCGGGGTTCGCCCGCGACTTCTCGAACCGCCCGGACAGCCACATGTCCTCGGTCGGCAGCTTCGTGACCGCCGGGGCCAACTGGGGCCCGCAGCAGGGGCCGAACGTGCTGCTGGACGGGCTGGAGTACTCCAACGACCGAGCGCGCGAGCGGGCCATCATCGTGCATGGCGCCGACTACGCCGACCCGGACTTCCTGGCTCGCGAAGGCAAGCTGGGCCGCAGCTACGGCTGTTTCTCGACCGCCCATGCCGACCTGCCGATGCTGCGCGAGCGGATGGGCGAGGGCCGGCTGCTGTTCGCCTTCGCCTGACAAGCGGCGTCGGGCGTCGTAAAGCGGCCTCTGCGATAGAGGACGCGCGCCATGGACGACACCCTGCACCTTGACCATCTGATCGGCGGACGCCGCGTCGGCGGCCCGCGCGGCGCCGAAATCCGCAACCCGTCCGACACCGACGAGGTGGTGGCCCTGACGCCCCAGGGCGGCCCGGCCGAGGTGGACGCCGCCGTCACCGCCGCGCGCGCCGCCTTCCCCGCCTGGTCCGAAGCCACGCCCGAGGCGCGCAGCGACGTGCTGGACCGCGCCGGAACCCTGCTGATGGAACGACGCGAGGCGATCGGGCGGCTGCTGTCGCGCGAAGAGGGCAAGACCCTGGCCGAAGGGATCGGCGAGACCATGCGCGCCGGGCGCATCTTCAAATATTTCGCGGGCGAGGCCCTGCGTCGTCATGGGCTGAACCTGGACAGCGTGCGGCCGGGCGTGGAGGTGCAGACCCGGCGCGAGGCGGTGGGGGTCTTTGGCCTGATCACCCCCTGGAACTTCCCCATCGCCATTCCGGCGTGGAAGGCGGCCCCGGCCCTTGCCTTCGGCAATACGGTGGTGATGAAGCCCGCCGGCCCGACGCCGGCGACCGCCAGCGCCCTGGCCGACGTCCTGATGGAGGCGGGCCTGCCTGAGGGGGTGTTCAACCTGGTCATCGGCCGCGGTGATGTTGGCCAGGCCATCGTCGACCATCCCGAGGTGGACGGCCTGTCCTTCACGGGGTCTCAGGGCGTGGGCGCGGGCGTGGCCCTGGGCGCCGCCAAACGTCAGGCGCGGGTGCAGCTGGAGATGGGCGGCAAGAACCCGCTGGTGGTGCTGGACGATGCCGATCTGGAGCGAGCGGTGATGGTGGCCCTGGACGGCGGCTTCTTCTCGACCGGCCAGCGCTGCACCGCGTCCAGCCGCCTGATCGTGACCGATGGCATCCACGACCGCTTCGTCGCCGCCTTGGCGGAAAGGGTCGCCGCGCTGAAGGTCGGTCACGCCCTGGCGCCCGACACCCAGGTCGGTCCCGCCGTCAGCCAGGGCCAGCAGGAGAACGACTACGCCTACATCGACATCGCGCGCGAGGCGGGCGGCCGCATCGCCGCCGGTGGCGAGCGCATCACCGCCGCCACGCCCGGCTGGTACGTCCAGCCGACCCTGATCGCCGACACCGACTCGGCCATGCGGATCAACCGGGAGGAGGTGTTCGGCCCCGTCGTCTCCACCGTGCGGGTGCGTGACTATGAAGAGGCCTTGTCCGTCGCCAACGGCACCGAGTTCGGCCTGTCATCGGGCATCGTCACCACCTCGCTGAAACACGCCCGCGATTTCCAGCGTCGGGTGCGGGCGGGGATGGTGATGGTCAATCTGCCGACCGCCGGGGTGGACTATCACGTGCCGTTCGGGGGTTCGAAGAAGTCCAGCTTCGGCCCGCGCGAGCAGGGCTTCGCGGCCATCGACTTCTACACCCAGACCAAGACGGCCTACAGCTGGGTCTGAGAACGCCACCCCGCCGCCTTTTCGTGTTTCACCGTTGAAATGACGGCGCAGCGAAGATGGCGCATCATGGGAGGATGAGCGCCGAACCGTCCGCCCGCATCCTGGTCGTCGATGACGACCCCGGCATCCGCGAGGTGCTGTGCGACTATCTGGCCCAGCACGGCTATGTCGCCACGGGCGTCGCCTCCGCCGCCGAGATGGACCAGGCCCTGGCCGCCGGAACGCCCGATGTGATGGTGCTGGACGTCATGATGCCGGGCGAGGACGGTCTGTCGGTCGTGCGGCGGCTGGCGGGCAAGGGGCCGCCGGTCATCATGCTCAGCGCCATGGGCGAGGATACCGACCGCATCGTCGGGCTGGAGCTGGGCGCCGACGATTATCTGGCCAAGCCGTGCAATCCGCGTGAACTGCTGGCGCGCATCCGCGCCGTGCTGCGTCGCCCGCGCGAGACGGCCACGGCCTCGACGCCGGCGCTCAGTTTCGCCGGCTGGCGGCTGGATCTGGTGCGACGCGAACTGACCCGGCCCGACGGTCTGGCGGTGATCCTGTCGGCGGGCGAGTTCGCCCTGCTGCGCGCCTTTGTCGAGCGGCCCGGACGGGTGCTGACCCGCGACCAGTTGCTGGAGCGCGCGCGTGGCGCCGACGCCGACGTCTTCGACCGCGCCATGGACGTCCAGATCAGCCGGCTGAGGAAGAAGCTGGACGACGGCTCAGGTCTGGAGCTGATCGTCACCCTGCGCGGCGAAGGCTACATGTTCGACGCCAAGGTCGAAAAGCGGTGAAACGCCCGTCCTCCCTGCCCGTGCTGGTTCAGGTCGGCGCCCTGGTCGCGGCGGCGGTGATCGCCACCCAGGCGGTGACCTTCGCCGTCGTGGTGCTGGGGCCCGACCCCCGGCCTGACGGCTTCAGCGTCGGCGCGGCGGCGGCGGCCCTGAAGGGCGAACCGGCCCAGACCCAGGATGGCCGCCCTCTGACCCGCCGGCTGGTTGATCGTCCGCCCAACGCGCGCGACGACAATCCGATGAGCCGCGTCATCTCGGCCCTGCTGGCGCGCGAACTGGGCGCGACGCCCGAGCGGGTGCGGGTGGTGTCGTCCGGCCCCAGACGACGGCCCTCCGACACCCGCGGCGAGGCCGCGCCGGACCGCATGATCCTGCGACGCGTCGAAGGCGACGGTCGGGAACGCCCGCCGGTGATCATCACCCGCCGCGCGGGCGAGACCCTGCCTCAGGTGTTGATCGGACCGGGACAAGGCTCAGACGAACAGAGCGCCGCCACCGACGCCGACGCGCCCGTCGTCACGGTCACCCCCGGCGGCGTGGTGACGACGGGCCGCCCGCCGCTGCGGATACGCCCGCAGCAGTCGCTGACCCTGCACACGCGCGATTTGGCGTTCGGGCCGTTCACGGCCGCCTATCGGCTGGACGACGGGCGGTGGGCGGTGGTCGAACCGCCGCGCGGTCTGCTGTCGCCCTGGCAACAGAGGTTGCTGCTGACCCTGGGGCTCAGCGTGCTGATCCTGGCGCCGCTGGTCTGGTGGATGGCGCGGCGCCTGACCCGGCCCATCCGCGCCTTCGCCCAGGCCGCCGAACGCCTGGGCGACAACCCCGAGGCGCCGCCGCTGGACCTGGGCGGACCGGCCGAGGTGCGCACGGCGGTGACTGCCTTCAACGACATGCAGGCGTCGATCCGCGTGCATATGCGCCAGCGCACCCAGACCATCGCCGCCATCGCCCACGACCTGCGCACGCCGCTGACCCGCCTGCGCTTCCGCGCCGAACAGGCGCCCGAGGCGGTGCGCGACCGCATGGCCGCCGATATCGAGGAGATGGATCACCTGATCGCCCAGGCCATGGCCTTTGTGCGCGGCGAGACGGCGCCTGACCTGCGTGAAGCCTTCGACCTGGCCGAGCTGGCGGCCGACTGCGTTCAGGGTTTCGCCGAGACGGGGGCCGATGTGGTCTTCCAAGGTCAGGGCGCGCTGCCCGTCATGGCCGACGCCGGCGCCTTGCGCCGGGCGCTGACCAATCTGATCGGCAATGCGGTCAAGTTCGGCGGCGGCGCGCGGGTCACCGCCCTGGCTCACGACGGCGCGGCCGTGATCACCGTCGAGGACGACGGCCCCGGCCTGGCGAACGACGAGCTGGAGCTGATGTTCGAGCCGTTCCAGCGCGGCGAACGCAGCCGCAACCGCGAAACCGGCGGCGCGGGCCTGGGACTGACCGTCGCACGCACGGCCGCGCGGGCAGCCGATGGGGACGTGGTTCTGCTGCGGCGCGACGGCGGCGGGCTGACCGCGCGCCTGCATCTGCCGCTGGCGTCCGGCGCGAAATAGACGCCTGGGCGCGTTACAGTCGATCACGGCTTGTTACATCGCCGGGGTTGAATCCCCGGCCGTGCGGTTCCATTGAGGCGCCGAACAAACACACACATGGGAGATCGCCATCATGACCGTTCGTGTCGCCATCAATGGGTTCGGCCGCATCGGCCGCCTGGTCCTGCGCTCGATCGTCGAGCATGGCCGCCGCGACATCGAGGTGGTGGCGATCAACGACCTGGGGCCGGTGGCCACCAACGCCCACCTGCTGAAGTATGATTCCGTGCACGGCCGTTTCCCCGGCACGGTCGAGCATGGTGACGACTGGATCGACGTGGGCCTGGGCAAGATCCGCGTCACGGCCGAGCGCGACCCCGCCAACCTGCCGCACAAGGATCTGGGCGTGGACATCGCCCTGGAATGCACCGGCATCTTCGCGTCCAAGGACAAGGCGTCCGCCCACCTGACCGCCGGCGCCAAGCGGGTGCTGGTCTCGGCCCCGGCCGACAACGCCGACAAGACCATCGTCTATGGCGTCAACCACGACGTGCTGACGGCCGATGACATCGTGGTGTCGAACGCCAGCTGCACCACCAACTGCCTGGCCCCGGTGGCCAAGGTGCTGCACGACCTGGTCGGGGTCGAGCGCGGCTATATGACCACCATCCACGCCTACACCGGCGACCAGCCGACGCTGGATACGATGCACAAGGATCTGTATCGCGCGCGCGGCGCCGGCCTGTCGATGATCCCGACCTCGACCGGCGCGGCCAAGGCCGTGGGCCTGGTCCTGCCGGAGCTGAAGGGCAAGCTGGACGGATCGTCCATCCGCGTGCCGACCCCAAACGTCTCGGTCGTGGACCTGAAGATCGTCGCCGGCCGCGCCACCACGGTGGAAGAGGTCAACGCCGCGCTGAAGGCCGCCGCAGACGGCCCGATGAAGGGGGTGCTGTTCACCACCACCGACCCGGTCGTCTCCAGCGACATGAACCACATCGCCGCGTCCAGCACCGCCGCCCTGCCCCAGACCCAGGTCATCGACGGAACGCTGGTGCGGGTGCTGAGCTGGTACGACAACGAATGGGGCTTCGCCACGCGCATGAGCGACACCGCCCTGGCCATGGCGAAGTTTCTCTGAGGCTGAAAACCACCGCGCGCCTTCTCCCCTCGTGGGAGAAGGTGGCCCGCGTCAGCGGGTCGGATGAGGGGGGTGTCCCGACGCGTGACGACGGATGGCTTCCAGCACAGTGTTCGGATTGGTCATGGTGGTTTCGTTGCTGAACCGAAGAACGGTAAAGCCCCTGCGGTTCAAATCGGCATCGCGCGCGGCGTCTCGAGCCTCATGCAGTCTGTGAACGCCGCCATCAAGTTCGATGACCAGCCGCAACGGGTAGCAACAAAAATCTGCAATCCAGGGCCCGATCCGGGTTTGACGACGAAACTTCCAGTTCTCGAAACCGCGACTGCGCAGCAGCCGCCACATCGCCGCTTCCGCAAGCGTCATTTTGCCACGCAAATGCTTTGACTGGTTCGCCATCCCCCTCATCCGTCATGCTCACGCATGACACCTTCTCCCACGAGGGGAGAAGGAACAACGCCACCCTACCTTATCGCAAGGTGAGATCATGACCTTCCGCACCCTCGACGACGCGCACGACATCGCCGGCAAGACCGCCCTGGTGCGGGTGGATTTCAACGTACCGATGGACGGGGGGCGGGTCACCGACGACACCCGCCTGAAGGCCGCCCTGCCGACGATCCAGCGGCTGCGCGACGCTGGGGCCAAGGTGGCGCTGCTGGCCCATTTCGACCGGCCCAAGGGCCAGCGCGTGCCGTCCATGAGCCTGCAGCCCGTGGTCGATGAGCTGGAGACCCTGCTGGGCGCGCCAGTGCGGTTCGCCGACGACTGCGTGGGCGACGTGGCCCGGGCCGCCATCGCCGATCTGGACGCCGGGGGGGTGATCCTGCTGGAGAACGTCCGCTTCCATGCGGGCGAGGAGACGAACGATCCGGCCTTCGCCGCCGAACTGGCCGCCATCGGCGACCTGTATGTCAACGACGCCTTTTCCGCCGCTCACCGCGCCCACGCCTCGACCGAGGGACTGGCGCGCCTGTTGCCCGCCTATGCCGGCGAATCCATGCGGCGCGAGCTGCAGGCGCTGGACGCCGCCCTGGGCCAGCCCCAGCGGCCGGTGATCGGCATCGTCGGCGGGGCCAAGGTCTCGACCAAGCTGGACCTGCTGAAGAATCTGGTCGGGCGGCTGGACCGGCTGGCCATCGGCGGCGGCATGGCCAACACCTTCCTTTACGCCCAAGGGATCGACATCGGCGGCTCCCTGGCCGAACGCGACATGGCCGACACGGCGCGCGCGATCATGGCCGAGGCGGCGGACAAGGGCTGCGAGCTTCTGCTGCCGGTCGATTTCGTCGTGGCGACCGAGGTCAAGCCGGGCGCCCAGTCGCGCGCGGTCAGCGCCGGCGACGCCCTGTCGGCCGAGGACAAGATTCTGGACGCCGGGCCTGAAACCGTCGCGCGCCTGACGGCCGCCATGGACGCCTCGCGGACCCTGATCTGGAACGGGCCGCTGGGCGTGTTCGAGGTTCCGCCCTTCGACGCCGCGACGGTCGCCGCCGCGCGCCATGCCGCGGCCCTGGCCAGGACGGGCGCTCTGGTCGCCGTGGCCGGTGGCGGCGACACGGTGGCGGCCCTGAACCACGCCGGTACGGCCGCCGACATGACCTTCGTCTCCACCGCCGGCGGCGCCTTCCTGGAGTGGATGGAGGGCAAGGCCCTGCCCGGCGTCGAGGCGCTGAGAGCCTGAGCCCGGCCCTGAAAACGCCCATGTAACAAAGCGTGACTTCCCGCGCCCGCCGGGCTAATCACCGGCAAAAGAAGCGGCTCAGGAGGCTACACCCATGGCGCGGATCACCCTGCGACAGTTGCTCGACCACGCGGCCGAGAACGACTACGGCCTGCCGGCCTACAACATCAACAACATGGAGCAGGGCCTGGCCATCATGGAGGCCGCCGAGGCCGTGAACGCCCCGGTCATCATCCAGGCCAGCCGCGGCGCCCGCAGCTACGCCAACGACGTCATCCTGGCCAAGCTGATCGACGGGCTGGCGGAACTGTATCCCCACATCCCGGTGTGCATGCACCAGGACCACGGCAACGGCCCGGCCACATGCGCCACCGCCATCCAGTACGGCTTCACCAGCGTGATGATGGATGGCTCGCTGGAAGAGGACGCCAAGACGCCCGCCAGCTACGAATACAACGTCGACGTCACCCGCCGCGTCGTCCAGATGGCCCATTCGTGCGGCGTGTCGGTCGAGGGCGAACTGGGCGTTCTGGGCAGCCTGGAGACCGGAATGGGCGAGGCCGAGGACGGCCATGGCTTCGAAGGCAAGCTGGATCATTCGGCCCTGCTGACCGACCCGGACCAGGCGGTCGATTTCGTGCGCGAGACGCGGGTGGACGCCCTGGCCATTGCGATGGGGACCAGCCACGGCGCCTATAAGTTCAGCCGCCAGCCGGACGGCGAAGTCCTGGCCATGAATGTGATCGAGGAAATCCATCGCCGCCTGCCCAACACCCATCTGGTGATGCATGGCAGCTCGTCCGTGCCCCAGGACCTGCAGGACATCATCAACCAGTACGGCGGTCAGATGCCCCAGACCTGGGGCGTGCCGGTCGAAGAGATCCAGCGCGGCATCAAGCACGGCGTGCGCAAGATCAACATCGACACCGACAACCGCATGGCCATCACCGGCGCCATCCGAAAAGTGCTGGCCGAAAAGCCGGGCGAGTTCGACCCGCGCGCCTATCTGAAGCCCGCCAAGGAAGCGATGCGCAAGCTGTGCATCGAGCGGTATCAGCAGTTCGGCTGCGAAGGTCAGGCGTCGAAGATCAAACCCATGTCCACCGCCCAGATGGCCAAACGCTATGCGGCCGGCGAACTGGACCCGAACTTTGGCGCGGGCGCCAGGGCCGCCTGAAGCCGCTTGGGCAGGGGACCGACGGCGGGCTAGTCTGTCCGCCGTGACCGCCCCCGACGATTCCGACGATATCGACACCGAAGGCGAGACCCTGATGGTTTCGCTGGACGACGGCGCGCGGGCGCTGCGACTGGACAAGGCCCTGGCCGAGGCGGCGCCGACCCTGTCGCGGGCGCGCATCCAGGCGCTGATGGACGCCGGGGCCGTGTCGTTCGGCGGCGCGGCGGTGTCGGCCAAGAGCAAGGCGGTTCCCGGCGACTACATCATCGCCCTGCCGCCGGTTGCGCCCGCCGATCCGCAGGCCGAGGCCATCGCCTTGAACGTGCTCTACGAAGACGCCGACCTGATTGTGATCGACAAGCCGGCGGGCATGGCCGCCCATCCGGCGCCGGGCAATGAGACCGGCACCCTGGTCAACGCCCTGCTGCATCACTGCGGCGCGTCGCTGTCGGGCATCGGCGGGGTGGCGCGGCCGGGCATCGTGCATCGGCTGGACAAGGACACCTCGGGCGTCATGGTGGCGGCCAAGAGCGACCGGGCCCATGCGGGCCTGTCGGCCCTGTTCGCCGCCCACGATATCGAGCGCACCTATATCGCCCTGACGCGCGGGGCGCCGTCGCCCGCCCGCGACCGCATCGTCACCCGCATCGGCCGCTCGAACGCCGACCGCAAGAAGATGGCGGTGCTGAAGGCCGGCGGGCGCGAGGCGACCACCGACTATGTGGTCCAGCAGGCGTTCGGAACCCCGGCGAAGGCCGGCGCCGCGCCCCAGGCGGCGCGCGTCGCCTGCACCTTGCACACCGGCCGCACCCACCAGATCCGCGTGCACCTGGCGTCCAGGGGCGCGCCCATCCTGGGCGACGCCGTCTATGGCTCGGGCGCGCCCACCGCGCCGGTACGGGCCGCCATGGCCCAGGCGGGCCTGACGCGCCAGGCGCTGCACGCCGCCGTGCTGGGCTTCGTGCACCCCGTCACCGGCCAGACGCTGCGGTTCGAGACGGCCCTGCCCGCCGAGATGGCCGCGCTGGAGACGGCGCTGTCGGCGCTTTAGCCGCTAACGCCTACCCCTGCACCGCCGTGATGTTGTCGTCGGAATCGCGGTCGATCCAGCGATTGTAGGGATCGGCCCCGGCGAAGGCGGGCTTGCGGGCCGTGACGAAGCGGAAGGTCTGAACCCCGCTGCGCAGGGCCCGGCGCTCCATCAGCACCACGTCCTTCTGATCGAACCCCGTGTCGCCGGGCCTGGCGGCGAACAGGCCGATGTCGAAGGTTTCGTCCAGCGGCGCCTCGGTCTCGACCCCCTTGCCGTCGGCGTACAGCTTGCGGGCGCTGACGGTGACGGTCACGTCCCAGCGGCCGTCGGCGCGACGACGCGCGGTCGAGCCGGTGGTCTTGACGTCATACAGGGCGATCTTCTCGAACAGGTCGGTGATCAGCTCCTGCTTGTCGGCCGGCGCCTCGGCGCGGATGGCGGCGATCAGGTCCAGCGAGCGCGGATAGGGCGCACCCTTGAACGCATACTGGTTCAGCACCCGGCGCAGGGCGCGGTTCACCGCCTCTTCGCCGATCTGGTCGCGCAGCAGATACAGGATCAGCCCGCCCTTTTCGTAATGGATGTAGGGCTGGTTCTCGACCCGGATCAGCGGCATCTCCTCAAGCCTCTGGCCGCCCCGCGCGCTCAGATAACCGTCCAGCTCCCGCTTCAGGAAGCGCCGGATCTGGTCCTGGCCGTATTTGCGCTCCATCACCATCAGGGCCGTGTACTGGGCCAGGGATTCCGACAGCAGGGTCGATCCCTGCTGGTCCGAACCGACCACCTGGTGCGCCCACCACTGGTGCGCGAACTCGTGCGCGGCGATGTAGGTGACGAAGTCGATCTTATCCGGGTTCGACAGGTCGGCGATGAAGCCCAGGCCTTCGGACCAGGCGAAGGTGTTGGGCATGGACTGGGCGTAGCTGGCGTAGTCCGGGAATTCGACGATCCGCGCCTGGCGGAACTGATAGGGGCTCAGCTCGGTCCCGGCATAGTCCAGGGTGGCCGCCAGGGCGTCCAGCATGGTCGGCACGTTCCGGGCGTGGCCGGGGTGGTGATAGACCACCAGCTCGACCCCCTTGTGCATCCGCCGCGCCTCGACATAGCGGGCCGACTGCACCGAGAAGAAGTTCAGCACCGGGCTTTCGGTCACGAACCGCACCGTGCGGCGCCCGTCGCGGATGACGTCCGACACCTCATAGCCGGGAGCCACGGGGGTCTGGTCCGCATCGGTGGTCACGGTGATGTCGGCCGTCACCCAGTCGGCGCCGACATAGTTGCGCACGCGGGCGCTCTCGTCCTCCAGCTTGGCCATGCGCAACTCGGCCGGCAGGCCCAGACGGCGGCGCTTGGACCGGTCGCCCAGCAGGCCGTCACGGTTCATGCCGATCATGGGCGCGAACTCCATGTTGTTCACGAAGGTCCCATTGTCGACCAGGCGGGTGGTGTTGCCGCTGTTGCGGAAGCCGCGCTGCTCCAGCACCGAGGTGAAGCGCACGGTGCGACGTTCGCCCGGCTGCATCGGCGTGTCGAAGCGATAGATGCGATAGTCGAAATCCTTCCATTCGCGGGCCAGCCGCGCGCCCTGGACGCTCAGGGTCTGCATCTGCAGGTCTTCTTCCCAGCGCAGGTGGATTTCGTTCAGCGGGGCGTCGGTCTTGTTCTCGACCACCAGTTCGCCCTGGGTCGACAGGCGCGGCGTGGTCGGGTGCAGGTCCAGCACCAGCCGCACGCTGACGGCCGACGGCTGGGGCGTGTTCTCGAAAGGCAGCAGCGTCTTTTCATAGGCGGCCAGATTGCGCTCGCGCGCATCGCGGCCGGTGTATTCGTTCCAGACGTTGGTGTTGACATAGACATAGGCGCCCAGTCCGACGAAGGCCGCCAGGGCGACGAAGCCGATGGCCCCCGCCGGTCCCGCCAGGCGGCGCGGCAGGCGACGCAGGCGCGGCGCCAGGCGCGTCTCGGTCCCGCGCCGCCACAGCCCATAGGCCAGCACCAGAAGCACGACCCCGCAGGCGGTCCAATAGGCGTTCAGCCAGCCCTGGAAGGTTCCGAAATCGCCCGTGCCGTTCATGTCGGACAGGGGCACGCTGGGCGCATCGCCGAACCGGTAAAGCAGGTGATCCAGGCCCAGATTGCCCATGACGATCCCGGCGATGATGTACAGAACCATCACCGCCCAGCCGACGAATTTGTTGGGCGACAGGGCCTGGACGAAGATGGCCAACACCGCCAGCAGGCCGAACCCGATCGCCTGGGGCGCCAGATACCAGGCCAGGTATTTGCCCAGTTCGAAATCCGTCACCCCCTTGATCGCCTGAACGATCAGGCCCGCGCCGATCGACACGAACAGGGTCGAGACCAGCACCAGCAGCAGGGCCAGGGTCTTGGGAACCACGAAGGTCCAGTCCGGCGTCGGCGAGGCGTCGATGATCTCGTGCATCCGCCGCTCGCGGTCGCGCCAGACCAGTTCGCCGGAATAGTAGATGGCGATGATGATCGAGATCAGGCCGAAGGCGCCGGTCAGCGTCTCGATGGCCACGCGCGTCACCAGCAGGATCGGCGTGCCGAACATCTCGCCCGCGAACCACAGGTTGGCGATGGAGAAGGCGAAGCCCAGCAGCATCAGCACAGCATAGGCCGGGCTCTTGAACACCATGCCCATCTCAAGACGGGTGCGCGACACCAGCTGCGACCAGCCGCTGGCCCAGCCATGACGCGCCGCCGGCAGGGCGCCCAGCGGCTGTTCGGCGGGCGCCTCGGCCTCGACGATGGCGCGCAGTCGGTCCTGCTTCTTCAGCTTGGCCCCGCGCGCGGCGGGCCGGTACAGCGCATAGGCCAGGGCCAGAACGCACAGGCTGACGGCCACCCACAGCAACCGGTTGTACAGCAACACCCCCGCCAGCTCCGGCAGGCGCGTATTGCGTTCCGAGGCGGTCCAGTATTCGGTCACCGTGCTGAAGGCGCCCGAACCAAACGGCTCGACCCAGGCCAGCAGGGTCTCGAACTCGGGCTTGCTGGCCAGGGACGAGGTGCCCACCAGATAGATCATGAAGACGGCGACCACCCCGACATAGGTGGCCATCATCGACCGCGTCACCGTGGCCAGGGCGAAGAACAGCGCCGAACTGAGCAGCAGGCCCGTCAGGCCGAACACCCCATAGGCGTACAGATAATGCAGCGGCTGGAACGCCCCCAGCGTTTCGGCGTCCACCCACGGCATCAGGGTTCCGAACGCCATGCCCAGGCCGATGCTCAGATAGCTGAGCGCCACTGCCCCGAAGGCGCCCAGGAACCGGCCGTACAGATAGTCGAACTTGCCCAGGCGCGTGGCCTGGATCATCGGGCCGAACCCCGACTGGACGTCGCGCACCACCACATTGGCCACGATCGAGGCGGTGGCCAGCATGTAGAAGACGTTGAAGATGATGTGCGCCGCGATGATGGTGAACGGCGCATTGGCGTGCACGGCCCCGCCGCCGCCGATGCTGATGTTCTCGCTGGCGGCGATCAGGCCATAGCCCATCAGGGCGAACAGAAGCGAAATCACCCAGAAGGCGGGTTGGCGCAGTTGATAGCGGAACTCGAAGCCCGCGACGTTCCAGAACATCGGTGCGGTCCTCAGGCGGCTTTGCGCGACGCGGCCAGCGTCGAGAAATAGACGTCTTCCAGCCCGCCGGGCGCCGGCTCGAAGCCGTCGGGGCGCTGGTCGGCCAGGACGTGGATCACGGTGCGACCGGCGAACAGACGGGTCGAGATGACCTGATGGCGGGCCTCATGATCGGCCAGATCTTCCTTGGCGATGGTCTTGCGCCAGACGCGGCCCTGCATGGCCTGCATCAGGTCCGTCGGCGCGCCTTCCAGCTGGATGCGACCGCCCGCCAGCACCGCCATGCGCGGGCACAGGTCGGCCACGTCCTCGACGATGTGGGTCGACAGGATGACCACCACATTCTCGCCGATCTCGGCCAGCAGGTTCAGGAAGCGGTTGCGCTCTTGCGGGTCCAGGCCCGCCGTCGGCTCATCGACGATGATCAGGCGGGGGTTGCCGATCAGGGCCTGGGCGATGCCGAACCTTTGGCGCATGCCGCCGGAAAAGCCCGCCAGCGCCTTCTTGCGCACGGTCCACAGATTGACCTGGTTCAGCAGGCCCTCGACCGTCTCCTTGCGTTCCTTGCCGCCGGCGATCCCTTTCAGCACCGCCATGTGATCCAGCATGTCGTAGGCCGAGACGCGCGGATAGACGCCGAAATCCTGGGGCAGATAACCCAGGGTCTGACGCAGAAGCTCCGGCTCCTTGACCACGTCGATGTCGCCGAACTGGATCGCGCCGGACGTCGGCGTCTGCAGGGTGGCGATGGATCGCATCAGCGTCGACTTGCCCGCCCCGTTCGGCCCCAGAAGGCCGTACATGCCGGTGGGAATCTCCAGGCTGACATCGTCCAGCGCGCGCACGCCGTTCGGATAGACGTGGACAAGATTCTTGATCGACAGCATCGCGCGGTTCCCCTGGGCCGGTTCGGCGGCACACTGCGCGACGCGGCCCGACCGCATCAAGTTACGCTTCAGTCAGGAAATCGTCACGCCCCCGGCGGTACGCCGTCCTCAGGCTTCCGGCGCCCGCGTCAGACGCAGGCCGTCCGGCCCGGCCAGGGCGTCCGGTCCCTGGGCCGCCAGACGCATCAATGCGCGCCCCTGGGAGTCCTGAATCTCGACCCCGCCCCGCGCCATGCGCCAGCGCGCGGCGGCCGCCAGGCGATGGCCGTCGCACCCCTCGACCAGAACGCCCAGGGTTCCGGCGGCGGCCGGGGTCTTCATCAGCGAGATGCGGCACCGGTCGCGCGCGCCTTCGATGCGCCACAGGCCGGCGGCCGGGTTCGCGGCGGCGGGATCATCCGGGCTCATGACACCCTCCTCGGCGATGGGGGTGGCGGACCCCGCCAGCAGGGCGGCGAAGGCGATGGCGGCCGTGATCATGCAATGTCTCCTGCCTGCCCCTTGCCGGGACTATCGCCCCGTCCCCGCGCCGCATGCAAGCGGCGCCGATGCGGCGTCTATCACCCGCCGCCGGGGCGCTGTATTCTGCCTGGCCGCAATCCCGCGACGCCGCCCGGTTCGACCTTGTTCAAGTCGCTGACGCCCACCCAGCCCGGAACCGAGCCTCTGGCCCAGGCCTTCGGCGCCTGCCGGACGCATTTCGTCTGGGCGGCGGCGTTCAGCGCCCTGGTCAATCTGCTGTATCTGACCCCCACAATCTACATGATGCAGGTCTATGACCGCGTCGTGCCGACCGGCGGGATCACCACCCTGGTCGCCATCAGTGCGGTGACCATCTTCGCCCTGGCCAGCCTGGCGCTGCTGGACGCCATGCGGGCGCGGCTGCTGCTGCGGGCCGGACTGCGGCTGGACCGGCTGCTGGCCGGACGGGTGCTGGGCCGGGTCATGGACATCCAGGCCAAGGCGCCCAACACCCAGGCCCTGCGCGAGTTCGACAATGTGCGCGCCGCCGTTTCCGGGCCGGGGGCCATGGCCCTGTTCGATGCGCCGTGGACGCCGCTTTACCTGGCCTTCTGCTTCCTGCTGCACCCGTGGGTCGGGGTTCTGACCCTGCTGGGCGGGGCCGTCCTGTTCGTCCTGGCCCTGATGAACGAGCGCGACAGCCGAGCGCGGCTGAAACGCTCCATCGACGCCTCCAACGCCGCCTACGCCGCCCAGGAGCAGGTGGCGGGCCAGGCCGAGGTCATCCGCGCCCTGGGCATGCGCGGCGCCAGCGTGGCCAAGCAGATGGCCCAGCGTCAGGCCGCCACCGCCCAGCAGGCGGACGCCCAGCTGACCGGCGGCAAATACACCGGGGCGATCAAATTCGTGCGCATGACCCTGCAGTCGGCGGCCCTGGGCCTGGCGGCCTGGCTGGCGGTCAAGGGCCAGATCTCGCCCGGCGCCATCATCGCCTCGTCCGTCCTGCTCAGCCGCGCCGTGGCCCCGATCGAGGCCCTGGTCGGGTCGTGGCCCGCCCTGGTCCAGGGACGCAGCAGCTGGCGCGCCCTGATCGATCTGTTCGCCGCCACCGGCGGTCAGGAGCGCCCGCGCACCCAGTTGCCGCCCCCCGCCGGCCGGCTGAAGGTCGAGACGGTCAGCGTCCGCTATCCAGACACCGAGGCGCCCCAGTTGCGCGGCGTCGCCTTCGTCCTGGAGCCGGGCCAGACCCTGGGCGTCATCGGCGCCTCGGGCTCGGGCAAGTCCACCCTGGCCAAGGTGCTGGCCGGGGCCATCCGCCCGACCACCGGCCTGGTGCGACTGGACGGGGCCGACTATGACGCGCGCACCGGCGACGACCTGGCGCGGCACCTGGGCTATCTGCCCCAGCATCCCAGCCTGTTCGCCGGGTCGGTCCGGGACAATATCGCCCGCTTCTCGGCCGAGCTGGGGCTGGACCGCGCCGCCGTCGATCAGGCCGCCGTGCGCGCGGCCCAGGCGGCGGGCGCGCATGAGATGATCCAGCGCCTGCCCCGGGGCTATGACACCGTGCTGGGCCCCTATGGCTCGGGCGTTTCGGCCGGGCAGGCCCAGCGCATCGCCCTGGCCCGCGCCCTTTATGGCGATCCGGCCCTGCTGGTGCTGGACGAGCCGAACTCCAACCTGGATCAGGAGGGCGAAAGCGCCCTGATGGCGGCGGTGCTGGCGGCGGCGGCGCGCGGCGCGGCCGTGGTCATCGTGGCCCATCGCGCCGGGGTGCTGGCGCGGGTCGACCGGCTGCTGATGCTCAAGGACGGCGTGGTCCAGATGGAGGGGCCGCGCGAAGAAGTTCTGGCCAAATTGCGCGAACCGGCGGCCGAAGGCGCCGCCGCCCGATGACCGACGCCGCCTCCGCTTCGCCCCCGGCCGTGGATTCGCCCAACCGCGAACTGATGATCGGCGCCGCCGTAGCGGGGTTGTTCTTCGTGCTGTTCATGGGCTTCGCCGCCTTCTATCGGCTGGACGCCGCCGCCTTCGCGCCCGGACAGGTGATGGTCTCGGGCAACCGACAGGCGGTCCAGCACCGCGACGGCGGCACGGTCAGCGCCCTGAGGGTGGCCGAGGGCGACCGGGTCACGCGCGGCCAGATCCTGATCGAACTGTCGGCCGGCGAGCTTCAAGCCGAGGAGCGCGGCCTGACCGGCCAGGTCTACGCCCTGCTGGCCCAGCGCAGCCGCATGATCGCCGAGCGCGACCGCCTGGGCGCCGTGCCGACCCCGCCCGAGTTCACCGCCCTGACCGGCCCCGATCTGGCGCTGGCGACCGAGGCGCTGCGGCTTCAGCGGATGCAGTTCGGCGCCCGCCGCACCGGACGGTCCACCGAACAGGGCGTGCTGGGCCAGCGGGTGCAGCAGCTGGAACAGCAGAAGGCTGGATTGGCCCGCCAGATCGAGGCCAGCATCGAACAACGCCGCCTGATCGAGGAGGAGCTGACCGGCATCCGGTCGCTGGCGGAGAAGGGCTACGCCCCCCTGACTCGCGTGCGGGCGCTGGAACGCGAGGCGGCGCGGCTGGACGGAGAGCTGGGGTCGCTGCGCGCCCAGTCGGCCCGCACCGACGAACAGATCGGCGAGACGCGGCTGCAGTCGTCGGGCGTCACCACCAAGCTGAACGAGGATGTGGCCGAACAGCTGCGTCAGGTCGAGGTGCAGTTGAACGAGCTGCGCCCGCGCCTGGCCGAGGCTCGCGCCCAGCTGGCCCGCACCCGTATCGCCGCCCCCGCCACCGGCCAGGTCGTGGGCCTGAGCGTCTTCACCGCCGGCGGGGTGGTCCAGGCCGGCCAGCTGCTGATGGAGATCGTGCCGGCCGACGCCTCTCAGGTCGTGGTGGCGCGCATCAATCCTGCCGACATCGACAATGTCCGCATCGGCATGCAGTCGGAGGTCCGTTTTCCGGGCCTGCGCGAAAAGGCCCCGCCGGTGCTGCATGGCCGCGTGACCCGCGTCTCGGCCGACAGCTTCACCGACGAAGCCTCGGGCCAGAGCCATTACCGCGCCGAGATCGTGGTGCCCGAGGCCGAACTGGCCCGCCTGGGCGCCGCCGCCGGCGACATCCGCCCCGGCATGCCGGTCGAGGTGCAGGTGCAGCTGCGCCGCCGCACCGCCCTGTCCTATCTGTTCGAACCCCTGGTCCAGAGCCTGTGGCGCTCGGGCGGGGAGCAGTAGCTGTCAATCCTCCCCCACCGGGGGAGGGGAACCGCGAAGCGGTGGAGGGGGCCAGCCCCACACATCGCACCCAGATCAGCCCCCTCCACCATGCTGCGCATGGTCCCCCTCCCCCGATGGGGGAGGAATATTTTCGCCCTTCACCCGCCGCCGAAAGGCGTGCAGCAGCGGCTCGGTATAGCCGTTCGGTTGCGCCGTCCCTTCGAACACCAGCGCGCGCGCCGCCTGGAAGGCCAGGCCGTCGAAGCCAGGCGCCATGGGACGATAGGCCGGATCCCCCGCGTTCTGGGCGTCGACCTTGGCCGCCATGCGGCGCAGGGCCGCCTCGACCTGATCGGCGGTGCAGACACCGTGCAGCAGCCAGTTGGCCATGTGCTGGGAACTGATGCGCAGGGTGGCCCGGTCCTCCATCAGGCCGATGTCGTGGATGTCAGGCACCTTAGAACAGCCGACGCCCTGGTCGATCCAGCGTACGACATAGCCCAGCAGCCCCTGGGCGTTGTTGTCCAGCTCGGCCTCGATCTCGGCCTCGCTCCAGTTGCGGCCAAGGGCCAGGGGCGGGATCAGCAGGGGTTCCAGGCCCGGCGTCGGCGCCTGGGCCACTTCGGCCCGGCGGGCGAAGACATCGACCGCGTGATAATGCAGGGTGTGCAGGGTCGCCGCCGTCGGGCTGGGCACCCAGGCGGTGTTGGCGCCGGTCATCGGATGGGCCGCCTTCTGGTCCAGCATCTCAGCCATGCGGTCCGGCGCCGCCCACATGCCCTTGCCGATCTGGGCCTTGCCCGAAAGGCCGCATGTCAGGCCGATGGCGACATTGCGCGCCTCATAGGCGGCGATCCATTCGGCGGATTTCATCTCGGCCTTTCGCACCACCGGCCCGGCCTGCATGGCGGTGTGAATCTCGTCGCCGGTGCGGTCCAGGAAGCCGGTGTTGATGAAGACGATCCGGTCACGCACCGCGTGAATGCAGGCGGCCAGATTGGCGCTGGTGCGACGCTCCTCGTCCATCACGCCCACCTTGATCGTATGGCGCGGCAGAGCCAGCAGATCCTCGACCGCATCGAACAGCCGGTCGGTGAAGGCGCATTCGGCCGGCCCATGCATCTTGGGCTTGACGATATAGACCGATCCGGTCGCGCTGTTGCCGAACCGGCCCAGGCCGCGCAGGTCGTAAAGGGCGATCAGGCTGGTGACGATGGCGTCCAGCACCCCCTCGGGCGCCTCTGACCCGTCGGGCAGAAGGACGGCCGGGGTGGTCATCAGATGGCCGACGTTGCGCACGAACAGCAGGCTGCGCCCTTTCAGAACGATGGGCGATCCGTCCGGCGCCGTGATCTGGCGATCGGCCGCCAGCGACCGGGTCATCGCCCGCCCGCCCTTGTCGAAGGTCTCGGTCAGGTCGCCGCGCATCAGGCCCAGCCAATTGCGCCAGGCGGCGGCCTTGTCGGCGGCATCGACGGCGGCGATGGAGTCCTCCAGATCGACGATGGTGCTGAGCGCCGCTTCCAGCACCACATCGGCGATCCCCGCCGGATCGGTCGCCCCGACCGGATGGGCGCGGTCGATCACCACCTCTATATGCAGGCCGTGGTGGCGGAACATCCAGCCGCGGTCGCTGCGGCCGATCCGGGCCTCGGGATCGCGCAGGGCGACGGTGTCGACAGCGGCGACATCGGCCCACGCGCCGCTGTCCAGCGGCAGGGCCTGGTCCAGAAAGGCCTTGGCCCGCGCCACCACCCGCGCCCCGCGCGCGACGTCATAGGGGCCGGAGGGCGGCGGATCGCCCAAGGCGTCCGTTCCATAAAACGCGTCATACAGACTGCCCCAGCGGGCGTTGGCGGCGTTCAGAACGAACCGGGCGTTCAGCGCCGGAACCACCAGCTGCGGCCCCGCCATGCGGGCGACCTCGACGTCCACATTCTGCGTGCCGATGACGAAGGGCGCCGGCTCATCGACCAGATAACCGATCTGGCGCAGGAACCGCTCGGTCTCCGCCGCGTCGTGCAGCTGGCCCCGCCGCGCCGCATGCCACGCATCCATCTGCGCCTGAATGTCGTCGCGTATCGCCAGCAGGCGCCGGTTCTCGGGCGCGAACCGGGCCAGAATGTCCGCTACCCCAGCCCAGAAGGCGTCGGCCGCCAGACCCAGGCCGGCCAGCACCTCGCCCTCGATCAGATCGATCACCGGGGCGGCGACCGATAGGCCGGCACGGTCGGAATAGGTCATGGCGTCTCCCCCGGCGCGCGACGTGGGGAGGGCGCACCTGTAACAATGCGTGATCTGACCATTCCGGCCCGCGTGCGGCAAGCCTCGAATGAATGACACCGGTGACAGATGGGGTTAGGCTCTTCCCATGACCAGCCGCAAATCGACTCCTCTCCCCCTCGAGGGGGGAGAGGTTGGGAGTGGGGGTGTTCGCTCCGTCGTCACCAACGAAGCGCGTGAGACTCGACGGCTCAATTTCGATCCACCGTGCCCACACCCCCATCCCCGACCCTTCCCCCCTCAAGGGGGAAGGGGGCTGCAACGACGTTCTCTATTGATTGCGGCTCCTGCGATCCTGTTCGCTTCACGTTCGGCCCGCGCCAATGACGCCCATCCGGTGGCGGCCACGGTCAACGGCCCGGTTCGGGGCGTACGCCAGGATGGCATGCTGATCTTCAAGGGCGTGCGCTACGGCGCCGACACCGGTCCGCGCCGGTTCCGGCCGCCGGTCCGACCCACGCCCTGGACCCGCCCCCTGGACGCCTTCGCCCATGGCGCCGCCAGCCCCCAGCCGGGGTCGGAGCCGAACCAGAGCGAGGACTGCCTGTTCCTGAACGTCTGGACGCCGGGCCTGGACGACCGGCGGCGGCCGGTGATGGTCTATGTCCACGGCGGCGCCTATGCGACCGGATCGGGGTCCAGCCCGCTGACAGACGGGGCGCGGCTGGCGCGGCGACGCGACGTGGTGGTGGTGACGGTGAACCACCGGCTGAACCTGTTCGGCTATGCTTCGCTGGGCCGGTTCGGCGTCTTTCCCGACAGCGGCAATGTCGGCCAGCTGGATCTGATCCTGGCCCTGCAATGGGTGCGCGACAGCATCGCGGCCTTCGGCGGCGACCCGGCCTGCGTCATGGTGTTCGGACAGTCGGGCGGCGGGGCCAAGATCGCTGCGCTGATGGCCACCCCCGCCGCATCGGGTCTGTTTCATCGCGCCGCGACCATGAGCGGACAACAGGTGACGGCCTCCGGCCCCATCAACGCCATGACCCGCGCCCGCGCCTGGCTGGACGCGCTGGACCTCCCGCCGGAACGGGCCGACGAAGCGGCGCGCCTGCCGGTCGATCGTCTGTTGAAAGCGGCCGAGATCCGCGATCCGGTCCTGCCCTATGGCGGCCTGTATTTCGGGCCGGTGGTGGACGGGCGGACGCTGGACCGCCACCCCTTCTATCCCGACGCCCCGGCCCAGTCGGCGGGCGTGCCGATGATGATCGGCAATACGCGCGAAGAGACCCTGGCCTTCACCGGCGCCGATGTGGCGACCCTGGGCTGGGACGACCTGCCCGGCCGCATGACCCTGGCCCAGATGCGGGTGGACATCGCGCCCGAGCCGGTGATCGCCGAATACCGGCGGCTTTATCCCGACTACAGCCCCGGCCAGGTCTTCATCGCCGCCACCACGGCCGCCAGGTCGTGGCGCGCCGCGATCATCGAGGCCGAGCTGCGCGCCGAACAGGGATCGCCCGCCTTCGTCTATCAGCTGGACTGGCCCTCGACCCTGGCGGACGGGCGGCGGGGCGCGCCGCACGGATCGGACATTCCCCTGGCCTTCGACACTGTCGCCGCCGCCGGATCGCGGGCCGTGGGGCCGACGGCCCAGGCCATGGCCGACCGGATCAGCGGGGCCTTCGCCGCCTTCGCCGCCACGGGCGACCCGAACCATGACGGTCTGCCCGCCTGGGCGCCCTATACCCTGCCCCGGCGCCAGACGATGCTGCTGGACAACGCCTGCCGGATGCAGGACGACCCGCGCGGGGCCGAAAGACGGCTGTTCGCCCGCGTGCCTTACGTCCAGCCCGGAACCTAGCGCACCGTCCGCGCGCCCGCGCCGTTCAGCAGGGCTTCGACTTCCGCGCGCGACACCATGGCGCTGTCGCCCGGGGTGGTCATGGCCAGGGCGCCGTGGGCCGCGCCCCAGTCGACCGCCGCCTGAAGATCGCGCCCGTCCATCAGGGCCCAGGCCAGGCCCGAGACGAAGCCGTCGCCGCCGCCGACACGATCGAAGATGTCCAGGTCTCGCCGGACCTGCGCCTCGACCACCTGCCCCTCGGCCCAGGCGACGGCGCCCCAGTCGTTGCGCCCGGCGGTGGTCGGTTCACGCAGGGTGGCGGCGACGATCTTCACATTGGGATAGGCGGCGGCGAAGGCCGGGGCAGCGGCGCGGAACGGCCCCGCATCCAGGCCCGAGGACCGCGCCCCCGCGTCGAAATCCAGGCCCAGGCAGGTGGAGAAGCCGTGCTCGTCGCCGATCATCACATCGACGCTCTGGGCGATGCGGCGGTTCACGCGGCGGGCGGCGTCCGGGTCGGGATGGGCGTTCCACAGGCTGGCGCGATAGTTCAGGTCATAGGACACGATCACGCCGTGGCGTTTAGCCGCCTCCACCGCCTCGACCGCCGTTTCGGCCGTCGAAGACGACAGGGCCGCGAAGATGCCGCCGGTGTGCAGCCAGCGCACGCCTTCGTCGCCGAACAGCCGGTCCCAGTCGATCTCGCCCGGCCGCATCTGGGCGGCGGCGGAGTTGGCGCGGTCCGAAACCCCCAGCGCCGGGCGCAGGCCGAAGCCCCGCTCGGTGAAGTTCAGGCCCAGCCGGGTGTTGCGGCCCACGCCGTCGTGATCGCGCCACAGGATGTGCGACCGATCCACGCCCCCTTGCGCGATCAGATCGTCGGCCAACAGGCCCAGATCGTTACCCGGCAGGGCCGTGATCGCCGTGGCGCGCAGGCCGAACCCCTTGGCAAGGGCGCGGGCGACATTGTATTCGCCCCCGCCTTCCCAGACGTCGAACGACCGGGCGTTGCGCACGCGCCGTTCGCCGGGATCGAACCTCAGCATCACCTCGCCCAGGGCGGCGATGTCCCAGCGGCGGTCAACGGCGGAGGGGATGTTCAACGGTCGCGTCATGAGCCGAGCCTGAGGCCAGATCCCTGCAAAGAAAAGGGGCCGGAGCAGCAAGCCGCCCCGGCCCAGTCGGCGTTCAGGAGAGAACGATCCTCAGAAGCGGTACCGGGCGCCGACGAAGATCTGGCGGCCGGTGTGGTGATAGACCGAGGTGGACTGGCGGTCGTCGTCGCCGACCCACTGGTGGTTTTCCTCGTCGGTCAGGTTCAGCGCCTCGAACGTCAGCACGATGCTGTCGCTGAGGTTGTAGCTGGCGGCGGCGTCGACGGTCATGGTCTCGACCTTGCCTTCCAGGGCGTTGTTGTTGCGCCCCGGCACCTGCTGCAGATAGGCGTCGCGATAGGCCGCCGAGATCCGCGCCGAGAAACGGTCGTTCTCGTAATACAGGGTGGCGTTGTAGGCCTCGGGCGACAGGCCGACCATCTCGTTGACGATGAAGCCCGCCGGATTGGTCGGGTCGCAATCGACGCTGAGGCAGTAGGAGATGTCCGACGACACGCGGGTGTAGTTCAGCTGGATGCCGAAGTCGCTCCAGAAGCCCGGCAGGAAGCTGAAGGGCTGCTGATAGCTGATCTCGAACCCGGTCAGGTCGCCGCCGGGGGTGTTCACCGCCTGGGTCAGTTGGACCTGATCGGTCGGGCCGGAACACAGGGCGTTGTTGGTGCACAGCTCCGGCGCGAAGGCGATGGGGTTCATCGCCGTCAGGGCGGCGTAGTCATAATACTGCCGGCGCAGCTGGACGTAGGTGTTGATGTCCTTGGTGAACCAGGCGAACGACAGCAGGGATTCCGGCGCGAAATACCACTCTAGGCTCAGGTCCAGGGTGTTGGCGCGGTACGGCTCCAGCTCGACATTGCCGATCGAGGCGGTGTGGCCCGAGGCGGCGAAGGCCAGCGACGTCGTCGGCACCAGGAAGTTGGCCCCCGACAGCGAGCTGTTGATCGACGGACGCGCCATCACCTTGGCGGCGCCCAGGCGGAAGATCAGCTGGTCGGTCAGGTCCACCGCCAGGTTCAGCGACGGCAGGGTGTCATCGTACTCATTGGTCCCGGAAACCAGGGTGCCGCCGCCTACCGAGCTGTAGCCCTCGGCATAGAGTTCGGTCTTCACCTGACGCACGCCGATGTTGCCGCGGGTGCGGAAGCCCAGCACGTCCAGGTCGAAGTCGGCCTGGATGTAATAGGCCGTGTCCTCTTCGCGGACCAGGCGGTTGCCGCCGCGCGAGCTGCCGTTCTCGATGGTGTACAGGCGGAAGTCGCCGCCCGGCACGCCGGTGTCGCAGTTGCAGTAGATGTTGAACAGGCTGGCGATGGCGCCCAGGTTCGGAATGACCCAGGACGTCGCCGAACCCGACGGGGTCAGGCCGCTGCCGAAGCCGGTCAGCAGGGTCGAGATGTCGGCCACCGTGGTGCCCGTCGGCAGGCGCGGCACCAGAAGCTCGCCGTCGCTGCCCGTCCCGCGCCGATACTCATAGGCGTCGGATTCATAGGTCTTCCAGTTGCCGCCGAAGCGCAGCGTCCACTGGTCGTTGACGTCGTAGGTGAAGTCCAGCTGGGCCGCGTCGAAGGTGTTCTCCACCCCTTGCGGACGGATGCGGATTTCCGAACGCGGCGCCGACATCGAGTTGGCCGCAGTGCCCAGGGACACGTCGCGCCATTGCCAGGCGTTCGGGTCGGCGACGTCGAAGCCCCAGTTGATCAGCGGGCTGTTCGGATTGCCGCGGAAGTCCCAGCTGAAGCCCTGGGCGTTCTGGCGGTCCAGGGTGACGGTGGTCTGCTGGTCGTTCTTGAAGTCCGACGTGGCGCGGCCCAGGTAGGCGCGCATGCTGAAATTGTCGCTGAACTGATGGTCCAGCGTCAGGCTGTGCTGGACGTATTCGGTGCTCAGGGTGTCGAACCGCTGTTCGGCGCGCACATCGACGTTGTTGAAACGGCCATAGACCAGGGCGCCGTTTTCGACCACCGCTTCCAGAACGTGGATCTGCGGCTGGCCGCCGTTGTCGCGGTTGCGGCTGAACGACAGGGCCTGCAGGAAATTCTCCTGCCGGGTCGAATCGAGGTTCGAGTACAGGAGATCATAGCTGATCGTCGTGCCTTCGCGCGGGCGGAACTGGATGGCGCCGGTGAAACCGGTGCGCTCCTGCTCGTGCACCAGCCGGCCGTAGCGCGGCAGGCGGGGGATGAAGACATTGGCGTTGTTCGCCGTCTGATAGGCCGACACATTGGCCGGGTTGTTGGCCGGGCGCGGAATGCCGGTCACGCAGTTGGCGGCGTTCGAGCCGATGCCCGAGCTGTTGCCCGGGGTGACCGGCGTGACGCCCACGGGGCTGCAGAAGCCGCCGTTCTGGGCCGTGGCGCGATCCCAGCGGACCGTGCTGAAACCCTCTTCGAACAGGCTGCGCTCGCTGTAGGCGACCGAGACCAGCACACCGATCATGCCGTCGGCGAAGGTGTTGCTGATCAGGCCGGCGAAGCGCGGGTTCCAGCTTTCGGACAGGTCGTTGTAGCCGTACTGGACCGAGGCGGCGGCGCGGAAGCCGTTGTAGTCGAACGGCCGCGTCGTCTGCAGATCGATGGTCGCGCCCAGCGAACCTTCCTCGATCATGGCCGCCTGGGTCTTGCGCACCCGGATGTTGTTGAACAGCTCCGAGGCGAAGATGTTGAAGTCGAAACCCCGGCCGCGGTTGGCGCCGCCCGAGGAATCGGTGCCGCCGGTGGTGGCCTGGGCCTCCATGCCGTTGATGCGGGTGCGGGTGAAGTCGGCCGACAGGCCGCGCACCGTCAGGCTGCGGCCTTCACCGGCGTCGCGGTCGATCGACACGCCGGGGATGCGCTGGATCGACTCGGCCAGGTTCAGGTCCGGGAAGTCGGCGATGTCCTCGGCCGAGATGGCGTCGACCATGTCGGTTTCATTGCGCTTGATGTTCAGCGCATTGTTCAGGCTGGCGCGGAAGCCGGTGACGATCACCTCTTCGACTTCCGTGGCCTGTTGCGGCGTGGATTGCGCCGAGGCCGAGACGGCCCCCAGCGTCATGGCGATGGCGAGACCCGAAGTCCCGGCGATCAGCGAGCGGCGCAGGGCGCGGCCCCGCGTATGAACTTGCGACATATGCCTCCTCCCATAGGGCACGGACGCCGGGATTTGCCCCGGTCTGTCTTTTAGTGGAAGCGTCCCCCTTTGGCGGCGCCCCTTGTTGACACCGGTGTCATGATGGGGCGCTATGGCTCCTGACACCGGTATCAAAACGGACCCTAACCCGATGATCGTCGATCTGGCAACCCTGCGTCTGCACAGTCGAGTGACGGGCCGCGCCGTCTGCATCGGACTGGCCCTGTGTGCGGGGCTGGCGGATTCCGTCCTGGCCCAGGACGGCGCCCTGGCCTTTCCCGGCGCCGAAGGGGCGGGCCGATTCTCCCTGGGCGGACGCGGGGGCGTGGTCGCGCGGGTCACGAATCTGAACGATTCCGGCCCCGGCAGTCTGCGCGCCGCGATCGAGACGCGCGGCGCGCGGACCATCGTCTTCGACATCGGCGGGACCATCGTTCTGCAGTCGCCGCTGACCATCCGGCAGGGGCGCCTCACCCTGGCGGGACAGACGGCGCCGGGCGGGGGGATCGCGCTGCGTGGCCAGCCCCTGATCATCGCCGCCGACGATGTGGTGGTGCGTCACCTCCGTGTCCGCCTGGGCGACGAAGGCGGCAGTCAGGAGGACGCCGTATCCATAACGCGCGGGCGCCGCATCATCCTGGACCACATCTCCGCCTCGTGGTCGGTGGACGAGACCCTGTCCGCCGGCAGCCGCTATGATGCGCCCGAACGCGGCATCTATGACGTCACCGTTCAATGGAGCCTGATCGCCGAATCCCTGAACGCCTCGGGCCACGACAAGGGGGCCCACGGCTATGGCTCGCTGCTGCGCGGCGGCCACGGCGCGCGCATGACCTTCCATCACAATCTGTGGGCCAACCATCAGGCGCGCATGCCGCGTCCGGGCAACTATAATCCGCCCGCCGTCGATGCCGAAGGGCCGCGCTTCGAGTTCCGCAACAACGTCTTCTACAACTGGGGCGGGTCGCATGCAGGCTATAACGCCGACACCGACAGCCACGCCGCCTACGCCTTCATCGCCAACGCCTATGTGCCGGGGCCGGATTCGCGCGGGCGCTGGGCGTTCCATGAGAGCAATCCCCTGGCCCGCGCCTGGTTCGAGGCCAACAGCATGGACGGCGCCGTTCCCGACGATCCGTGGCGCCTGGTGCGCGACGGCGACCGCCCCGGCTATCGCCTGCCCGCCCGCCCCGACTGGGCCGATGCGGCGACCCACACGGCGCAAGAGGCCGCCGACGCCGTAATGGCCCGCGCCGGCGCCGGCCCAGTGCGCGACGCGGCGGACGCCCGCATCATCGCCGGCGTGCGCGACCGCACCGGCCGCATCATCGACAGCCAGGCCCAGGTCGGCGGCTGGCCCGATCTGGCGCCGGGGGAACCCTGGATCGATGGCGACGGCGACGGCATGCCCGACGCCTGGGAAATGGCCAACGGCCTGAACCCCGCCGATCCGACCGACGGCCCGGCCGATCGCAACGGCGACGGCTTCACCAATCTGGAAGACTGGCTGAACAGTCTGGCGGACTAGCGCGCCAGCCAGCCGCCATCGACCGGCAGTATGGTCCCGTGCACATAGGCGGCCGCGTCGCTGGCCAGGAAGACCGCCGCACCCGCCAGATCCGCCGGATCGCCCCAGCGCCCGGCCGGAATGCGGCCCAGGATGTCGCGGTTGCGTGTCTCGTCGGCGCGCAGGGCCTCGGTGTTGTTGGTGGCGAAATAGCCCGGCGCGATGCCGTTGACGTTGATCCCTCGCCCCGCCCATTCGCAGGCCAGAAGGCGCGTGATCCCCGCCAGGCCGCTCTTGGACGCCGTATAGGACGGCACGCGGATGCCGCCCTGGAACGACAGCATCGAGCAGATGTTGATGATCTTGCCGCCGCACCCGCCCGCGACCCAGGTGCGGGCCACGGCCTGGGACAGGAAGAAGGCGGTCTTCAGATTGGTGTCGATCACCGCGTCCCAGTCTTCCTCGGTGAAGTCCAGGCTGTCGGCGCGGCGGATAATGCCGGCGTTGTTGACCAGAATGTCCACCGGCCCGGCCTGGGCCGCCACATCCGCGATGGGCGCCGTCGACGACAGGTCGGCCGCGATGGCCTTGAAGCCCCGACCCAGGGCGCGGACGGCGGCCTCGGTCTCGGTCGGCGCCGAACGGCCCACGGCCACGATGTCGGCCCCCGCCTGGGCCAGACCCACGGCGATAGCCTGGCCCAGGCCGGTGTTGGCGCCGGTCACCAAGGCGCTGCGGCCGGTCAGATCAAAGGAAACGCTCATGTCGGGACCGTCCAGGCGGGCTGCGAATTGCTTCGATAGGTAACCGGTGTCATAAGCCTATGCAAACCCCTGGACGTTCGCTCGCCCGCAGACTTCGCCTGGAGACACCCCATGAAGATCGCCCTCATCACCGAAAACAGCCAGGCCGCCAAGAACGGGATCATCCACGAGGCCCTGACCTCGGTGGCCGAGCCGCTGGGCCATCAGGTGTTCAACTACGGCATGTACACGGCCGAGGATAAGGCGTCGCTGACCTATGTCATGAACGGCCTGCTGACCGGCGTCCTGCTGAACTCGGGCGCGGCGGATTTCGTGGTCACCGGCTGCGGCACCGGCATGGGGTCCATGCTGGCCTGCAACAGCATGCCGGGCGTGTTCTGCGGCCTGGTGATCGACCCGACCGACGCCTTCCTGTTCGCCCAGATCAACGATGGCAACGCCATCTCCATGCCCTACGCCAAGGGCTTCGGCTGGGCGGCCGAGCTGAACCTGCAGGACGTCTATCGCAAGCTGTTCGACGGCGAGCGCGGCCTGGGCTATCCCAAGGAGCGGGCCGAGATCATGGCGCGCAATCGCGGCATCCTGAAAGCGCTGAAGTCCGTCACCTGCCATGACATGCTGACGGTGCTGAAGTCCGTCGATCAGGACCTGCTGAAGGCCGCCGTGGCCGGCGAACGGTTCGGCGAATATTTCTTCGCCAACGCCACCGACGACGCTATCCGCGACTATGTGAAGGGCCTGGTCGGCTGACCCGCCGCTGAGACCCCTCGGCTGCGGCGGATGATGAGGCCCGCCGCAGCCTGGGCGGCTTGGCTCAGGCCGGTTCGCCCTGACGGCGCCACAGCATCAAGCCGCCGCCGCCCGCCAGCAGCAACGCCAGCAGGATCATCGCCCATTCCGTCAGGGTCGGCACCGTCGGAACCAGGAAGGACGGCGCGGCCGCCACCGAGATTTCATAGGTGTTGGGCGACCCGCTGCCGACGCCGCCCGAGACGTAAAGGGTGGTGGTGGCGTCATCCAGATAGATGCTCTCGATGCCGTTGACCGCCAGGGCCGAATACTGGACCGGCGTGCCGCCGGCCGGACCGACCGTATAAACCTTGCCCGACCCCAGGGCGCCGCCGTCGGAAATGAACATGATGTTGCTGGTCGGCGAACGCGCCAGCCCCCGCGTCGAGGTCATGCCGCCGCCGCTGGCGAACACCGTCCCGCTGGCGCAGGGCGCAACGCAGTTGGTGGGATAGCGCACGATCCGCAGATTGTCGGAATCGCCAACATACAGAAAGCCGTCCGTCCCGACCTCCAGACCCGAAGGTCCGTTCAGATTCACCGCCGCCGCCGCGGTCGCGAACGTCGTGATGCCCGCGCCGGTCAGGTCCGTCCGGCGCACGATGTCGCCATCGTAGCCGCTGATGAAGACATACGAATTGACCGGATCGACCGCGACGCCATAAACGCCGCCACCGGTTCCCAGCGCCACGAACAGGGTTTCGCCGCAGCCGGCCAGGGTCGTGCAGCCGGCGTTGTACCGATAGACGCCGCCGTTAGTGGAGCCGCCCAGAAGACTGCCGTCCGGCAGCATCGCCAGTTCCCGATATTGACGCGCGCCACTGATCAGCACCGGCGCACCAGCCGGCGTGGGCAGATAATAGAGGCCCGTGTTGGAGGCCACATAGGCCGCCCCGCCGGGCGCCAGCACGATAAGGTCGGTCGGCTGGCCGACGACGGATGAATAGGGCGACGCGGTCTGCGCCGAGGCGACCCCGGCAGAACCGCACAGGGCCACAAGCGACAACAGGCCGGCGGCCATGCTGTTGCACCAGAATTTCGAGATCATTTTTCCCCCCGACCTTGTCGGCGCATCAAGCTTAATCGCGTCGCAAACCCTTCGATAGTGGACATTTTTGAGACGCTCGCGATCACCGATCTGCGAAGCGGAACGGGTGTCGCCTCAGGAAATCCGATGTTCGACCGCCGCCATCAGCGTGGTGAACATGCCCAGAAAATAAAGCGCAAACCCGTCCGCGAAGGCCGGGTTCAGAACCAACACGCCCGTCTTGTCGCCCACGGTCGTCAGGCCGGCGTCGTGCAGCCTCTTCAACAGCCGACGCGCGTGGGTTCGCGATACGCCCAGACGCCGGGCCAGATGGGTGATGTTGACCGACACCTCGCCCTCGGGACGGTCGAAACCCGCCTGAAACGCCGCCTCTGCCAGGGCATAGGCCAGCATCAGCCCCATCGAGTGCGCTCCGATCCCGCCCAGGGGGTCGATCAGCTCCTGATCCAGCGTCGCCGCCGCCAGATGCCGTCGCGCCAGGAAGCCGACGATGTCCTCGAACACCGCCGGGTCGTCATAGGTCTGAACCAGCCGACCCACCCTGGGATCGATCAGGCTCAGGCTTTCCAACTCGATCCGATAGCAGGTGCGATAGGCCTCGATCATGGCCGGTTCGGGCGCATATCGGCGCTGGCGGCCGCTGCGGAAATCATCGCGCGGAACGATCAGGCCGGCCGACTGCATCCGCGCCAGAACGGCCGTGGCGCGCCCGGCGCTGAACAGGTCGCGGGCCGCCTCCTGAAGACCCCGGTGATACAGCCGGTCCGTCGCATGCAGATAAAGCGCCAGCACCCCCAGCGCATAGGTCGGTATGTCGTCCATGCAGCGATAGAAGCCCGGATCCGCGTCCAGAATCGCCAGCGCCCCCCGGATCGAGTGGCGCACGGCGGCGTCGAAACCGGGCGGGATAGAATAGGGAAAGGCTGCGGTCGTGTCGGCTTCAAGCGCCGATCGGGGTGGCGGGACGGACGCCATGGCGCGGACCGTTCGATCAAGAGGGTTGAGGGCGTTGTCCGAAGGCGAAAAGCCATGCCCAAGCCGTGGGCCGGCGACCTTCCGCGCACGGACGGGGTTATCATGCAAGACCCCGATGCGCCACAGATCGCCGTTACGTGATCAGGCGAAACTCAAGATCGAGGCGGGGCCGCGGAATCCCGGACCACCAGCGACGGAATGATCTCCGGCTGGTCCAGGGCGGCGGGGTCCAGGCCCCGGCTGCGGGCCGTCAGCTTTTCGGCCGCCATCCGCCCCATGTCGCGCACCGGCAGGCGCACGGTCGTCAGGTTTGGCCAAACGCGCGACGCCATCGGCAGGTCGTCGAAGCCGACGATGGACAGGTCGAACGGCACGTCCAGGCCCCGGTCGCGCGCCGCCTTCATCACCCCGATGGCCATTTCGTCATTGCCGGCGAAGATGGCGGTGGGCGGGTCCGGCAGGGCCAGCAGATCGGCCGCCGCCTCGGCGCCGGATTCGAACGTATAGGCCCCGCGCCGCACATAGGCCGGGTCAAGCGTCAGGCCGTATTCCGCCAGACCTTCGGAAAACCCCCTGCCCCGTTCGTGTGACGAGCGGAAGCTGTCGGGGCCCGAGATGAAGGCTACCCGCGTGTGACCCAGCTGGGCCAGGTGGCGCGCGGCCTCGGCGGCGCCGCGACTGTCGTTCGTCACCACCATGCGCGCCGGTTCGTCCAGCGACACCGAGGCGATCCGCACATAGGGACAGTCCGCCTGACGCAGCAGGGCCACGACCCGTTCGTCCTCCGACACCGACGGCGGCATGACCACGCCGAACAGCTTTTGCCGCACCACAAAGCCTTCGACATCGGCCAGGAAGCTGTCGGCGGCGCGGTTGCAGGGGTGGACCACCAGCTCCAGGCCCGAGCCGCGCACGGCGTCCAGCACCCCCTGCTGCATGTTCACCACATAGTTGGGGCTGGGATTGTCGTAGATCATCCCCACCAGGAACGACCGCCGGAAGGCCAGGCCCCGCGCCTGAGGGTCGGGACTGAAGCCGGATTCCGCGATCACCGCCTCGACCTTGGCGCGGGTCTCCTCGCGCACGAAGGGCGAGTTGTTGATGACCCGGCTGACGGTCTTTTTCGAGACGCCCGCCAGGCGCGCCACATCATTGATGGTCGCGGGCTTGCCGGGGCGGCGGGGGTCGTTCAAGCGGTCGTCCTTTTCATCGAACGATGAATCTAGCCTCGGTTGCGGCGGCTGTCAGGCCCCCATCAGGTTCCGCGGCGCTGGGCCGGCCGATCCAGCACCTCGTCGCGCATAGGCGTCATGAAGCGCAGATCCCAGTCGTCGGGGTTGAAGGCCTTGCGCGTCGCCTCGGTCACGGCCGGATAACCGCCGACCCGGTCTTCGTGATCGATGATCTCGCCGCGCCCCTCGGCCACCTCGGCGATCAGCAGCACGTCGCGCATGTCGCGGTCCCACGGCCGGGCGCCGACGTTGCGCAGCACCGCCACCTGCACCTGTTCGGCCGGCATGGGCGTCAGGCCGTCCCACCACACCGGCGGGCGGCGGGTCTCGATGATGCGGGCCGGGGCGGTGGTGTAGCGGCCGAACATGCGGATCGGCTCGCCCACCTGGTCCACGGCGATGTTGTCGCGGCCATAGTATTCCACGTCGCCCGCCCCGCCGATCATCATGAAGGCCAGACGGTCGGTCGGGGTCGACGGCCCGGCGCGCAGCACGTTGCCGACCACGCTCATCTTGCCGACCTCGAACGGGACGTCGCCCCATTCCTCGGGCGCCAGGTTGTAATGGATGGCGCGCGGGCCGGGATTGTAGATCAGGTTGTTGACGATCACCCCGTGCACCCCGCCCTTGAACAGGGGGCTGCGCTCATAGTTGTGGGCGTACAGATTGCCGACGATCAGCAGGCCGGCGACATTGTCGTGGATCAGCGACCCCTTGGAATGCTCGCCCTTGGAATGGGTCGAGTGGGCCAGGCTTTCGCCGATCAGATTGTTCGAAAAGGTGATGTTGTGGCTGGTGCCGCGACGCCATTCCTCGGGCGTCGAGCCGGTGAAGCGCGGGCCGGACGCCGACAGGTTCTCGTCGGTGGCCCAGGTCAGGCTGCAATGGTCGATGATGACATTATAGGCGCCGACCGTGGCGATGCCGTCTTCGTCCCAGCCGCTCATCCAGCCGCCGCCGGCCGAGCCGGGGCGGATGCGGATATGCTGCACGATCACGTCGTGGCCGCGGATGTCCATGCCGCCCCGGATCAGGGTGATCCCCGGCGAAGGCGCCGTCTGGCCTGCGATGGTGATGAAGGGGTTGCGCAGCACCAGCGTCTTCTTGCCCAGGTCGATCACACCCCCGACCTCGAACACCACAATGCGCGGCCCCTCGGCCTCGATCGCCGCGCGCAGGGAGCCCGGCCCCTCGCTGTCCAGATTGGTCACGCGAATGATGCGCCCGCCCCGCCCGCCGGGCGTCTGGGCCGCCCAGCCCAGGGCGCCGGGGAAGGCCGGCAGCGCCGCCTCGGCCGTCGCCGGCGTCGCCTGCCGGGCCAGGGCCGGTCCCTGGGGCGTCAGCATCAGGCCGATCACGGCCGCGAGGCCCGCAGCAAGGGCGGGAAAACGGAATCGGGTCATGGCGTCCTTCCTATCGCACCGTCGCCTTAAGGCCGCGACGTTCTGCGTGAAGCCGAACGCGAGGGTTCGACGCAAATGAAATTGACACCGGTTTCCTTCCTGCGCAATGTCTCCCGCAACGGGAGGAAGCGTGAAACACGCAATCGTCAGAATTCAGGGTCCAGCCACGGCCGGGCGCACGGCGTCGCAACGGAGCGCATCGGCATGAGCGTGCCCGCACCGGACACCGGCGCACCCACGGCCGTCGCGGTCGCGGACGTCTTTGTGACCGCCCGGCGCGGCGCCCGCGCGGTGACGGCCTATCCCGGCCCGACGCCGGCCGACATGGCCGCCGCGTACGCCATTCAGGACGCGGCCATCGCCGCCTGGCCCGACCGGGTCGCGGGCTGGAAGCTGGGCCGCATCAACCCGCCGCACGACACGACCTATGGCGCGGGGCGCCTGGCCGGGCCGATCTTCGCGCGCAACATCTGGCAGGCCGGCGCCGCCCCCACCCGCTTCGGCGTCATCGACGGCGGCTTCGCGGCGGTCGAGGCGGAGTATGTGCTGGAGCTGGGCCAGGACGCGCCCGTCCGCGACGACTGGACCGCCCAGGCCGCCGCCGATCTGGTGGCCCGCTGCTGGATCGGGGTCGAGATCGCGGGCAGCCCCTTCGCCGGCATCAACGACCATGGGCCGGCGGTGACGGCCTCGGACTTCGGCAACAACGCCGGCCTGATCCTGGGCCAGCCGATCGATGACTGGCGTGCGCGGCTGGACGGCCTGACCTGCGCCATGCAGATCGACGGGGCCGAGATCGGGCGCGGCGGGGCGGCGTCCATTCCCAACGGGCCGCTGGACTCCCTGGTCTTCCTGCTGAACCTGCTGACGCGGCGCGGTCGTCGGCTGGAGGCGGGACAGCTGATTTCGACGGGCGCCGCCACCGGCGTCCACGCCATTCGCGCCGGACAGTCGGCCCGCGCCGACTTCGGCCCGGACGGCGCCATAGACTGTATGGCCGTGGAGGCGCGGCCGCTGGACTGAAACATCGCCCGCAAGGGCGCGCGGTCAGGTCGCCGTCAGAGCGTCCGCCGCCGGGAGGAAGGGAAACACTGATGACCACCCGTCGAAGCCTGGCCCTGGCCGGCCTGACGCTGACCGGCCTGACGTTGGCGGGCTGCACACGCCCGGCCGCGTCGGACGGCTCTGTCACCTTCAAGGCGGTGGACGTGCACCCCGGCGACTTCCCCACCGTCATGGCCGTGCAGTGGATGGGCGAGGAGCTGGGTCGCCTGACCGGCGGGCGGCTGGGCATGCGCCAGTTTCCGTCGGGCCAGCTGGGCAATGAGGACGATTCCATCGGCCTGGCCCGCTATGGCGCCATCGACATCTGCCGGGTGGCCACCGCCGCCCTGAACAACGCCTTTCCCGAGACGCGCATCCTGTCGCTGCCCTATGTTTTCCGCGACGTGGCGCACATGCGCGCGGTGGTCGACGGCCCGGTCGGCAGCGAACTGCTGAACGTGTTCGAGCATCACGGCCTGGTCGGACTGGCCTATTACGACGCCGCGCCGCGCTGCCTGTACAATGTGCGCCATCCGGTGTCCGAGCCGGGCCAGATGCACGGGCTGAAGATCCGCGCGCCCCAGTCGGACATCTTCATCGAGACCCTGCGCGCCATGGGCGCCAACCCCACGCCGCTGACGTTCGGGGCCGTGTTCTCGTCGTTGCAGACCCATCTGATCGATGGGGCCGAGAACAACTGGCCCGCCTATCAGTCCAGCCGCCAGTTCGAGGTGGCCCGCTACTGGTCCGAGACCGACCACTCCTTCTCGCCCGACGCCCTGCTGATCTCCAAGGCCAGCCTGGACCGGCTGACGCCCGCCGACCGCGACCTGGTGCGCGACGTGGCCCGCCGTTCGGTTCAGGTGATGCGCCAGGGCTGGGACCAGCGCTCGGCCGAGGCGCGCGCCGCCGTCACTGCCGCGGGGGTCCAGGTCAACGCCGTCGACAAGGCCGCCTTCGCCGCCAGCGTGAAGCCCATGCTGGACCGTCACCTGTCCGAGCCGCGTCTGCGCGGCCTGCACGATCGCATCGCGGCCGCCTGACCGGCGCGGCCGACCAACCTTCGACCGACCTTCAGAGGAGGGGTCCGATGTCATCCTTGCAACTCGGCGTGCGGCGCACGCTGGACAGGGTGTCCGCCAGCGCCATGATCTTGGCGGCGGCGGCGCTGTTCTTCATGAGCCTGATCCAGGCCTGGCAGGTGTTCGCGCGCTATGTGCTGAACGACAGCCCCGGCTGGACCGAGCCGGTGGCCCTGTTGCTGATGAGCTTCACCGTCATGCTGGGCGCTTCGGTGGCCGTGCGGCGCGAGGCCCACTTCGCCTTCCAGACCCTGCTGCACGCCCTGTCGCCGATGCGCCAGACGGTGCTGAAGACCGTCAGCCGGCTGATCGCCGCCGCCTCGGGCTTCGGCCTGATGGTGCTGGGCGGGCGGCTGATGATCGATGACTGGAGCGTGGCCATGGCCGGGGCGCCGCTGCCGTCGGGGCTGAAGTTCGCGGCCCTGTGCGTCGGGGGCGCGCTGATCCTGATCTTCTCGCTGGAACGGCTGGCGTTCGGCGACTTCAAGGCCGAGGGGGAAGGCTGACCATGGAATACATCATCCTTTTCGGCACCCTTTTGGTCCTGCTGGCCATCGGCGTTCCCGTGGCCTTCTGCCTGCTGTCGGCCACCCTGGCGACGGTTCTGTATCTGGCCCTGCCGCCCATCGTGGTGTTCCAGCAGATGGGGTCCGACATCACCTCGGTCGCCCTTCTGGCCATTCCACTGTTCATCTTCACCGGCGAACTGATGATGAAGGGCGGGCTGTCGGACCGGATGATCGCCCTGGCGTCCTCCATGGTCGGCCATGTGCGCGGCGGCCTGGGCCAGGTGACGGTGACCGGATCGACCCTGTTCGGCGGCGTGTCCGGCTCGGCCATCGCCGACGTCTCGGCCATCGGCGGCACCATGATCCCCCAGATGCAGAAGCGCGGCTATGACAGCGACTACGCCGTCAATGTCACCATCTCGGCCGCCCTGGTGGCCCTGCTGGTTCCGCCGTCGCACAACATGATCCTGTATTCGGCCTCGGCCGGGGGCGGGGTGTCGATCTCGGACCTGTTCGCCGCCGGCATGATCCCGGCCCTGACCCTGGCGGTCGGCCTGATGATCACCGCCTATATCGTGGCGCGTCGTCGCGGCTATGCGGCCGAGGCCTTCCCCGGCTTCCCGGCCGTGGCCAGCCGCCTGGTCGCCGCCATTCCCGGCCTGCTGCTGGTCGTCATCATCTTCGGCGGCATCCGGGCGGGCATCTTCACCGCCGTGGAAAGCGCCGCTGTCGCGGTCATCTACGCCCTGATCGTGACGGGCGTGGTCTATCGCCACTTGAAATGGAGCGCCTTCAAGGACGCCTGCATGGGCGCGGCCCGCACCTCGGGCATGGTGCTGTTCATCATCGGCTGCGCCGGCGCCTTCGGCTGGCTGATGGCCTATCTGCAGATCCCGGCCGCCATGGTCGATCTGCTGCGCGCCATCACCGACAATCCGATCCTGGTGCTGCTGTTGATCAACATCGTGCTGCTGCTGCTGGGCACCTTCATGGACATGGCGCCGCTGATCATCATCTGCACGCCCATCTTCCTGCCGGTGGCCAAGGCGTTCGGGGTCGATCCGGTGCAGTTCGGGGTCATCCTGCTGCTGAACTGCGGCATGGGGCTGATCACGCCGCCGGTCGGCAGCGTGCTGTTCGTCGGCTCGGCCATCGCCAAGATTCCGATGACGGCGTCGCTGCGCACCATCTGGCCCTTCTGGCTGACCTGTCTGGCGGTGCTGATGCTGGTGACCTTCGTGCCGGCGATGTCGCTGTGGCTGCCGTCGGTGTTCAAATAAGGCGTTCGGCCACGACGGCGGCGTAGGGGCCGAAACCCTTTTCGCCGCCGTTCACCGCCTGGATTGCGCGCCAGCCGTCCGGCAGGCGCCAGTCCACGGCCTCCCCCGTCGGGTTGAACGCACACAGCAGGGCCCCCGCCCCCTGCCCCCGCTGGAAGACGATCAGGGGCTCGGGCGCCTCCACCGGCCGATAGGCGCCGGTCCGCAGCGCCTCATGGGCCTTGCGCAGGGCCACCAGACGGCGGGTCAGGCTCAGCATCGACCCCGCATCCGCATCCTGCGTGGCGACCGACAGCGACGGATGGCGCGCATCGACCGGCAGCCATGGCTCGGCCGTCGAAAACCCGGCCCAGGGCGGCTGCATCGTCCAGGGCATGGGGGTGCGGGCGCCGTCGCGCCCCAGGGTGCGGGGCCAGTTGGCGATGGCCTCGGGGTCCATCAGCCGATCAAAGGGCACATCCGCCTGGGGCAGACCCAGTTCCTCGCCCTGATACAGGAACACCACCCCGCGCAGGCACAGCAGAAGCAACAGGGCCATGCAAGCGGCCGCCTCCCGATCCGCGCCGGGCGCCCAGCGCGACACCGCGCGCGGCGCGTCGTGGTTGGAGAAGGCCCAGGCCGGCCAACCCGCGTCTTCCGGCCACTCAGCCATCGCCGCATGCACCCGCGCGGCGCTCAGGTCCGGCGCATACAGGAAGTCGAAGCCATAGGCGGTGCTAAGCCGCCCCGGCGTCACATAGGCCCGCCGCTCGGCCCCCGAGTCTGCGCCGGGAATCTCGGCCACGGTGAACCGGCCTCCATAGGCATCGGTCAGGGCGCGCACCCGCGCCAGGAAATCCAGCATCTGGGGCTGGGACTGATTATGCAGATGTTGCTGGAAATCGAACGGCCGGGTGCGCGGCCACACCCCCGTGCCCGGCGGCTGGGCCGGATTGTCGGTCAGGGCCGGATCGTGCATGGCGAAATTCAGGGCGTCCAGCCGGAACCCGTCCACCCCCCGATCCAGCCAGAAGCGCGCCACATCCAGCAGGGCGTCCCGCACCGGCCGGTGGTGCAGGTTCAGCTGCGGCTGGGCCGACAGGAAGTTATGCATGTAATACTGGCCGCGCCGCGCGTCCCAGGTCCAGGCCGGGCCGCCGAACACGGACTGCCAGTTGCTGGGCGGCGATCCATCGGCCTTGGCGTCGGCCCAGACGTACCAGCCGGCGCGGTCGCCCGTGCGGTCTTCACGACTGGCCTGGAACCACGGATGCCGGTCCGAGGTGTGGCACCAGACCTGATCGATCACGACCTTCAGCCCCAGGGCGTGGGCGCGGGCCACCAGGGCGTCGAAATCGTCCAGCGTCCCGAACATCGGATCGACGCCGCAATAATCGGCCACGTCATAGCCGAAGTCGGCCATCGGCGACGGATAGAAGGGCGACAGCCACACCCCGTCCACGCCCAGGGATGCGACATGATCCAGCCGGGCCGTGATCCCCTTCAGATCGCCGACGCCGTCGCCGTCCGTGTCCTGAAAGCTGCGCGGATAGATCTGGTACAGAACCCAGCCGCGCCAGTCGTCGCCCGCCATCGCATCCTCCGAACCGCCAGACTGGACCGCATCGCCGGCCCGCGCCAGAGCATGGCTTCCACCGTGTGAACGCCCCCGGCGGCCGGTCGTAAAGGCTTAACCGCGTTCGTGAACGGGACCGCAAGCGGACCGGGCCTAGGGTCTGATCACGGACGAAGAAACGTCCGCGCCAGCCAGGTTTGCTTCATGCTGTTTCTTCTGAACGACGTCGTGTTCGATCTGGACGAGGCCTGCCCGGTCACGCCCGCCGACGCGCGCCGGTTCGAACGGCTGGGCTTCGACTATGTGCTGGAGCTGGGCTGCGAACTGTTCGCCGAAGACCCCATGCTGCACGTCAACGATCCGGGCCGGGCGCGCCGCCTGGCCTGGCTGATCGCCGACCGCGCGCCCGAGATCAACGCCGCCCTGTTCGCCGCCGACGCCGCCGGCTGTGCGCCTGAACTGGTCGAGCCGCGCTTCTGCGCCCTGCCGACCGCCGTGATCGAACAGCTGTCGACCAAGGCCCGCCGCGGCCGCCTGGACGCCACGACCTGCGACAAGGCCGTGTGGAACCGCATGGCGGCCTGAGGCCGGCAGGCGACGCTTGAAGCCACACCGATCCTGCGCTTAGCTTTGGGCTGGGGCTGACGGGATTTCGGGACGACCAGGATGACAATCGGTAAAACCCTGCGCGGCATGGCTGCGACGCTGGCTATGGCGGGGGGGCTTCTGGCCATGGCCGGACCGGCCGACGCCGGATGGCTGCGCGCCGAAAGCCAGCGGTTCATCGTCTATTCCGACGGTTCCGAACGTCCGCTGCGCGACTTCGTGCAGAAGCTGGAAAGCTATGACCGCCTGCTGCGCTTCCGCTCGGGGCTGGATCCAGAGGCGGCGCCGGACCGCAAGCTGCCCATCTATCTGGTGCGCGATCGGCGCGGGCTCAGCCGCGTGGCGCCGGGCATCGGCGACGGCGTGGGCGGCTTCTACACCCCCAGCGACGAAGACATCTACGCCATCGCGGTGAACGAGACGACGACGGCGCGGGGCCGTTCGCCCCAGGCGTTGAGCGGTGAAACCATACTGCTGCACGAATACGCCCACCATTTCATGCTGGGCAATTTCGGACGTCTTTATCCGGCCTGGTTCATCGAAGGCTTCGCCGACTTCTACGGCAACACCGACATCGAGGCCGAGATCACCTACATCGGGCGCCACTCGAACAACCGCATGGCCTGGTTGCGCGAAGGGTCGTGGATCGACATGGAGGAATTCCTGGCGAACCCGATGTGGAAGGTGAACCGCTATCGCGCCGGCACCTACTATCCGATCGCCTGGCTTCTGACCCACTGGTTCATGAGCGACACCGCTCGCACGGCCCAGCTGGCCGAATATCTGCGTCTCTATGGCGACGGCATGGGTTCGGTCGAGGCCATGCAACAGGCCACGGGCCTGACCCCGCAACAGCTTCAGGCCCAGCTGCGCAGCTATTCGCGCGGCGCCTTGAACTATACGGGCCTGCCGATCCGCTGGCCCGAGGCGCAGATCAGCATCACTCGCATGCCGGAATCGGCCGACGACCTGTTGCTGCTGGGCCAGCGCCTGGCGCGGGACAAGCTGCCCGAGGCCCAGGCCGCCGACACCCTGGCTCAGGTGCGCCGTCTGGCGGCCAAATATCCCGATGACGGTCTGGCGCTGCTGACCCTGGGTCACGTCGAAGCGGACTATGGTGACAAGGCGGCCGCCGAAACCGCCTTGAACCGACTGCTGGAGATCGAACCGGGCAATGTGCGGGCGCTTCAGCTGCTGGCGTCCATACGCATGGCCAAGGCCGCCGAAGAGGGCGCCGACAAGCCCGCCTTGATGGGTCAGGCCCGCGCGTATCTGGGCCGTGCTTATCGGCTGGACGACGCCAACTACACCACCTTCCTGATGCTGGCCCGGTCGCGCGAAGGCGCCGAGGGCTATCCGAACGAGAACGACCTGGCGACCTGGGAATTGGCCCAGCAGTTGGCGCCCCAGCTGCCCAGCGCGCGTCTGGGTTATGCCAGCGCCCTGATCGCCGTCGATCAGAAGGACCAGGCGGTGGACCTGCTGCAACCCCTGGCCAACAATCCGCATGATCGCAAAAACGCCCATGCGGCGCGGGTTCTGATCGCGCGCGCCCGCGGGGAGCCCGAACCCCCGGCCGAGGAAGATGGCGAAGAGGACGAGGACTCCTGACGTCCCGGATCGGGGGCGGTCGTGACTTTCAGGCCTTGGCGCGCTAGGTCCGCGCGCGCCAAGGATCCTGCATGTCGAAACTGACCCTGAACGAAGAAGCCGGCCGTCGCCGGACCTTCGCCATCATCGCCCACCCCGACGCGGGCAAGACCACCCTGACCGAGCATATCCTGCTGGCGGGCGGCGCCATCCGCGCGGCCGGGGCCGTGCGGGCGCGCGGCGAGAACCGGCGCACCCAGTCCGACTGGATGAAGATCGAGAAGGAGCGCGGCATTTCCGTCAGCGCCTCCGTCATGACGTTCGAGCACGACGGCAAGATGTTCAACCTCTTGGACACGCCGGGCCACGAGGACTTTTCGGAAGACACCTATCGCACCCTGACAGCCGCCGACTGCGCCATCATGGTGCTGGACGCCGCCAAGGGTATCGAGCCGCAGACGCTGAAGCTGTTCGAGGTCTGCCGCCTGCGCGACATCCCGATCATCACCTTCATCAACAAGCTGGACCGCGAGGCCCAGGACCCCATGGCGCTGCTGGACGAGATCGCCAGCCGCCTGCAACTGGACCCCGCCCCGATCTGGTGGCCGGCCGAAAGCGGCAATCGTCTGCGCGGCATGGTCGAGGTCACGACCGGCCGCTTCCAGCCCTATGCCAAGAAACCCTCGGGCGCCGCCGAGGACCCCGGCCACCCCGAGGCCCTGTCGCTGGCCGAGGCCGGCCAGTATTTCGAGGCGGGCGAGCATGAGGCGCTGATCGAGGCTCAGGAATTGGTCGCGGCGGGCTATCCGACCTTCGACCGCCAGTCCTTCCTGGAAGGCCATATGACGCCAGTGCTGTGGGGGTCGGCGCTGCGCCATTTCGGCATCGACGAGCTTCTGGCCGCCATCGGCGAATGGGCCCCGCCGCCCAGGGTCATGCCGGCGAAGAAGGAAGCCCCGCCCGAGACCCGCAACGCCCCCGCCTCGGTCGAAATGACCGTCGATCCGGGCGCCAGCGAAGTCACCGGCTTCGTCTTCAAGGTCCAGGCCAATATGGACCCCAACCACCGCGACCGCATCGCCATGTTCCGCATGGCCTCGGGCCGGTTCCAGCGCGGCATGAAGCTGAAGGTCCAGAACACGGGCAAACAGCTGTCGGTGAACGCGCCCATCATGTTCTTCGCCAGCGACCGCGAGCTGGCCGAAGACGCCTATGCCGGCGACGTCATCGGCATTCCCAACCACGGCGTCCTGCGCGTCGGCGACAGCCTGTCGGAAAGCGGCATGATCCGCTTCGCCGGCCTGCCCAATTTCGCGCCGGAGATCCTGCAACGCGTCCGGGTCAAGGATCCGCTGAAGGCCAAGCATCTGAAGAAGGCGCTGGAAGGCCTGGCCGAGGAAGGCGTGACCCAGCTGTTCCGCCCCGAACTGGGCTCCGACTTCATCGTCGGCGCCGTGGGCCAGCTGCAGTTCGAGGTCATGGCCGACCGTCTGGGCGAGGAATACGGCCTGGACGTCATCTTCGAGCCATCCCCCTACGCCGAGGCGCGCTGGATCGGCGGCGATCGGGCCGACCTGGAGGATTTCGCGGGCAAATACCGCCCCCAGATGGCCGTCGACATCGACCAGGCCCCGGTCTTCCTGGCCAAGTCCAGCTGGGAGACCGGCTATGTCATGGAACGCTTCCCCAAGGTGGCCTTCACCAAGACCAAGGAACGGGGATAACCCCGCTTTCGCCGTCTTCCCTCCGTCACCGCGTCATGATCTGATGGCGTGATCGACGCTGGGAACGTCTTCGGGGGCGTTTTCTGGGGCGTCGTGGAGAATGGCGATGATGCTCGGCCTCGGCCTGGCCCTGGTTCTGGCGGCGCAACAGGCGCCGGCCCTGACCTCTTACGAGGAGATGGTGCGCTGCGCCGGCCTGACCCAGGCGGCGTCCGAACTGGCGGGCGGCGAAGGGGCCGAGGCCAAAGCCCTGATGGATGCGGCGCTTTACTGGTCGCTGACGGCGCTTCAAGCCGCGACCGCCGCCGGCAAATCGCCCACCGTCGCCGAAGCCGACCAGACCCGCGCCCGCATCCAGTCGGTGCGCCTGCTCAGCAGCGGCGCGCCCGAGGCCCGCGCCGCCCTTCAGACCTGCCGTCAGCGCGTGCCCGACCTGGGCTGATCGAACTTCCGGCCCCGCACGGCGTTGCCCTTGCAACAGGGAGGCTCAGTGCGTGCAAACGGTCCCGTTACGGGACGTAAGGGCCTGCGTTCGATGTTCGAGTTCGGCAAGGATCTGCGAAAGATTTTCGCCCAGGCGCGCGAAAGCGACGACCTGAGCTGGCTGGAGCTGATCGGCGTCGATCTGGTCGAGGTCGAGGCCCGGCAACAGGCGATCGACGCCGGCCGCGTCTCTTGCCGCCACCCGTTCGAGGCGTCGCTGCGGGCCTCGGCCCTGTGGCGCGAACATGCGCGGCGCCGGGGCGCAACGGCCAGCCTGGATCGCGCCGCCGCCGCCGTCGATGAGGCCCGCGCCCGCGCCAATGGTCATCAGGGGATCGAGGCGCATATGGAAGCCGTGCGCATCGACATGCTGCGGTTCGACCTGTGCGGCGGCCCCGATCTGCTGGAGCGCGCCCTGGGCGTCATCGCCGACCTGGGTCGTCCGCGTCGGGAACAGGACGCCTCGGCCGCCGCCGCCCTGCATGCCCGGCTGAGCGCGCGCCAGGCGCGGCTGAGCGGCGATCCGGCGGCCCTGCTGGACGCCGCCGCCCTGTTGGACGCCGCCCTGCACGGCCTGCAATCCGCCCCGGCGGATCATGTCGAGGATGTGCGGCTGGACCGCGCCGCCCTGGCGCTGGAGGCCGGGGTCGTGCGCCGCGATCCGCGTCTGCTGGATCAGGCCGGCCGCGACCTGACCGCCCTGGTGGAGGGCGCCTCGCCCGACTATCGCCCCCTGACCCGCGCCCGCGCCCTGGCCCTGTGCGGGGCGGGCCTGTGCGCCCTGGCGACCATCGCCGAAGACGAGGCCGCGCGCCTTCAGGGCCAGGCCCTGTTCGACGCCGCGGTGGACCAGTTCACCCCCGACCACAGCCCGCTGGACTGGGTCGCCATCCAGATCCTGCAAGCTGGCGATCCGCGCACCCCGCAAAAGGCGCTGGCCCAGGCCGAGACCCTGACGGCCGGCGGCGGCCTGATCCTGGGCGCCCTGGCGCGCGACGCCTGCGCCGAACAGCGGGTGCGCGAGGCCGAGGATCAGGGCGACCTGGCGGCCCTGGCGGCCATCGCCGCGCGCGTTCGTCTGCGGCTTCAGACCGAGGATGCGGCCAAGGCGCCGCTGGACTGGGCCGCCGACCAGATCGCCCTGGCTCGCGTCGGCCGCGCGGTGGAGCGGCTCAGCGGCCACGCCCCGCCGGGCGTCGCACTGGCCCTGGCCGAGGCCGCCGCCATCGCCGGCGAACTGGGCGCCCCGACCCTGGCCCGCCGGGCGGAGGCCCTGATGACGCCTGTCGGGATCAGCCGCCCAGGGCGGTGAACGGCCCGTTCAGCAGGGCCGGCTTGCCATAGCGCAGGGGTTGGCCGTCCGGCGCCAGCACGCGCCCGCCCGCCGCCTCCAGCACCGCCTGGCCAGCCGCCGTGTCCCATTCCGACGTGGGTCCGGTGCGCGGATAGGCGTCGAAGCGGCCTTCGGCGACCAGGCAGAATTTCAGCGAACTATCCATCCCCTGCCAGCCGACACAGCCATGCTGGGTCGCCAGTCGCTCGGCCGCCGCATCGTCCATGCTGTGACTGACCAGGGCGACCGCGCGCTCGGGCCGGGCACGTACGCTGATCGGCCGCCAGTCCTCTCCATAGCCGCGCATGACCGCGCCTTCGCCCGGCCGCGTGGTGGCCCAGGTCAGGCCCAGGGCCGGCGCCGACACCACCCCGGCCACCGGCGCGCCGTCGCGGATCAGGGCGATGTTGACCGTATAGGCCTCGCGCCCCTGGACGAAGCCGCGCGTGCCGTCCAGCGGATCGATCAGCCAGAACAGGGACGCCAGCGATCCGGGCTTGCCGCCGGCCTCGACCTGTTCTTCGCCCACCGCCTGCACGCCGGGCCAGCGGTCGGCCAGGGCGGTCAGGATCAGGGCCTCGGCCTCGCGGTCGGCGCAGGTCACGGGGCTGGCGTCGGCCTTGGTTTCGGCCGCCACGCCGGTGCGCCAATAGGGCAGGATCACCCGTGCGGCCGCCTCGGCGATGTCGGCGATGGCCGGGCCCAGGGCGCTGCTGTCCAGGTCGCGGATCAATTCGGTCGTCATCGACGCTGCCTTAAACCGTTCCCCCGGTTTCAAGAACCGGCAAATCACGTCAGCTTGCCGCCCCATGACCGAGACCGCATCCTCCACCGACCTGGCCACCCTGGTCGCCGCCAAGCTGTGCCACGATTTCATCAGCCCCGCGGGCGCCATCGTTTCCGGGCTGGACCTGCTGAACGACCCGTCGGCCCAGGACATGCGCGACGACGCCATCGGCCTGATCGACCAGAGCGCGCGCAAGATGGTGGCCCTGGTGCATTTCGCCCGCGTGGCCTTCGGCGCCGCCACCACCAGCGAACGGTTCGACGGGCGCGAGCTTCAGGGCCTGGTCGCCGGCATGACCGAGGGCGGCCGCTCGACCGTGGACTGGCAGGTCGATGATCGGTCGTTCTCCAAACCCCAGGCCCGCGCCCTGGTCAATCTGGCCTATCTGACCGCCGCCGCCCTGCCCGCCGGCGGGATCGCCGTGGTCACGGGGCGCGAAGACGACGGCGCCCTGGTGCTGGAAGGCGTGGCCGAGGGCGCCCGCGCGCGCCTGAAACCCGAAGCCGCCGAGGGTCTGGCCGGTCGCCCGCTGAGCGAGGGCCTGCAAGGCCAGTGGATCCAGCCCTACTGGCTGTGGCTGACGGTCAAGGAGGCGGGCGGCGACCTGACGGTCGTGGCCGAGGGAGGCCGTGTGGTCCTGACGGCGCGCATGCCGCTTTAAGGCGGTTCACCAACGGCTCGTTAACCCGCCCCGGTCACACTGACGCGCAGAGCCATGCCGCTCGATTCGCCATGATTTCGCCAGGCGCCGGAACCCGGACTTGACCGTCAGAACCTGCCTCATCGTCGATGACAGCCGGATCATCCGCAAGGTGGCCCGTCGCATCGTCGAGGGTCTGGGGTTCGAGGTCGACGAGGCCGCCGACGGGTCCGAGGCCCTGGCCTATTGCGCCGCCACCCTGCCGGAACTGGTTCTGGTCGACTGGAACATGCCGGTCATGGACGGCCTGACCTTTCTGCGGCGGCTGCGGGCCCTGCCCGGCGGCGATGCGCCCAAGGTGCTGTTCTGCACCATCGAAACCCGCGCGGACCGTATCGCCGAGGCCCTGACCGCCGGGGCCGACGACTATGTGATGAAGCCGTTCGACGGCCAGATCCTGGAATCCAAACTGTCCGGGGCGGGGGTGCTGTGACCGCCATGACCGACGAGGATTTCGACAGACTTCAGGCCCTGATGGCCTCGCGCGCGGGTTATCGTCTGTCGCGCGAACGCCTGTCCCTGGCCGAGCATCGGCTGGGCCCGGTGGCGCGCCGCGAAGGCTTCGAGACGGTGGCGGCCATGCTGCAGTCCCTGTGGGCGCGGCCGGTCGCTTCCCTGGGGTGGTCGGTGATCGAAAGCCTGCTGAACCCCGAAACCTGGTTCAACCGCGACCGGGCGCCGTTCCAGACCCTGACGCGCGATCTTCTGCCGGCCCTGTCCAAGGCCCGCGACGGCCGCCGGGTGCGCATCCTGTCGGCGGGCTGCTCGACCGGGCAGGAAGCCTATTCCGTGGCCATGGCCGCGCTGGAGGCGGGCGCCGAGTTCGAGCTGTCGGCCATCGACCTGAACCCCCGCGCCATCGAGAAGGCCCGCAGCGGCCTCTACACCAGCTTCGAGATTCAGCGCGGACTGTCGGCGGCGGCCATGCTGCGCTGGTTCGATCAGGTCGAGGACCAGTGGCGCGCGCGCGCCGAGTTGCGCCAGCGTGTCCGCTTCGACGCCGTCAACCTGCTGGACCCGCCCGCCGACGAGGGGCGTTTCGACATCATCTTCTGCCGCCATGTGATGGACGACATGGTTCCGGCCCAGCGTCAGCAGGCGCTGGAGCTTCTGGAACAGCGCCTGGTCGATGACGGTTGCCTGTTCCTGGGCCAGGACGAACGCCTGGAAGACGACAGCGTCGCCTTCCGCGCCGTGGCCGGGCGGCCCGGTCTTTATGTGAAATCGCCCGCCTTCGTGCGGCGCGCGGCCTGATTGGGCGCCATCGTCGCCGATCCGCCCTTGCCCCGCCCCACCCCCGGCGGCCTATAATCGCCAAGGTTCGGGAGGGGATGCTCATGCGGCTTGGACTGCTGTTCGGCGTGCTTCTGGTCGCCCTGGCCCTGGCGGCCGTGTCGCTGCGCACGCCCGCGCCGCTTCCGGCAGACGCCCCGGCGACCGAATTTTCGGCCCAGCGCGCCATGGCTGACTTGCGCCAGATCGCCCGCGCGCCCCATCCGCTGGGTTCAGCCGAACATGACCGCGTCCGCGCCTATCTGAACGCCCGCATGGCGCAGCTGGGTCTGTCGCCCCAGGTCCAGACCGGCCCCCTGTCGCCCGAAGCAGTGCGTCGGCTGGAACGCTGGGACATCGACCCGGCCGCCGCCGGCCATCAGGTGCGCAATCTTGTCGGCGTCCTGCCCGGCCGCGACCGCTCGCTGCAACCCATCGTGATGATGGCCCACTATGATTCCGTGCCCGGTTCGCCCGGCGCCGCCGACGATGCAGCGGGGGTGGCCGCCATTCTGGAATCGGTGCGCGCCATCCGCGCCCGCGGCCTGGCCGAGCGGGATCTGGTGGTGCTGATCACAGACGCCGAAGAACTGAACCTGGACGGCGCGCGCGCCTTCTTCGGCGACCATCCGCTGCGCGACCGGGTCGGCGCGGTCATCAATCTGGAGGCGCGCGGCGGCGGCGGCCGGGCCTTCATGTTCGAGACCGGACCCGGCAACGCCGAAACCGTGGCCCGTTTCGCCGATGCGGCGTCCCGCGCGCCGGGCGGGGCGGCGTCCAGCTCCCTGGCCGTCTTCGTCTATGAGATGATGCCCAACGGCACCGACTTCACCATTCCCAAGCGGCGCGGGATCGGCGGTCTGAACTTCGCCTTCATCGGCCGCCCGGACCAGTATCACGCCCATGGCTCCACCCCCGAAGCGCTGGAGATCGGCAGCCTGCAGCATCTGGGCGGACAGGCGCTGGAATCGGCCGACGCCTGGCTGCGCGCGCCCGACCTGCCGCGCGCCACGGTCAACGCCGTCTATTCCGACGTGTTCGGGCGGCTGACGATCCGGCATCCGCCCTTCATGGGCTGGGTGCTGCTAGGGCTGGCGGGCCTGCTGGGCGGCTATGCGGCCTGGACGGTGCGACGGCGCGCCGACCTGACCCTGCCCGACGTCGGGCGCGGTATGCTGGACGGTCTGTGGCTGGTCGCCTCGGGTCTGGTGCTGGCGTCGGCCGTGCGCGTTCTAGGCGGGCCGATGACGGCGCGAGTGGACTCGCCCGACGTCTATTACACCCTGCTGAAGCGCCTGCCGTGGATGGAGGCCGGGGTGGCGCTGGCGCTGCTGGGCGCCTGTCTGACGCTGATGGCCGGGCGGGATCGGGCCGGGCGGCGCATCGTCACCGGCGTGCTGGGCGCGGCCCTGGCGGTCAGCCTGATCCTGGGCGGTTTCAATCCGGTGGTGCTGGGCGCCGCGGCGGCGGCCATTGCGCTGAGTTGGATGATCCGGCGCGAGCCTGCCTCGGTCTGGGGCGGCTGGCTGGGCCTCATCGCCCTGGTGTTCGTGATGGGCTGCGCCGTCCAGGCGGCGGCGCCCCAGGCGGCGCTGATCCTGGTCTGGCCGGTGTTGCTGGCGGCGCTGGCGGCGGCGCTGGCGGCGGGACTGGGGTCCGGCCTGTTCCATGCGCGGGCGCTGGTTCCCGTCGGCGTGGCGGCGGTCTTCGGCGGCGGCTGGCTGATGGCCCTGTCGCACCAGATCTGGCTGGGCGTCGGCATGGACATGCCCGGCGCCCTGGCGCTGATGGCGCTGCTGATCCTGATGCTGATGCGGCCGCTGGCTCCGCGGCTCAGCCTGTCGCGGCCGCTGCTGATCGCGGCGGCGGCCTGTCTGGTGCTGGGCTGCGCCGTATCCGGCTGGGCGCGCATGGCCGAACCGGCCCCGCCCGCCCCGGTCGCGCCGGCTTAACCGGATCGGAAGTCCCGTCCGTTAGGTCAGGCCGCATGAAACTGATCCACGCCCTTCAGGACAACGACAATCCCAACTCGCTGGTGTCGCGCTTCCGCCGCGCCCGCAGCCGCCGCGTCGTCGAACTGATCCAGGCGATCCACGCCGAAAAGGGCGCGGTGCGGATCATCGACCTGGGGGGTGAGGCCAATTACTGGCGTCTGTTCGATCTGGACCTGCTGACGTCGCACCGGGTGCACATCACCCTGATAAATCCCGGCGGAACCGGCGACGTCTGGGATACGGACCTGTTCGACGAGATCGACGCCGACGCCTGTTCCCTGCCGCAATACGCCGACAACAGCTTCGACCTGGTGCATTCCAACTCGGTCATCGAGCACGTCGGCGACTGGGTGCGGATGGAGGCCTTCGCCGCCGAATGCCGCCGCCTGGCCCCGCGCTACTATGTCCAGACGCCCTATTTCTGGTTCCCGATCGAGCCGCACTTCTCGGCCCCCTTCTTCCATTGGCGCAGCGAACAGAGCCGCGCCCGCGCCCTGATGCGCCGCGCCCACGGTTTTTCGCAAAAGGCGCCCGACGTCGGCGCGGCCATGCGCGACGTCCAGCACGCGCGCCTGCTGGACAAGACCCAGTTCCGCTTCCTGTATCCCGACGCGACCCACCACGACGAGAAGGTGGGGCCGCTGACCAAGTCGGTTATCGCGGTTCGCAACCCCACGGTTCCCTGATCCCGCCACTGAAAGACGGACGGCGCCCGGTTTCGATTTCAGAAAGGCAATGACGATGAAAAACGCATCCCTGTTCCTGGCCGGCGCTGTTGCGGCCCTGTGCGTGACGACGCCGGCCCTGGCCATGCCCCTGGTCACGATCCGTTTCGACAGAGCGAATGTGAACTATGAAGGCGCGCTCTACGCCGCCGCGAAAGGTGCCCTGGATAGACAGCCGAACGCCTCGTTCGACGTCGTGGCCTGTAGCCCCGAGGCCAGCACCCCGGGCGCGCAAGCCCTGGCGGCGACCAATGTCCGCCGAAATGCGGAATCTGTGGTCCGCAGCCTGACGAACATGGGACTGTCGGCGAACCGCATTCGCGTCAGCCAACGCACCTGTTCCGACACCCGCACCGCCGAAGTCAGGGTGTTCGTCGTCTGATCGGCCTTCTGCGCCCCGAGAACCGAACGTCAGAAACGGACGTGGCCGCCACCACGGTATCGGTCGCGACGAAAAGAACATATTGGCAACCGGAACAAACCGTGCACATAGTCCGTCTCACACAGGGAGCGGGTCCATGGCGGGTCTCTCCCGAAACCAGATGGGAATCATGGCAAGGGAGACGAAGGCAGTGGCACAGGCGGCATTGAAACTGGTGGGCAAGGAAGACGGCGACAAGCAGCGCGCGCTGGAGGCGGCGATCGCCCAGATCGACCGCGCCTTCGGCAAGGGCTCGGTGATGAAGCTGGGCAAGGCCGGCGTCGTGGCCGAGATCGAGAGCGTCTCGACCGGCTCGCTGGGCCTGGACATGGCCCTGGGCATCGGCGGTCTGCCGGTCGGGCGGGTGATCGAGGTGTTCGGCCCGGAAAGCTCGGGCAAGACCACCCTGGCCCTGCACACCGTGGCCGAGGTGCAGAAGAAGGGCGGGGTCGCCGCCTTCGTCGACGCCGAACACGCGCTGGACCCGGTCTACGCCGGCAAGCTGGGGGTCAATCTGGACGACCTTCTGGTGTCGCAGCCCGACCATGGCGAGCAGGCGCTGGAGATCGTCGACACCCTGGTGCGTTCGGGCGCCGTGGACATTGTGGTGGTCGATTCCGTCGCCGCCCTGACGCCGCGCGCCGAGATCGAGGGCGAGATGGGCGACAGCCTGCCGGGCCTTCAGGCGCGGTTGATGAGCCAGGCGCTGCGCAAGCTGACCGCCTCGATCAACAAGTCCAAATGCATCGTGCTGTTCATCAACCAGATCCGCCACAAGATCGGGGTGATGTACGGTTCGCCCGAGACGACCACGGGCGGCAATGCGCTGAAATTCTACGCCTCGGTCCGCCTGGACATCCGCCGCACCGGCGCGATCAAGGACCGCGACGAAGTGGTGGGCAACACCACGCGGGTGAAGGTGGTCAAGAACAAGGTCGCCCCGCCGTTCCGCGAGGTCATCTTCGACATTATGTACGGCGAAGGCATCTCCAAGCTGGGCGAGGTCATCGACCTGGGCGTCAAGGCCGGGATCATCGAGAAGTCCGGCAGCTGGTTCTCCTATGACAGCCAGCGCATCGGCCAGGGGCGCGAGAATGTGCGCGCCTTCCTCAAGGCCAATCCCGACATCGCCGACGGCATCGAAAAGGCCGTGCGCGCCTCGACCAACAAGATCGCCGACGAACTGCTGGGCACGCCCGAACCCGACGAGGGTCAGGACCTGGAGGGCTGATCCGCCCCCCCACACCCTCCCCGAAACTCCGCCCGGCTGGTCCCTGCGACCCGCCATCCGACCCCGCCGGGATCGGCCTGGGCCGAGCGGCCGCCTGACGTTCGCGTCGGGCGGCCTTTTTCGTGGATCGGCCCTTCCGCGCCGATCACGACCGGGTGATGCGCCGGGCGCGAAAACCCTATATGACGCCCCTTCCCCGTTTCTCCCCCGACCGACCGGCGCCCATGACCAGCCTGAAGCAGATCCGCTCCACCTTCCTCGACTTCTTCGCGGCCGATGGCCACGAGCGGGTGCATTCGGCCCCCCTGGTGCCGCAGAACGATCCGACGCTGATGTTCGTCAACGCCGGCATGGTGCCGTTCAAGGACTATTTCACCGGCGCCGCCACGCCCCCCTATCCGCGTGCGACCAGCAGTCAGAAATGCGTCCGCGCCGGCGGCAAGCACAACGACCTGGACAATGTCGGCTACACCGCCCGCCACCTGACCTTCTTCGAAATGCTGGGGAATTTCAGCTTCGGCGACTATTTCAAGGACCACGCCATCGAACGGGCCTGGCAGCTGGTCACCCAGGATTTCGGCCTGGACCCCAAACGCCTGCTGGTCACCGTCTATATCGACGACGATGAGGCCGCCGCGATCTGGAAGAAGGTCACCGGTTTCGGCGACGACAAGATCATCCGCATCGCCGGCAGCGACAATTTCTGGGCCATGGGCGACAGCGGTCCGTGCGGTCCCTGCACCGAGATCTTCTGGGATTACGGCGACCACGTCCCCGGCGGCCCCCCGGGTTCGCCCGACGAGGACGGCGACCGGTTCGTGGAGATCTGGAACAACGTCTTCATGCAGTTCGAGAAGGAGAACGACGAGATCGTCCGTTCCCTGCCCAAACCCAGCGTCGACACCGGCATGGGGCTGGAGCGGATCGCCTCGGTGCTGCAGGGCAAGAACTCGGTCTTCGACACCGACCTGTTCCAGACCCTGATCGCCGCGTCCGAAGACGCCACGAACACCAAGGCCGAGGGTGATCGCGCGCCCAGTCACCGCGTCATCGCCGACCACCTGCGCTCGTCCGCCTTCCTGATCGCCGACGGCGTCACCCCGTCGAACGAGGGACGCGGCTATGTGCTGCGCCGCATCATGCGTCGGGCCATGCGCCACGCCCACCTGCTGGGCGCCTCCGAACCCCTGATGCACCGTCTGGTCCCGACCCTGATCTCGGAAATGGGCGACGCCTTCCCCGAGTTGAAACGCGCCCAGGCCTTTGTCGAGGACACGCTGAAGCAGGAAGAAATCCGTTTCCGCACCACCCTGTCCAAGGGGATGAGCCTGTTCGACACGGCGGTTCAGGGCTTCCGCCCCGGCGAGATGCTGGACGGCCAGACGGCCTTCACCCTTTACGACACCTACGGCTTCCCGCTGGACCTGACCCAGGACGAGGCGCGCCGGCGCGGCTTCGGCGTCAATGTCGAGGGTTTCCAGGACGCCATGGCCCAGCAACGCGCCCGGTCGCGCGAACACTGGAAGGGCTCGGGCCAGACCGCCAACGCCGGCGAATGGCTGGCCGTGCGCGACCGGCTGGGGCCGACGGTGTTCAGCGGCTATGACGCCGTCGACGGCTCGGGCGAAGTCCTGGCCATCATGAAGGACGGCCAGGCGGTCGATGCGGCTGAGACCGGCGCCATCGTCGAAGTGCTGTTCGACACCACCCCCTTCTATGCCGAAAGCGGCGGCCAGGCGGGCGATCACGGCACGCTGGAATGGCCCGGCGGCGCGGCCGAGGTCATCGATGTGCGCAAACAGGCGGGCGACCTGCACGTCCTGTCGGCCGAGATCACCGCCGGCGCCCTGAAGATCGGCGACCGCGCGGCCCAGTCGGTCGATCCGGCCAAGCGCCAGACCACGCGCGCCAACCATTCGGCCGCCCACCTGCTGCACACGGCGCTGAAGAATGTGCTGGGCGATCACGTGGCCCAGAAGGGCCAGCTGGTCGACGCCGAACGCGCCCGTTTCGACTTCAGCCACAACGCCCCCGTGACCGAGGACGAACTGGCGGCCATGGAGGCCGAGGTCAACGCCGTGATCCGCCAGAACGTCCCGGCCGAGACCCGGCTGATGGCGCCCCAGGCCGCCATCGAGGCCGGCGCCATCGCCCTGTTCGGCGAGAAATACGGCGACGAGGTGCGGGTGCTGACGCTCGGTCGGTCTCTGACCACCGACAACAAGCCCTATTCGGTCGAACTGTGCGGCGGCACCCATGTGTCGCGCACCGGCGACATCGGCCTGTTCAAGATCGTGTCCGAGGGCGGCGTCGCCGCTGGGGTGCGCCGCATCGAGGCCCTGACCGGCGAGGCCGCGCGCCTGTATGTCGAAGGCCAGGCCCGCGTCGCCCGCAACCTGGCCCGCGATTTCAAGGTCCAGCCCGCCGACGTGCCCGCGCGCGTCGAGGGCCTGCAGACCTCGGTCAAGGCGCTGGAGAAACAGGTCGCCGAGCTGAAGAAGCAACTGGCGCTGGGCGGCGGCTCGGGCGCCGATGCGGCCCCGGAAGAGATCAACGGCGTCAAGCTGATCGCCCGCGTCCTGGACGGAGTGGACGGCAAGGGCCTGCGCGGCGTGGCCGAGGACTTCCGCAAACAGGTCGGCTCGGGCGTCGTGGCCCTGATCGGCGTGACGGACGGCAAGGCGGCGGTCACCGTGGCTGTGACGTCGGACATGGCGGGCCGTGTCAACGCCGCCGATCTGGCGCGCGCGGCGGTCCTCGCCATGGGCGGCCAGGGCGCGGGCGGCAAGCCCGACTTCGCCCAGGGCGGAGCGCCGGACGGGTCGAAGGCCGAGGCCGGACTGGCGGCGATCCGCGCGGCTCTGAACTAGGACCTTCGGCGGGGCCGGTTCAGCGCCGGTCCCGCTGGAAATCCACGCCGGTCAGTTTCCAGTCGAACAGGCCGCGCCGGCTCATGACCAGGGCCAGGCGACGGTCCGGCTTATCCTTCCGCGTCAGGGTGACGGCGAAGGTGTCCAGGTTGCGATAGCCCCATGCCTGATGGATGTCGTCGCCGCCGTCATCGGCTGACGCAGGCGCCGTCTCCGGGTCCGCAGGGTTCGGCGCCTGGCCGGTGCGGACCATTTCACCGACGGCCTCGGGCGTGATCAGGGCGTCCACGGCGCCGGACACCAGCGCGGGCGCCAGCAACATGCCCAGTCCCGCCAGCACATCGCCGGCCTCGCCCGCCTGGTCACGCATTTCGTCGGCCAGGGCCTGGTTCAGTTCGTCCTTCAGACTGGCGCGAAAGGCGGGAAAATCGACCAGCCGCTCCAGCGCCGCCGCATCCCCCGCCTTGCCGGCCCGGATCAGGGCCTGGGCCGCGAACACCGGCGACAGGGCATAGGCCCCGACGAAGACGGCGACGGCCGCCACGGCCGCACCGACCCACAGCTTGCGCCTCATATACGCGACTCCCGCCTACTCAACCCTACCCGTGACGACGGTAGCGGTGACTCGCGGCGTCCCGCCAGAGGGATTCGGTCGTCAGTCGGCCTTGGCGGGCGCCGACGGCATGGAAGCTGTGGCCGGGGCCACCCCGTCGGGCAGGCCGACATGGACCAGTTTCCACTCGAACACCCCCTTGCGGGCGAAGGTGAAGACGGTGCGCGATCCGCCCTGGTCAGCCACGGCCATGCGGGCGCTGTTGATCCCCCAATAGACGGGACTGGGAATGGGATCGCCGGTCGAGGGCGCGGCCCCCTGGGCGCTGCGTTGCGAGGCCAGCCGCCCCTCGCCGCGCGTCAGGGCCGACAGGGCGCGCGGGGTCAAATAAGCGTCCACGTCGGGCGCGCGCACGGTCGGCGCCTGTTCCAGTTGATGCCGCACGGCGCCGATGGGGTCTTCCAGAAAGGACGGGGCGGGTTGCAGCGCGCGCGGATCGCCGCCCATCTGGGGCCTCAACGACTGGCGCACCGCCCCGAAATCGACCAGCCGCGACAGGGCTGCCGCGTCATTGGCGTCCCCCGCCGAACGGATGGCGAAGAAGGCCACGCCCGGCGCCGCGAAGAAGCAGACCACCGCCACCACGATGGCCGTCAGCACCAGATTGAACAGCAGCTTGCCCATGCGTCCCTCCGCGTCAGGCCGCCATCAATGCACGAACCAAGGCCGGACGAAAGCGATCCTCCCCCATCGGGGGAGGGGGACCGCGCAGCGGTGGAGGGGGCTGGCGCGCACTGGCCCCCTCCGTCTCGACGGCCGCGCCGCCGATCCACCTCCCCCGATGGGGGAGGATTTAATCAGGCCATCGCCGCCTTCAGATTCTCGGCCACCTTGTCGATGAAGCCTTCGGTGGTCAGCCACGACTGCTGATCGCCGACCAGCAGGGCCAGATCCTTGGTCATGAAGCCGGCCTCGACGGTGTCGACCACCACCTTTTCCAGGGTGTCCGCGAACGTCCCCAGGGCGGCGTTGCCATCCAGCTTGGCGCGGTGCTTGAAGCCGCGGGTCCAGGCGAAGATCGAGGCGATGGAGTTGGTCGAGGTGGCCTCGCCCTTCTGATGCTGGCGATAGTGGCGGGTCACGGTGCCGTGGGCGGCCTCGGTCTCCATCACCTTGCCGTCGGGCGTCATCAGCACCGAGGTCATCAGGCCCAGCGAGCCGAAGCCTTGCGCCACCACGTCCGACTGAACGTCGCCGTCGTAGTTCTTGCACGCCCAGACGAAGCCGCCGGACCATTTGATGGCGGCCGCCACCATGTCGTCGATCAGGCGGTGCTCATAGGTCAGGCCCGCCGCCTTGAACTTGTCGGCGTATTCGGCGTCGAACACCTCCTGGAAGATGTCCTTGAAGCGGCCGTCATAGGCTTTCAGGATGGTGTTCTTGGTCGACAGATAGACCGGATAGCCGCGGTTCAGGCCATAGCTGAACGAGGCGTGGGCGAAGTCGCGGATCGAGTCGTCCAGGTTGTACATGCCCATGGCCACGCCGGCGCCCGGCGACTTGAACACCTCGTGCTCGATCACGGCGCCGTCTTCACCGACGAATTTGATCGACAGGGTTCCGGCGCCCGGCATCAGGAAGTCGGTGGCCTTGTACTGGTCGCCGAAGGCGTGGCGGCCGACGACGATGGGCTGGGTCCAGCCCGGCACCAGGCGCGGCACGTTCGAGCAGATGATCGGCTCGCGGAAAACCACGCCGCCCAGGATGTTGCGGATGGTGCCGTTGGGCGACTTCCACATCTTCTTCAGGCCGAACTCGGCCACGCGGGCTTCGTCGGGGGTGATGGTGGCGCATTTCACGCCGACGCCGTGCTTCTGGATCGCGTGGGCGGCGTCGATCGTCACCTGATCGTCGGTGGCGTCGCGGTGTTCCATGCCCAGGTCGTAATAGTCCAGCTCCAGGTCCAGGAACGGGAAGACCAGCTTGTCCTTGATCATCTGCCAGATGATGCGGGTCATCTCGTCGCCGTCGATGTCGACGATGGGGTTGTCGACCTTGATCTTGGCCATGGTGTCTCTCTGTCAGCGAGGGGAGGTTCGGGTTCGGCGGCGGGTATAGCGAGCCGACGCCCGCCACGCAAAGGGCGCCGCCGACCGCGCCCTTGCCCGACGCCCCCGAATGGAGACTATGGCCGCACGGACAGACGGAGACGGCACGATGCGCAAGATGATCCTGGCCGGCACGGCCCTGCTGGCGGCCTGCGGGTCTCAGGCGCCGGCGAACGGCGGCGAAGCGGCGGCTGGCGACCGCGCAGGGACTGAACGCACGGTTCAGCCCGCCTCGCGCAGCTTCCGCGACTGGATGGTCGGTTGCGACAACGGCGACGACTGCGTGGCCATCGCCGGCCCGGTGGACGGCAGCGCCGGCTGGCTGCGGGTGGCCCTGGGCGCCGGGCCGGACGCCCGCCCCGCGATCATGGCCGGCCTGTGGTCCAATGGCCCCGAGAACGCCGCCGCGCCCCTGACGATCCAGATCGACGGCCGGAGCTTCGGGCTGACGCCGCATGGCGAACTGGGCGAGGCGGGTGTCGGCGTCCTGGCGGCCGATCAGGCGCGCGCGGCCCTGGCCGCCCTGGCGGCGGCGCGGTCGCTGAAACTGGTCAAGGGGTCGGACAGCGTCGATCTGTCGCCCAACGGCGCCTCGGCCGCCCTGTTGTGGATCGACGAACGCCAGGGGCGCCTGGACACGCCGACCGCCCTGATCCGACGTGGCGAACGCGCGACAGATGGCGTTCCCGCCGCGCCCGTCCTGCCGCGTATCCGGCCCGCCGTTGCGGTCGATCAGACCGGCATGCCCGGACCGGATGGCGCCGCGCCCGCCCTGCCCGCCGCTCTGGCCGGCCTGGCCGAGGTCAAACAGTGCGCGGCCAATCTGAGTTGGAACCCCGGCCTGTCCGGCGCCGTCACCCGCTACCGGCTGGATGCGAGGTCCGAGCTGTGGGGCGTGCCGTGCGATGCGGGCGCCTATAATCTGACCATGCTGTACTGGATCACCGGACCCAACGGCGCCAATCCCCGCGCGGCGGCCTTCCGGGGGCTGGACGGCGAAGCCCAGGCCGAGCTGACCAACGCCGCCTACGATCCCGTCGCCCGTACCCTGAGCCAGTTCGCCAAGGGGCGCGGCATCGGCGACTGCGGCGTCTTCCAGACCTGGACCTGGACGGCGCACGGCTTTGTCCTCAGCCACGAGGCGGCGATGGGCGAATGCTGGGGCGTGCCCAGCGAACTGTGGCCGACCCGCTGGCGCAGCCGGACGGACTGACCCGCGGCCTCAGCCCCGGCGCACCCCGGCGGTCCAGTCGTCGATCACCCGTTCCAGCACGGTCAGAGGCACGCCCCCGCCCGCCAGACCGGCATCGTGGAAGCCCTTGATGTCGAACCGGTCGCCCAGGGCCGCACGCGCCTTTTCGCGCAGGCGCACCCACTCCAGCTTACCCACCATGTAGGCGCAGGCCTGGCCCGGCCAGCCGCAGTAGCGGTCCACCTCGGACGTCGAGGCGCTTTCCTGATCGCCCAGGGTCTCGACCATGTAGCGGATGGCCTGTTCGCGGCTCCAGCCCTTGGAATGCAGGCCGGTGTCCACCACCAGGCGGGCGGCGCGGAACATCATCGACTGCAGATAGCCGATGCGCCCGGCGGCATCGTCGGCATAGACGCCCATCTCGTCCGCCAGCTGTTCGGCGTACAGGCCCCAGCCTTCGACATAGCTGGAGAAGAACAGCAGGTTCATCAGCTTGGGCGCCGCCGCGCTTTCCTGCTGCAGGGCGATCTGCAGGTGATGGCCCGGCGCCGCCTCGTGATAGGTCAGGGTCGGCAGGGTCCAGCGCGGCCATTCGGAGGTGTCGCGCAGGTTGATGTAGTAGATGCCCGGCCGCGTCCCATCCAGGCTGGGGCTGTTGTAGTAGCCCAGGGCGGCGCCCGCCTCGATCTCGACCGGCACGCGGCGGATTTCGACCGGCGAGCGCGGCAGGTGGCCGAAATACTGGGGCAGGCGGGCCTGCATGTCCTGCATCTGGCGGTTCAGATCGGCCAGCAGCTGGGTCCGGCCCTCGTCAGTGTTGGCGTACAGATAGCGGGCGTCGTCGCCCAGGGCCGAGATGCGCTGGGCCACCGTGCCCTGGGTCAGACCCTGGGCCTTCAACAGGCCATCCGCCTGGGCCGTCAGTTCGGCCACCTGCTGGCGGCCGATGCGGTGGATCTCGTCGGCGCTCAGCCGCGTGGTGGTGATGTAGTGCAGGCTGTTGGCGTAATAGGCCTCGCCCTGGGGCAGGCGCGAGACGCCGGCCGCGTGCCCGGCGGTGGGCAGCCGGGCCTCCATCGCCTCGACCTGACGGGTCAGGGCCGGATAGATGCGCGTCTCGATCAGGCGCGCGACGCGGGCGCCCCAGTCGCCGCTCAGCCCCTTGGCCTGGGCCCGATTGACGACCGAGGCGACCATCGACGAGTCCGCCGGGGCGGTGCGCAACATGCCGCGCTGCGACCCGATCACGTTCGACAGGATGAAGTCCGGCGGAACCACGCCCAGGGCGTAGTCTTCCAGCATCCGGTCGGTCTCGGCGTTCAGCACGTCGGCGAAGGCGTCGATGCGCGCCACATAGGCCTCGGCGTCGGCGGCCGTCTCGATGGTGTGCTGGGTGTTCAGGAAGTCGGGCGTGGTCTGCCAGGCGCCCGACTGCTGGCTGACGCGATAGATCTGAGGCCAGCCGCCCTGGCCATAGGGGATGTCGAAGGTGGCGATCACCGCATCATAGTTGGCGGCGATGGAATCATAGCGGATGGCGTCCACGCCGCTCAGTTTCGACCGGTCGATGGCGGCCAGTTCGGCGCGGAAGCCGCGGATCAGGGCGCGGCCCTTCTCCTCCTCTTCGCGGGTGGGGGCGACCAGTTGCGACTTGGCGGCGGCGCGGGCGCCGGTGTCCAGGCCGAAGGCGGTGACCGTTTCGGGCGATTCATCCAGGGTGCGCTCGAACACCCGATCCATATAGGCGTCCAGCAAGGCCTTGGTCGCCGGGTCCGAAGCCGCCGGCCCGGCGACCGGCGCGGCCCCTTGCGCGCCCCTGGGCATGGCGGCGCAGGCGCCGGTGGCGGCCGCCCCGGCGGCGGCGGCGGTCATCAGCAGGCGGCGACGGTCGATCATGGGGGCGCTCCGATTTTCAGGCCGCCACGCTAGGCCTGCGTCGGCGCCTTTCGCAAGATCAGTCGGCGGCGGGTTCGGCGCCCAGCCAGGCGGCGCGGAAGGCCATCTGCTCGGCCGTCACCTCGCCGCCGTCGGTCTCGATGCGGACCAGTTCGACCGAGGGATCGCCGGCGAAGCGGATGCGCGCCCGGCCTTCGCGGCCGCGCTGAAGAAAGCGCACCACCACCTCGTCGCCGGGGCGGGCCCGCTCGATCACCCGGTCCCAGTCGGCCTGGGCGTCGATCTGGATGTCGCCGACGGCCACGATCTCGTCGCCCCGGTCCATGCCCGCGTCATAAAGGGCCGTGCCCGGCGCCGTGGCCCCGGCCAGGCGCGCGGTGGTTCCGGCGAACTCCAGCCGCACCGGCCCGGCCCAGGCGCGTTGCGGCGCGCTGCGTTTCAGCACCAGGCCGGCCTGGGCGAACAGGGGGGCGAAGTCCGGCAGCTGGCTGTCCTGAACGCTGCGAGCAAAGAAATCGGCCGCGAACGCCTCGTCTCCCGTCACCGCCGCCAGGGCCGCCCGCAGGTCGTCGGGCGTATAGGGGCGTTCCGTCACCCCATGATCGCGCCACAACCGCCGCATGTAGTCGTCCAGCGTCACGCCGGGGAACCGCTGGCGCAGCGTCAGGTCCAGCGCCAGTCCCAGCACGGCGCCATGGGTGTAGTAGGAGACGAAGATGTTCGGATTGGTCGGGTCGATCGCCGCCGCCGCATCGACGAAGGGCGCCCGCAGGCTCATTTCTTGCGGCGAGCCATAGGCGCGGGCCGGGCTGTTCAGCACGAAATTCACCTGGGCGCCCATTTCGCGCAGGAAGGCATCCGTGGTCGACACCCCCGCCCGACGGATGGTCAGCGGCCCGTAATAGCTGGTGAACCCCTCGGCCAGCCACAGCGACGGCGTGGGATTGGCGCGGGTGTAGTCGAACGGCTCCAACTCGGCCGGGCGCAACCGCTCGACGTTCCAGGCGTGGAAGAATTCGTGGCTCAGGGTGCCGATCTGGCCATAGTTCGCCTCGGCCAGACCCCGTGTCGAGGTGATGATGGTCGAGTTGCGATGCTCCATGCCGTCGCCGCTGACGTGCGGCAGATAGTCGGCCAGGAAGGTGTAGGCGCCGTTCTCGAAATCCGGCACGTCGCCGAAGACGGCGATCTGGGCGTCCACCACACGACGGGCGCGCGCGGCGAATTCGTCGGCCTCGGCGTCGGTTCCGGCGTGATGCAGGGCGATGCGGATGGTGCGCGGCGTGCCCGCATCGTCCACCTGCCATTCGCGCACGACGTGGGCGCTGATCTCCACCGGGCTGTCCATCAGATACTGCAGGTTCGGCGCGGTGAAGACATCGGCGTCCGACGTCGGCGCCAACTGGGTGGCGATGCGCCAGTCGGGGGTCAGGCGGTTGAATCTCAGGCGCACCGGCCGGTCGTCATAACCGCTGGCCCACATCAGGGTCGCGGGCATGTTCAGATGGGCGTGGGTGGCGTCGATCTGGGCGTATGTGCCGTCGCCCCGGTCGGCGAACAGGGTGTAGGTGACGGTGATCGCCCCGTCGTGCCCCTCGACCGTCCAGCCATAGGGGTCGTCGCGCCGGACGGTCAGCGGCCGACCGGCCCCATCGGCGGCGGCGACGGAATAGACGTTCTTGGCGAACTCGTGGATCGCATAGCGGCCCGGTGACGACCGCGACATCTGAAACCGCACCGGCCCCGGCTCCAGCCCGCGATAGGTGACGGCGATCCGCGCTTCATGGTGCACGGCGTTGTCGAAGCGCAGATCGTATTCGACGGGTGCGGGCGCCACGGGGGCCGCCGTCGCGCCTCGGCTCTGCGACAGGGCCGGACCGGCCGCCAGCACCAGAAACGCCGCCATCGCCGCCGCACGCATCCGTCGCATCATCATCACCCTTGCACCCTGAACTCCGAGGAGCCGGACCGTCGCCCGCGAGGCCGACGATTGCAAGGCTGAGAGGCCGCGTCAGGCCGCGTGCAGTTCCTGTTTCACCCGTTCGGCCAGGGTCTTGATGTCCAGCGGCTTGGGCAGGAAGGACACCCCCACCTCGTCGGCCAGCAGGTCCGAGAAGTCGCTCTCGGCATAGCCCGAGATGAACATCACCGGCGCATCGCCCAGATATTTGCGCGCCTTCTTCAGCAGCGACGGCCCGTCCAGCCCCGGCATGATGACGTCCGAGATCAGCATGTCGATCTGACCCGCCCATTCCTCGGCCAAGACCAGGGCTTCCTCGCCGTCGGCCGCCTCGATCACCTCATAGCCGCGCTGGCGCAGCAGACGGGCGGCGATGCCGCGCACGGCGGCCTCGTCCTCGACGAACAGGATGCGGCCGGCGCCCGACAGGTCGCGCGGCTGGCGCACCGTCTTGACCTCGACCGGGGCGGCCTCGGCCAGTTCGGCCTCGCCGGCGGCCGGCAGGAAGATGCGGAAGGCCGCGCCCGCGCCGTCGATGTTGGCCACGGCGATATGCCCGCCCGCCTGCTGGACGATGCCATAGACGGTGGCCAGACCCATGCCCGTGCCCTCGTTCACCGCCTTGGTGGTGAAGAAGGGTTCGAAGATCTTGTCGACCAGTTCGGCCGGAACCCCAGGCCCGGTGTCCGACACCTCGATCAGGGCCACATCCTCGGTCGGCGCCTCCAGCCAGCCCATCTCGCGCGCCTGGTCGCGGGTCAGGCGGGCGGTGCGGATGGTGACCACGGCGTCGCCGGGGGGCGTCACGCCGCGCATGGCGTCGCGGGCGTTGACGGCCAGGTTCATCACCGCCGTCTCCAGCTGGCTCTTGTCGGCCACCACCACCGGCAGATCGCGGCCATAGTCGGTCTCCAGCCGCACATCCTCGCGCAGCAGGCGGCGCAGCAGGACGGCGAATTCGCCCACCAGTTCGCCCAGGTCCAGCCGCTCGCGCCGCACCGTGGACTTGCGCGAGAAGGCCAGCAGCTTGCGCACCAGGTCGGCGGCGCGAATGGCCGTCTGGCGGATCTCGTTCAGCCCCTCGTACGACGGGTCGCCGACCGGGTGCCGTTCCAGCAGGCCCGACAGCTGCAGCTGGATCGCCGTCAGCAGATTGTTGAAGTCGTGCGCCACCCCGCCGGCCAGCTGGCCCACGGCCTGCATTTTCTGGGCCTGCGACAGCTGCAGCTCCATCGACTTCTGGGCCGAGACGTCGAACAGCCAGACGCGACGCGCCTGCCCTTCGGGCGCGACGTACAGATGCAGCATCCGGTCGGGATAGGCGCGGGCCACCAGTTCGATCGGGCCCGACGATCCGGCCGCCAGACGCGCCCGCGCCTCGGCCACGCCCGTCGGTTCGAACAGATGGCCGAAGGCCGCATCGCGCGCCGCCGCCGGACCGGTCAGAACCGCCAGCGCGGCATTGGCCTCCTGGGCGCGGCCGGCGAACAGATCCTCGCCCTCGATCACGGCCGAACCGAACGGCGCCCCGGCGGCCATGGCGCGCGCGTCGCCGGTCTGTGCGACCGGGGCGGCGGCCGGCGCGGGCGCGGCGGGATGCAGATCGGGCGCCTGGCGCACCAGGAAGCGATCGGGTCCGGCGCGGCCGATGGCCACCTCGACCTCGCGCGCGCCGATGGTGACGATGGCGCGGCCCTCGTGCCCCTGTTTCGCCTGGGCGAAGGCCATGTACAGCGCCTGGCCCAGACGGCCGCGCGGCAGGGCGGTGGTGGCGCCGTTCGCCTCGACCCAGGCCGCGTTGAAGGCCAGCACCTGGCCCGAGGCCCAGACCAGGGCCGCCGGTTCGCTGAGGGCGTCCAGCATCTCGACCGCCGCATCGCCGCTGGGCCGGCGCGGCGTCAGGCCGCGACCAAAGGCGAACAGGCCGATCAGCGCCACCGCCCCCGCCGTGCCGATCAGCATCAGTCCCGGCGCCGACCAGGGATCGGACCGGAAGGCCGGATAGGCCAGGGCCGCCACCGCCACGATGAAGCCGACCACCATCAGCCCCGCCAGCAGGTCGAATGAGCGTCGGGGGCTGTGCGCTTCCATTTCGCCTCGCGCGCGAATGATTCGGGCGATGATACCCTGTTTCAGCGGCGTTTCCGCTTCTGCATGACGAAGCCGATCACCTTGGCCGCAGCCTCGAAATGTTCGCGCGGGATGATCTCGTCCACCTCGACCGCGGCGTACAGGGCGCGGGCCAGGGGCACGTTCTCGACGATCGGCACCGAATGTTCGCGCGCCACCTCGCGGATCTTCATGGCCAGGGCGTCGACCCCCTTGGCCACGCACACGGGCGCGGCGTCGCCCTTGTCCGGCTCATAGCGCAGGGCGACCGAATAGTGGGTCGGGTTGGTGACGATGACGGTGGCGGTGGGCACCGCCTGCATCATCCGCTTGCGGCTGCGCTGCATGCGGATCTGCTTCAGCCGCGCCTTGACGTGGGGATCGCCCTCGGACTGCTTGTAGTCTTCCTTCAGCTCTTCCTTGGTCATGCGCATCCGCTTGGCGAAGCGCATCCGCTGCCACAGATAGTCGGCGCCCGCCGTCAGCCCCAGGAACACCAGCGCCGCCGCCAGCAGCGCCGCCACCAGATCGCGCGCCAGCGGCAGCAGGCTGACGGGACTGAGCGCCGCCAGCATCTGGATCTCGCCCGCATGCGGCTTCAGCACCCACCAGCAGACGGCGGCGATGGCGATCAGCTTGGCGAAGGTCTTGACGAACTGCATCAGGCCGTCGGGGCCGAAGATGCGCTTGAAGCCGGCCATGGGGCTGACCTTGTCCCATTTGGGCTTCATCTTCTCGGCGCTGAACACCAGGCCCGACTGGGCCAGATTGCCGCCCGCCCCGCCCAGGATCACCGCGAACATCACCGCCGCGAACAGGGGCGCCGCCGCCCACAGGACCTGGGCGCCCAGGGCCATGCCGCCGTCGCCTTCCAACGCGCCCAGCATGGCGTGCGGCGCGGCGATGAAGGGGACCAGCTGTTCCGCCAGGCTGCTGGCGAACCAGCTGCCGCCCATCAGGATCACCCCCGAGGCCCCCATCAGAGCCAGGGCCGAGCCGACATCGGGCGACTTGGCGACATCGCCCTTCTTGCGGGCGTCCTCAAGTTTTCGCGGGGTCGCCTCTTCTGTTTTGGATTCGGGATCGGCGCCTTCAGCCAAGGACGCCTCCCGAACCCGACGCGAACACCTCGGCCAGGCGGCGATAGCGGTCGATGAAGACCGTCCCGGCCACCCCGAGGCTGAGCGCGAACACCGACAGCCCCAGGATCACGCTGAGCGGGGCGGCGGCGAAGAAGACCTGAAACTGCGGCATCACCCGGCCGATCAGGCCCGTGGCGATGTTGAACACCAGGGCGAAGACCAGGACCGGTCCGGCCAGCTGCACCCCCAGCATGAAGGAATCGCCCAGGGTGCGCACCGCCAGGGTCACGAAATCGCCGGTGACCAGCGGCCGCGCCGGGGCGATCAGCTCATACGACCCCACCATGCCGGCCACGAACAGATGATGGGTGTTGGTGGCGAACACCAGCGTCACGCCCAGCAGGGCCAGAAAGGCCGACAGGGTCGTGCCCGGCTGGGCCTGCAAGGGGTTGGCGGTCTGCGAGAAGCCCAGGGTGGTCTGCAGCGACACGATCTCGCCCGCCGTTCCCAGGGCGGTCATGAAGGACCGCAGCACCGCGCCGATGGCCAGGCCCACGATCACCTCGCGCAGCACCCAGCCGACCACCCCGCCCAGGGTCGCCGGCAGGGCCGGCAGAACGCCCGCCAGCATCGGCCACAACGCCAGGGTTACGACCAGCGCCAGCGACAGGCGCACGCGCGGCGGCACATAGCTTTCGCCGATGCCGGGCAGCATCAGGATGATCGCGCCGATCCGCGCGAAGATCAGGCCGGCGGACCAGACCTGATCGGCTGTGGCCCAGGGCTCCACCCGGCGGCGCCCCTACATGCCCGCGATGCGGGCGGCGATCTGCTGCATGAAGCCGCCCAGCAGGGCGCCCATCAGCGGCAGGAACAACAGCAGGGACATGAAGATGGCGATGATCTTGGGCGCATAGACCAGGGTCTGTTCCTGGATCTGGGTCAGGGCCTGGAACAGGCCGATCACCACGCCGACCACCAGCGCCACCACCAGCGCCGGCAGACACAGCTGGATGGTCAGCCACAGGGCGTCACGCCCCACGTCCAGAACTTCGGCGCCGTTCATTAAGACTCGCTCCCGGGTACTGGGCCGAATTTGCCGGGTGCATGGTTAACGCCGCGATAACGAACGCGGCCGCCCTCCCCTTTGACGAAGGTCGGGTCTATATGCCCCTGCATGACCGACACCCCCGTTTCCCAGTCCGAGGCCGAAGCCGCCGTCCGCACCCTGATCCGCTGGGCCGGCGACAACCCCGATCGCGAGGGCCTGCTGGAAACCCCCGCCCGCGTCGCCCGCAGCTATCGCGAGCTGTTCGAAGGCTATGAGAGCGATCCGCGCGCCTATCTGGAAAAGACCTTCGAAGAGGTCGGCGGCTACAACCAGCTGGTGGTGCTGAAGGACATCCGCTTCGTCAGCTTCTGCGAGCATCACATGCTGCCGGTCGTGGGCAAGGCGCACGTCGCCTATCTGCCGACCGACCGGGTGGTGGGCATCTCGAAGCTGGCGCGGGTGGTGCGCGGTTACGCCCGCCGGCTGCAGATCCAGGAAAAGATGACGTCCGAGATCGCCACCGCCATCAACGAGGTGCTGAAGCCTCAGGGCGTCGGCGTGGTCATCGAGGCGGAACACAGCTGCATGACCCTGCGCGGCGTCAATGCCCCGGGCGCCAGTCTGACCACCAGCCACCTGATCGGCGTGGTGCGCGACGACGCCCGCACGCGGGAAGAATTCCTGCGCCTGGTTCGCGGCTGAGATTGAGCGCCCACACGGCCTGATCCTTGCGGCCTGCGGCCCTGAAAGGGGCTGTGACATGGCTTGGACCGCGATTTCGACCCAGAACGGCACAACGCCCATCGCCCGTGGCGGTTGGCTGGACGCGCTGCGTTTCATCGTGGCCTGCCTGATCGTGGTGCATCATTTCCAGGCCGCCGGTCCGCACGCCCTGGCCGAGACCGTGCACCCGATGTTCGAGGTGTCGGGCTTCCTGCTGACCAACTTCTTCCTGATGGACTCCGGCTATGTGCTGATGCGGGTCTATGGCGAGCAGGTGCGCAAGGGGTCGATGTCGGCCGGCGATTTCGTGCTGAAGCGCGTGCTGCGCGTCGTGCCGGCGCATCTGATCATGCTGACCGGCCTGGTCGCACTGGTGCTGGTGGCCAGCAGCCTGGGCGCCGCGCCGCGCAATCCCGAATGGTTCGCCTGGGACCAGCTGCCGGCCCAGGCCCTGCTGGTCCAGTCGTTCGGCCTGCATGGCGGCCTGGGCTGGAATGCGCCCACCTGGTCGATCTCGGCCCTGATCGGCTGTTACCTGGCCTTCCCGTGGATCGTGCGCCGGCTCAGCCGCGCCCATCCGGTGACGGCCCTGGCCTGGGGCGTCGGCGTCTATCTGCTGGCCAATCAGGCCGCCTGGCTGCTGCTGGATCTGCCGGTGTGGCAGATGCCGATGAAGTACGGCTTCTTCCGCGCCCTGCCGCTGTTCTTCCTGGGGATGTGCCTGGCCCGGTTTGCGGAAGGCGTGCGGATCGATCCGCGCCTGGCGGGATGGAGCCTGCTGGCGTCGTCCGTCGGTTTCTTCGGGCTTCAGCTGGCGGGCAAGTTCGGCCTGGCCTCGGTGGCGCTGATCGCCGTCATCATCGTGGCGGCCGGGGCCGTGCCGGTGATCCGCCCGTCGCGCCTGGTGGAAAAGGCGGCCGTCGTCTCGTTCGCCATCTTCATTTCCAACGAAGTCGTGCGCATCGCCTGGTTCGGCGCCGTCAATGTCGCCGCGCCGCGCCTGAACCTGTCGGAGACCGCGCAATGGGGCCTGTGGACCCTGGGCATGGCGGCGGCCATCGGCTTCGCCTTCGCCTTCCACCAGTGGATCGACGAGCCGATCCAGGCGCGCCTGCGTCGCTGGATGAAGGGCCGCGCCCGCCGCCCCGTCGCGGCGCCGACCCAGCCGGTGGTGTCGCTGGAAGGCTGATCCGCCGGCGCCGCCGTCAGATGGGCATGCGCATGATTTCCTGGTACGCCTGGATCACCTGATCCCGCACGGCCATGACGGTTTCCAGCGACGCCTCGGCCGAGCTGACGGCCGTGACCACGTCGATCAGACTGCCCTGGCCCTGGACCACCTGGGCCATCTGAGTCTCGGCTGCGCGGGTCTGGCCGACCGCCCCGTCCATGACGTTCTGCAACAGTTCGCCGAAGCCCGGGCCGGTGGCCGCCCCGGCTTCGCCCGCCGCGCCGGGCGCCGCAGCGCCGCCGCCCTGCACCGCCTGATAGGCCCGCGCCGCCATCAAGGGATTCATCGCTCAGCCCCTATTTCTTCAGCAGGTCGAGAGTGCGCGTCTCCATGGCGCGCGCCGTCTCGATCACGTTTAGGTTCGCCTCATAGGCCCGCTGCGCCTCGCGCATGTCCATGGCCTCGATCAGGGTGTCGACATTGGGCCGGGTGACATAGCCCTCGGCGTTGGCGGCCGGGTGGCTGGGGTCGTATTCGGTGCGGAAGTCGCTCATGTCGGGCCGCACCTGGGCCAGGGCGACCCCGGTGGCGCCGTCGATCTCGCGCGCCTGAAACACCGGCAGCTGGCGGCGATAGGGCTGGCCGCCCGCCGTGGTCGCGGTCGATTCGGCGTTGGCGATGTTTTCCGCGATCACCCGCATGCGCGACTGCTGGGCCTTCAGGGCCGAGGCGGCCGCGGCCATGGCCGGGTTCCGGGGCGGGATGGGATCAGGCATGGCTCAGCCCCCTTCAGCGGCCCGGCGGCTTGGCCGCCAGCCGGATCATCTGCATGGATTTCTGGTAGAAGCCGATGGCGGCGTCATAGGCCATGCGGCTCTCGGCCATCTTCAGCATCTGCTCTTCGACCACGACCGAATTGCCGTCCAGCGTGGTTTCCGAATCCGGCGCGTCGTTCGAGGCATACCGCGCCACCGGCCCGGCCGGGGCGATGTGATTCGGCGCCGTGCGCGTCATCTGCAGCGGCCCGCCCTGGCCACGCAGGGCGGCGGCGAAGTCGCGCGGTTGGGCCAGGTCGCGCGCGGCGTAACCGGGCGTGTCCGAATTGGCCACGTTCTGGGCGATCACCCGCTGGCGTTCGTCCAGCCAGCCCAGGCGGCCCTTGATCTGGTTCAGCAGCGGCAGGTCGGCGACGCCCATGGCCCGTTTCCCGTGCGGGCGCAGCCGTGCGCCCATCCAACACCCGGCGAAAAATGCCGCCTTCATGGTTAAGGAGTGGTTTCCCTAAACCGGCCGTTAACCCTGGCGGTTAACAGTCGCCCGCGACCGGCGCCGTCACCTGCGCGCCAAATCGGGGCCGCGCATGAATTTCCTCGACCTCGCCCGCGCCGTCTTCGGCCTGGCCTTCACCGTGGGGATCATCGGCCTGTGCGCCTGGGCCGCGCGCCGCTATGCGCCGCAACTGATGGCCCGCATGGGCGCCGAACGGGGCGAGCGGCGGCTTCAGGTGGTCGAGACCCTGGTGCTGGACCCCGCCCGACGGCTGGTCCTGGTCCGCGTCGACGACGAGGAGCGGCTGATCCTGCTGGGCGAAGGCCGCGAACTGATCGAGCCGCGCCAGCCGGGACCGCTGAAATGAAGGCCCTGTTCGCCATCCCCACGCGCGCGGAGCTGAAGCGCGCGGCCTTGCTGTCGCTGGTCGCCACCCTGGCCTGCCTGGTCTTCCCGCTGGCGGCCCTGGCCCAGGAGACGGCGGCGACCGGCAGCGCGATCAACATCGACCTGGGCTCGGGCGCCGGCCTGTCGGAACGGGTGGTGCAGCTGGTCGGCCTGATGACCGTGCTGTCGCTGGCGCCGTCGATCGTGATCATGACCACCAGCTTCGTGCGCATCGTGGTGGTGCTGTCGCTGCTGCGCACCGCCCTGGGCATGCAGCAGTCGCCGCCCAACGCCGTTCTGGTGTCCCTGGCCCTGTTCCTGTCGGCCATCGTCATGGCCCCGACCTGGCAGGACGCCTATGATTCGGGGATCAGACCCCTGATGGACCAGCAGATGGAGCTGCCCCAGGCGTTCGATGCGGCCTCCGAACCGGTCAAGACCTTCATGCTGTCCCAGGTGGACCGATCGGACCTGGCGCTGTTCACCCGGCTGTCGCGGGTCGAGGCCGACACCCCCCTGGCCGAACTGCCGCTGCGGGTCATCACCCCGGCCTTCATGATCAGTGAGCTGAAGACCGCCTTCTCGATCGGATTTATGCTTTTTCTTCCGTTCCTTGTGATCGATCTGGTGGTCGCCAGCGTGCTGATGTCCATGGGCATGATGATGCTGCCGCCGGTGGTGGTTTCCCTGCCGTTCAAGCTGATCTTCTTCGTGCTGGTGGACGGCTGGAGACTGGTCGCCGGCAGCCTGGTCGAGAGCTTCCAGAGGGCGGCCGGCGGGGGCTGAATCCCCAGCCTCAAAGGCTTTCCGTCGCAAGGGCGCTTGCCAAGTCGCCCGAAAAGCGTGTTGATCCTCCGGTCTTCGCCCTGAATCGGGCGACCAACTGGAAACGCCAACATGACCACTCAAGCTGAACTCATCGCCGCCGTCGCCAAGGACGCGGGCGTCAGCCAAGCCGACGCCGGCAAGGTTCTGACCGCCATCGTCGAGAACATCCACGCCTCGCTGAAGTCGGGCGGCGACGTCCGCATCTCGAACCTGGGCGTGTTCGACACCGCGGCCCGCGCCGCGCGCGAAGGCCGCAACCCGGCCACCGGCGCCACCATCAAGATCCCGGCTTCGAAGGCCGTCCGCTTCCGCGTCTCCAAGCCGCTGAAGGACGCCGTCAACAAGTAAGACGGATCAGGCCGCCGGCCTCGCAGGGGCCGGCGCCGACGATGCAGGACGGGCGGGGGCCGCAGGTCGGTTCCCGCCCGTTTTCTGTCTGATCTGGGCCTTCATGCCGGCGACCCAGCCGTTGAAGGTGTCCACCCCGGCCGCCAGGGCCGCGAAGTCGCCGGCGTCGGCCGTGCCGCCCATGCCGTCCAGCCCGTCCAGGGCGATGCGCAGGCCATCGGCGTTGCGCGCCCCGGCGACGAACGGGCGATAGTTCCGCGACAGCCGCGCCAGGGCGCCCGCGTCGCGGCCCAGCGAATAGCCGACCCCCGCCCGCAGCAGCCGCGCCTCTTCATCCGGCGTCAGCGGCGTGGCCGCATCGCGATAGCGTTCGCCCAGCCGCGCTTCGTACAGGGCCGCGGCCTGGGCCCATTTCTCCTGCTTCCAGAAGACGTCGGCCCGCACTTCGCGCGCGGCCGGACCATTGTCGCGCTCCAGCAGATCCAGCGCGTGATCGTAACGGCCCAGCGTCATCAGGGCCCGCGCTTCCAGCGCCCGGCGCTCGGCCGTCATGGCGGCGGGCAACAGGGTGGTGCGCGAGTTCCACAGGGCCTGCAATGCCGCCTCGGGCTGGCGATCCATCAGATAGACGGTGGCCAGATCGGTCGAGACCTGGGCCTTGGCCACGCCTTCCAGCCGGTTGTCGGCCTGGTATTTCAGCAGTTCCGCCGCCTGTTTCAGCAGGTCCACATCGATCAGGCGCCGCGCCAGGCGCCGCACCATTTCGTCGCCATCGGCCCCCACCGGCGTCAGGTCGCGGAAATCATAGAACAGCGCCAGGGCCTGGATCGGCTGCAGCCCATCGGCCGCCCCGTCCAGGAACAGGCTCTTGAACGCCTCGTTCAGATCGGTCTGGATCTGGGCGGCGCCCGGCATCTGGCCCATGCGCTTGCCCGCGCCGCGCAGGGCGTCCAGCGCCTCGCGATAGCGGCCCTGCGACAGATAAAGCTCGCCCAGGGTGCGGATCACCGCCAGTTCGGTCGCATCGCCGCGCCAGCGCCATTTCAGCGATTCCAGCTCGGCCGCCGCCACGTCCGGCTTCATCGTGCCATTGGCCAGGCCCAGACGCACCAGGCCCAGTTTCGCCGGCGTGGCCACGGCGTCCAGCGGCGCCCGGCCCACGGCCTGATAGATGCGCGCGGCCCTTTCGGTCTGGCCCTGCACCTCGAACATCCGCGCCTGGACCAACCGCGCCGCCAGCTGGTCGGCGGCCGGGGCGTTCTGGCTGAAGCCGTACTCCAGCAGCGAGGCCGCCGCCGCCATGTCCCCGGTCTCCAGCGCCGCCAGGGCGTGGGCGGCGCCGAACCGGGCGCGCCATTCGGCCGGGAAGCTGTCGATGACGCTGGCGCCGGCGGCGAACGCCTGGCGCGCGCCGGCCCAGTCGCCCTGTTCGGCGGCGATATAGCCCAGCCAGACCTTGGTCGCCGGATCGCCCGCCACGGCGGCGGCCGAGAAGTCGGCCTGGGCTTCCTCCAGTCGTCCGATCTGGGCGCGGGCGGCGCCGCGCAGGCCGCGAACCTCCGGTTCGCCCAGCATGTTGGGGGTCTTGGTCGTCAAGGCGTTCAGGACGCCGATGGCTTCATAGGCCAGGCCCGATCCGACCAGAAACCGCGCCAGCGCCAGCCGCGCCTCGACCGGCGCGCGCGGATCGTCGCCCGCGTGTATGGTTTCCTCGGACGCCGCGGTCTGCAGGGCGTGATAACGGGCCGAAAAGCCGTCCGCCCCCACATCCGCCCATTGGGTCAGGATCAGCGCCGGATGAGCAGCCTTCTGCGGCGCCGTCTGGTCGGCCGGCGCGATCTCCAACGCCGCCGAGGGCGCCGACAGCGTCAGGCCCTTGGGCCGCGCCATGGTCACCCGATCCGTCTCGGCCGTCAGGGTCAGGTCGCCGACCCGGCTTTCGATAGCCAGGCCCTGGGCCGTGGGCAGAAGGGTCAGGTCCACCGTCTCGCGCCGCCCGGCGAATCCCTTGCCCGGCGCTCGGGCGGTGACGACGGCGAACCGGTCGCCGACCATGGGATCGGTCAGCCAGATGGCCCGCGTCGCGCCCGCCATCCGCGCCACAAGGGCGTCCGAACCGGTGTCGTCGCGCACCACCTGAACGCCGCCCGCCGTCTGGGCCACGCCGCCGATCTGCACCTTCCAGGTCGAGCCTTCGGCCACGGCCGAGACCGACAGATTCTCGGGCGCCGCGACCCGCACGACCGTATAGTCCGGCCCGGCCGCCCAGCGCGCCTCGCGCGCAGGCCCCAGGGCCTTGGCCCCGCTCAGGTCCATGCGGGCGGCGGCGTCGAAGACGATCCACACCGCCTCGCCGCGCCGGAACACGGCCGCGCCCACCGGCGTGGTCCAGTCGAAACTCAGCGTCACCCGGTCGTCGGCCGCCACGGCCTTGACCGGCGCCACGCGCGCCACCTCGGCGGCGGGAGCGGGCGCGGCCGGCGCCTGTTCGGCGGAATAGAGGTTCAGCCACACCGCGCCGTCTGCCGTACCGGTGCGGATGTCGGACCCTTCGGCCAGAGTCAGGACCAGTTCGGTCGCCCCCTGGACGGCGCGCGTCTCGACCGAGGCCACCCCCTTGGGCGGATCGACCCGCAGGCGCGACACGTCCGGCGCGGCGGTCGATCCCAGGCGCACGATCACCGCCTGGCCTTCGCGGCGGATGCGCGAGCGGGCGCCGATCACCCCGGCGAACTCCACGCGGGTGAAGGCGTCATTAGCCCCGACGCGGATCTCGATCGGATCGCCCGAGCCGCCCGGCTCCTGGGCCAGCGGGGTCATCGGCGACAGCACGACAGCGCTCGCCGCGGCCACGGCCACGGTCGACTTCAGGATTCGCTGGGTCGGTCTGGCCCCGGACATGCGCGCGCATGCTCGCGCGTGGGCCTTTCATCGCGGTTAACGCCGATTCATTGTTTTGCCGGCGAGCGGCCAAACGGCTGCGACAAAAGGCGACGCTTGCGCAAACGTCGCCAGGGGCCGACATGCGGATCATGTCCGATCCCGCCTGGCCGCCGCTGAACACCCTGAAGACGGGCCTGGCCTGTCGCTGCCCCCGCTGTGGCCAGGGGCCGCTGCTGAAGGGCTTTTTGACCATCCGCGAGGCCTGCACCGAGTGCGGGCTGGATTATGGTTTCGCCGATCCGGCCGACGGCCCGGCCTTCTTCGGCATGAGCCTGGTCGGCGTGGTGGGCATGGCCCTGTTCATGTGGTTCGAGTTCACGGTCCACCCGCCGATCTGGGTGCATATGGTCGTCACCCTGCCGCTGCTGGCGGTGGCGTGTCTGGCCGTGTTGCGCCCCTTGAAGGGCTGGTTGGTGTCCGAGCAATATGTGCACAAGGCCGCCGAGCCGGAGTTCACCAGCGTCGGCGCCCACGGCGAAGGCTCGCCTTGGAAGAGCCGCGACCCGCGTTAGGTTTCGGCGTCCGCCGGATCCTCACCCTGGTCATCACCCAGGCCGCCCAGCAGGGTTTCGCGCCCCGCCGGATTGACCGCCGCCCAGGTCACCACCGCCAGGATCAGCGGCGCCACTGACAGCGCCAGATACCGGCCCAGGATGGCGACCTGCGCCGCCAGCGGATGCAGCGGCTCGCCGCTCAGACGCCCGCCGGCGCCCGCCTGACCCGCCAGGGCGGGGTTCAGCATCGGGGCGGTTTCACCCCACACGACGCCCGCCACCGACAGCAGGAAGACCACAAGGATCACACCGGCGCCGATCAGAACGGCCCGCACGGGACGGTCGGTGCGCGGCGGCGCGATCATGAAGGCGGCGAACAGGGGCACGCCGAACAGCAGCCGCTTCACCATCTCGTGCGGCATGCCGAAGACATAGGGCCGCCCGTCGGCATGGGTCAGATCGGTGCCGATGGCCCAGCCCCCGTCTTCCAGCGCGCCGATCTGACCGTTCAGGCCGAACAGCCGCAGGAACAGGGCCGCCACAGGCTTCAGAACCGCCGCCGCCAGATCGGCCCCGATCCACCACCAGGCCGGCAACAGAACCACCAGGGCGACCAGCGCCCACAGACCGAACCGCCGGCGCGCCTGTTCCTCGGGCGTCCGGGCTTTCAGCGCCTGGGCCAGCCGGTTCATGCCGCACCGCCTTCGGCGGCGGCCTTGGCCGCGGCCGCCTTGCGCCCCTGACGCTCCTGCCAGCGGGTCCAGAAGAAGAAGATCAGCAGGCCCTCCAGCCCGATCATCGCGTCCCAGACATAGGCGTGGAAGAACTCGAACAAGTGTTCCGAGCCGCGCGACAGATAAAGCAGGCTGATGATCCGGCCCAGATTGACGACCTGAAGCGCCACCACCCCGGCCGCCGCCCCGATCAGCCCGTCCTGCAGCCGACCCGGGAAGGCCAGAATGGCGGCGACCAGCAGGGCGCACACCTCCACCGCATTGCAGCCGGCCAGAACCTGCACCGCGCCGCGACCGTCGCTGAACCGCAGGATGTCGCCCTCGGCCAGCACCCGGCTATCGAACGGACCGATCAGCGCCGCGCACAGATCGACCAACATGCGGGTGAAGGGCTGGGTGAATCCCTTGTCGGCCCAGGGGGTCGACAGCACGCTGAACAGGGCCAGCGCCACGATCGCGAACGTCAGCAGATACCGGACGCCCGGATTGGCCAGAAACTTCTTCAACGGCGTCCCCCCACGCACATGATGCAGGGCCAGTTTCTGCATGGCCGGCCGCCTCAAGACAAGGATCAAAGATCGGCGCGTCGTGTTCGGACGAAACGTCACGGGACTGCGCCGATTCCGTCGTTTGCGCGCCTTTCAAGCTTCGCAGCAGCGTCTTCGTCACCGCCTAGGCAGGACTTCAAAACGCCTGACTGGGGATACGATCATGGCCGACTTCCGACTGCACCTTCTCGCTGGCGCCGCCACGGCCGCCGCCCTGGGCCTGACGGCCGGCCCTGCCCAGGCGCAGGACCCCCAGCAGCCGATCCAGGTCGACGAAATCATCGTCACCGCCCAGCTGCGCGAACAGCGCGCCATCGAAGTGCCGTTCGCCCTGAGCGCCTTCTCGGGCGAGCAGCTGGACGCCCTGGGCATTCAGGAGTTCGACCAGCTGTCGGCCTTCACGCCCGGCTTCCTGGTTCAGAACCAGTCGCCGAACAATCCGGGCTTCGTGATGCGCGGCATCACTTCGGATTCCGGCGAGGCCACGACCGAGCCGCGCGTTTCGGTGTTCCAGGACGGCGTGTCGATCTCCAAGTCGCGCGGCTCCTATGTCGAGCTGTTCGACATGGAGCGCATCGAGGTGGCCAAGGGGCCGCAATCGACGCTTTACGGTCGAGGAGCCCTGATCGGCGCGGTCAATCTGGTGCAGAACCGCGCGCGTCCGGGCCAGACCTCGGCCGAAGCCCGCATCGAGGCCGGCAGCCTGGGCTATGTCATGGCCGACGGATCGCTGAACCTGTCGCTGGGCGACACGGCGGGCCTGCGTCTGGCCGGTCGCCTGAAGACCCGTGACGGCTCGGTCGAGAACCTGCTGGGCGGCGAGGACTACAACGCCATCGAGACCAACGCCTTGCGCCTGTCGGGGGCCTGGGCGCCGTCGGACGCCATGCGGTTCGACCTGATCGCCAACTATCAGCAGGACGACGCTTCGGGCACTTCGTTCAAGTCCATCGCCTTTGATCCCGCCGATCCCGCCACCGGGGCCGTTCTGGGCGGTCGCGCGCCCTGGGACGGCGCGGCCCTGACGCCGAGCGCCGAATTCGACGGCGGCAAGAGCCTGGGCCTGGACCGCGAAGTCTGGGGCGTGACCGGCCTGGCCCGCATCGATCTGTCGGACGCGCTGACGCTGAACTCGACCACCGCCTACCGCGAGTTCTCGTCCTTCGAGACCTTCGACCCGGACGGCGTCTCCCTGCCGATCATGATGGGTGGCGAAGACGCCCGCGGCGAACAGTGGAGCCAGGAGTTCCGCCTGAACTACGACAACGGCGGCGCCATCTCGGCCTTCGTCGGCGCGGGTTGGTTCCGCGAAGAAGGCTCGCAACGCTTCATCAGCCAGTATGACGAGCGCATCGCCCTGGCCCACCTGATGGCGCGGATCAATCCGGCCGTCGGCAGCCTGCTGGACGGTCAACCGGGCGTGGTCGGTCGCAACACCCTGCCGCTGGCCGCCTATCCGGGCGTCGCCACCACCGTGCTGACGGGCATTCTGCAAAGCCTGCTGCCGGCCCCGGCCCGGCCGATGGCCCCCACGCTGGCGGCCGGCATGGCCGGCAACCTGAAGTCGGCCCACATCGAGGAATACACCAACAGCAGCGAGCTGACGTCCTACGACCTGTTCGGCGACGTGAACTTCCGCCCGAACGATCAGTGGGAGTTCGCCGCCGGCCTGCGCTGGACCCGCGACGACAAGACCACCGGCTATTCGGGCCGCGTCGTCAACGGCCGTTCGGCCCTGGGCACCCTGCTGGCGTTGCAGGAAGGCCTGGTTCCGACCGACTTCATCCTCAGCCCCCTGGGCGTTCCGGGCGTGCTGGTCCAGCCCGGCTACGCCACCCGCGCCGGCCTGCCGCTGTTCGGCCTGAACCCCAGCGCCCAGCCGACGATCAACAATGGCGACTTCGTCTATGCCGACCACGAGGATGACGGCCTGACCTGGCGTCTGACGGCGCGCTACGCCCTGTCGGACGACACCAATCTGTACGCCAACTATGCGCGCGGTCGCCGTCCCGAGGTCCTGAACGCCAGCAGCCCCCGCACGCCGTTCGGCGCCCCCGAGTTCAAGGTGGTCGAAGCCGAAACCGTCGACAGCTTCGAGATCGGCGGCAAGTCGGTGCGCATGGACGGCCGTCTGCGGCTGGACGGCGCGGTCTTCTATTACGCCTACGACAATTTCCAGACCACCCAATGGAACGGCGCCAAGCTGGACACGATCAACGCCGGCGAGGCCCAGGCCTATGGTCTGGAAGCGCAGTTCGCCTTCGACGTGACCCCGGACTTCGAACTGTTCGGCGCCTATGGCTACAACCACTCGCGCTTCACCACCGGCGCGCGTGACGGCAACAGCTTCCGCCTGTCGCCGGATCACATGGCCTCGGTCGGCGCGATGTGGCGCGTCACGGCGCCGGGCGGCCAGATCGAGATCCAGCCGACCTACACCTGGCAGTCCAAGGTCTTCTTCGACGACGACAACGACCGCATCGACCTGCAGGCCGGCAACCTGGTCGCCGACTTGATCGTCGACGAATATCAGGACAGCTATGGCCTGCTGAACCTGCGGGTCCGCTATCGGCCCCAGTCGGGCGCCTGGGCCGTGGAAGCCTTCGGCGACAACATCCTGGACGAGGAATACATCAAGGACGCCGGCAATACGGGCGACAACCTGGCCATGCCGACCTTCATCGCCGGCCGGGGCGCCACCTGGGGCGTCGGCTTCACGGTCCGGTACTGAGGCCTGATATGAAACTGGATCGCCGCAGTCTTCTGGGTCTTCTGGGCGCCAGCGCCGGCGGCGCCTGCGCCACGACGCCGACCCAGGCCGCCGACGCCACCGTCGCCTTTTCTCACGGGGTGGCCAGCGGCGATCCGGACCAGACCTCGGCCGTCTTCTGGACGCGCGTCACGCCCTCGGCCCCCGACGCCGGCGACATCGTCGTGGGGCTGGAGGTGGCGCGCGATCCCGGCTTTGCCGACATCGTCGTGCGCCGCGACGACCTGATCGCCTCGGCGGAACGGGATTTCACGGTCAAGACCGACCTGGACGGGCGCGGCCTGCAGCCGGGCCTGACCTATCACTATCGCTTCACGGCCGCGGGCGTGACCTCGCCGGTCGGGCAGGTGCGGACCCTGCCGGAGGGCGCGACGGCCGATGTCGTTCTGGCCGTCGCCTCGTGCCAGCTTTATCCCGGCGGCCTGTTCAACGCCTATGAGGCCATGGCCGGGCTGGAGCGGCTGGACGCCGTGGTCCACCTGGGCGACTACATCTACGAATACGGGGCCGAGGCCGACGACTACGGCATGACCACCGGCGCCGCCCTGGGCCGCATTCCCCAGCCGCCGCACGAGATCGTCACCCTGGCCGACTATCGGACGCGCCACGCCCTCTACAAATCGGACCCGGACCTTCAGGCCGCCCACGCGCGCGCGGCCTTCATCTGCGTCTGGGACGACCATGAGGTCGCCAATGACACCTGGATGGGCGGCGCCCAGAACCACCAGCCCGAGACCGAAGGCGACTTCGCCCAACGCAAGGCGGCGGCCCTGCGCGCCTATTACGAATGGATGCCGATCCGCGAGGCCGCGCCCGGCCGGCTGAAGGAGGCGATCAACCGGTCCTTCCACTTCGGCGACCTGGTGTCGCTGATCATGGTCGAGACGCGGCTTCTGGGCCGCACCGAGGCCCTCAGCTATGGGCAACTGACGCTCCAGCCCGACGGCGCGCCCGATGTGGCCGCCTTCCTGGCCCGCCGCGCCGAACCGTCGCGCGACCTGCTGGGCGAGGATCAGCGCCGCTGGCTGGGCGCCGAACTGGCCGCCTCGCGTCAGGCGGGCCGCCCGTGGCAGGTGCTGGGCAATCAGGTCGTCACCGCCCGCGTGCGCGGCCCCGACGTCACCAAGATGCTGCCGGCCGAACAGATCTCGGCCCTGCTGACCACCCTGCCCGACGATGTGCGCGGCCAGGTGGAGGCCGCCATCGGCCTGTTCCGCCTGGGCCTGCCGTTCAACCTGGACAGCTGGGACGGCTATCCGGCCGGGCGCGAGCGCCTGTACCAGACCTTCCAGGAGGCGGGGGTCGAACCCATCATGCTGGCCGGCGACAGCCACGCCTTCTGGGTCAATGAACTGCACGACGACAGCGGCCGCCGCGCCGCCGTCGAGTTCGGGACCAGCGCCATCTCCAGCCCCTCGCCCGGCGATCAGGTCGGCGGCCTGCCGCTGGGCCCGGCCCTGATGATGGCCAACCCGGAAGAGGTCCGCTTCTGCGACCAGGCGTCCAAGGGCTTCATCCTGCTGACGCTCACCCCCGACCACGCCACCGCCGAACTGCGCGCCGTCTCGACCATCCGCGCCAAGCCGTTCGAGGTGAGCACCGTCGCCCGCTACACCGTGCCGCGCACGGACACGGGCCTGGGGCCGCTGCAGCCGGGCTGACCGGCGCAAGAGCGCTGCGCTGCGGGTCAGCCTTGCATAAAGGAGGGGTGGCGACCCCGGCAGGACTCCAACCTGCGACCTCGGCTTTAGGAAAGCCTTGCTCTATGCAGCTGAGCTACGGGGCCACGGGCGCCGACGTAGCGGCTGTTGCCGCCGCCGCCTAGCCCCAACATCGCGACGCACGTCCTCAGTTGTGGTTAATGCGCTTTAAGATACAATACCTTGTAGGGAACAAATCCCGAATCGGGCCGTGTCAGCGATTCGGTCCTGATTCGTTTCGCGCCTGTTCCGCCGCCATGAACGGCCGCATTAACCGGGCGCGGCGACGCTTGAGGAAGCCGCCGGGAATCGCCACCTTCCAGGGGTCATGAGCGACCGTTCCGCAGGCATGGCCCCGTCGCGCGTCACCGCCGTCCTGGGGCCCACCAACACCGGCAAGACCCATCTGGCGGTCGAGCGGATGCTGGGTCACGCCTCGGGCATGATCGGCCTGCCGCTGCGTCTGCTGGCGCGCGAGGTCTATGAACGGATCGTGGCGCGGCGCGGCGCGGCCGCCGTCGCCCTGATCACCGGCGAGGAGAAAATCGTTCCGCCGCGCCCGGCCTATGTCGTCTCGACCGTCGAGGCCATGCCGATGGAGCGGTCGGTCGACTTCCTGGCCATCGACGAGATCCAGCTGATCGCCGACCCCGAGCGCGGCCATGTCTTCACGCAGAGATTGCTGCATGCGCGCGGTCGGTTCGAGACCATGTTCCTGGGCGCCGGGACGGCCGCGCCGCTGATCCGGCGTCTGGTCCCGGATGTGGAGGTGGTGTCGCGCGAGCGGCTGTCGAACCTGAGCTATGCCGGGTCCAAGAAGATCACCCGCCTGCCCCGCCGCAGCGCCATCGTCGCCTTCAGCGCCGAGCAGGTCTACGCCATCGCCGAACTGATCCGGCGCCAGAGGGGCGGGGCCGCCGTGGTCATGGGGTCGCTCAGCCCCCGCACCCGCAACGCCCAGGTGGCCCTGTTCCAGTCGGGCGAGGTGGACTTCCTGGTCGCCACCGACGCCATCGGCATGGGGCTGAACATGGACGTGGACCATGTCGCCTTCGCGGGCCTGAGGAAGTTCGACGGCCGCCGCACCCGCTGGCTGCACGCGCATGAGATCGGCCAGATCGCCGGGCGGGCCGGGCGGCATCTGCGTGACGGCACCTTCGGCGTGACGGGCGAGGCGGAGGATCTGGACCCCGATCTGGTCGAACAGGTGGTCGAGCACCGGTTCGATCCGCTGGAGGCCGCGCAATGGCGCAACGCCCGGCTGGATTTCGACACCCTGCCGGACCTGTTGCGGTCGCTGACGGTCCTGTCCGGCGTGCCCGGCCTGACCCTGACGGCCCAGGCGCTGGACGAGACCCTGCTGCGCCGCGCCGCCGCCGACCCGGATATCCAGAAGATCGCCCGTTCGCGCGGGGCCGTCATGCGTCTGTGGGAGACCTGCCAGCTGCCGGACTTCCAGAAGACCACGCCCGACGAACACGCCCGGCTGGCGCGCGACATCTTCCAGGCCCTGACGGGCAAGCGCGGCCGCCTGACCCACGACTGGTTCGGCGCCCGGTTCAAGGATCTGGACCGCGACGACGGTCAGATCGACCAGCTGTCGGCCCGGCTGTCCGGCGTTCGGACCCTGGCCTATATCGCCGCCCGCCCCGACTGGCTGGATCGACCGCAGGAATGGCGCGAGGCGGCCCGCGCGCTGGAGGACCGTCTGTCGGACGTGCTGCACGAGCGGCTGACCGCCCGCTTCGTGGATCGCAAGACCACCGCCCTGATGCGCGCCCTGAACGACCGGGCCGACATGGGGACCGAGATCGCCGACGACGGCGAGGTTCTGGTCGAGGGCCAGTCGGTGGGGCGGCTGGACGGGGTGCGGTTCGCCCCGGCCACGGGGGGATCGGTCTTGGCCGACAGGGCCCTGCGCGCCGCCGCCCGCCACGCCGTGGGGCCAGAGATCGCGCGGCGTCTGGGCCGGCTGGCGGGGGATGAGGACGCGGCCTTTTCGGTGGCGCCCGACGGCGCGGTGATGTGGCGCGGCGCCCTGGCGGCCCAGATCACGGGCGGCGATCCGTTTTCACCGCGCATACGCCTGCTAGGCGACCTGGGGCCGGAACCGGCGCGCGAGCGGGCGCGGCGGCGCATCGAGGCCTGGCTGGCGGCCGAGGCCGGGCGCGCCCTGCGTGATCTGCGGCGGCTGAAACAGGCGGTCGAGAGCGGCACGCTGAAGGGCCTGCCGCGGGGTATCGCCTTCCGACTGCTGGAAGCCGGCGGCGTCATCGACCGACGCGAGGTCGAGCGCGACCTGCATGCCCTGAGCCAGGTCGAGCGGCGCACCCTGAAGGCCTTCGCCGTGCGCGTCGGAACCCATTCGGTCTGGCTGCCGGGGGTGCTGAAGCCCCGCGCCCGCATGATGGCCCAGGCCTTCCGCGCCGCCGAGCCGTTCCGGGCGACATCGGTCGGGCTGACGCCGCTGCCGGACCCCGCGCCGTCGATGGGGGCGCTGTCGGCCTTCGGGATGCGGGCCGCCGGGCGGTGGGCCGTGCCCGTCGAGGATCTGGAGCGCGCCGCCGACCTGCGTCGCGAAGGCAAGGGAACGCTGTCGGACGCGGCCCTGACGTCCCTGGGCTGGACCGCCAGTGAGGCCAAGGCGATCTGGGCGGCGCTGAAGACCGTCCGCGCCCAGATGCCCGACCGCGAGGGGCGGCCGGCCGTGGTCAGGGACTCTCCATTCGCCAGGCTGGCCGAACTGACGGCCGCGCCGGCGCCGCCGCGACGCCGACGCCCGAAACGCAAGCCGGCCGCCCGCGCCCCAGGCGGATGACGACCGGCGTCGGCGACGTTACGCCTATCGCTGTTCCGCAATCAGGCTTAACCTGCCCCGCGACCACAGGGGGCTTCCACATGATCCGCGCCATCCTGCCCAGCCTGCTGCTGGCCGCACTCGCCACGCCGTCTTCGGCCCAGGAAATGGGGTCGCATGAGCGGGGCTTCTATGGCGGCGACTATCAGATCATCAGCCGGATGAACGACCTGTGCCTGAACGTCTCGGGCGGTCGCATACATGAAGGCGCGGTCCTGATCACCTGGGACTGCGTCGGCACCGACAATGAGCGGTTTCGCGCCGAACGGGTCGGACCCGACGGCGACATGCGGCTGACCATCGCCGGCCGCGACGGCCTGTTCTGCGTCGATACGCCGTGGCAGCAGGGTCAGCAGTTGCGTCTGGCGCGCTGTCAGTCCGGCTCGCCCGCCCAGACCTGGCGGTTCACGGGTCGCGAACCCTTTGCCATTCGCGGCGCCTATGGGTTCTGCATCAACATCGAGGGACAACGCCAGACGCGCGGAACCCGCGTGATCGCCTGGCGATGCAGCGACGAACCGAACGAGGCCTGGACGTTCAATCCCGTCCGCTAAAGGCCATCCGGTCGACGATACCCTTGCCAAACGCGACGCGCCTGCATTGATGCGGACATGCGCGTCTTTCATCACCTGCTGGCCAATAATCTGGTCGCCAACATCACCAATTTCACGGTGTGGTTCGCCCTGACCTTCTGGGTCTATCTGGAGACGCGCTCGGTCTTCGCCACCGGGGTGATCGCGGGCCTCTATCTGGTGCTGACGGCGGGCCTGGCCTTCTGGTTCGGCAGCCTGGTCGATCACCACAGGAAGAAGCGGGTGATGCTGGGCTCCAGCCTGGTGTCCCTGACCTTCTATGTCCTGTCCTTCGCCGTGCTGAGGGCCGCGCCGCCCGACGGTCTGAGCGGCGTCGCCAGCCCATGGCTGTGGCTGCTGATCGGACTGGTCATGCTGGGGGTCATCGCCGGCAATGTCCGCGCCATCGCCCTGCCGACCCTGGTCACCCTGCTGGTGCCTGAGGATGCGCGCGACAAGGCTAACGGCCTGGTGGGCATGGTCACCGGCATCGGCTTTCTGACCACCTCGGTCATTTCGGGATTCCTGGTCGCCTGGGGCGGGATGACGGCGGCCCTGTCGGTGTCGATGGCTCTGACGGTCCTGGTCTTCCTGCATCTGCGGTTCACGCCGCTGGACGAGCCGGAGCCGCATCCGACGTCGGACGACCAGCGGGCGCCGAAACGCAAGGTCGATCTGCGCGGCACCATCGCCGTCATCGCCGGGGTGCCGGGCCTGTTCGCCTTAATCTTCTTCGCCACCTTCAACAATCTGCTGGGCGGGGTCTTCATGGCGCTGATGGACCCCTATGGCCTGTCACTGATGAAGGTTCAGCACTGGGGCATGCTGTGGGGCTTCGTCTCGATGTCCTTCATCGTCAGCGGCGTCGTGATCGCGCGCACCGGCCTGGGGTCACGGCCCCTGCGCACCCTGATGGTGGCCAATCTGATCGCCTGGTCGGTGGCCTGCGTCTTCACGATCCAGCCGTCGATCCTGCTGATGACCGCCGGCCTAGTGGTCTGGATGTTCCTGGGGCCATTCGCCGAGGCGGCGGAACAGACGACCTTGCAGAAGGTCGTGCCCTATGAGCGTCAGGGCCGGGTGTTCGGCTTTGCTCAGTCGGTCGAGCAGGCGGCCTCGCCCCTGACGGCGTTTCTGATCGGGCCGCTGACCCAGTTCATCGTCATCCCCTTCATGACCGACGGCTGGGGCGCCCAGGCTATCGGCGGCTGGTTCGGGACGGGGCCGGCGCGCGGCATGGCCCTGGTCTTCACCGTGGCGGGCCTGGTGGGTCTGATCGCCACCGTGATCGCCTTCAACTCGCCCCAGTATCGCAGGCTGTCGGCCGCCTACGCTAAGCCTTCATGACCGAGGCCGCGTCCTGCCGCATCGACGTCTGGCTGTGGCGCGCCCGCTTCGCCAAGAGCCGCAGCCTGGCCGCCGCCCTGGTCGAGGGCGGGGCCGTGCGCCTGACCCACCAGGGCCGCCAGGGCCGCGTCGACAAGCCCAGCCGCAGCGTCCACATCGGCGACCAGGTGCTGATCGTCCTGGGCGGACGTTTGACCCAGGTGCGGGTTCTAGCCCTGGGCGAAAGGCGCGGCCCCGCCAGCGAGGCGCGCGCCCTTTATCTGCCCGTGGATCAGGCCGAAGGCTGAAGCACGAACTCGCCTTCGATATGCAGCTTCACCTCGTCGCCCAGCACCGGCAGGGCGTAGGAGATGCCGAAGTCCGACCGCTTGATCACCGCCTCGCCGTCGAAGCCGGCCTTGTAGACCCCGCCCATCGACGGGCCGGCCTGGTTGAACTGGACCTCCATGGTCACCGGCCTGGTGACCCCGCGCAGGGTCAGGTCGCCGACCACGGTCGCCTCGGTCGGATCATCGGCGTCCACGGTGATCGAGCGCGAGACGAAGGTGGCGGTCGGATGGTTGGCGGTGTCGAAGAAGTCCGCCGTCTGCAGGTGGCCGTCCAGACCGTCCGAGTTGGAGTCCACATCGGTCAGCGGGATGGTGGCGGTCAGGCGGCTGGCCGACGGATTGGCCGGGTCCAGCACCAGTTCGGCCTGCACGTTCACGAACTGGCCGAAATAGGTCGAGAAGCCCAGGTGGCTGACGCCCCAGGTGATCTTGCCGTGGTCGGAATCCAGCTTGTAGGCGCCGGCGCGCACCTCGGCCGGAGTGCGGGTCAGTTCAGCGCGGGCGACGACGCCGCCGGCCGTCAGCAGCACGCCGCCCGAGACGGTCAGGGCCAGCGCCAGGGCGGTGGAACGGATCATGGAATGCATGGTGTGGCTTTCTGGGTGTTGAGGGGAAAAGGCGATAACGTAATCGACACCGTTACAGATTGGCGCGCCTTCGCGCAATGCAAGTGCGACACCGTCTTCAGCCGTCCGAAACGGGCGCGGCCCCGCCGCTGGCCATCCTGAGACGCCGGCCGATGCGGAACACCACGATCATCAGCAGCACCAGAAGCACCGGCACCAGGATCGGCGCCAGCAGGGCCAGGATGGCGGTGAAGAAGGCCAGCACGTCCTCGACCAGACTGACCACCGGATTGCCCAGGCCGCCGGTCGTGGCGGTCGAGGCCGCGCGCATTCCGCCCTGGGCCGCATTGAAGGCCAGGGCGGCCGGGGCGCCCACGATCACCCCGGCGACGGCGGCGACCGTGGGGTCCATGCTCCACAGCACGCTGCCGGCCGCCACCGCGCCCGCGACCGGCCGGGTGACGAAGCCCAGGGCGTTCAGCGCATGATCGACGGCCGGAATCTTGTCGCCCGCGAACTCGACCGTGGCGGCGATGGCCAGGGCGGCGATGGTCGGCCATCCCGCCAGCCAGGCCATCTGGTCGTTCAGACGGACGCCCGCGAACTCGAACTTGGCCGCCAGCGCCAGCATCAAGAGCGGCAGAAAGGTGCGCAGCCCCGTCGCCGAGGCCAGGCCCAGCCCCAGCAGAACGGGCAGAACCCAGGTGGTCAGAAACGCCGTCGGGATCGCATCCATGCCCGCACAATGCGCCGGAACCCGGTTCGGCTCCAGCCGCTTGTTCCGGCAAGCCCTTCAGGAGACCCGACTATGGACGACCGCCACGCCGACCGCGCCGAAGACATCGCTGAACGCCAGCGCGCCATTCAAGCGCCCATCGACGCCAAGGACGCGAAGTCCGAAGAGGAAGAAAAGAACGACGGCGCCGTTCAGGCCGGCGCGCGCAGATATCCCGAACCGCCCTTCCCCAAACAGCACCAGAAAAAACCGGGCCAGGAATGGCAGCTGGACCCCGCTCCGATGTACGACGCCCCCTTCTGGAAGGGGTCGGGCAAGCTGGAGGGGATGGCCGCCCTCATCACCGGCGCAGACAGCGGCATCGGCCGGGCGGTGGCTGTGCTGTTCGCGCGCGAAGGCTGTGACGTCGCCATCTGTCATCTGGACGAAGACCGCGACGCCGAAACGACCCGGGCGGCGGTCGAGGCCGAGGGACGCACGGCGATCGTTCTGAAGGGCGACGTGTCCGATCCCGCCTTCTGCCAGACTGCGGTGGAGGCGACGGTGCAAGCGTTCGGCCGGCTTGACGTCGTGGTTCCCAACGCCGCCTTCCAGGAGCATGTGCCCGCGCTGGAAGACCTGACCTACGAGCATTTCGACCGGACGCTGAAGACCAATCTCTATGGCTATTTCAACCTGGTGAAGGCGGCGGTCCCGCACCTGAAGACGGGGGCGGCCATCGTCATGACCGGCTCGATCACCGGCATCGACGGCAACAAGGATCTGCTGGACTATTCCCTGACCAAGGGCGGCATCCACGCCTTCGCCCGTTCACTGGGAACCCATCTGGCGCCGCGTGGAATCCGCGTGAACGTGGTCGCGCCCGGCCCGGTCTGGACGCCACTGAACCCCGCCGACAAGGATGCGGAGAAGACGGCTCACTTCGGATCGCAGACGGTGATGAAGCGCCCCGCCCAGCCCGAAGAGATCGCCCCGGCCTTCGTCTTCCTGGCCTCCCCGCAATGCTCCAGCTACATCACCGGCGAGGTGCTGCCGATCATCGGCGGCTATGGCGGCGGCTAGGTCGAAACCGCCTCAGGCCATGACGTCGCCGTACTCGGGGTGGCGCTTCAACCAGGCGACGGCATAACCGCAGACAGGGTGCAGCTTCAGCCCCTCGGCGCGCGCATGCTCGGCCAGGGCCTGCATGAACCGGCCCGAGGCGCCGCCGCCGCGCAGGGCCGGATCGGCCTCGACATGCAGGATCAGCCGCGTCTGTCCCTGGACGGCATAGTCGGCGAAGACGGCGCGGGTCTGGCCCTGGGCGTCGGTGAAACCCTGCTCGAACCTCTGGGCGGCGGGCACATCGCGGAACTGTGTGGTCATGGCAGGGTCCTGGGTTAGTCTGCACTATCGAACAGAGTGGCCGCGCGGGCGTTCCATGACGGCGTCTGACGAAACCGCGAACTGGAGGGAAGAATGCCGAAACGCAAGATGATCGCCGGAGCCGTGGCCATGACGGCCGCCCTGGCCGTGATTAGCTGCAGCAAGAAGGACGAGGCGGACAAGGCCGGCGACGCCGCCGCCCGCGGCGATCAGGCCCCCGCCACGGCCCAGACGCCCAAGCTGCGCGCCGGGGTGTGGAGCGTCTCGGTCACCGGCGAGGGCCAGACCGGCGCCACCCGCATGTGCCTGAACGACGATGTGCAGGAACGGATGAGCGTCTTCGGCGCCCAAGCCGCCGGCGGATCGTGCGACAAGACCACCCTGATTCCGAACCCCGGCGGCGGCTGGCGCTATCGCACCACCTGCGACTATTCGGCCAGCGGCGGCGGCGTCAGCGTCAGCGAAGGCGTCATGACCGGCGACATGAAAACCCGCTACACCAGCCGCTCGACCGTCACCACCACCGGCGCTTCGGTGGCGCACATGAACGGCACGATCACCGTGGTGGGCGAAGGAACCTATGAAGGCGCCTGTCCGGCCGACATGAAGCCGGGCGACATAGTCATTCCCGGCGGCATGAAGTTCAACATGCTGGAAATGGCCGACATGGCGGCCAAGATGGCCCCGCCCAAGCCGGCGACCTGACGACGACCGAGGCCGGGCGTCCGTCCGATCAGGGCGCCCGGTCGTTCAACAGCGCCAGCAGGCCCAGCACGCTCTTCACCGTGAACCAGACGCTGACCAGGAACCACAGCGCGATGAAGAGCAGCAGGAAGGGAATGCCGATCAGCACCAGCGACAGCACGCCGCTGATCAGGATCAGGATCCACAGGGCCACGGTCCACCAGAAGACCGACCAGAACAGCTGGATCTGGGCGTCCATGTGGGCGCGGGCGACGCCGACCGCCTGGCCGCGCGCCGCATAGGCGACCACCAGGCCCACCAGCACCAGGATGTTGGCGCTGGGAATCGATAGGATGTACAGCGCCCAGGCCACCAGGGCGGCGGCCTTGCCTTCGCTGTCGTGGCCGGACTGGAACCGGGGTTGGTCGGTCATGGCGGGGCCTTTCGCGTTCAGAACAGCCAGTGGCGGGGATCGGCGATGGCCTGTCCGGCCTTCAGGCGCATCACGCCGACCGCGCCGCGCGCCATCATCCACAGCGCCAGCACGAACAGCACGAAGACGCCGATATTGACCACGATCAGTATGGCGCCCAGCAGGGCCGCCAGCGCCGCCGCCCACAGGGTGCGCTGCTGATAGATGAAATGGCTGCGGGCCACCGGATCGGCTGGCGGCTCGCGCCCCGTCACCGCCAGCAGGCCGATAGCCGCCGACACGCCCAGGGTCGGCACCGCGAACAGGATCAGCACATAGATGCTGTACAGGCCCAGCACGCCCTGCGGCTGGACCGGCCGGCGATCGGGCGCGGGCGTTTCGACCGCCCATGCCGGCGTCGCGGCGGCCATGGCGGCGGGGGCCGGGTCGATGGCGGGCCGGGGCGCCGGGTCGAACAGATCAGGCTCCGGCTCGGCCGCGATGACGGGCGCCGCGGGCTCAGGCTCAGGCTCGGCTTCAGGCGCGGCGTCAGGCTCGGGTTCGGGTTCCGGCTCGGGAACGGCCGCCGCCTTCAGACTGGCGGGCGTGCAGAAACCGATCTGGTCGTCGTCCCAGTCGGGGGCCGCCGTGGAGGCGGGTCGGTTCGGATCGCCGGGTTCGGCCATCATGGTCCTCAAACACATCGCCACGCGACACAGCCGACAATGGCGGCCGCGCGCGCCGGGCGCAACCGTTCAGCGGGCGAAGGCGACCGTACAGCCCGCCGCCTCGGCGCCGTCCAGGGCGCCGGGCTTGTCGATGACCACCTCGACCCGCTGGACGCGCGGATCGTCCAGGCAGGCCAGGGCCAGCCTTTGGGCGAAGGTCTCGACCAGGCCGACATGGCCTTCGGCGGCGATGGCGCGGGCGGCGGCGGCCACGGCCTCATAGTTGACGGTGTCGGACAGGCGTTCGACCCGCCCCGGCGCCAGGGTCAGGACGGCCGACACCACCAGGGTCTGAAGCCGCCCCTGTTCGTGGTCATAGACGCCGATGCCCGCCTCGATCCGCAGGCCGCGCACATGCACGGTCAAGGCTTCGGCGCGCGGGCTGTCCGGGGCGGGAAAGGCGGCGACGGGCTGGCTCACGCGCGGGTCACTCCGGGTCCAGGATGTCGGGGGTGCGCCAGGCCAGGTGCTGGCCCCCATCGACGGCGATCATCTGGCCGGTGACGTGTTCGGCGTCAATCAGCCACGACACCGCCCGCGCCACCGCCTCGGGATCGACCGGGCGCTGCAACAGGGCGCCGGCGGCCTCGGCGGCGAACTCTTCGGGCGTCTGATACACGGACGGCAGTGTCGGGCCGGGGCCGACGCCATTGACGCGGATGCGCGGCGCCAGGGCCTGGGCCAGGGTTCGCGTCACCCACCACAGGCCATTGCGCGACAGGGCGTAGGAGAAGAAGCGCGGATCCGGCTTGAGAACGCGCTGGTCCAGCAGATTGACGATGGCCGATCCGTCCGGGGCCTGGGCTGCAAAGGCCTCGGCTAGGACCACCGGCGCGCGCAGATTGGTCTGAAGATGCGCATCCCAGGTGGCGCGATCCAGGGCGCCGACGCGGTCGTCGCGGAACACCGAGGCGTTGTTGACCAGGGCCGACAGCGGCCCCAGCGCCTGGACCGCCTGGGGAACCAGATCGCGCGCCTGCGTCTCGTCCGCCAGGTCGGCGCGCAGCACGGCGGCGCGCACGCCCAGAGCGCGGGCGTCGTCGGCCGTCTGTTCGGCCTCGGCTTGCGACTGGTGATGATGAACGGCGACGTCCCACCCGGCGCGCGCCAGGGTCAGGACGATCGAACGGCCGATGCGCCGCGCCCCGCCCGTGACGAGCGCAGAGCCGCGACGGACGGCGGCCTCAGTCAACCCGGCCGAACTCGACGAAGTTGATCAGGGCCAGAACGGCGACGAAGCCGAGGATGACGGCGATGGCCAGCATGGGAAGCACTCCTGTCTTTCGCCCGCAATAAAGCGGCGGACGCGGGGGTTCAAGCAGAGGGATGCTCCCGGCTCCGTCATCCTCGGGCTTGCCCCGAGGATCAGAGGCGGCTGCCAACGCAGTGAAGGAGGAGTGGCGCCGGCGGGGCAAACGGGCGCCGCCCAGCGCGCGGATGGTCTGATCCTCGGGTCAAGCCCGAGGATGACGATGGAGAGGGTATGGGCGCTACTCTCACGCGCCGCATTGGGCTAATCCTGCCCCCATGAATCCCATGATCTTCTCCCTGATCGCTGTCGTGCTGGCGGGCGGCGCCACGGCCCTGCAGGCGCCGACCAACGCCAAGCTGATGACGGCCGTCGGATCGCCGGTGAACGCCGCCTTCGTCTCCTTCGCCGTGGGGACTGTGGCGCTGGGCGTGCTGGCGCTGATGATGCAGGCGCGGCCGGACATGACGGCGGCGCGCGCCCTGCCCTGGTATGCCTGGATCGGGGGGCTGTATGGGGCGATCTTCGTGGTGGCGGCGACCTGGGGCGTGCCGCGCCTGGGCGTGGCCCTGACCATCACCCTGATGGTGGCTGGGCAGTTGCTGGTCGGACTGGTGCTGGACCATTTCGGCGCCTTCGGCCAGCCGGTGCAGCCGCTGAACCTGGGCCGGATCGCCGGCGTCGCCCTGGTCATCGCCGGGGTGGTGATGGTGCGCCGGTTCTGACCCGCTGCACGGCGGCGCGGCTGGGCCTATATTGGCGGCGATGACCGAGGCGACGCCCGAAACCGAATCTACCCTGAAGGCGGCCGATCTGATCCGCGACGAGGCGCGCCGCGCGCCGGACAAGCCGGGCGTCTATCGCATGTATGGCGAGGACGGGTCGTGCCTGTACGTCGGCAAGGCGCGCAGCCTGAAGAAGCGCATCCTGCAATACGCCCAGGGGCGGTTCCACACCCAGCGCATCGGCCTGATGGTGTCGCAGACCCGGTCGATGCAACTGGTGGTCACGGCGACCGAGACCGAGGCCCTGCTGCTGGAATCCAACTTCATCAAACAGCTGAAGCCGCGCTTCAATGTGGTGCTGCGCGACGACAAGTCGTTCGCCGAGCTGATGATCCGCAAGGACCATCGCGCGCCCCAGGTGCGCAAACATCGCGGCGCCCACACGATCAAGGGCGACTATTTCGGCCCCTTCGCCTCGACCTGGGCGGTGAACCGGACGCTGAACACCCTGCAGAAGGCCTTTCTGCTGCGCTCGTGTTCGGACAGCGTCTACGAGACCCGCACCCGCCCCTGCATGCTGCATCAGATCAAGCGATGCTCGGCGCCCTGCACCGGCCTGATCGGGCTGGACGAATACGGGGCGCTGGTGGACGAGGCCGAGGCCTTTCTGCGCGGCAAGTCGCGGGCGGTGATCGGCCGACTGTCGGCCGAGATGCAGGCGGCGTCCGACGATATGGATTTCGAACGCGCCGCCCGGGTGCGCGACCGTATCCGGGCGCTTTCGGCCATCAGCATGGAGAATTCCGTCAGCGCCGAGGGCCTGGCCGAGGCCGACGTCTTCGCCCTGCACGCCGAGGGGGGACAGGCCTGCGTCCAGGTCTTCTTCTATCGCGGGGGCCAGAACTGGGGCGGCCGGGCCTATTTCCCGCGCGTGGACAAGAGCGACGCCGACGCCGCCATCCTGTCGGCCTTCCTGGGCCAGTTCTATGAGGACAAGCCGGTCCCGCGCCTGATCCTGGCCAATGTCCTGCCGCTGGAGCAGGCGCTGCTGGAAGAGGCGTTCTCGCTGAAGGCCAAGCAGGACGACGGCCGACGCGTGGTCTCGATCGAACAGCCCCGGCGCGGCGACCGCAAGGCCCTGGTGGACCACGCCCTGACCAACGCCAAAGAGGCCCTGGGGCGGCGCCTGGCCGAGAGTTCGGCCCAGGGCAAGATTCTGGACGAGGTGTGCGAGGCCTTCGGCCTGGACGCCCGGCCCGAGCGGATCGAGATCTACGACAACGCCCACATCCAGGGGACCAATGCGGTCGGCGGCATGGTGGTGGCGGGGCCAGAGGGTTTCAGGAAAAGCCAGTACCGCAAGTTCAACATCAAGGGCGCCGACCTGACCCCGGGCGACGACTACGGCATGATGCGCGAGGTGATGCGCCGCCGGTTCAGCCGACTGGTCAAGGACGAGGACGAGGGCGAGGCGGTCGAGCGGCCGGACCTGCTGCTGATCGACGGCGGGGCGGGACAGCTGGCCGAGGTGCTGAAGGTCATGGCCGATCTGGGCGTCGATGACATCGCCGTGGTCGGGGTGGCCAAGGGGCCGGATCGGGACGCGGGGATGGAGAAATTCTTCATGCCCGGCAAGCCGCCCTTCATGCTGCCGCTGAAGTCGCCGGCCCTTTATTACCTGCAACGGCTGCGGGACGAGGCGCACCGCTTCGCCAACGGCGCCCACGCCAAGCGCCGGTCGATGGACATCACGCGCAATCCGCTGGACGAGATCGAGGGCGTGGGGCCGGGGCGCAAGAAGGCCCTGCTGCACGCCTTCGGCTCGGCCAAGGGGGTGTCGCGCGCCAGTATCGCCGATCTGGTCAAGGTGGACGGCGTCAGCCAGGCCCTGGCCCAGCGCATCCACGATTTCTTCCATAAGGGCTGAGGCCATGTCGCACGGCGTCGGAATCCTCTAGCTACAATCTCCTCATGACCCTGACCGCCACCAACACCTTCGCCGGAAACCCGCTGGACCGCGCCGGCGATCGCCGTAGCGACCCCGACTGGCTGGCCCAGCAGGAGGCCAATCCCGAGGCCCTGGCCCTGGTGCTGTGGGAAGGCCGGCCGCTGATCGAGGATCACGCCGAAGGCCCGCGCCTGGCGTGGCTGCCGCTGGACCATGCGCGCGACCTGGTCCCGGACCGGGAGATCTTCCTGGGCCTGTGGAAGGACGCGCCGGTGTTCGCGGTCGAGATCGAAGGTTCGGTCGATCCCGCGCAGGGACCGGTTCAGGGCCTGGGCGATTTTCACGAGATGCGCGCGGCGGCGGCGATGTTGTCGGGACCGGATGCGGCCATGGCGGGCGGGGCCAAGAGCCTGTTCGACTGGCGCCGGCGTCATGGCTTCTGCGCCGCCTGCGGCCGGGCTACCCGCGACGCCGCCGGAGGCTGGAAACGCGCCTGCGAGGCCTGCGGGACCGAACATTTCCCGCGCGTCGATCCGGTGGTCATCATGCTGGCCATCCATGACGGCCCCGAAGGGCCGCGCTGCCTGCTGGGCCGTCAGGCCGCCTGGCCCGCCGGGCGGATGTCGGCCCTGGCCGGCTTTCTGGAGCCGGGCGAAAGCATCGAAGAGGCCTGCGCCCGCGAGATCGCCGAAGAGGCGGGCCTGACCGTCACCGCCGTGCGCTATCACTCCAGCCAGCCGTGGCCATTTCCGTCGCAACTGATGATCGGCCTGATCTGCACGGTCGATTCGGACCAGGCGCGGCCGGACCAGACCGAGCTGGAATCCGTCGCCTGGCTGACCCGCGACGAGGCCGCCGCCTGTCTGGCGGGCGCCCATCCCATCAAGCCGCCCCCGCCCGTAGCCATCGCTCGCACCCTGATCCGGGCCTGGGTGGAGGGGTTCGAAGTGGGGACTAGGGATTAGGGACTAGGGGCTAGGTGGGATCGGAGAGTTTGGATCGTAGGGCGTTCAACATGCGTGCGATCTCTTCCGTTCGGCTCAGCAGAGCATCCAGGTGATCGGTCGGCGCCAGATTCAGTCGGCCGATGACGATCAGGAAGGTTTCCAGCTCCGCCGCCGATCCCCGGGCGATGCTGATGAAATGGGCATAGTCGCGACGTGTCGCGCGCCCGTTGCCCTCGGCGATATTGGCAGCGATCGATGTGGACGCGCGAATGATCTGGCCCGAAAGACGATAAGTCTCCTCCTTGGGCATCAGGCGTGTCAGCGCGTAGATATCACAGGCCAGATCGACGCTTTTCTTCCAGACCGTCAGATCCCTGTAGGACTGCACCCCCATCACGCCCCCTAATCCCTAGTCCCTAATCCCCAGTCCCTCAAACCAGCGCCCGCGCCGCCTCCAGATCGGCCGGATTGTCGACCGACAGGGGCGCCGCATCGATCACCGCGCCCCAGATCGACAGGCCCATCTCCAGCGCCCGCAGCTGCTCCAGCTTCTCGCGCGTCTCCAGCGGCGATGGCGGGGCGGCGCAGAACCGTTTCAGCGCCTCGCGGCGATAGCCATAGACGCCTATGTGCCGCCAGACGGGGCCGTCGCCGTACAGGGTCGAGCGCGTGAAATACAGCGCCCGGCCGGTCACCGCGCCCGGCGCCAGGGCCAGCACCGCCTTGACGACGTCGGGGTTTGACCGATCCGAAGCGTCCGCCTCGGCCGCCACCAGGGTGGCGATGTCGCACGACGGCTGATCGGCCAGCAGCCGGGCGCAGGTGGCCGCGATGGACGGCGGGGCGAACGGCATGTCGCCCTGCAGATTGATGACGGCGTCGTGCCGCCCGTCCGGGTCGATCGCCTCCAGCGCCGCCATGATGCGGTCCGAACCGCTGGGCAGGGCCGGATCGGTCAGGACGGCGCGACCGCCCGCCGCCTGGACCGCATCGACGATCTCAGCGTCGCCCGCCGCCACCGCGACCGGCAGGCCCGAGGCGGCGGCGGCTTCATAGGCGCGCACGATCATCGGCTTGCCGCCGATGTCGGCCAGCGGCTTGCCCGGCAGGCGCGTCGCGGCCATGCGGGCGGGGATCAGGACCAGCGGATTGGGCGTTGCGGCCATGGGGGGATCGCTCCTTTAGGCGTCGCGCGGGCGGTTGCTGCCTTCGGCCCGGTTGCGAAGGCGGCGCTAGCGTGTCAGAGACGCCCACGCAAGGATACGCCCGCGCCGAACGTGCGGCCGGGCACTGATCAGGGATGCGACGACGCGATGAGCGGCGATCTGAAGTGGAACAAGATTTTCGGCGCCGGTCTGGCGACCGCCTTCGCCATCGTCGGCCTGCAACAGGTCACGGGCGCGGTGTATCACACCAAGAAGCCTGAAAAGATGGGCTATTTCGTCGATGCGCCGGAAGAGTCCGCCGGCGCCGAGGCGGCGGCCCTGCCGATCGACTGGGGCACCGTCCTGCCGACCGCCGACGTGGCGGCGGGCGAGGCGGCCTTTGCGCGCTGCAAGGCCTGTCACACGGTCAACACCGGCGGCCCCAACGGCATCGGCCCGAATCTGTGGGCCGTTCTGGGCGGGCCGGTGATGCACGCCGCCGGTTTCGCCTATTCGGACGCCATGGCCAAGCACAAGGCCGAAGCCCCGAGCTGGGGCTATGACGAGATGGATCATTTCCTGACGGCGCCGGGCCGCTATGTGCCGGGCACCAAGATGTCGTTCGCCGGCATCCGGGACGAGCAGACCCGCATCAATCTGATCGCTTATCTGCGCAGCCAGGGTTCGTCGCTGGGCGTGCCCGCGCCCGATCCGGCCCGCCAGCCGGGCGCCGCCGCCCCGGCCGAAGGCGAGGCCCCGGCCGCCGAGGGCGCCGCCGCGACGGAAGCGGACGGCGGCGCGGCCCCCGCTGCGGCCGCCCCGGCCACGACCCAGGCCACGCCGGCGGCCCCCGCCGCCTGACGCCCGGTCACGACTGAGGATTTGAAGGGCGGTCTTCGGGCCGCCCTTTTTTCGTCAGGCGGCCTGTTCGTCGGCGCGGATGCTGTGAATCCGCTCCTCGCCCGCAAAGACATGGGCGGCGACGCCGCTGGCGTGCTGGCGCAACAAAGCCTCGGCCTCCAGGCGCGCCTCGTCCGCCGTCTGGGCCACCAGAGGCTCCATATGCGGGACGCTCAGAATGTCGGATTCGATAAAGCAGAAATAGGTCACAGGCCTCTCCCAGAACCTCAAAAGGCGGGAGTGTGCGGCGTGCGCTACCGATCTCTTCCAGCCGCAGGCGCCCGGAGAGTCTCGTGCTTGCGATGCCTCAACCCTAGCGCGACGCCCCGTCGAACGCCAGTGAAAACGATGCAAAACAACGTGATGCCGGGTCAGACCCGGCGGCACATCGGTGAAGAGAAGCCGTCGTCGGCGTAACGAGCCCTGGCCTGGACCAGCGGTTCGACAACCACCGCGCCGGCATGGCCCGTGGCGTGGATCACATGGTCGGCGTCGTACAGAAGGGCCGAATGGCCGCCCCAGGTCGCCAGGCCCGGCTTGAGCCACAGCACCAGATCGCCGCGCCGTGCCTGGTCCGCATCCACCGCGCGGCCCAACAGGGCCTGATCGGGCGTATAGCGGGCGCCCGGCAGGCCGCAGGCGGTCAGGGCCTGCTGAACCAGGCCGGAACAGTCGGTTGCGCGATCCGTGCGCCCGCCCAGAACATGCGGCGTTCCCAGCAGGCGCTCGGCCGCCGTGGCGGGATCGGCGTCGAACACGCCGAATGACGCCACGACCGCCTCTTCGACCCAGCCCGCGCCGACGATTTCGATGAAGCCGTCACGCCGGGCGCGCGTCTGCACCAGGGCGTTCCACGGCAGGGTCAGCACCACCTCGGCTTCGGGCGATGCGGTGCGGCGCACCGGGGTGCGCGGGGCGTTGATGCGGGCGTCGGGCGCCGCCACCGGCCCCAGGGCCGCGCGGTCGATCCAGCCCACGGCCCCGTCGCGGCGGGCGCGGCCCCAGGCGCGCGGCCCGCGGCTTTCCAGCACGTCGAAGGCTTCGCCGAACACGATTTCGCTGATCCGGGCGGCGTCGGGATCCGACCCGTCGCGCACCTCGGCCTGGGGCGTGACGATCTGGAAGCCGGTCGTGGGCCGATAGGCGGTGGCGCGCACCAGCCCTTCGACCGCCTGTTCGGCCAGGTCGGGCCGCGCCAGAGGGCGCGCAGGGATCAGGGCGGAAACGTCGGTCAAACGAAAGGCTCGTCCGGTTGAGACGGCACCGTGACATGCCAGGCCCTAGAGTCCCGTTAACAGCAAAACGAGAACGGGCGCCGATTCTCCCTCCCCCTTGTGGGGAGGGAGAAGAAAAGCGTCACGCCTTCGCGTACCTCGCCTTCAGCATGGCGTAGGCGGCGCGCACGCCATAGACCTCGGCCCCCTCGGGGCGGCCCGGCCCGGCCTTGGGGTTCCAGCCGAACACGTCCAGGTGCGCCCAGGCGCCGGTCGTCGGCGCGAATTTCTGCAGGAACAGGGCGGCGGTGACGCAGCCCGCCTGGGCCCAGGCGGCGGAATCGTTCTTGGTGTCGGCGATCTCGCTGTCCAGGGCGGCGCGATAGCCGGGCCACAGCGGCATGCGCCACAGGGGATCGCCCACCCGCCCCGCCGCCGCCAGCAAGTCGCGCGCCAGGGCTTCGTCGTCGGTGAACAGGGGCGGCAGCTCCGGCCCCAGGGCGATGCGCGCCGCCCCGGTCAGGGTGGCGTAGTCCAGCGTCAGGTCCGGCCCATGCTCGGCCGCCCGCGTCAGGGCGTCGGCCAGGATCAGACGCCCCTCGGCGTCGGTGTTGCCGACCTCGATCGTCAGGCCCTTGCGGCTCGACAGGATGTCGCCGGGGCGGAAGGCGTCGCCCGACACCGCATTCTCGACCGCAGCGACCAGCACCACCAGCCGCACCGGCAGGTCCGCCTGCATCACCAGCCGCGCCAGGGCCAGGACGTGCGCCGACCCGCCCATGTCCTTCTTCATGAACCGCATGCCCGCGGCGGCCTTCAGGTCTAGACCGCCGGTGTCGAACACCACCCCCTTGCCCACCAGGGCCACCAGGGGGGCGTCGGTCCGATCCAGGTTCCAGCCGATCTCGATCAGGCGCGGCGCCCGGTGCGGGGCGGCGGCGCGGCCCACGGCGTGGACGGCCGGATAGTTCTGCTCCAGCAGGTCGTCGCCGGTGACGACGGTGAAGGCCGCCCCGTGCGCCTCGGCGATCTCGCGGGCGATGGTCTCGATCTGCAGCGGCCCCATGTCGGCGGCCGGGGTGTCGATCATCTCGCGCGCCAGATCGCAGGCGGCGACGATGCGCAGGGCCTCGGCCACATCCAGTTCCGGCGGCGCGACCAGACGCGGACGCGGACGCTCGGACCGGTCCTTGTAGCGATCGAACACATAGGCCCCCAGGGCGAAGGCCAGGGCGGCGGGCGCGGCCTCATCGCCCGCCAGTTCCAGCCGATAAAGGCCGGTCGGCAGTTTTCCGGCCAGGGCGCGCACGGCCTGGGGGTCGAACGCCTTGCCCGTTCCGACCAGCACCTGATCCAACCCGCCGCCCGCGCCGGGGACCAGCAGCATCTGCCCGGCCTTGCCGGCAAAGGCGTTCAGCCCGGCCCAGGCGGCGACATCGGCCGGGATCGGCGCCTGGGCGCCCAGGAAACGGACGGGTGTGGCGTCGGCCGCTTCGGCGGCATCGGCGGGGATCAGGACGGGGGCGTGGGCGCTCATGCAGACAGCCTTTCGGACCGGTCGGTCGTTAACCAGTGATTGACGCGGGCGGGCGATTCTTAACGCGACCGCCGGATCGTCAGGATCATCCCCCCATGTCGCGCACCGCCCTTCATCTCGCAACCGTCGCCGGGCTGATGATGATCGCCGCCCCGGCCCTGGCCCAGCAGCCGCCTGCGGCCGCCCAGCCTGCCGCCCAGCCCGCGCCCGCGCCGCGCGCGCCGGCCGGCGCCCAGGAGCGGGCCGCCTATGACCGCATGGACCCGCTGTCGCGCTCGGTCTTCTGGGCCGCGCAGCATGAGATCAATCCCGCCGACGCCGAGGCGGGGGTCAAGCTGACCCAGGCTCTGCTGGAGATGGGGGCCAACGACCAGGCGGTCGATGCGGCCCAGCGGATGCTGGTGCTGCAGCCCGACAATGTCGACGCCCTGATGCTGGCCGGGCGCGCCCATATCGCGCGGGGCCAGGCCTTCTATGGCATCGCCGCGCTGGAGAAGGCGCGTGGCCTGGCGCCAGACGACTGGCGGCCCCTGTCGCTGCTGGGCGTGGCCTATCAGCAGGTGCGTCGCACCGACGACGCCCGCGCCGCCTGGAACGAGGGCCTGCGCCTGTCGCCCGACAATCCCTCCATCCTGACCAACGCCGCCATGGCTCTGGCCGCCTCGGGCGAGGCGGCGTCGGCCGAGACCCTGCTGCGCCGGGCCGTCGCCCGCCCCGAGGCGACGCTGAAGACCCGGCTGAACCTGGCCATGGTGCTGGGCCTGCAGGGCAAGACGGCCGAGGCGGAACAGATGCTGCGCCGCGACCTGCCGCCCGAGGCGGCCGACCGCAACCTGCAATGGCTGAACGCGCGGCTGCAGGAAGCGCGCGCGGCGCCCGTCGCCGACACGGCCCGCACCTGGGCCTCTCTGCAGTAGGGGGCTTCCCTGCAATAGGGGCCTCCCGTTTCGGGGCGCCATCGCCTATGTTCCGGCCATGATCGACGACCTGTACAGCGCGCGCATCCTGGCGCTGGCGGCCAACATGCCGCATGCGGGCCGCCTTGCCGCCCCGCACGGCACGGGCGAGCGCGTGGCCAAGCTGTGCGGATCGCGCGCCGTAGTCGATGTGACCCTGGACGGCGCCGGGCAGATCGAAACCTTCGCCCAGGAGGTCAAGGCCTGCGCCCTGGGCCAGGCAGCGGCGGGGGTGCTGGGCCAGGCGGTGATCGGCGCCGATGTCGCGGAAATCCGCGCCGCCCGCGACGCCATGATCGACATGCTGAAATCCGGCGGCGACGGCCCCAGCGGCCGGTTCGAGGGCCTGCGCGCCCTGAAACAGGTCGCCGACTATCCCGCCCGCCACGCCTCCACCCTGGTGGCGGTGGAGGCGACACTTGAAGCCGTGGAGCAGGCGATGGCGCGCCGCGCGCCGGACACGCGAACTAGTCTCGCCGGCGCGGCGTGATCCCGGATGGTTGCCCCGGCCGGCCCGGCGGGGGATAAGCCCGGCGACATGGCCCGCACCGGCTCTCTCTATGAACGCGGCGTCCGCACGGCCCACCGGGCCTATAAGCTGACGCTGTCGCCCCTGATCGGCCAGTCGTGCCGATTCCTGCCGACCTGTTCGGACTATGCGCGTGATGCGCTGATCCAGCACGGCGCGGCGCGGGGGGGATGGCTGACGGTGCGGCGCCTCTGTAAATGCCACCCCTGGGGCGGGTCGGGCTATGATCCCGTTCCGCCGCCCTCCGTGAAGACAGACTGATGATCGACCTGAAGTTTCCCGACGGCGCCGTGCGCCAGTTCCCGGCCACGGCCACGGGCCGCGACGTGGCGGCCTCCATCTCGCCCAGCCTGGCCAAGCGTGTGGCCCTGGTCGAACTGAACGGCCAGCAGCGCGACCTGGACCGGCCGCTGGAGACCGGCGGCGACTTCCGCCTGCTGACCCGCGAAGACCCTGACGCGCTGGAGACCATCCGCCACGACGCGGCCCACATCCTGGCCCAGGCGGTGCAGGAGCTGTTCCCCGGAACCCAGGTCACCATCGGCCCGGCCATCGAAGACGGCTTCTATTACGACTTCGCCCGCGACGAGCCGTTTTCGACCGACGACTTCACCGCCATCGAAAAGCGGATGGCCGAGATCGTCGACCGCGACGAGAAGCTGGTCCGCGAGGTCTGGGAGCGGAACGAGGCGATCGCCCATTTCGAAACCATCGGCGAAAGCTTCAAGGCCGAGCTGATCCGCGACCTGCCCGAGAGCGAGACCATCACCGTCTATCGCACCGGGAACTGGCTGGACCTGTGCCGCGGGCCGCATTTCCCGACGACGAAATTCGTCGGCAAGGCCTTCAAGCTGACCAAGCTGGCCGGGGCCTATTGGCGCGGCGACGCCCGCAATCCCCAGCTTCAGCGCATCTATGCGACCGCCTGGGCCAATCAGGCGGACCTGGACGCCTATCTGCACCGCCTGGAAGAGGCCGAGAAGCGCGACCACCGCAAGCTGGGCCGCGCCATGGAGCTGTTCCACATGCAGGAGGAAGGCCGCGGCATGGTCTTCTGGCACCCCAAGGGCTGGGTGCTGTGGCAGGTGATCGAGGCCTATATGCGCCGCCGCCTGACGGCCGCCGGCTATGTCGAGGTCAAGACGCCCCAGGTGCTGGACCGGAAGTTCTGGGAGGCCTCGGGCCACTGGGACAAATACCGGCCCAATATGTTCGTGTGCGAGACGGTCGAGGGCGAAACCCTCAGCCTGAAGCCCATGAACTGCCCCGGCCACGTCCAGATCTTCGATCAGGGCCAGCGGTCGTATCGCGAACTGCCGTTGCGCATGGCCGAGTTCGGCGCCTGCCACCGCTATGAGCCGTCGGGCGCCCTGCACGGCCTGATGCGGGTGCGCGGCTTCACCCAGGACGACGCCCACATCTTCTGCCGCGAGGACCAGATCGTCGAGGAGACGGCGCGGTTCATCGAACTGGCCCGGTCGGTCCACGCCGACCTGGGCATGGAGACGGCCTACATCAACCTGGCCACCCGGCCCGAGACCCGCGCCGGTTCAGACGAATTCTGGGACAAGGCCGAGGCCCAGATGGCCGAAGCGGCCCGCGCGGCGGGCGTCGAACCGGTGATCGCCGAGGGCGACGGCGCCTTCTATGCGCCCAAGCTGGACTTTGTGGTCAAGGACGCCATCGGCCGCGAATGGACCTGCGGCACCATCCAGCTGGACTATGTGCTGCCCGACCGCCTGGGCGCCGAATACATCGCCGAAGACGGCCAGAAGCACCGGCCGGTCATGCTGCACCGGGCCATCCTGGGCAGCTTCGAGCGGTTCATCGGCATCATGATCGAGAACTACGCCGGGGCCTTCCCGCTGTGGCTGTCTCCGGTGCAGGCCGTGGTGGCGACCATCACTTCGGACGCCGATCCGTATGCGGAGGACGTGGCCGCCAGGTTCCGCGCCGCCGGCCTGCGGGTCGAGACCGACCTGCGCAACGAGAAGGTCGGCTACAAGGTGCGCGAACACTCGGTGGCCAAGGTTCCGGTCATCGCCGTGGTCGGCCGCAACGAGGCCGCCGAAGGCAAGGTCGCCATCCGCCGTCTGGGCAGCCAGGCGCAGGAACTGCTGACCGTCGAAGAGGCCATCGCCGTCCTGACGCTGGAGGCCACCCCGCCGGACCTGCGCCCCGCCTGATCGGTCAACGCAGTACGGTTTCGGCGTCCACCATCTGCACGTCCGACATCATGGACAGATAGGCGTCGAACCACGGCTTGTGCGAATAGCCGACGATGACCAGAACCCGCGCGCCGGGATGGTGGGCCGTGACTTCGCGGATATTGCCCGCCTGGCGCAGATTGCGCGCCTCCCAGGCGGCGACCTGGGACCGGCCGATATTCTCCGGTGACGGACGATCCATCATCGTCAGCCATTGGGTGTCGGCGTCCAGCCGGCCGATGCGCGGGCTGTTGACCATGCGATAGATGTCCAGCGTCGCCTGGGCCGTGGTCATCCGCTGGGCCGAGGACGCCGGATCGCGGAAGGCCGGGGCGTTGAACACGGCCTGCAACTCGGGCTGTTCGATGAAGTCCATCAGCAGTTGGACGCGGGGCTGGACCACATCGCCATAGGCCTGGTCGTCGCTGGCGTGCACGCGGTCATGCCCCAATCGGGCCGCCAGCCGGGCGCCGATCAGGTGCGATTCGTTCCGCCCCGACCCCACGCGATCCAGATAGTCGGCCAGGCCGCGCCCCAGGCCGTCGCCCGGCTTGCGCTCGCTGGCGTCCAGACGCCACCATTGGATCAAGGCCGAATACAGGTCGCCGGCCGAGGCCAGCACGGCCGCCAGGCGTCGGCGCTGGGCCGGGGTCGGCGCTTGCGGCCAGTCTTCGCGCAGAAGGCGCCGGGCCTCGGCCTCGGCCTCGGGTACCTCCAGCCCAGTGCCGGACTGGCCCAGGGCCGCGGCCACCAGCAGATGCCGCCCGAACATGTCAGCCGCGCCGGGATAAAGGGCGCGCCACGCCCGCAAGGCGTGAACCGATTCCCCCGACAGATTCTCGATCACGATGACGTCGGGCGCATAGGCCGCCAGCCGTTCAAGCACCGGCTCCAGCACCGCCGGATCGAACCCTTCGGCGGCGTTTGACAGGTGTGGCGACCCCAGGACCAGGATCTGCGTCTTCTCGCCATGCAGCCGCGACTGGTACTCGCGCGGGTCGAACGGTCGGTCAGGATCCTGAACCTGGGCCTGGGCCTGGCCCAGGCTCAATCCCAGCATAAGAGCCGCCAAGCCCCATGCGCGCTTCGTCATGCCCGTTTCTCCCCCTCGACATTGCCGTAAGGGAAGCGGCTTTCCGCGCCGGGATCATCTTAAATCGCCTTAAGATACCCGACGGCAATTGCCGTTTGGTCAGATGTGGATGGCGTGGCCCAGGGCGCGCAGGGACGCCTCGTGGAAGGCCTCGCCCAGGGTCGGGTGGACGTGGATGACGCCGGCCACATCCTCCAGCACCGCCCCCATCTCCAGCATCTGGGCGAAGCTGTTGGACAGTTCCGACACGTGCTGGCCCACGGCCTGGACGCCCAGCAGGCGGTGGTCGGTCTTGGACGCGATCACCCGCACGAAGCCGCCGTCGTCGCCCGCCTCGATGGCCAGGGCGCGGCCGATGGCCATCAGGGGAAAGACCGCCTGGATCACGTCGTCGCGGCCCTCGACATCGTTCGGACCCAGGCCGGACGAGACGATCTCCGGCTCGGTGAAACAGACGGCCGCGATGGTCACCGGATCGAACCGGCGGTCATGGCCGGCGATGATTTCGGCCACCACCTCGCCCTGGGCCGAACCCTTGTGGGCCAGCATGGGTTCGCCGGTCAGGTCGCCGATGGCCCAGACGTTCTTCATGCTGGTGGCGCAGAGGTCGTCGATCTTCACGAACGGCCCGGCCATGGCCACGCCCATGTTCTCCAGTCCCCAGCCCTTGGTGCGCGGACGGCGGCCGACGGTGACCAGAACCTTGTCGGCCTTGAGCTTGACGGCCTGGCCGTCCTTGTCGGTGACGTTCAGTTGGCCCTTTTCGAAGCCGCCGGCCTTGGCGCCCAGCATCAGGGTGACGCCATGCTTCTCCATCCATTTGGCGACGGGATCGGTCAGGGCCTTGTCGTAGAGCGGCAGGATGCGCTCGGCCATTTCGACCACCGTGACCTCGGCGCCCAGCTTGCGGTAGGCGATGCCCAGCTCCAGCCCGATATAGCCGCCGCCGACGACCACGAGTTTCCCAGGAACCTTGTCGAGCGACAGGGCCTCGGTCGAGGAGATGACGTCGCCGCCGAACGGCAGGAAGGGCAGTTCGACCGGCTCCGACCCCGTGGCCAGGATGACGTGTTCGGCGCTTATCGTGATCTCGCCGTCATCGGTTTTGACGGTGCAGGTCTTGGCGTCCGAGAAGGTCGCCCAGCCCTTGATGACCTTGACCTTGGCCTTCTTCAGCAGGCCCGCGACCCCGGCGTTCAGCTTTTTGACGATCCCGTTCTTCCACTCGACCGTCTGTTTCAGATCAACCGACGGCTTGGACGCCGTGATGCCCAGCGTCCCGCCGTTCGCCGCCTTGGCCACGGTCTCGAACTTGTTGGCCGCGTGGATCACCGCCTTGGACGGAATGCAGCCGACGTTCAGGCAGGTCCCGCCCAGCCCCTCGGACGCATCGACCAGCACGGTCTCCAGCCCCAGCTGGCCGCAACGGATGCCCGCGACATAGCCGCCGGTCCCGGCGCCGATGATGAGGACTTTGGTGGTGAGAGATTGGGTGGTCATTGGGCTACATCACGTTGGGGGTTCTTCGACCTCTTGACGCGCGTCTTGACTGCAAAAATGCCGGCGATAGTGGCGAGTGTTGCGAGCGGCCCGAGAATGAGGTTCGGATTAGCGCCGAGGCCGAATGCAAGCCCGATCATCAAAGCCGCGATGATGGTCGTGGCGATCCAGACGCCCTTCCAAGATTGGACCATCGCGCCCGCAAAAAAGCTGGGAATGAGACGGACCGGGTCGAGCAGGCAGCCTAGAAATACGACTAAGATGGCGTCCATCACACGCCCATCCACAGCGTCGCCGGGTGTTCCAGCAGGCCCTTGATCCGTTGCACGAAGA